>JGI24891J29808_1000133_pt1 | contig 92211 bp, 105 predicted proteins | sample FreactcultuFSWF8_FD_29808 | JGI IMG/M metagenome (IMG submission 29808)
CGGTGGTCGCTTGGGCAGTCTCAGTAGATCCGGCGAGGTTCGGCTGCTGGCGGGACCGTCGCGGCCGGTGATGGGACTTCGTGCTGGTCGCGAATTGTGTTCTTGCTTGACGGATGCAGGAGGCGGCGGCGGCGGTGATCGCTTGTTGAGATACTTCAGAGCCTCATGTGGTGGCAGGGACTTGATGAAGGCTAGGTTGGCGCCGGTAAAGGCGGCGTCGCGCGAGGCGGCGGAAGTCGAAGGTTGTCGTTGTGCACCATTCGGGCTCGTACGCAGAGGTTGCCTAGGGCTCCCCATTGGCCATGCAAATGAGTGTCTCTAGGATGGCTATCATTGATTTTAGGGGTTTGCTGATTGATGCATGCTTTTCTTTGTTTGGCCGTTGTCAACTTCTCTCCGTCGTCGTCAACCGGGGCTGTGCTGACCCGGTTGACGGGCGCCTGACACGGACACGCTCGATACGGCACATCACGCTCCTTTGCAATCAATTTAACGACACATGACTGCGCGTCCATCACAACGCGTCACCCTGCATCTTTCGCTTCTCGACACTGACCTACCTACTGCTGCCTTGATGTAGTTCACTCTTTCTACTGATATCCCCAGCGGAGCACTCAACTTGCTGCGTACCTGCCGACTCTCCATCAACATCGCAAAATGCCTACCTCAGACGTCGACATGCGCGAGGTCATTGACTTTGACGACGACGACGATGATGCCGTTGTCTATCAAGAAACACAACGTCCTTCCATCATGACCGAGGAACAACTCGATGAGAAGTATCCCAACCGTCCTCACAACCACTCCAAGACCTTTCCCTTCAGCGACCTGTTTCTCACCCTTTTCAATCCACTCAATGAGAACAAGAGACGCCGTGGCGGTCCCGCCTTGGTAAGAAGACGTGGCATCAGTCACCAGAAGAATGTCAACGAGACTCGTAGATCAATCATCGAAAAGTTCATCAACCGATGGCGTACCGAGGTTGGCAACGACATTTTTCCTGTCTTTCGTCTGATCGTGCCCGAAAAGGATCGCGAAAGACCCATATACGGTTTAAAAGAAGCCACCATTGCCAAATTGATGCTCAAGACTCTGCAAATCGACAAAAATAGCGAACCCGGCTACAACTTGCTTCATTGGAAATTACCAGGAGTCAAGTCTACAAGTCAGATGGCTGGTGACTTTGCTGGAAGGTGTTACGAGACAATGTCCGGACGTGAAGGTCGTTCAGGTCCTGGCAACCTCACCATCGAACAAGTCAACGAGATGCTTGACGAGCTGTCCAAGAAGCAGAAGGAGGCAGAACAACTACCCATCTTTCGAGAGTTCTACAACAACATGGATCGTGAGGAAATGATGTGGTTGATCCGTATCATCCTGCGTCAGATGAAGGTAGGCGCTACTGAAAAGACCTTGTTTGATGCATGGCATAAAGACGCCGAGAAACTGTTCAATGTCTCGTCAAGTTTGAGACGAGTCTGCTGGGAACTGGTCGACCCCCAGATCAGGCTTGATGGTAACGATACCGGTATAAAGATCATGCAATGTTTCCAACCTCAGCTTGCACAGTTTCAGATGCATACCGTTGAAAAGATGGTCACCCAGATGCAATGTACCGAAGAGGATCCCATCTTCTGGATCGAGGAGAAGCTGGATGGGGAGAGAATGCAGCTTCACATGATTTACGACGAATCGACTCCTGGAGGGTTTCGCTTCAATTACTGGTCACGAAAGGCGAAAGACTATACCGATCTGTATGGCAAAGGCTTTGAAGAAGAACAGTCTGCGCTCACCCGTCACCTTAAAACCGCCTTCAACGAGAATGTACGAAGCATCATACTCGATGGTGAGATGATCTCTTGGGACATGAAGGACGACAGAATCGTTGGCTTTGGCCATCTCAAAACACACGCCAAAGCGCACCGAGAAGACATAAACTCACCACATGCACGTCCGCTGTTTCGTATCTTCGACTGCTTATACCTGAACGACGAAGTCTTGACAAACTACTCACTCCGCGATCGAAGAAAAGCTCTTGTTTCAGCTGTGAACAATGTCCACCGCCGGTTCGAGATTCACGAATACGTTGAAGCCACGACAGCTGCAGATGTGGAGCCCGAGTTGCGCAAGGTGGTAGCAGAATCTTCTGAAGGTCTTGTCATGAAGAACCCTCGCTCTGTCTATCTCCTTAATTCCCGCAACAGTGACTGGATGAAAGTCAAGCCCGAGTACATGACCGAATTTGGCGAACAGCTCGATTGCGTTGTGATCGGAGGCTATTACGGCAGTGGTCATCGAGGAGGCAACCTTTCCAGTTTCCTTTGCGGTCTGGCTCCGCCCAGTCATCTCGCAACTTCCAATCCGGAATTCATGTTTTCGTTCTGCAAAGTCGGCGGTGGAATGACAGCTCATGACTATGCCGAGATACGACACTTGACTGACGGCAAATGGACGCCATGGGATAAGAAGAATCCTCCATTGGAGTGGATTGAACTCGGTGGTCATGAAGAAAATCTGCAATACGAGATGCCTGATGTCTGGATCAAGCCCAGTGAGTCTGTGGTCCTTCAAATCAAGGCCGCGTCAGTCATCGAGCAGGAGAAGAGATATCGCACCAAATGCACGCTGCGCTTCCCACGCTTTACTGCGCTCCGCAAAGATAAGGATTGGAAATCAGCCCTTACTTGGGAATCCTTTAGAACTCTCAAAGCTCGCGCCGAGCATGAGAGAAAGGAAAAGGAGTTCAAAGTTGACGATGCTCGCAAGAAGCGTGCCAAACGTGCTCGTAAGAAGGTTCTAACCATCATCGGCGCCGACGAACAGGTCAAAACACCATATGCAGGTCCTGAATCTGCTCTTTTCAACGGCATGAATTTCTACATCATCACTGGCGCTGCAAAGCCATTGAACAAGACCAAAGCAGAATTGGAGCAACTGGTCAAGGCGAATGGAGGTAACATCGTCGCCACTCATAGTAATGCCGACACCATCTGCATTGGAGAAGGTAATCCCATTCGTATAGCTTCAATCAAGAAAGCTGGTACTCGAAACATCTTCAAGCCACACTGGTTGTTGGAATGCGTCAAGCAGGCTGAAGCAGATGTCGGAAGACCCAACGTACTTCTCCCCTTCGAACCACGCCACGTCTTATTCAAGAAGGAGGAAGACGATCACAGCTTCAACGGCAATACTGACGAATATGGCGACAGCTTCGCCCGAGATGTTAATGTTGAAGAATTGGAAAAGTTACTTGGTGATATGCCCAAGTTCGAAGATGACGACTACGACGCTGATGAGATTATGGATGAGTTATTCGATGACGATGTTCTGGATGGACCAGGATGTATGTTCAGAGGTCTACGCATACACGTTTCTGGCCAAGGTACACACATCGAGGCTGCGAAGCGTGTTGTTCTATTTGCCGGAGCACGTCTGGCGGACTCAATGGGCGACGAGGAAATTACACATGTTGTGGCCGGATCAGAAGCGGAAGCAAGAGAATTGAGGATACAGACGGCCCGCCGCCGATATCCACCACGCGTTGTCACAACAGGCTGGGTCATGAAGTCACTCAGAGAAGGCACGAGGCTTGATGAGGAGAGTGAGCTTTGAAAGCAAACAATGACCTTGATGAACAATCGTCGGAGTTTGGCGGAGATAGCGACAGAAAACAAACGCCGCGGCATTTCATCATACCATATCTTCGCCATCCACTATCCATATAAAATCCACAGAGTTTCATTTCAAAAGCCCTTTTCCTTCAGCCAACCAGAAATCCGTCTCAATTCACAGCCATGTCTTCCAAAACTCTCATCCTCGTCACCGGCGCAAACCAAGGTCTCGGCTACTACGCCGCTCAACAACTCGCCGCTACTGGCAATCATCACGTCCTCATTGGCAGCCGCGACGTCAACAAGGCTAAGAAGGCCATTGAGACTCTTGCAGCCGACGACTCTGTCAAGGTCTCTGCCTCTGACTTGACACCTCTGGAGATCGACGTCAATTCAGACTCTTCCATCGCCGCAGCAGCCAAGCACGTGGAGCAAACCTATGGCAAATTGGACATCCTCCTCAACAATGCCGGAATTGCACAACAGCAAGAAGCCGCCGCCGACGGGAGCGGTCCTTCATTGAGAGACATTTACCGCTCACACTACGAGACCAATGTCTTCGGCGCCGCAGTGGTGACCGACGCCTTCCTACCTCTTCTCCGCAAGGGCTCTGCCAAACGTCTGGCATTCACATCTTCTGGTCTCGCATCTCTGGAGCTGGCAGCCAAGCCCAACACCTTGTACTCAGCCAACAACTACCCCATCTACCGCTCTACCAAGACTGCTCTGAACATGATTACGCTGCACTATGCATTGAGTCTTGAGAGCGAAGGTTTCGTAGTTTCAGCAGCGGATCCTGGATATTGCGCTACCAACTTGAATGGTAACAGTGGATTCAAGGATCCCAGAGATGGTGCCAAGGAGTTGGTGAAGAGTGTTGTGGGAGAGAAGAAGGATGTCCACGCTGTTATGGTATCAGACGATGGAGTTGTACCTTGGTAGACACATATACCCGTGACACCTATAGCAAGGAATCGATTCCGCTATAGGAGTAATACGAACAAAGTTCAATGTCACGTCATGGTGCTGTTGACCGACACGTATTTTGCTCTTGGTCAAAACGGATAGCTTGCGACTACACATGATGTTTCCGCACTTCGTTCCAACGTGACCCTTACAATACACTCCTACAGACTATTACCGAGCCATCTAGAGTACCACAATACCATCCAAGACATGCAGGAAATCAGAATGTCATGTCTTGCGGAAACAAAGTCCTCGGTGGCAGTCCCCACATTCGGCGGGGCGCTGACCGCCTTTCGGCGCTGCGAACAAGACCGTTGTGCCCCCTGAACAGCCGTTATACAACAGCCTTCGTGAAACCAGGAGAGCAGCGCACGCGGGCAGCAAAAGAAAACCCATCTCAGGGGGTCGACGGTGGAAGGGAAGCGAACCACAGAAAACGGGCAGGCACAAACTGGTTCATTGCCCCTGGTACCTTTCGGTTCGCATCTTCTTTCTTTTCCACTCCTTCACTTGATACACATCGCTTCACAGCATATCTTTTTGAGCACAAAAAACAACACGTCCACACACGTCTTCACGTCTTCAAGAAGTGTACACACGTATCTGACGCGACCTTTCACAATGATTTCAGAAATCGAAAGAGGTTTCAACTATACCTTGACTCGCGACAAGCTGGCCATGAATCTTGGCTCCCCACCAAGGAAAACAAAGAATGTTACAACACCTGCACCTGCACCTACATCATCTGCGACATCATCAACAACAACAACAACAACAAACACGTACCCTCCAGCACCTTCCACACCACCACAAGCACCTTCGTCTTACCCACCGAGACATGATTCCAGACCGTCCAGCGACATCCGCGTCGCGAGTTTGGAGCAACAAGTCGCACACTTGACGCAAAAAGGCGTGGAAGCTGGTGAGTCTTTTGGCTGTTATCCTTGCCTATGCTCCTCACCCCTCTGCATGTGCATATGTACATCTCCCCTTCCTTGCATCTTTCCTTTTCCTCCCCCCTTCCATCACCTTTTGCTAACTAAAGCTTTCCACCACATAGCCGACCAACTCGCCAACTACGAGGAAGAAATCCGCAATCTCAAAACCCAAGCGAACCCACGCGTAGACTCACCCTTGGGCATCGTCGCACCTACACAACAACCTGCGCAGAGTTTGAGCAGAAACTCCTCCATCACCAGCGGCAAATTCAGTTTCCTCACTCGAACATCCTCTCTCACCACCGCCTCCAAACCCCTCCCAAAGACTTCTGCTACTTCGAAATCCTCACCAATGGCACCCTCACCTTCCAGCGCCGCTCTCACGGATCTCCAACAAGCCCTCGCCAAAGAAACAAAAGCCCGTGTGGCCGCGGAGAAGAAATACCACGAATTGGAACAAGAGCTTGAAGATCTAAGCGCGACCTTGTTTGAGCAGGCAAATGAAATGGTGGCCAAAGAGAGAAAGGAAAAAGCGAAATTGGAAGAGAGGATTAAAGTTTTGGAGGAGAGGGATGCGCTGTCGAGAAAGAGGTTGGAGATGGTAGAGGGCGCGTTAGGGAGGATTGAGAGGGTGAGGAAACTTCTAGGGCAGGAGGGGTGACGGAAAGAGGGCATGATGGTTCGAACGAAACGACATACCATCCAAGCTGTCTGATATGACCCTGGCACCACCTTATGGGTCTGAGACACCGTCGCTGCCCCGAGACTGGAGACCTATGGAATACACACGCTGCTGCCCATGCTGGCCTTGAAGTGACGCCATTAATTGCGTCTGGCTGTTCCCTCTCTCGGCAAACTGACCTGCTGCGAGCAAAAGACACCATACCGTCCAGCTCAGCTCAGCTCAGCCCAAGCTTAGCCCCAAGCTTAGCCGAATGCCTCAAGCCAACATTACTGGTCTGAGTGGAAAACACCCTCGCCAGTTGCCAACGCCACCCACCAAAACATCTCCACTAGCTTGAACAAACATCTGCGGCAAGATAAGCAACAAGAGTGGAAGCTGTAGCCAGGAACCCAAAAGATTCCAAGAAGACAGCTCAGCATAGCCACGCAACAAGCCATAAAAAGGGCTTACGAATGCGCGAGAGATCAAACCCTCCTATTCTATATTTCAATTCCATTTGCTTTTCTGACACGTTACGCAAGACACATAAATAGCAAAATATTCACATTTTTTGACATTACAGATATTGCATCTATGAATGTTGCAATTGGATGTAGAGAACTGTCTATACCGTCCTCTGCTCTCTCGTATCCAAATGCCAGGCGTCCAGCAATGCTCGGAGTTCCTCGTCATAGTCGAACTTTCGCATGCAGATTTGAAATCACATCAAGCCATCGGAGTAGTCAATCTCTCTCGTAGGCAGTAAATTTCTTGACATGGTATGCGATGTGGCAGAGGAGGACATATTGGAAGAAAAATCTGTCATGTGGAAAGAATAGTCGAGTAGAATAAAGGACGACTTCATGGTAGATAGATCTCGTCAATGTGTAAATAGTTATGATGCAGATAAGTACCGCAAAACAAGTCTCGGGATAACAGTGGTGGCTGTCGAGATGCGATGATGATGTTGTTGTTGTTGTTGTTGTGGATAAAGTTGGCAAAACATCAAGGTTATTGTAGATATGTCATGGGCAAAATCCTTCCGCGGTGCTTCCGGGATGGCTGTGCCGACTCCGCCGCATTCCCGGCTTATCCCCCTCTAGCCAAGCCTCACCTCTACTCTTGATAACTGCTATATAACCTGCCATCTACTTTCCTCTAAATCGCTACATCAACAAACCCATCACCTGTTTCCAACTCAACATGGGCAGAATTTCGGAAGAAAGCGCAAGCACTAGATCGTCCTTTGACGCCGAGGGTGGAGAGGGCCTTCCGCTGTACTCTGACATCTCCGTTGCCCAAACTGGCGAGCTCGTCGCGCCAGACCCGAAAGCCACGCCTGATGAAGTCCGCGATTTCTTGGTCCGACTTTTGATCAAGAATAGAGGGTTACATGAAGATCATGCCAGACGCGTTGCTTCGAAATGGACGCTCGGCACCGGTCGCGAGTTGAGTAGCTATCCACCTCTCTTATATGCCGAAATCTTCGGTATGGAGGATGCATGGATGGTGTACAAAGAGGCGAAACTGTTCATCGAGCAAGAAAAGGCAGAGAAGGCGCCCAAAGGCGGTAAATGTATGTGTGCTTGTCTTTTGTTGATGTGCGATCGAAAAGCTGATTGTGGATAGATATCGCTCTGTTTATTATGTCCGCTGTGGAAAGCAGCTTGATCACAATGGCCGTGATTGCAGATAGCGCGCCCTCCCAACCGTTGGCAATCATGGGAAGCGTCTTTTTCGGCATCGTGTACCTCATCTTTCTGCTTTGCACCTTTGTCGCTCACACGGTTCTAGAAGACAACATTGAGGCAGAGCTACGCAAAGGTCTTGTCGAGAGGAACAAGGATTAAACAGGCAACGAAGCCTTGAGCGTTCGTTTCTTCTACCGCTCGCTGCTTTTGTCCATTCTTTTTGCTCGCTGGCTTGTGCAGATCTCTGGTCTTTGTGACGCTTTGTCGCAGGATTATGCCAAGTCGTCTTGGTTATACCAATAAGCCATGTCAAGCACAAATTTCACCCATCATTCTTCGCTTGACGTGTGACCGACATGGTAGCGAAGCCACATTGAACATGATCAACACTGTCAATAACGCTGTATCGCTTCTTTTCGCGAGTGCTCAGGCAGCGGGATCATGAAGGGTTCAAGAACAGTAAACAAGGCTGCGAGGCGCAGCATTAGCGATGCAGGAGAATGGCATAGGAGCTTTACAGATCTCCAGCGATGCACCAATTAATGCTATCGTTCAAGTACCACGCGAGGAGCGGTATGGTACAAATGCGAAACGATATGTTGATGGAGGATCGCTTGGTATTAGGATCGACGAATATTCAGCTGAACGGTGGATACAGCACGACCGTTCTGTCACAACGACACTGGGAACAAAGAGCACATTCGAAGGTATATAGTCATGCTATACCATTTCCTCACTACAAGTCGGTTATTATCAAATTTGCTCTTCTAGCGACTTCAAAGAACAGCACCACTCAGCAGTCAGCTATCATGCGTACCTTCACTTCTATCATCATCTACGCTCTGCTTGTGAGCGTAGCATATCTAGTCTATGCCTAAGACTGCGACCTCGTTCAGGAACAAGCCTGCTATCACGCCGAAAACGACAATGGCAGCGATACCTCATACTGCTGCAATGGCTCCATCGTCGGCAACCCAAGCAGCTCTGGCGCCTCTGCTCTCAACGATCTAACCTGCTGTCAAGATGACGGCCGCATTGGCATCAGCGTCGGCTTCGACATCACTACCTGCAGAGCCGGCAGCGCTACACCCCTCACCGCCAAAGAAACTGCTGCATCGACTGTCGCGGACGTTATCAAGAGTTTGAGTGCTTCGAGGGGTATAAGTAGGGAGTCACTGTACATATCGGCCTCTGTGTCGAGAGCTAGTGCTGCTGATTCGCACGGTCATATACTACCTGTCTGTCGTGATCGCCAGGTTGAGGGTTCAACAAGCACAAACGTGTTCACGTCTGCGATCTTACGACATTGACGAACGAGATATTCAACACCCGGCTGCTCTGGCTGCGAACACGCCTGGCATGGCGTGTTGAAGTCGTGCTCGACCCATGTCCATTCCGTCAATCAGAGATGGGACTGGATGGATATCCAGTCCAACTTATCCAGTCCAATCCATATCTAGAGGACCCCCTTTCCAAGTCCACAATATCTAGTTAATATCTACCGATGACTGGATATCCATTTGGACTGAATATCCAGTCATATCCAGTCATATCCATTGGATATTACCGGATTCGGCATAGGGGTTCAAAAATCCTAATAATTTTTTTATGTTTCCGTTTATAGAAGCATAGAAAGAACCCTAAGAAGAAGATATTAGCTTACCACCTATTGTTGTTGCTTGTAGAGAGCCACCGTTCGAATCGTCGTGAAATTTTCTATTTTGCATCGCTCCTTGGCGGCCACCTTACCTAATCGGGCCTGCTAAGCTACTAGTCTAGATATCTAGTGGATATCCAATTGGATATGGACTGGATTGGATATAGAGCCATATCCATATCCAACCTATGTCCAACCTCATATCCATTGGATATCCATTTGGATATCCATCCAGTCCCAGCTCTGCCGTTAATGGACCGGGACGACGCTCCATGTTGCTTGTCGTGGCATCTTGGACATGTCACTTTGCTGGGATCCTCATTGTTCGCCAATCTAGCCTTCTAAACCGGTTTCACGTCTAGCGTAAGCACGTATGTTTATCTTGAACGACCACGCCGCGTGCATAGCTGGTCTGACATTCCCCGGCCATTCAAACTCGGACTCCATGTTGATGTCGTCTTTCAGAGAGTCTTGGACGATTGAAGCATGCAAGAGAGCACATGTGCTGACTTTGATGACCCACGTAACCCTTTCGTAGTGATGGGTCATTGGGTGAGACGTAACCAGAAGCAGTGACAGCGTCGTTGTCCGTCGTGGCGTGGTCAAAGATGGTGCGCGAGGCAGAGCGTGATTGTTCGGGAGAAGACAATCGAGAGTCTCGAGAGTCTTGAGGCCTCTTGTCGCCGGCACGAGGATCTCCTCGTGCTGTGCGCTCGACGGCAGGGTCTTGAGTAGTGGTGGCATGGGAAGTCGGCTCATTGGCATGATCAGTCTGATGGTTGGTGACCGAGTCTTCAGTGACACGAGGACGAGTGAGAGCATCCGTCACAAGCAGACCACTGATACTGTTGCTGCGCCCAACAGGTCCCAGTGCAGTTCGCTCTCGAAGGAGAAGTTGATCCTTGACTTGAGATGCCTGGGTTGTCGCGATGTGTCGGTCTTTCTCGGCTGTGAGGGCGTTGGTCGTTGTATGGTGGGCGACTCGTTCCGCATTCAAAGCTTGCTGCGCGTTGGTGAGCGTAGTCGTGGTATTGCCATGGGCCAGTCGCTCGTCAGTCAGAGCTTGCCTAGTGGCGCCGTGTTGTGTTTGTTCATCTTGAAGCGACTGGTTGACTGTGCCCAGAGAAGCCCGAGCTGCATCACGGTTGTCGGTTGCAGTGTTTAGGTCACGCTGAGTGACGGCATGGTCTGTTCGTTCTTGTTGGAGCGACTGGGTGGCTGCATTCAGAGAAGATGAAGATACAGGATGGAACAACAAGAGGTGATAGAAGGGTGTGGTAAAAGCAACGACTCATGATGACAGCGTTTATAAGAGACAAGAGGATAGTGTGGGGACGGGGAGGAGGGGAATGGTGTAGGAGACCGAGAGGTAAAGAATGGTGTAGGAGTCGGGGAGAGGAGTGGAAAATAACGTACCGTGAGTGCATTGATGAGAACAGTCAGCTCATCACGTTTCGCGATCTGTCGGTTGTAACTTGCAGTGAAGTTCTTGAGGTCCTTGACCAGTCTGTCACCGATTGTTTCTTGCATTGCGTCGAGTGTGAAGTCGTGCACGGGAGCGTCCATTCTTCGAAGCGCGCTCAGCACCCGATGAAGCTCTTGGACAAGTTTAACAAGAGTATGCTTGGCCTCGGCAGGCGTAGTGATCTCGTCGGCATCGGCCATGATGATTGAATGTCGATGGATTATGCTTTTCCTAGAGCTTTGACGTGTAAAGAACTTTCACTCACGGCAGTGTCGTTGTAGAAAAGCAGGGAGCGAGGGCGCAGCTCGAGAAGGGATGATGCTGGTTTGGAGCTTCGGAGCTTGAGAACGTGGGAGGATGAGAGCGTGGGAGCGTGGGAGCGTGGGAGCGTGGGAGTGTGGAAGCGTGGGAGCGTGGGACCTTGGGGGATTCAGAGCTTGAGTCTGGGAGATGCAAGGCGAGAGCGTGGGAGCTTCGGAGCTCGAGCTTGGGAGCTTGGGGCTTGATAGCCTGGAAGCCTCGGAGCTCAGGAACAAGGACGTTAGGAGATAATAACGGGTTGATATCTTGGAGCTAAATGGATTGTGAAGCTAACAGTGCAAAGAGCAGAGCAGATGGGCGGATTGACTGACTGAAAGAAGCGTTGCGCAGGCAGCTGTTGGAGAGCTGGAAGTGTTGGCAAGGCGCAGAGAAAGACGAGCAGGCTGCTGCTAATAGGCAGACCGCGTTGCTACCAAGAAGCTAGCGACTGAGAAGAAAGCAGCGCTGGTTGTTGTTGTTGTTGCCAGAGAATCAGAAGTTTGTCGACGCAGAAACGCCAGCTGCCAAAGCAAATGGCAAGAACGACTACTAAATGGCCGAGACCGAGACTAGACTAGGCCTATCCTTACTTACTCGCCTTATCGGTGCTTCTTACTCGTCTTCTTACTTATCTTCTTCTTACTCGTCTTCTTCTTACTTGTCTTCTTCTTACTTATCTATAGACTATACCTTACTTATCTACACCTTACTTATCTACACCTTACTTATCTACACCTTACTTATCTACACCTTACTTATCTACACCTTACTTATCTACACCTTACACGTTCGCCTCTTACTTACTCGTCTCTTACACGTTCGCCTCTTACTTACTCGTCTCTTACACGTTCGCCTCTTACTTACTCGTCTCTTACACGTTCGCCTCTTACTTACTCGTCTCTTACTTACTCGCCTTGTCGCGATCGGTTGTTGTCGGGATAATCTGGCTTCTGGTTTTGAGCGCATCTTATAGTCTTTCCTGTGCCTGTGCCAATTGCTACAAGATAATCATGGCGCAAATGAGTCAATGGGCAGAATGCATGAATATCTCGATAAATCTACCACTTCCGGAGGTGCCAATCTCGCACACGAACAGGACATCGAGGACCTGACCAAGGAGCTACGCAAAGCCAAGGAAGAGGTAGAGCATCAGCGGGATACGATCGGAACCTTGACCAAGGAGAAGAAAGCGTTGGAGTCCACAGTCGACGAAACCTCGAACGCCAATGCCGCCCTTCAGCAAGACTACCATACCCTCGAGCTGGAGCGCAACGCACTTGCAAAGGCTCAAAAGACCAACCTTGAAAAGAGACAGGACGACCTTTCGGAGGCTCGAAAGCACAAGGAGAGCCTGGAAGAGGAACTGGAAGTCCAAAAGGAAGCGAAAAGGATAGCCGAGGAGAAGCTGATTCTATTGGAATCCACCTCAAGCGGGATTACTCAGGAGCTGACCGAGGCCAAGCAACAACTCAACAGGTCAGAAGAAGAGGTCACCAAGCTGAAGGAGGAGAAGGCTGCGGCGGAGAAGGAGAAGGCTGAGTCAGATGAGGCCGTTGTTGCTCGCACTGACAACCATCAACAAGACGAGCCACATGTGTCAGGCACTTGCTGAAGCGTATGATCAAGGCGGCTTCACCAAGAATACTCTCATCCCAAGCATTGTCACCTTGCTTCACGACGACGGCGTGGTACATGCAACCGTTGGAGGAATCGAGCTGGTGATGGTCAGATTCCAGCGAGTTGAGGTTGTCTTCTCCAGAACCCAAGGCCAGCATCAACGGCAGTGCTCACTGCAGCCAATCAAGATCACCATTGACACGGTTGACAAGCTCCGCATGAAATTGACATGGGGTCCAGGTCCAGAGCACACTATCACCTTCCATTACCCTGACACTCCTCTTTACGAGTACATTTGTCGACATTATCATACCACAACCCTGGCTGCTATCAGGGTCGAGGCGAATAGGCAGTTGAAGATCAGGCTGGCTGCAGTCCTCAACGAAGCCAATAGTCTTTCCGATATGGATTGACCGTCGCCTGCACAGCTAGAGCAATGTCGAATTCAAGGGATAAGCTAGGGGAGAGCATCAAGTAGTCGCTTTCAATGGAGGTTTTGCTGTTTTTGAAATACGATTGTGCATTTCGACGTGTATTTTGCTGGGTGGCCGGTCTCTGGGAGAGCATGAATTCGTCGCTCTCAATGGACGGTTTGCTCTTTTTGAATACGATTGTGCATTTTGACAAGTATATTGTTGGGTGGCCGGTCTCGGGGAAGGCGTCAATTCCTCGCTCTCAGTGGATGATTTGCTGTTTTCGAACTCAATCGTGCATTTTGACGGGAGGTCTTCAGCGTGGGCGCATTCCTGGGGATCAACGCAAAACGAGAAATTTGTCGAGAATCGCTCTCACTGGCCATGGTGCTTGGAACGAAAAGCGTTGTGCATTTTGACGTGTAATTCGACACGCAGACGTGTTCATGAGATGAAGAAGATGTCGAGGCAGCAGAGAAGTTGCGGAGTTTGGGCGGCGTCGAGACTCGAGAGCGGGGAAAAACATTCGGGGAAATTCCGGAAGGCTTTGTGCGGCGCTTCCACGAACGAATGGCGGCGGCACGGTTTCGGAAGTCGCACAATTATGCACGAATATTGGGCATTGAACATTTGACATTACGTGTGGTCTAACGTGGATAAGAATATCTGCATCATGATATGAGCGACTCCAAACTCAAGAAAGTGGTGCTCCAAAGAACTCCAATTCCACTCTTCGGGTGTTGACGAAGGAAGCGTTTCCTCTGACATTGTTCGAATTGGCTTCTCCAATCAGGGCCAATTCAGTGGTCAGCTCCTTCTTGATGATGTTCAATAACTTCGAAACACCCTCCTCGCCGTAGACATTGGCATACATTGGTGAACGGCCAAGACCAACAGCACGAACTCCAAGAGCCAACAAAGTGATGATGTGGGATGCACGACGTACACCACCATCAGCATAAATCTCAATCTGATCAAAGACTTCAGGATAGAGACGGCGAACATCAAGAAGCACCTCAACAGCAGTGGGTGCCATATCAACAACGCGACCTCCATGGTTTGAAATGTAGACGGCAGGGAATCCAAGATCAGCGCAAAGCTTGACATCATGAGCAGTCTTGACACCCTTGGGTACAATCGGGAGAGATGTCATGTTGCGCAGTTGCTTCAGTGACTCGATTGTGAATGTCGCACTGTGACCAGCATCTCCACCTGCAGAGAAACGAAGGTAACGGTCTCTGATTCCATTGACTCCCTATTCGCTGTCAGATATGTTCTTATCGAATCGTAATCAATCACCATACCGTGTTGTCAACAGTCAAAAAGATTGCCTTGAATCCTGCAGCTTCCATTCTCTTCAATTCATCCTGAAGCTTTGCCTTGTCTGACCAAACGTATTCCTGGTGGAACATGACTTGCCCATCGACAGCTGCTGCACCAATCTCTTCAATCGACTGAGATGACGAAACGGACGGGACGTAGAGAAGAGCTGCTTTACCAGCAGCTTTGGCAAGGTTCGTTTCGGCGCCATCACTTGCATATCCAGCCTTTGCTGCAGGAGCAATGAAGAATGGTGCATCGAATTTGTGTCCAAGGATACTCGTCGTGGTGTCAACATTTGAGACGTCTGTAAAGCTGAAACCATTCAATCTGATCTTTGCCCAGTCTTGCATGTTGGCATTGTATGTGATTTCGTCCAGAGCTGCTGTTCTGTAATACGCATAGTGTCTGTCAGACAGCGCATTCTTGGCGGCAATCTGAAAGTCGTTGGCATCGACAAGATCATCAATCGGAGGAGCGACTCCAGTCTGCCAGCTTGAAGTATCCAATCCAGTATCGGGAAGGCCTTCTGTATCAATTTGAACAGCGACAGTGGTGGACACTGCACAAAGCGCCAATGAGAGAATAGACGACCGCATTTTGGAATTTCCAGAAAAGTGATGTGTAAGGATATGAAACAAGACGAGAGTCAAGGATGCTCGAGCTTGAGGATATTCGCAAGCTTCTTAAATGATCAAGCGACTCGAGTCGCGGTTGGGTTTTTCCATATATAGACGGTCGGCGGCTGCGTCGCCCCGTTCGGATTTTGATTGATCATGCATGCGGTTGATCTACTGCAAGGGGAATGGGTCGCATCTTGGTACAGCCACGTCTGCAGTGCTTGAGCTTCCGCTTGGACTTGCGCATGCAGAACAGTTATGCTTCGATCGGAAAACCCTGCAGTCATACCCGGCGATGATATGTCGATGACCGTTTTCCCTCGTGGGGTTTCAACGTGTTGATGTGGGATGAAAAGGCGACGACGTAACAACTCTACCAAGCCCGTAGCCCTACTCGCGTGCAGAGCAAGACCCACAGACCTACATCAGGCGGCGGTGCGGCGGCCAGTAGCGAAATGATGCAGACGATCTACACGAGTACGATGCAGCCATTCTTGTCCTCGTCGCAAGCCAGTCTTGGCCAACGTGATGGGCACACAAAACATGCGATATCGATTCCAGGACTTATCTGATGTTGGCAGAAGTGTAGAAGAAGCACGGAGAACAAAATCAGTTGGGGAGAAGGATGGAGAGCTAAATTAAGATCGACAGTTTCGTGTCGCTGCAAAGCTTATCTGCTCCGAACGGGCCGCGAGATACGCTGTTTCGGAACACCCGTCATCGGGATTGTTTCAGAAAGGATCTCTCTACCAGAGACATTTTCGTGTTGTTCTGAACTCTTCCTTCCGATGGAAAACTTCTGCTCGCCCCTTGGGCTTTTTCTCCAGGGCACCATCGTCACAATCATGAAAGCGCGGCACAGTCGGGTGAATCCTGACAGATCGGCAGTTTCGGGACACGAACCACCCCTTGCACGGCTTTGGGACGACTCGTGCTTGCAAAGGTGTGGGAGAGGACCTTGTTGACGGCAGACAAGTGGATCTGACCATGCACAACAGTCTGCAAGTCGCATGAGGGACCAACCGTGCACATTCGTGAATCTCGTCAGCCAACCTTTGCATTCCTGAGTGCACTTGTTAGCAGGCCAACCCTGTCAAAATTCAACGAGCACCGCACGTCTTTGGCTCCCCATTACTGCAACACAAGATATGAATAATACTCGTCTAATGCTCCAAGCGATACACGCGTCCAAAGAGGGACAAGATTGTCAATTTTGTGTGGTCACTATACCAGCGGTGACTTCTTCTGAATCATTGGCATCCGGCCTCATCGCGCAAGGATGAATTTGAGAAGCAATGCTGCTGTCAATCCTTGCGCATGACCAGGAGTTCATCAGATTTTCACGCCTGCCATGCTTGTCTGCTTCGAGTCGACTCACGGAATGTATGCGCCGATGGCAAGAAAACTGCGTTCCTCATGCAATGGGTCGCCAATGGCGCCACATACCGAATCAGGAAAGCTCCGCCATGATTCCATACATCTCCGACAGCCACCAAGCGGCATCAAGACATCCATTCATCAGATGCCGCAGAAGCAAGCTTCAACTGTATTCGTGATGCTGTGAACGTGACCGATGCTGTTCAGGGAACAGACTTTGTGCCGAAGTTTGACAGGCCGAGCTGAGGAGTTCCTCGTCGGAGCACTCTAGTCCGAGTGGCTTCAAGACCCCAAGACCAACTACATGCGCAACGACTGAACCTTCCTGCCCATGGGGAAACGGGAGCTACCCCAGAAAGCCCTTCTCGGCATCAACTACCTTCCGTCTTGACGAGCCGACAGGGTTCTCCACGATCTATAAGAGATAGATGATTCCCTGTCTGTACATGATCATCCTCGGTGGACATCGTTCAAAGGCGCTTTTCAAGACTACACCAATATCAAGATGACTGCAATCGACTTCAAGCAGGCCGATGCCAAAGACGAGACGGTAACTCAGTACTTTGAGAACGCCGATGATTCCCGCGGAGAAGTCCTAGAGACGAGATATGCGGGTTAGTCAGGAGCGACACTACTACTATGAGCTTCATACTGACTTGGAAGGACTCGGAAGATGGCTCACCGTCAAGACGTTCTGGAAGGCGATGCTCTTCTGCCTGGTTCTCAATTGGGCAGCCCTCAACGACGGAGTCAGTATCGTGGACAAGAGAGATACCAAACTACGACTAATAGGCTCCACAGTTCCAACAACAAGTCCCCGGCAATGTCATCCCCATGCAAGCTTTCATCAACCAAATGTATGACACAAGAATTGATGGCAAACCTGCAGTCAGTGCCAAAGTTGTCTCATACTGGCAAGGATTCGCAGAGATGTCCAAAACAGTTGGAATGTTCGCTGGAGGATGGTTTGCTGATCGCTTCGGTCGCAAGTGAGTGGCGACTTCATCATTGCATTCACTTCATTCGCTGACCGTCTCATCCAGGAAAGCCATGATTGGGGCCATCGTCATTCTCCTCGGTGGATCCATCGCTGAAATCACTGCCTTCAGCTGGCAAAGCTGGTTGGGTGCTGCAGTCTTGGTTCGTCTCGGTGTCGGCCTTGCTCAGTCTATCCTCATCACATACATCTCCGAGATTGCGCCCTTCCAAATTCGTGGTTTCATGATTGGTGCCTACCAGCTTTGTCTTGGCTTCGGTCAGCTCATCGCTGCTGTTGCTACCCAGCTGGTCGACACTCATCAGCCCAACAAATGGAAGCCACTAATTGCGGCAGAGTTTGCTTTCACTGCTGTGAGTATCTCCATGCAATACGATGTTCCAGACATTCGATACTGACTTCCCGACAGATTCTCATCATCTTCATCTGGTTCGTACCAGAATCCCACATCTACCATTCTCGCAAAGGTCAACACGAACAAGCAAAACGCTCAATGCTCAAGTTATACGGCAATATCGCTGGGTATGATGTGGTATGTGTTCCCAATCATGTTGACAATGCTCCCACGCTTACGTATATGCTCCAGGAACACGAGTATCGCGTTATCCAACACGGAATCGACGCCGAACTGGAATTAGCCTCTGCATCTCGCAGCTCATCCTTCTTCGAAATCTTCAACAAGCAGAACTGGCGCAGAACACTAGCTGGATGTCTTGGTATCTGCAGTCAATGGGCTGCTGGTGCACCAATCGTCTTTTCCTACTCAACTGTAAGCATACCCACCTCGATGTTCAAGATTGGTACTGACACATATCCAGTACTTCTTCAAAGTCGCAGGACTCGCAGATCCATTCCTGGTCACAATCATCACGTTCGTCTTGCCTTTCAACATCTTCTTGTGCTTCTTTAACATGCGACAGATTCGTCCTTCTCATCATCTCAATTTCGTCCTCTCTGGTTGCTTGTGAGCACATTGGCCGCAGACCTCTTCTTGTCGGGTGAGTCATCTTGATTTTGATCAGAGGAGCACATACTGACATCGATCAACAGCGGATGCTTCATGATGTGCATCTTCAACATCTGTCTCGCTTCCACCTCCTTCTTCAAGACAGCTGGCGCGCCAAAGGCAGCTCTTGGGTTCTTGCTGCTCTGGGTCATCTGCTACGGCGCTTCTGCAGGTCCCATCGGTTTTGTCGCTGCCGGAGAAACCTCAACCCCTCGTCTAAGAGCACAGACAACCTCATTCAACCTCGGATATTACGGCCTCGGATTGTGAGTTGTTCATTGCTTGCATTTAAGCTCTTCGCTAATATTCCCTCAGCGTTGTTTTCCAATGGACCGTTTCGTACATGATCAGTCCCGATGCTGCCAATCTTGGTATCAAGGCTGTCTATGTCTGGGCTGGACTTCTCGTTCCCTTTACCATCCTCCTCTGGCTTTACTACCCTGAGGTGAGTCTTTTATGCTCTTTCCTGCTCCTGGAGATCTGGGTACTGATGATCACCAGACTTACGGCCGCACCTACTGGGAGCTTGACGAGCTTTACGAGCGAAAGATTCCTGCTTGGAAATTCAAGAACACTCCCACTCTGTCTGATCAGAGTGGCCACAAGAATGCTGCTCTCATGTCTGAGCGTGCTAAGCAGGAAGCGAAGACTGTCATCTGATCACTAAACAAGCCAGAAGAACGATCTGAGGAGATTGACTTCCTGAGGAAGATGGAAAGAAGTGGTTGAGTGCAGAACATTGACGGGGTTTACCCTGATCACGTTGAATATATGTTTGTATCAAGTTTGTGCTTATTGCGCGATATTCTCTATGCTTTATCCACGTATGCTACTTGAAATGCTAACTCAGTAACGAACACGGCGCATGAAAGAGACCAGCTTCTACGATTCCAGTCTTCATCTCAAAACTTCAAGCCCAAAGGAGGCCAAGAGAGGTCTGGCATACTCTGAGATGCCATGCTGGACTTTCTCTGTGCGTTGTGATGCTCGTTCAGGCGGGAGCTGTAAAGAGACCAGTCGGGCTGGAGTGAATCCTGTCGAGGCTCTCGCACTGATTGGTATCTGGCCTCGATATTGTGACCCAAAAGCCCACCTGTGGATGGATAGAAATGTGTGTTGAGACTTTTTGGCTGATCTGATGAGTCCAAACTTGAAGGTTGTGTCATTTGTGGTTGCATCGGTCCGTTGATGTAATCGTTCTGCGACGAGTTGATGAACGTTTGGGGCTCAAAATCTTCTGGCGTCCAGGAGATCCAAACAAAAGGGGCCACGGCAGATGTAGCATAGAGTGTCGAGGGCTCATCGGAGTGGATATGTTTAGCTTGCTGACGCGCCAGACGTGAAGACTGTGCAGCACGATCGCGAGTTCGCCTTTCGTGTCGTTGTAATTTGGCTTGTACACTGTACCACCAATTCTTGACCTTGTTCTCACTGCGATTGACCAGCTGCCTGGAAATATGGGCCCAGCAAGTTCCCTTAGTGAGAACAAGATGCGCGATCAAGTGGCGTTCTTGTTCCGTCAACGGGCTGTCATCGAGACCCGGTCTGAGATTCTGGTGATATCGCTCGGCGCATTGCTTTGGGCTTCTGTTCCCCATCATCTCGGATACTTCGATCCAATTGAGGGTTCCAAGCATAGCGACAAGGTTGAGTAAGGTAAGATCTTCGTATTGTGTCCAGGGACCTCTTTGGTGGAAAGGCATCGTTCTTGTTTTCGTCCGGGTGGGCATGAGGATGTGAGATCTAGATAGCGAGAAGAATGGATGAAGGATAGAGGAATTGGTGTTGGAAGACTTCGCTCAATTATACCTCACAAGTTCTGAAACAGTCCGTTTGTAATATGATCATCCTCGAGAACCTAATTCGTGACGAGTGAATCCTGAGTGGTCATGACATTCGACAGCTTCACGTGGCTTCCTTCGTAATCTGGATCATGCTGTCAAATCCCGATGTCTCGGTTGATATGGTTTCCGAATATCCCCTTACTTAACGGTCTGCTTGCAATCAACGTAGCGACATCATCGAAGACTAGATTGGCGATACGTGCGTTCCATATATCGCGCATCTCGTCCGAAGAAAGGGCCGAAGCAGTGGTATCTGACACTGTGCTCGTAGGAAGTTTGACAGATACAACAGCTTCTGGCGCGATTGCCTGGAGAGATATTAGAAACATCAAGCAGGATGATTGGAGACTTTTCACAAGTACGGATGGTCTCTTGCCAGCTAGTTTTGTTGGTAATTATCGCTCGAAAGAATGAATAGGAGCTGGCGGTTCGCTGAGACTCCGGGAGCGTACCGACTCGGCCGTGGTCCATATTGGTCTTATGCCGAACGCACACGGAAGGCATCCGGACTGTCACTGTTTGCTTATTGTTAGCTCTAGTCGGTTCTGACCCTGGATAAAACTTATCCTCCAACGTCCGACCCTTCGTTTGTCGTACATTCAGGTAAGGCTGTATAGACTGTACGTATTGGGTATGAACGAACGTTCTTGTGATATGTGTGATTAGATTGCAGTGGCTGGTACACTAAAAGGCGCAATTTCCCTTTCCATGCGTTTCGGACAATATCTTACTCCATTTTGGTGATCGTGTCACTACGGTAGGTGATACCGAGATCTAGAAATGATGCTCCATGTTGAATTGCCTTGTAAGCTTAATTTAACCAGACTGCGAGCTAGAAGTTTAGTCGTTGTGTGTACGAATATCAATGCGCACATTCGACATGGAGTCATGTAGGGATGAATCCGTCGGGGAGGAAGCTCTGTACAGCGACAGCCCGTCCGGAAAGTGACTTGCCTTATACAGCATACTTCGGCAGAGTGGAACGGCCCGTTGACGGTTTTGCGCGTTCAGCTAAGATGAAGAATGAGAAGAATGAATGGAGCTAGGTCCGCGGCACAGAGCCTGGTGCCGAAAACATAGACACTCGTCGCGCTGGAATTCCAGAACTGAACTAAAGACACGGATTCAATTGACGGCAGATCAAGTGCCGAACGTTTTGCGCAAGACGACTCGTTTATTCGGCATGCGGCTTTGACTACCTTAAACAGACCTCGTCTGTCTTTGATGTCATGCGCCGTTGCAACGCTGACGACGTTCTGCTACACAGCCATATCTTACTGGATCGGGGAATGGTTGCGACTCGCAGAGATACAACGTATTTCCAAGTCTTGACTAACCTGTCTGCCGATGACCGCAGGAACATGAACACTCAAGAGAGATGATACAGAGAGATTGACCTTGCAGACATTGAATTAGAAGACTATTGCTCCGCCGTCTACCACGATATCTGTACCATTGATGTAGGTGCTGGTGACAGCGGACAACATTACCGCAGCGCCTGTGAGCTCATCAGGTCTACCCATACGCCCTGTCGGATTCCGCGCAGCCCATGTGTCTCTCGCTTCGGCAATGCCGTCTCCCTCATTCAAGATGGTATCCATGTATCCAGGACTGATTGAGTTTGTCCTGATTCCGTATCTCGCCCATTCTGCAGCCAGACAGTTCTTCAAAGTGATCAAAGCCGCCTTGCTAACGTTGTAAGCGGCTTGTGGTTGCGGGTAGTTGACGCGATGAGCAGAAATTGAGGCTGTGAATATGATCGATCCTCCTGTTTCTTGTTTTGCCATCTTTCGTGCTACTGCCTGAGCACACAAGAATGATCCAGTCGTGTTCACATCCATGATGCGACGCCATTGTGCTGCTGACATGTCCATCGCATTCACACAACCAACGATACCGCTGAAGCACAGAAGATGATTGAGCGGTCCAAGTGTTTCTGCTGCATTGTCGACGGCTTGTTGAACAGCCACTTCGTCAGTTACGTCCACTTGAAAGCAGACGATGATCCGCGATGGGAAGCGCTTCTTCAACGACAGAAGCTGGCGTTCACTCTGAGTCGCGTTGACGTCGAAGATGGCAAGACCGGAAAGACCATGTTCCAGTAGAGCAGTACAAGCTGCGAGACCCAGAGTGCCTGTACCACCAGTGACTATCGCATTGCCATCGACTCTGAATCTTCCAAGAGCGCAGTCAGTGGCGTTTGCGCCAAGTTCGAAGGTTGGTGGTGCGGTCGAGGATTTGTCGCCTCCTTCACTGAGAACCATGTGAGGGATGGCTCTTTTGCTGAGATCATGTCGTGCAGTGGCATCTTGAGTGGGCAAGGAGATGGTCATGTTCGGGAATATCCGGGATCGTGAATTGATTTGAAATCTGGTAGAGCGAGGAGGTGTTGGTGACCTTTCCTCCCATTGCTCGATTCTCAGCATATATGATCGACTGGGTCTGGCTTTCCAAAAGACTCGCCGGCGTACAAACTGGTTTTCCATACCATCGGAGTGATGTTGGCCGAAGGATTTGTGAGGCTCTCCAAAGCAACGGCTCGCCAAGGAAGACCCCTCTCTGCCCCTCTTTCATCCATCGCCATCTGTTCTCCGACATGACTTTCCATCAACCGATCACCGATATCGATGCCGCCGAGTCGAACAGCTCGGAAGGCGGCGTCCGAAAGAGCCTGCTTGGAATGTCAGAAGAGGAAAACTAGATGTGTCGCAGCGGCAGAAGGTGACGCATGCGCATACTGTCAGAAGGCAGGTAAAACATGTGCCTTCGATGGCCCACATGAGCGAACACCCCTGACGCGGCGCAATCTCGATGCGGCCGAAGCGCACTGCAGGCAACTAGAGATGCTGTTGGAAGAATTGCAAGGAAATGCCAACTCTGGTGCCGAACAGACAGAAGCAGAACCAAGCCAAGAGATTCGCATCGGACCACGCCGACAACTGAATGCCGACGATCCTCCATCTGGACCTTACGAATGGAACGAGGGACTGGATGCCGGGGCAAACGATCCATCGCCAGATGGTGAATATACACGCGATGGAATGGCATCACTTACTCGTCAAGGCCATGGGGCTGGTTATCTAGGTGGGAAACTCAGAAGATGCTTCTTTAAGCCACCAACTGATCATTGAGGACAGGCAAAAGCTCCGGCTTTGAGATCTTGCAATCGGTTTCATCGCTTCTTCCGTCCGGGGTCAATGCGACAACTCGTAGTACTGGATTCGACGCTGGAGTCTCACCAACTGCTGCGAATCCAGGGATCTTTGCAAGCATGAGCAACCAATCTCTGGCCACATCTTCCATCCAGGAGCAATTGATCACAGCCTACTTTCTGGGGTACAATGCCTACTATCCTATCCTGCACGAAGGCACATTTCGAAAACAGTACGCAGCACGGAAGCAAATTTCTCCCAGGTCAACGTGGCACATCACGTACTACATGGTGCTTGCCGTCGGTGAGTGGGTGTCAGGCTACAGCAGTGAGGAGAATTCGATATACTACGAGGCTGCACGATCGAGAATCAGTCCGGAGGTCTTGGAGTCTGGCTCGCTAAACAATGTCCAAGCGTTTCTGCTACTGGGCAACTACCTGCAGAAGCGTGACAGACCAAACACAGGATACAACTACATTGGAATAGCGCTGAGGATGGCGCTTGGCCTGGCACTACACCTCGAACTACCTCCAAGCGCAGGCGTCAAGCCGTTCGATTCTCACCGCAGGCGAATTCTCTTCTGGATACTCTGCTGTTTCGACTGCTGGTTCAACATCACAACTGGTAGACCAACTCTCATTCCAGACTCCTTTGTCGATATTCGTGTTCCGTCAAACGTGGACGAGTCGGGACTTGATTCCGCGTCGACTGTTGTTGGGGAGGTTTCATATCCGACCACTTCATCGACTGTGATCGCTCTGGCAAGACTTACGAAGATCGCCAACCGAGTATTTACCCAATTCATGTGCGTCAGTCCATCTTCAGATATTGATCACCAGACCTCCGTCATGGAGCACATGATTCATACCTGGCATACTTCATTGCCGCCATACTTTTTCGACTCTAACGTCCCTTCTTGGTTCCTGGGTCCGCGACAGATCGTGCTGTGGAAAGAGTCGAATCTCCTGATACTGCTACTCTTATCGAGTCAACGGCATCACAAAGACGAGCACGAGAAGCTTTCACTCGGAGCAAGGTGTCAGTCTGTGTCAGCGAATGTGATTTCCGGCATCGCTTCATTCTGCCAGACGTATGCTCAAATTCTTCATTGTGGATTAAGCTGGTATGCTGTGTATTTCACTTTGCAAGCAACACTTTCTTACAGCGCACAATACATCTTCAAACGTCGCTTGTCTATTCACACGCAAGAGGAATATCAGGATCACGAAACTATCATTGGTCAAGCTTGTCAATGTCTTCAAAGCTTGATCAGCACAAGCAGTGCAGCAGCGCGTTCTCTTCAGATTGTACTGCGACTGCGAGAGATGCTCAGACAGGCTGCAGGTGCTCAAACTGGAGGCACAGGAACCGATCATTTCGGTACTCAGAACGAGCAGCATGCAGTACCAGGCGGGCAGGCAGGAGAGCTAGATCATCGACATGAGCTTTCTTTGCAAATGGCACAGGGATTCCAGGATGGCGTCTTCCAACCAAGTCCTTCAAACGTCGGCTCTTACCAACCATTTGATTCACACGGTATCGCTGAACTTGTGCTCAATGAATGGAGTCTTGCTGCAGATCCGTCATTGCAAGCACTTTTCGACGGCATGAACGACTTTGGTCATCCTTTCCAACTCACAGAGTGACCGACTTGTCATTGTACTTGCTCGCTCCCTGGGCGACGCATAAGTCTCAAGATCATTCATCCATATTCATCGGCATGCTGTCGTCTCCTCCCTTAAGCATTTGTTCAGACATGGATAGGAGGCAGAAGAGGTCATTCATCAAAGCTTATGTTTCATTCTCTATCTACACAAGGACATATCCACCATCGATAATAGTGTCGCTTCCAGTCTGGTATGACGATGCATCGCTAGCAAGATACAAGAACAAGCCCTTGATTTCCTTAACATTGCCCATGCGTCCAAGTGGTGTCATACGGTATGCCTCGTTGATGCAGAGAGGTGAAGCACCCATCTTGGTGTCGAAGAAGCCTGGTGACACAATGTTGACTCTTGCAAAATCTCGCCATTCTCTTGCCAAACTCTTTCCCAGATGGTTCACGGCAGCTTTGGTTGTGTTGTAAACCTGAGGATGTTAGTACATGTAAGACAATGGGAGGAAAAGATAGCCATACCGGCTGATCAACAGGCACGTTGGCGATGTGAGCAGAAATACTCGATGTGATGATGAGATTGCCAAACCCTTGACTCTTGAATACTGCTCCAGCGTATTTTGCACAGAAAATGACACCGTCAACTACAGAATTATCAGCAACTTGTTCTCCAACTTCATGCAGGGCAAGTACTCACCGTTCACAGACATTTGCTTTCTGTACTCCTCGATCGTCTGCTCAGTAATGGCTTTTGAGATGGCCATGCCAGCGTTCGCGACAAAAACATCCAGTCTTCCAAAGTCTTTTACAACCCCATCGACTCCAAGTCTGACGGCTTCATGATCTGAGACCTCTACTTGGTATGCTTTGGCGCGAATGCCATGCTTCTTTGCGATTTGTTCACCCTTCGAGATCGCTGCATCATTTGTGTTGTACCATAGAGCAAGATCACCTCCAGCTTCTGCGATAGCCTCTGCTACTGCCCAACCAATTCCATCTGATGCTCCAGTAATGGCGACGACTTTGCCCTTCATGCTGAATTGTTCGAGAACATTTTCTGGTGTGTTTGGTACAGGCTTGGGTTGGCGAACAACGGCAGCATCTTCGAGGGTCATGGACATCTTGCAGGTTGTATCGTGAGAGATTCGACGAGTGGAGAGTATTGATTGTGTATGGAGATTGTTCTTGGAAGGGAACACTGCTGTTTATATTGACTTTGAGAAATGCTGCAACCCCGCGACGCGAAAGAACGTGTCAGATGCTGTAATGGTAGCCGAGAGCGTTCAGAAGTCTGAAAGCTCCTTCGGTGGTTCTGACTACTTTGTCGGAGAGTCGTCAACTGCTTGTGGTCCGAAGCGGGGACCGTGACAAGGTGCGTCGCTTGGTGTCGGAGCACTGTGCCCCGATGCGCCCACACGCTTGCCGAGACCACAAACTCTCTCCTTTCACGCACATCTCCTGGAAATAACAAAGTAGAGAAGTGAGACAATCAAAGTCTTCATCTCAAGATGTGAGTTGTTCACTGCAGCTCCTTGTTCGTCGCAGATCCCACTCCCAATGACACTCGGCATGGAATATACTTACGGTCTTCTTGCCTTGCGAGCTCACAACATCCACGCTGCTGAGCGCAACAATGATCCCTGCAAACGAATCATCATTGCCTTTGCTGGACCTCCAGGAAGTGGGAAATCTACTGCTGCGCAAGAAGTCGTCAATCGCCTGAACAAGCATCATGATCAACCATGGGCGCAGGTCTTGCCAATGGATGGCTTCCACTTCTCTCAAAGTACTCTTGATATGATGCCAAACAAGGCAGAAGCATATGCTCGGCGAGGTGCTGACTGGACATTCGACGCGCCGAAACTCATCAACTTCCTACAACATCTGCGATGCTCAAAGACGGACTCGAAAGCTGAGTTACTGGCACCTGGTTTTGATCATGCTATGAAGGATCCCAAGCCGGACGCAATCAGAATCGGGCCAACCACCTCCCTTGTCATTCTTGAAGGAAGCTGGCTTTTGCTTGATCAGGAACCATGGAACGTCATACCAGCCCTCTGCGACGACACGTGGTTCATCGACGTTGAGCCTTCATTGGCCAGGGCAAGAATAGCCAAGAGACATGTACAAGCTGGTATCGAGGCTGACATGTCTCGGGCAATCCTCCGAGCCGATACAAACGACATGATCAATGGAGAAAAGATACGTTCGAGGCTTGTCGCGCCCAATTCCAGAGTCCAGAGTGTTGAGACGACGAATGCAGCCTTGAACGCGACACCTGCATCAGCTGCAATCAATCTCATCTCTTCAATTCCTGGGAGTCGCAATAAGCCAGCAGCAGTCGGTCCTGTCATCTCTGGCCTGCGTGTTTGAGAGGAGTGGACTTTACAGTTGGCAGCGTCATGGTCTCGGCTATCATCTGAAAGGAAATACAATAATACATATTGCGACACTTGGCAATGTCTCTGCCTATCAGCATTCCAAACTATACCTATGACAATATGACAATGTATTCGAAATCAATCAGAAATGCAACTAGAAGCGGCGAGGCTGCTGTATAAGTTTGACAGTGACATTCAAATCATTCCAGAATGTCTCTCCTTACTGCAACGGCTTATAGACAACGTTGACGGCTTCAGTACTCCGCGGCTCAACTTGCAAACTGGTTGGAGGAGGCAGCTCAAGATCCGACCGTTGAGATCTCCATAAAATCTTGCGTCAACGGTCAATGCGATCGGCTTCCCGCATTCGAATTACATTCTCCAACGTTGCAGGCGGAAAGATTGAAAGCTCATTAAATCTAGCTATATAATACATATTATACCTTCTTGTTTGGTGTTATACTCCAGCGCCTCAGAGCGCTCTTATGTCTTAGGATAAGTCACCATGTATTGGTATCCCGGGCAGAATCGTCGGTGGCTATACCGTTGAACTATGATCACCAGGTGGATATAAGTCGACTTATCGCGTGTTCAAGCCGCATGATTCTCTCCACCCGTCTATTCATCTTGGATTCGGTAATACCATGTCTACATTTTTCGCTCCTCCAGCTGAAGCGGCCATCAACCGTAGTGCTACCCTTCTAATCAGTCTTGGTGCTGTCTTCATCACCTTGACCACAGTCTCATTGATTTTGCGGATTTGGGTTCGAACCAAAATTGTAGCTTGCTGGGGTAAAGATGACTGGGCTATGCTTGTGACACAGGTGAGCTTCAACACTTTGCATGACATACTACAACCACTTACTGACAACTTCAAAAGGCATGCTACGTAATCACTTGTGGGCTACTGTTCAAGTGGGCAGCAATTGAGACAGCTTTGACCCCCCAAAAAGGCCTCAAACCATATGCGAAGGTATCTAAGGAGGGTGAAACTTCTATCACAATGCCCACACTAACAACTCGACAGTCATATGATTTACTCGTCATCAGCACCGCGACATATCTCGTCACAAACCTATTGCTCAAATTATCTCTGGCACTCTTCTTCCTTCGCTTCGTCATCGATCGCTGGGCCAGGCGTAGCATCTGGGGCATTACAATCTTTCTTCTGTTCTGGACATCTGGTATTTTCCTGTTCAGTCTCTTCTTCTGCGGCTTGCCAGATGATATCCTCAAGAAGACCATGAAAGGTGGAAAATGCATTTCACCACGGACGACGCTTATACTGGGTGTTACATGGGGCGTCTCAAACGTTCTGACAGATTGGTTCTTTGCTCTTATCCCGGTGATGATCTTGCTCAGAAGTCGACTCCCTCGTGCGACGAAGATCTCAGCAGTAGCTGTCATGGCAATAGCGGTGGTTGGGTCGTGTACTGCTATTCCAAGAGTCGCCAGCTACACGAAGCTTGATAAAGCGACCAGTTACTGGACAGGTACTACCGACTTCTTGATCTGGAGTATCATTGAACCGGGCGTTGGGATACTTGCTGCGAATATCGCCACCCTTCGTCCACTGCTCGACAAGACTATGCAAGCATGCATCAGCGGACGTGGTGTAGTCGAGGCCGAGCAAGGGGTCAATAAGATCAACATCAACGCAGAGAAGTGCGACTCACACTCGGAAGGCACCGAACCGAAATCAGACATCAGCGCCTCAGGGATGTACAGCGATACTTCAATCAGTAGCGTTCCTCCACCTTGGGAGACTGGACTCGAATTCGTGACAGCAGTAACCTTCGATGATGAAGCAAACGCGATGGAAAAGGGAACCCTGTGATTTCGAATGAATAGAGCTAGCTCACAGTTTTCAATTTCACCTTTTCACTACACTCAATCCTTCATCGTGCAATGCATGTGTCTAAGTACCGCGAAGCTTTCCAAGAACAAACTTGATGCCCTGGTTCTGAACGTTGGCATCAGACTTGTAGGACAAATGTTGAGCGGTAATTCCAAAGCCATGAGCAGTGTCGCAAACGCCATCACCCTGTATCAAGTCAGTACATCACGTTCCTTCTTCAGACAGTGATCAACACTCACATATGCGCAGACGTCCAAAGTCTTGCTAACCCAGTTTGCAGGGATGCTGCCAACAAGAACAGTAAGTCCATTAACATTCTTAGTAGTCGTGCCGCCATTGGAGTCGACATTGCATGCAAGGCCCGACTTGTGGTGAGGGTTGCCGATGAGGAAGACACCCTTGACTGCATCAAAATTGGCGCCAGTGATCTTTGACATGGCATCGACAGTTGCAGCAGCGCCTTGAGAGTATCCTTCGAGGATGAAACATCTGTTGGGGTTGGACTTCAAACCAGTGGTGATTTGGTTGATGATCTGTAAGTGTCAGTAGCGAACGGTGTGAAGTGATTGCAGTTTGACTCACATCAGCAGTACCCTTGGCCGAGTTTTGGTCAATGCTTGCAGGGTAAACAGTGTTGTACTGAGATCAAATCAGTTTCGTGTATTTCGCAGGGGTTAGAGAGCACAAACCTCGGTACCGCCAGCGAGTTGGGCAATGATTGCTGCATCCATCGTCTTGAAGCTGTTCGATGGTCCCTGAGGTTCGCCAGTACCACGGGTCTCAATCAAAGCTGTATTCATATCAGATTTCTCTCTGGTCGCCGACATGCTCAAATGCAAGACGTACTGTAAGCTGTGCATACCGCTCTCTTCTCAAGCTCAATTGGGCTAGCAAAAGCTTCAGATGCAAGAAGAAGAAGGCAAGCAGCCTTTGTCCAAGCGAGAATTGAAGACATGTTCAGAGAGAATAGTTCAGAGATGGAGGAGCTGGAGAAACGGAAGAGAAGTGGAAGTGCTGCTGCCAACCTTCATTGCAACAGAGCAAGACATCTTATATATCCATTCATCAACCCCTGCCAGATGTCTCATCAATACCTCATAAGGCGGATCAAGCGAGGACCTAGCTTTCAGCACAGTCTTCAAAGATCGGTCGGTCTGGTCACGTTGGCCTTGTCAGAACCGAAATCAATAGTTTGATGCGTGAGCGAGCAAATCGACGACAAGTCCAGAAGTTGAAAAGACCTTCGCACGTAAGTCCTTCGCTTACAAACTTTCACTATACAACACCCCTCATGCGATTGGACCTTCGAGATTGTTCGATTGCTTGATGATAGAGCACGCGATCGTGCTGAAACGACTACCCCGCAATCTGTATATTAGGCTTCAAGTCATATTAATTTATTCGGTGGTCATTGCTGTTTACCTCGGCACGTCCGCATACCATTGGCAAAATGAGTAGTATCTCCGCAGCAAGGTACCGTGATGGAAACGGTCGCGCATTAGTTGTCTCCTTGACCTCTGCGACGAATCACCTGTTGGAAGACGAATTGAAGCCAAGGTAACAGGGTGATGAATTGGGAAGGTCCAATTGAAGAAGCTATACTCGAAGAGGGAGGTGAACATGAACTCATCGCACTCACCGCTGCTGACCTGGAGTACCAAGCTGGATTGGCCAGATTCAAGGCGGAAGCACTTCTGGCAAGCGAGTGATTATGGCTTCCATCTCTGAAAGGGCGTCTCTACATGCTGAATGTCCCCGTCGTCGCTGTGATGGCTCCTTGATGTTAACTCGAACCACGCGTCGTCAATTAAAGAGGAAACGGAGATGAGCGAAGATTGAATCTATACGAGCTTCTTCTCCGTCAATCCAGGGAATTCGCAAAGCGTTTGCATGGCTGGAGGAGATTCGACTCCTGTCGATCTGCTCGAGAGATCCGTTTCGAGCACCTTCTGAACAAATTCATGGCATCGAGCATTGAGTGGCGACCAATGGCCAACATTCTCCAGCAGTATATATGCGTGACCTTTTGCATGACCTTCTGGTGGCTGTATGAATGATTCAATGCCTTCAACAGCGATCCTGCTATCCAGAGCCTGGTCTCCGAGCCCGAAAATGACTGTTGTGGTGCACTTGATGGTTTTGTCGTCCAAAATACCGCCATTCGAGGTTGGCGGTGCAGAAGTCCAAGGTCCAGACATGAGACTCTCCCGGTACAGAGCCACTCGACCATGCCATGAATCTGCTGTCATCTTCTGTTGACGTCCAGCAAGACCAAAGACACCGTCGTGCTGAGAGAGATCATGTCTCTTCTCTGCTTCTGTCCACCTACGACACGCCCCAAGAAGAGACCTCATCGCTGAAGGAAAGCGCTTCGCCGAGAAGAATGGAAGTTGAAACATGAAGATCTGGCAATGTTAGTCTTTACTCGTGAATGCTAGTCGTGAGCCCGTACGTAATGCGACCGGTACAGCTGTGAAGCTACAGGGCCGGCTTCTTCCTTGATTGATGCGAGCCATGACTTGTAAAAGCCATCTTTGGGACCTGCGGAAATGAGTTGACCAGCTCTCTCAATCCGCTGGTTGATCATGTGTCCGAAATGCGGTACCTTCGTGTTGATATCAGCGAAATTGGTCAGTAAGACCTTGCAGTCCTGATGACTTACAAAGAGTGAGTTGACCAATATCAAATGGTCGATAAGGCCCTCGGTTTGAGCAGCAATGCGAGATGTGATGATACCACCCCAGTCATGGGCAACAACAGTGCAATGCGTTGAGCCGTACTTCTTCTTGAGCGCGAGGATGGTCAGGTGTATCGTGGTCAACACATCGTCCGGTCCATATGAAGGCAGGTTATCGCTTTCTCCGAATCCAGGCAAGTCGATAGCGACCAGTTGTGCTTGTGAGTTCAAGTCAGAGTTGAGGTATCTCGTCCAGAGATGGCATGAATCGGGGAAGCCATGAACGAATATGACTAGCTTGGGCACGGAAACATCTTTGCGAGGGCGACGATAGTGTATGCGAACACCATTCTCCATGTCAAGAAAGCAGCTGACGACTTCATTGTCATCTCTGTCTGCTTAACTGGACGTCAGGTCGTGTTTGATCATGCTGGAGGACCCAAACCACTCAAAACTTACATTCTCCATCCCATCGATGCTCGGCGTCGTCCTCGAAGTATCCCAATACAGTCCGAACAGCCAGCGAGGCAAGACCTACTGTTGCGTACAAGACACGATCAAACAGCGACGACATGACGATATGTCCAGCCCGACGCTTGTTTCGAGCTTCAGGATTGACGCCGAAGGAACCAAGAATGACGCACGTGTTCGAGTCGGCGCAATCGTTGAGATTCACATGTGAAAGATCAAGACAACGCGTAATGTTGTCCCCAGATTCAACGACTCCAGAAATTCAGCATGCCATCATATGAAAAAAACGGTATGGAGTGTGCATTCGCCCGAAATGGATCAAGCAAAAGAGAAGGCTGTGCGCGCAGAGTCCTTTTGGTCCGTGAGTTGAGGAAGCCGAAGTTCAACCATGACAAAGTAAATCCGCCTCAACACCTTGCGACTTCCTCCTTCCGCAATCTTCGTCAGCGTCGTGTTATCGTGATTGACAGGAAGAACACTCAAACAATTCTCACCGGATGATGTGTGAGGTGAATAGACAAGATGCGGCTGACGGAGCAATGACCGCGAGTCAACGAATCTCCAAAGTTTGGACCCTTCCGTCGGCCGTTTCCCGATCATCACTCAACCCACCATGCTGGTAAGATCCCATGCATAGATCTACAATCGGACTTTCATCAACAACACAGGGCATGTCAATCACTTTTACTCGAAGCAGGCTATGAGGAACACCCAGCTCGTCAGGGCCTTCCGTCGCTTTGTTCTACCCATTCCCCGTGCACTAGATGCTACCTCACAAGTTGCTCACCAAGAGGCTGAATTGTGCGGAGTTCTAAAGCAGGTCTCATCAAGTTCGAAGGTAGATGCCGGTGACGGACGTGGCTTATTCTCGACCTTGCGATGAAAACACAGTGCTAGTATCGACAATGGCGAATGCCAGCATCCGAGTGCATGTACTGTACTGATCCAGAGATGCATACGCCTCTATTGATAGTTGACAACTTGACATTCTCTCAACGTCGTCATACCTCATGAGACCGTGAGGCTGACGCATGGGCCAAAAAGATATCCTGCTTGAACACATCGTATTCAGTCTTATCAGAGGCGTAATACAGCACATGAGCTGATCCGTGCCTGTTGCGGTTGTCGCATCATCTGTTGAAACAAAGCAAAGCACAGAGAAGATATCCCTGAATCTGGGGCTCCACAACTTTGGCTTTCACCTCCGATCTACAGTCTCCACATGGCATATCATGGTCTGAAGATACTCATGAGCATCAAAATATGACGTTGGCAGATGCTTGGAAGAGATTCCATAGCTTGAATTTCAATAAAACCAGCAAGGTCCTCGGTCATTGCCAGACTCGTTTCATTCCAGAATAATCTCGCAAATATGATTGTCCTCAACACCGAGTTGTCGCCGGTACAAATCATTGTCGCGCTTGGTGGTATAACCCTCTTATACCACATTCTCAACTCCATCGTCACATCCATCCAGAACCGCAATTATGCTCGCAGTCAACATTGCGGTGCCATGCCAGTCCGCGAAGGCTCCCTCTTCGGCCTGGGAACCATTCTCAAAGTCGTCAAAATCAGCAAAGCTAGCAGACTCCTGGAAGCAAACTTCTCACGCTTCCAAAAGATGCAGACCAAGACCTTCTCGATGATGACAAACGGACAGTCTGTGATTTACACCATTGATCCTGAGAATGTCAGAGCGATGTTGGTCACACAATTCGACTCTTGGGAATTGTCCGCATTGAGGAAGACAGCATACACTCGTTTACTCGGACATGGTATCTTCACGACCGACGGGGATGCTTGGAAGCATTCTAGGGCAATGCTGAAGCCCAGTTTCACCCGCGGCGAGATTGGTAATGTGGAGATGTTGGAACGACACTCTGAGAGTTTGATCAAAGCCATCCGACTGCAGCAAGATCAGAATTCTGTCGATCTCGGTGACCTGTTCTTTCGCATGACCACCGACTTTGCCACGGAGTATCTTTTCGGTGAACCGACAGAGTCACTGGAGAGAGGCGTGGAAGATGGGTTTTGTGAAGCATTCAGTGGAGGTCTGAAGTATATCGGAAAGCTCTCGAGAGTTGGTCGTCTTGGTCTGTTCTTCGGTCGCACCAAGTTCCAAGCAGAGAGAAGATATCTATACAACTTCATCGATCGCTATGTTAGGCGGACACTGGAAGACGCCAAGGATGGAGAAAAGTTTCAGTCGCGCCATACCTTCTTGCACGAGCTTTCACGGCAAACAAACGACGTCGTCAGAATTCGAACGGAGCTGTTGAATATTCTGATTGCAGGTCGGGACACAACTGCGAGTCTGCTGACCAATACCTGGCACGTTCTCTCCCACAGACCCGACATTGTCGCACGTCTGCGAAAGGAAATCGCCTCAGATCTTCCTCCTCAGAAACGTCCGACTTTCGAGGAGTTGAAGAGTTTGACATATCTCTCTGCGGTCTTCAAAGAGTCTCTGCGACTCCATCCTGTAATTCCACTCAACACTCGCGAGGCTACAGTTCCGACGACATTGCCCAAAGGTGGAGGACCCGATGGTACACAGCCAGTCTTTGTAGCAAAGGGGCAGCCGGTGATCTACTCGTCATATGCTATGCAGCGAGATAAGAACGTGTTCGGTGACGATGCAGAGGAGTTTCATCCAGAAAGATGGCTTGACACCGATGAAGGGAAGGGAATCAGGCCAGGCTTTTCATACATGCCATTCAATGCTGGGCCTCGAATTTGCTTGGGGCAGCAATTGGCATTGATGGAAGCAAGCTATGTTACTGTGCGCTTGCTCCAGGAGTTTGAGTCGATCGAGGCGAGGGATAATCGTCCTTGGACCGAAGAGATTGGAGTGACATGCGTCAACAAGTATGGAGCAAAGGTAGCGCTGGCGTAGAGATAGAGTGAACCAGTTGACGATATCATGAATCAGACTTTTGCATGAACGAGCGTATTCCGATATGCTTCCAGACCATGGCCGATGATGTTGATGAATGGCCACTGTGAATTGCTCTTGAAGAAGTGTGCCCAGATCCTAAGAACAGCCAGGGCGAGATCTGCGGAGTTCTGGAAGTCGATGTCCTCGGCTGGTGTGTCGTCAAAGTCAACCACCGCGTAAGCCTCTTCAACGATACATTTGACCCAGTACAGGATTCTCTCTTCGCTATCTACTTAATTGTCAGTACTCAGCTTTCCCTTGTGTGATAGAACACTCACCAGTCAGTGGGCTCGTAGCCGAAGTGCTCGCCACAATCGTGAGCCATTTACTCAGCAAGATTGCACAATCCAGACTAGCCAAGGAATGCCTCACACTCCAAAAGAAGGCTTGACTTTTTGCTACTCGATCAACGCCGAGTTTGACTGGAATACCAAGCATGTGAGTCGCATAGAGCAGCGCCGCAATCACTCCTTCGCTACGTTCAATCTCAGGACATCTCGTCAAAGCACGGGCGATACGCTGAGGCTCCCGCGTCTGAAGCTGACGATACGGTCCGAGGTTGAGATAGATGCGTGCATAGGCGAGGGCGAGCAGAGAACTGGAAGTAAAAGGTATGGGACCGTTCTCGTTGTTCGGATCAAGCGACGACTCTGGAGCTTGTTGCCAGCCTGACGTCCAGCATCGAAGACCGCGTCTGATCAGTTAGTCCGAAGTTAATCAAGTCATGTTTGTAAAGTCTTACTCAAGCTTCTCGACTTCCTCTGGCGGTAAAGCTGCCATGTCGCTCATGATGGGCAAACTCAGATCTCTGACAATGTGTATCCTTTGAATCAACCCGTGAAGCAAGACATAGTTCCCCAGAGGTGTCGGGATGGGGTCTAATCTTGCAGGTTCGTGCTTGTGGTCCAAGAGGAAAGAAAGCGCTTCTTTGAAGAATAGTTGTGGCTTTGGGGTCGCTTTTCGGGCAGCATGCCAGGACAGAGCATTTGGAGCATTCCACTCCAGGGTCGAGCAGGGCAATCGAAGGCCAATCTCATTACTGCGCAGTGGAGGGTAGACGTCGTATGCGATACTGTGGGTGTGGATGAAAGAGAATGCAACCAGCTTTGTACGTCGAGTAGACTCTTTCTCAACCCACGAACGCCAGTCTTGCTCCAAGAGGTGACCAGAATTCTGTCCCAGCTCTGAGGGTAACAGCGACTCCTTGACATCTTCCAAGCCTTCATTCCTCAAGATCTGCGTAAGTAGTTCTTGCAATGCAAAAGACTGACGGACTGTTGATGGTTGCGGATCCCAAGTTGCGTATCCCATGAGGGTGAGCAAAGCTCTGATTGTCTCAATAGACTCGCCTTCGGTGTTTTGGGTCGTTGTCTGATGCTGATCTATCGCTGGAGTCATTGAATCCATAACGAGGAGAGAAGGAGATGCAAGCGTTTCGGGCGGTCTTGCGAGTCTGTCCATAACAAAAGCTTTCCCAGCAAAGAAGAGTTGTTCTGCCGCTCTCTTCTCAAAGCAGTATTGAGCACCGATAGCCGCAATCCCAAAGATGACTTCTACAGGATGATCGTACAGATGCCAGGTAGGAACGTGTATGAAGGGCATGTGCAGGTGGAAACCGCCAAAGAAAGACTTGATGTACCGAGTGAGAGCGTGGCGAGAAGGTAGACGGAATGCAGGGTCCAAGATATGGGAAGAGGAGCGCATAATTTGATCAAGCTTGACACGTTGCTCCTCCGTCACGTCGAAACGACGAATCTCGGGATCAGCGACACGAGGATCTTTGACTTGTGAGTGATCTTGGCATTCTTTGAGGAGCGGCAAAACTTACTGGCAAGGTCACAGACATTGCTGGAGTTTCGGTCTTTCGTAGGAGCGGACGGCAGCCACGTACTGAACGGTGAGCCTGCTCTTGCTCGAACATCCGCCTCAGCAGGTGCCGGTTGATCAGTTCCTTCAGTCAGACCAAGGTTACCAAAGTCCTCTGGTCTCTCCACATTATTGAAGATTGGACTCCATTCAACACACAAGCCGACACCGTCAAGGAAGCTGGCAAAGTCTCGGAAATGCATGTCGACATCAACGCCAGATGGTGTCAATGATGGTAAGCCCTCGCCCATCTGCATAAGGTCGCCGTTGTCCGGCATTCGAGGCGACAGGAGTACAGGATCATGTTGTCCAGTTGGGAGCAGACCCTGATGATGGCCATCATTCAATGCAATTGTTGGCTGATGATACGATGTGTTTGTCTGAGGCTGTTGCTCGAACCATGGACCCTCGTCTGGGTTCACTTCAGCAGCGGTAATATCGGTCGAGTCAACATCATCACCAGGCTCGCCCTGTAATGCTCCTGCAGACTCTGGTTGCGTTGATGTGGCATTCAGTGCTCCATTACTGTCCTCATGGTGATTTACTCTTCGATGTCGCGTGAGCAAGTCACGTCGTCCAAAAGCAGCTCCACATTCGCATGGAAAAGGCTTTTCCTTGGTGTCTATGTCGATGGACTATGAATACAGGATGTTGTTTGATGATGATTAGGCAGACTCACGCGTCCGCACATGCCGCGCCAGATGCTCCGTTCGTTTGAAAGTGCGCCCGCAATGTGGGCAAAGTCGCACATTACCACCTCGAGCGGGACCATCAAGTTTTCGCCGCTTGTTTGTGGAGGCCTGTGGCTCTGAAGCGCTAGGCATTTCGTGTTGTCATTCGTAGCGTTGGAGTGGTGTTGGAGACAAGGAGAGCAGATGGTTGGGGCAGGCACTATGCAATCTCTCCAAGCTCGGGTCAAAGCGCTTGGCAAAGATAACGCTGATAGCAAGCCCCGCTCTGACCCCAACGGCGTTGTGTCTCTACCCCGACTCCGCCGAAACAGGGTGATGCCCTCGACAAGCATCTACAACATGAAATCGATAACAACATCACCATCTGCTACTCTACATGCTTCTAAGACTCACTCCCGATCACTCCAATAATCTTCGAGATATTCGAGCTGGACTTGGCGTATTTCGTATGGTCATGGTGGTACAAGGAGTGGATTTGTGTTTCGGATTCTCCTTCTCAGCCACGATGGTATAGGACAGCGGCGGTTCAAACACCGTTTCCAGACTCGAGGATATTCCGAGGAGAAATCTATGACGCGCGCGATAATGCCGGATGTAATTGAACTAAAACGAAGCAATTATGGTGCCTATGGTGGAACTCCAGTCGCACTACTTTCCACTCGGAGTCGTACATCTATGCCACTTTCTGAGATCTCCAATCAAAGCTATCTTCCAAGGCCTTTGCGACATGCAAAATCTTTTTCTCCTGCCAGAGACCGCCTACCATTTGCAGACCGACAGGCAGCAACACCGACTCATCACCTGCAGCTGCCGACCATCCAACCGGGAGGGACAATGCTGGATGTCCAGTCACATTAAAGATGGCTGTATTGCTGGTCAATCCGATACTCGGCTCAAAAGACTTCAACACGGATTCTCTTGTTCCGTTCTTTGGCGCGACAAATGGCGTCGTGGGCATAATGATGACATCATACTTTTCCAATTCTGCTTCATACGCGTCGCGAATCTGTCTACCAACATTCATCGTCTTCGCGTACAAACCAGGGAACTGCTTTTGTAAGTACAGGCCGTTGATGACCGTGTTTTTGGTGGAAGGAAACAGCTTTTCGAAGTTGTTCGCCGTCCATGGCAGGCGTGCATGCTCGAATTCAGTCAGGTACAGTCCTCTGCGACCATTGGCTTGACCAAGGATACCTGCCGAGCCAGAGATGCGTTGTTGAATCGTCCAGATTGAGGGTCCTTCGTTATGCAAAGGAATGGAGACTTCTTCTACTGTCGCACCAAGCGCCTTGAGTCTTGCGACAGCCTCAAAGAAGACTTTCTTCACACCAGCCTGAACCAAGTCGTTGTCGTAACCTTCACGCAGCACACCAATGCGGATTCCTTCCAGTCGACGCCCTTTCAGCGAATTCTGGAAACCGAAAGATCCATGCTGAGCTGCTCCGAGAGACCGGTCGTCAATACCGTCATATCCAGCAATAGCGTCTAGACAAGCAGCGACGTCGTCGACTGAATTTGCAAGAGGTCCAGCATGATCATCAATCTGATCACCACTCGTGATTCCAGTGTACGGCACAAGACCATGAGTTGGCTTGAAACCAACACAACCACAAAGCGAAGCAGGGACACGAATACTGCCTCCTTGATCGGTACCAATTGCCATGTCAACCACTCCACCAGCCACAAGAGCAGCACCTCCGGAAGTACTACCACCTGCAGAATAGCCAGTCTGATGTGGATTGTGGACAATGCCTTGGGCACTTGTGAATGAAGATGTCGAATTGCAGAAGTTCTCGCAGGTGGCAGTTCCAACAACAGTAGCTCCATCTTCCAGAACTCTTGTCACGACCATCGCATCAGTACTAGGAGTCCAGGCCGGGAATGCATCGCTTCCGAAGAACTGTGGCACTTTCGCTACAGCAATGCAATCTTTCACACAGACAGTCTTGCCCGTGATCGCTGACGTCGAAGACTGATTTCCCTCGATGATGAAGCGATGTGCCCACGCATGACCAAAGTGTTGCTCACTCTCACCCGGCACACGGATGTCCCGACGTGGAAAACGCTCTTCATCTGGAACAGGCTGATAATCTGGAAGTTTATTGATCCTTTCGGCACAGTCGTGAGCTGCAGCAAGGAGAAGTTGATATTCGGCAGCTTCTTCAGGACGAACACCGAGACCGAGGGGTTCGAGCAGAGATTCAACATCGCCTGCTTTCACTGGATTGCCACTGGATCTGTTGTTAATAACATGCGACAAAGTAAACTCAAGCGCTATACTCACGGTTGAATATTTTTGAAGAAGACGGACATGCTTTCGATTGTGTCAAGGATACACAGACCCTACCGATACGTTGAAGACTCCGGATGTGATACAGAGAGCTAGTCAGCAGAGCAACAGACATCTTTGAGCACCAACCCTACTCCGAGTCATCGGGTCGTATCTCCTTGTTGGGGTAGTTTTCTTCGACTCCACTCCCCGCCGATCACTTGCAAGCTACACCCCGACAGGCTTGGCAGTCAGAATTGACAACATAGGTCGTACTGAAGGAGACTATTGAGATCATGAATGGAATCGAATACTAATCAGACATCTTGACTACTATGCGGCCTTGGAAGCTCGAGTCCTTACAGATCTCAACAATCTCCGGTATCCGTTCGAAAGTGATGATTGTGAGGTGCGAGTTGACTCCATGCTTCTCTACCACTTCCATCATCCTTTCAGCTGCTTCTCTACCACTAACGTAGCTGCCCTTGATGGAAAGCTCTCGGAACACGATGGGCGCAGCATCGAACTGCCAGGGTGTTTGCGGGAGACCGAGCAGGCCCAATGTGCCTCTGATCCGCAGTAGAGAGAGCGCCCAACGATTGGCCTCGATTGACGCTGTGCAGACTATTGCTGCAGCAACACCTTCTCCTCCGGTGTATTCATAGATCGTCTTGGATGCCGCTCCTTGGTCATAAGAATCCACTACGAGATCTGGCTTGAGAGCTTCATTCTCCATGTTTTCCGCCAGTTTCCTCGCTGCTTCGCGAGTATCCACAGCGATAGTCCGATAACCTAGCGCTTTGGCGTACTGAAGCCCGAGATGTCCGAGACCGCCAATACCAATGATGGCAACAACCTCTCCTAGAGCTACTCCCATAGTCGCTTGCTCGAGAGATCCCCAGACTGTGGCACCAGCACACATCAGAGGCGCAGCTTGAGCGAAGGAAACAGAGTCCGGAAGCTTGACTGTCGTCTCAGGATCAGCAGCGACATAGTCAGCGAATCCCCCATCATGAAGAAAGCCAGCTGTTTCTCTGGCATCACAGAATCGCGGGTCGAGATTGTTGCAGGTCCGCTTGCTCAGATTGCAGCCAACGCAAGAGCCGCACGAATTCTTGAAGTTCAACACTCCAACTCTGTCTCCAACTTGAAGATGACCATGGTAGTCTGGCCCAACACTTGCGATGGTGCCGGCTATCTCATGCGAAGGGATGAGGCCTATGGGGGCAGGCTTTGTAAATTCTCCATGCAAAGCTTGCAAGTCTGAGTGACAGAAGCCAGCGGCGTGAACTCGCACGAGCAATTCATTGTCTCTCATAGTAGGTAATAGTCGTTCACCAAGAGCGTATGGTTTGTTGTACTGTTTCTAATCAGTTTCTGACATACATCAGGGTCTTGTCTTTTCTTACTCACCTCTGCAATGTACGCAGCTCGCATACGAGTAGGTATTTCGTGCTGAGAAGCCATGTTGTACCTTCGCAATGATATTGAGCAATGTTCTGTGTTCTCCCAATACTTTGATGATCTTGTTATGGACTTCAATCAATTCAATTGCACATATCATGGGGTCATTCTCCGAATTTGGAGTCGTGGGGTCATTTCAGAAAGTCTAATCTCGCCTATCTCGATTACCCCACACGCCGACAATCGGACCCCTCTGACCATCACACCACGACTCAGTCAGTACCAAGTATATGAGAGTCTCCAGCTAGGCTCAGGAAAGTTACCTTGAAGCGCCAATTCATCATTCTCAAACATCAATCTCACTATGCCTAAACGTATTCTCTGCTCCTACGGTGTCGACATTGACGCCGTCTCTGGCTGGCTTGGTTCATACGGCGGACAAGACTCTCCCAATGATATTTCCCGTGGCTTGTTTGCAGGAACGCATGGAACTCGCCGAATGCTGAAGCTGTTTGATAAGTACAATATCAAAGCAACATGGTTCATTCCCGGCCACACACTCGAAACGTTTCCCGAAGAATGCGCGATGGTCCGAGATGCAGGTCATGAGATTGGCCTTCACGGTAATGGAAGCAGTGTTTTCATGACCTTCTATCGCTAACATGTCACAGGATATTCACATGAGAATCCTACGGACATGACAATGGAGCAACAGCGTGATGTCCTGGAGAAGACTCACAAGATGTTGACGGATTTCTGTGGCAAACCTCCTCGCGGTAGTGTCGCTCCTTGGTGGGAGACCAGCAAAGAGGGCGCCGACTTGTTGCTAAGTCATGGTATTGAATACGATCACTCCATGTCTCATGATGACTGCCACATGTACTGGCTGCGAACTGGAGATAGCTGGACCAAGATTGACTACAAGCAAAAAGCCGAGACTTGGATGAAGCCGTTAGTTTATGGCAGAGAGACCAATCTTGTGGAGATCCCGGCGAACTGGTATTTGGACGAGGTAAGTTCAATGAAGGGGCCTCCTTGTATAGGTGAACATGACTGACATCTCACAGTGAGTATTTCTGCGGCAATCATGACTGAACTTGTTTGAGAGTCGCACTTACTGACATGCATCTCAATAGTCTACCCCCCATGCTGTTCATCAAAGACGCTCCTAACAGTCACGGCTATGTCAACGCACGCGATGTTGAAGATCTGTGGAGAGATCACTTTGACTACTTCTACAGAGAGATGGCTGATGACCCGAACGAGATCTGCGTATTCCCACTTACTGTTCACCCCGATGTGTCAGGGAGACCCCATGTGCTCCTCATGCACGAGAGGTAAGTTGTCAGGAAACTATAAGAAAATATCGATACTGACTTCTCAGGCTGATTGAGTACATCAACAAGCATGAGGGTGTGGAATGGGTGACGATGGAGCAGATGTGCGATGAATTTAAGAAGAAGAGTAGCCCACCTGAAGGAGCAAAGACGTCTAAATAGCACACTGAATCAAACGGCTCTTTCCACGATATAAACGTACAAAATCCTGACCTAGGTGAAACAGAGTGCCGGCTTCCTCAAAAGCCCAAGTTGCTGATGTTTCTCGAAGCAGTCCAGCCAAACTATGATAGACTCAGCCATTGTCTCCTCTTCCATATCTTGATCTGACCCCAAGAACAAGGATACTTATGCCTATATCTGGTAACAGACGTCGTTGATACCATGACTCTGTTGGTGTGCGTACCCCGCACTCATATCCCTGCATTACCCCAAAGATAACAGAGTCTAGCCACTTGGCAGGCATCCGCGTATCTCCTCAAGATATGGCAATCACACGAGATTTGTTAGATGTTGGGGTATACTGATTGTAGGACCCTGGAAGGAGTGGTTGTTCAGAATACAAGAGCTGCGACGATCTCCTGAGACCGTCCACCATCAACTTGTTTTGTTATCGACATTTGACAGGCTTACGACTCACTGAGCTTATCAACACCTTCGTAATGAACACTGACATCCCAATCCCTGGAACCGTCCAGCTCATCGACACGGCTGGCATCCTACATGTCGAGCATGGCGCAGGACACAAGGAGATTGTCTTGGTTCCTCAACCTACGGATGACCCGAACGACCCTCTTCGCTGGGGAAAGTCCAGAAAGATGACGAGTTTGGTCACTGCCCTCGCATGGTGTTTCTTCATCGGTGCCATGATCTCTGGATTATCACCTGCATACATCCTCATTGAGGAAGATACTGGCATTTCGGTCGCTGATCTGAGCACTGGCAATGGTCTGATGTATCTCATGATGGGCTGGGGAACTCTTCTGACACAAAGATTTGCTCTTACTTATGGTCGTCGATTGACTCTCGTCGGATGTGCTGTCTTGGTCACTGCCATGACCATCTGGACTGCCTTTGTCAAGACAAGGGGAGAATTCTTTGCCAATCGCTTCTTACTCGGAACATTTACCTCGCCACAAGAAACACTCATCGAGATTGTTGTTGGAGATCTATACTTCACCCATGACCGAGGCTTCTATCTCGGCCTCTATGCTTGGTCTCTATTCGCCGGCGCCTTCTTGTGTCCTGTGGCATCAGGTTACGTCGCTCAAGAACTTGGTTGGCAGTGGATTCAGTACATCCTGACCATTGTTGGTGCTGCTCTTGCTATCGGAAGTTACTTCTTCTTCGAAGAAACCATGTTCCAGCGCGATCACGAAAAGTTCCTCGTCCACGCTCAGCAGACCGGTATTGCTACATCGACAGCTGCGGACATGACAAAAACACCAGAAATGATGGCCTCCAGTGACTCAGAAAAGAACTACATCACTCAAGAAAGATCAGCCTCGCCCGTCACCGAGTATCCGCCTCCAATGTCAACCGGCCCTACCAGAACCTACACCGAGAAGCTCAAACTCTGGGGCTACCACAACCCAAGCCAGAAGATCTCCTTCCAAATGATCATCATGCCATTCCAACTGCTCCTCAAATTTCCCGGCATGTTCTTCAGCGGCCTCCTCGTCGGAGGCATCCTCTCCTGGTACAATGTCGTCGGCGGCTCTCAAGCACTCATCTTCGGTAACGCACCCTACAACTTCAGCGCCAACACAATCGGTCTCACCTATCTCGCCTCTCTCATCGGCGTCTCCATTGGTTGTGTAATCTCCGGCCACTTTTCAGATAAACTCGCCGTCTTCCTATCCCGTCGCAATCATGGTATCATGGAGCCTGAACAACGACTTTGGATTTGTCTCGTTGCGCTTGTGCTTCATCCTGCTGGATGTTTGCTTTATGGCGTTGGGGCTTCGTACCATATCCATTGGTTCGGTGTTGTTTTTGGATTAGGCTTGATTTGTGTTACGTTGCCTATGGGATCTACGTTGGCATATACTTATATCATGGACAGTTATCGTGAAATGCAAGGTGATGGTATGGTTGCAGCTATTCTGGTCCGAAACACAATGGGTAAGTTTGGTTCTCCTCAATCGTCTTTGCAATTACTGACTCTGGTAGGCTTTGCTTTTGGCTACGCTGTTGTGCCTATGATCAACAATCTTGGTGTTCGTTATACCTTTGTTGTCATTGCGTGTTTGGGAGAGATTGTGTGGAGTGTGGGTGTTGTGATGATTTATGTTGGCAAGCCACTGAGGCTAAAGACTGCGCAAAGCTATTGGGATCTTGTCGAAAAGACTGGTGCTCATGCTCATTGATGCCTTTGCAGGTATGTAGCTTTTATGAATCATGATCCGTCGCTGTAATCGTATCATGTTCCGAGCGATGATTTGACACTGAAATCTGCGAATGACAGTCGAGAAATGTAGACACGCGCCTCAAGAAAGTCTATGATACAAGAACAAAGGTGTTGGAGTTGTCGCCAATGTATTCAACCCTCAAGAGAATCGACAGCCCTGTTCCTCTTATCTACAGCCATCATGACTGCAAACATCCTGATGCTATTAATCATCAGACGCAGCCGGCAAAGACGGATCTTTGCTAAAGTATCGCTGGTTTTCGTAGGGGTTATCGCCACCCCAAAGGCTTTGCTCCTCTTCCTTGTAATCGATAAAATCCACATTCCCAATTTCAAGATTAGCACAGTACAGATCTGCATCGCCGTATCCGCATCGCAAGACGCCAATGACATTTTGAGAAGTGTCTGTCATGACTTGGAGATCGATCACAAGGACGCCTTTTGTCTGATAGTCTCTTTGATCTGCCACGATGAAGAGAGTCGGGTGGATCTTATCGTCTTTCTCGCGAAGTTGAATGTGGTATTCATAGATATCGCGAAGAGTGAGATTGGAGAAGTTGGGTGTAGTTATGAGCACAGATTGACCAGTACTGTCTTCGGCCTTGTTGATGTCGCTTTCGAGTTGTTGAAGTTCCAGATCATCGAATGCGACCAAAGTGTAGATTGGCCATTGCTTGCCTAGAGTGTCGGCAAATTGACCGTGACGGGGATCCTGCAGTGGCAGCGTGTCTTCTAACTGCTTGGTGGACACCATACTGCGATGTTGCAATTGTAACTGAGTTCAAAGATGATGAGATACGGATTGGAGGCTGAAGCGTCAGGTTGATGTTGAAGCTCCAGTTGTCATCAGGAGTCAGACGTTCATTTCTCAAGCATCATCGTGTAAAATCAGTGATGTCAAGTACCGCCAAGAACCGCTAGTGCATTGGCAGTCATAATAAAATCGTCACTTTTGAAGTTGGGATAATCTCAAAGGATGAGGGATCTCGAATTGTGCATTTTGCGACGCGACGGAAGTCAGCCTTTCAGAGCTTCGACTTTGACTGAACAACCTCCTCTCTGCCCGCGAGATTCGGGTGTGCCGCCTTGACCGGTCTCGTAACAGCATAGAAAGCCAAACCGGCAGACTTGGTCGAGAACTGTACTTTACTGCCAACATAGAAGAATGCAAAATCTCCAGGAACAAGATGATGTGTCACACCAGTAGCTTCGTCCAGAACATCGATCTGCCCGCTGATGACGTATTTAGTTTCTTCGCAGGTGTAGTGTAATGGGTATGCCTTGCCCTTTTCGATCTTGTAGAATCCTGAAGTCAGGTATGACGGCGAGTCGGTGGTACTTGTGCGGATGCTTTGGGATGTCAGAGAGAGTCAGGGAGTGATGGCCAGGAAAGCAGAATTTGATCTGCCTGGATCGACGTGAACAGCGAGAGAAACTCACGAATGAAAGTCTGCAACAGTGGCATTCTCTCCCGTCGGGAAAGGAATAAACTCCTGGCTTGCGCCTTTGATGATGGTAAGAGGGACGAGCTTTTCGGACACTGCGGAACAAGTCAGGCTAACATTCACTGGCGAATGAGTTTCACTCCGCCAGTGGCTCGAAAACTTACTAATGACAAGCTGGTCTGATGCGAATAAATGTGATACTAGCAAAACAATGGACTTACCATCGCCCCATTTATAGGACTGTTTACATCGCGGACTATACTACCACAACGCGATGTCGCAAGATCCTGGGGAACAGTTGACCCGATGGAGTATCGGCTTCCATCGCGTAGTGAATATCCTTACACAGGTCTGATCACCGAGCAGTTGAGTTGTACCTACAAGCAGGCCCATGTGGAATATATATGGAGAAGAAAAGACCCCGATAGAGATGGTGATGAGACAAGCAGGACCGGCTCTCGTGTCGCATGAGAATTCAAAATCGATTTGCGGAAGAAGTTCGGCGAATATTGTGTGTCGCGTGCGGAGATGCAGCAAAAAGCCAAAAAGCTTCCAGAGGCCGGCTCGAACGGTCGACTTACTCGATGGCCTTACTCGATGAACCGCCCGGGCACTCCATATCCTTACTCGATAGCCTTACTCGATAGATGCCCCGGTATTCTTATACATATCATCGCGGGGAACGCCTAAACCGATTCCTGGTCGAACGATGGAGGTGGCGGAAGGATGCTCAGGAAAAGATAACGCGCCATCGTCGCTGCTTGCTTCTGCGCGCAATCCTTTCTCAGTGTTGATCGTCGCATCCGAAATGTTCCTTCCAATGCGATACTTTGAAGGAAGCAACATCTCGACCTTGATGGATTTCATTCAAGCATCAGAATCGATCGTCGGGACTTCCAAACAATCTGGGGTACTGTACCCGCATGTGTTCTTCCTGTAGGGCGACGCCGACGAGGTGAGTGAATCCTTATCTATACTTCCAACGCGTCTACGTGTACGACCCTTGCTATCTACGGATTTTTACCCGCGCTTGTCCTATCATCATATCGCATCCAATCATTTGCATAGTTCCTCGACATAAGCAAGTATCGGAGAAACAACAATGAAGGCGATATGTACAGTGGCGTGCGCAAGCTTTTCAGCTCCATGCGAATTGCCAGAATCTAGCCCATTTGTTTTTGACCCAGGTAGGCGGCTTTGCGATAAGGCATCTTTTTTACACCAGCTGCATCGCACTATCGCGCAATATATGAGTGACCTGTCACAGCGCATGCTCTTCTTGTCCTTCCCCATCCACAAACGCGCATTTCCAAAGTCGCTTGCAGTATCATTTCTTTTCCATCATGGTTTACAGCGACGTCAAAGGCGATGCCTCTGGCGAGGTCTCACACACTGTTGAGCCCGTCCAGATGGGCGACTCTTCTGCCTACAAGCGCCGCTTCACCGGATTCAAGCTAGCTGTTGATCAAGAACCCAGCAGTTTTGCAACAAACCCAAACGCATCTAATGCCGATTTCGACCCTATTCCGCCATCAAACCGCACCTGGACATGGAAAGCTTACGTCGCATACTGGATGGCCGATGCATGGGCTGTTTCCAACTGGGAAGTCGCATCATCCATGATTGCTGGTGGTCTCAGCTGGAGAATGGCAATCGGTGCTTGTGTTCTCGGCAACTTCATCATGGGCGCTGTCATCACGATGAACGGTAGAATTGGTGCCCACCTCCACGTCCCATTTCCAATCATCGCCCGTGTGTCATTCGGCTACTACTTCAGTTACTTTGTCGTCGTATCTCGCTGCGCTCTCGCCATCATCTGGCTCGGAGTTCAGACGGTCACTGGAGGTCAATGTATGGAAGTCTTGCTTACTGCGATCTGGCCGAGTTATGCAAACATCCCCAACCACATCGCCGCTGGTCAGGGTATCGACACCAAGGGAATGTGTGCTTTCGTACTCTATTTCCTGCTCCAACTTCCCTTCCTCTGCATTCCTTACACCAAGGTACAATACTTCTTCGGATTCAAGTCAATTATCGCACCCATTATTTTCTTGGCTGTCTTTGGTCACACTTTACACAAGGCTGGCGGTACAGTCAGTGCAAGTCCAGTCATCACAGAAGGGCCTACAGTAAAGGGCTCGATCTTGGTCTGGGCATTCTTCTCCAACCTCAACTCGGTCTTGGGTAACTACTCCACTCTTGGTCTCAACATTGCCGATTTTGCAAGATATGCCAACAAGAGAAGCGCTCAGAACTGTCAAGCCTTTGTCATTCCCTTCATCTTTACCATTGTCGGTCTTCTTGGTATCTTCACCGCCGCAGCCTCATCTGTCGCATATCCCGAAGAAGTCGCCAAGGCAGGAACTCCCCTCTGGAACCCTGTTACTATCGTCGGACTGTGGAGTGCATCTGGCTCGTCTGCTGGCCGTGCTGCATCTGCCTTCGGAGCCATCGGACTCATCATCGTTACTCTTGGTATCAACATCTCGGCCAACTCAATCAGTGCCGCCAACGATTTGGTCTCTTTCTTCCCCAAGTACATCAACATTCGTCGTGGCCAGTTGCTCGCCGCCTTGATCGGTGCTTGGGCTTGCGTTCCGGTATGCAAACTCTACATTTGTCTCCCTTATCCTATCTGACTAACTCTTTACAGTGGAAAATCCTTGCTTCTGCTCAGAAGTTCCTTTCTTTCCTCAGTGGTTACACAATCTTCCTTGGCCCCATGACTGCCATCATCATGGTAGAGTGAGTCAAATTGTACCCCTTAGCTGAAGCACAATATTCTGACTCATGCTCCTCAGCTACTACATCACCCGTCGTGGCAATGTGTCCGTACCAGACATGTACAGATTTGACGGCATCTATCGTTACTCTCCCAAATTTGGCACCAATTGGCGTGCCGTTGTCGCACTCGTTGTTGGCTTCTTGCCCCCTCTTCCAGGCTTTGCCAACAGTATCGACCAAGGCAATCTCGGCGTTTCGCTTGAAGGCCAGCACATGTAAGTCGCTCTTGCATCTCGAACAACTTCCCATCAGATACTGATATACTTTCTAGTTTCGCAATCGGCTATATGTACTCTTTCGTCGCGGCCGGCTTGTGCTACTGGGCCTTGATGCGCTTCGCTCCCGAGCACGAAAGCAGAATGGATCATGAAGTGACTGGCGAAGACATTCTCATCGCCAATGACGAGAGAAAGGGTCGTTACTATTACAAGGATGAGAAGAAGGGATTTTCGGTGAGAAGCTGGGTGTCTAGACGCACTGACAGCGACTCGAGTGTTGCTTGAGGGTTGACGGCGAATTTGATTGACTGCAACAAAATACACGCTTACGGCTATAGAATGTTATTGATCTTCCCACTTACGATGTCGGATGTCCTGCTAAGAGTGCCAAGTAACACCAGCCGGCGTTCAATTGCTGATCTAACGAGAGTCGTATTCAGTTCTTGCCTCTATACCATGTCCTAGAGCATTCCTCGTGGTGGCAAGATCCAATTGATGATCAATCATTGTCAAGATTGCTGCGGATGGGATCACACCGTCGGTCCGTGAGTTACCCCGACTGCAAAAAGGGCCGTTGCAACAACAAGGCTGTATAACCATCCGTCAAGCTTCATGATGAGTCAACATCGCGACAGAACAAAAGGAACCTCACGACCCGGGTGATTTTGCGAATCATCAACGATCTTACTCGCACCTCTTTTTATATAGACGATCATCTGTTACAACCATGGCACCCAAAACAATGCGCGCATTCGCGACAACCAATAGAGGCATTAGCGGCACAGCTTGGAAACTTGCAACGAGATTCAGCATCGCGCATGATGTGTCGGTTAGACAATTCCCTACGCCTACACCGAGTGCGACTGAAGTCCTCGTCAAAGTCAAAGCTGTCGCACAAAATGTTTGTACCTTTCAAACTCCATTGAGTATCCAAACCTGACGTTTTTACAGCCCACGGACTATAAACACATCGATCTCCTCGGTCGCCCTAATAGTATTCTTGGTTGCGATTATGCAGGTACCGTCGAATCTGTCGGCGCATCAGCAAAGGGAAATTGGAAAGTCGGCGACCGTATCGCAGGTGTCACTCATGGCGGCATCTACAACAATCGCGGGTCTTACGCCGAATACCTGACCATCGACGGCGACTTGGCTTGGAAAATCCCTGAATCTGTCCCATTCACCACAGCAGCTATTTACGGCGTCTCTGCTGTTTCCGCCATGCAAGCTTTGAACCTCGTTCTCGGTCTCCCATGGCCAGGCGAGAAGCCCGTAGAAGCAGGCAGAGAACTCTTCATCTACGGCGGCAGTACTTCTGCAAGTCTATTCGCCATCCAGATTGCCAAAATGGCTGGATTGCGTGTCATAACCACTTGCTCACCTCACTCGAACGACCTTGTCAAATCCTATGGTGCGGATGAAGTCTACAACTACAAAGACAAATCAAGCCTGCAGAAAATCAAGACCGCGCATCCGGATCTTGCTCTTGCATTCGATGGCTTCGGTGGCGCAGGGAGTAATGAGTTCTGCTGCAATGTTGTCGCGAACAAGAATGGCAAAGTCGTTACGCTGGATCCTCAGGCAAAGAGCGCTGTCAAGGGTGTCGAGTTGGAGACGATGATCGTGTACACTGTATTTGGTCGTGCTTTCCAGCTTGTGCCACCCATCGGACCCAAGTTCCCTGTCAAACTTGAAGACAGAGCAGGTTTGGCAAGATTTTACGCCATGTTGCCGAAATTGGTAGAGGAGCAGAAATTAAGATCTCCTCCAATTCAGCTGAGAGGTACAGGGTTCGACAAGATAGAGGAAGGGTTGGAGCTTTTGAAGAGTGGCAAGGTGTCGGGGCAGAAGCTCGTGCTGGAGCTTTACTAAGGAGGAATAAGTTGTGGTTGAATTGTATATTGTTTCAGATTTAAGGAACGGCGTTCTTTGATATTCTTCCAAGGTTTACATGATTATCAATGCTTTAGTCGATTAGAAACATGTCCACTAACCGACTCCGAGATCTTGAGATGGCAAATCATAAACACTGACAGAACCTCTAAGTTGCCCCCTTACCGGGTACATTGTCTACCAAAGCGTAACCCACTTCTTGACCGAAGGATCTTCCCTTGACCGAAGCGAATGCAGAGATGGCTGTCAATTGACCGGGTGCATAAATTTCTTGGTCATCTCTGACGCTTTCAACACGTAGGAAATCGCCGTTGTCGAACCAGATTGACCATGCCAGGGGATAGGTGAGATTGCTGCGTGGAGAGGTCCAAGTTGCGCCTTCTTCAGTGATGTTGTAGCCGACAATCTCAACGCCAGAGTGTTTGCGCACGGTGATGAATTTGAGGTGCTGCTCGTACAGGCCTGTGTTGTCGGTGTACCACATGCTAGCTTTGATGTCAGACCCGGGGAACTGGATACCGAACCAGGTGAATTGACCATTAACACCAGCGACTCCATGTTGGCGGTCATACCAGGTGAGTGAGTTGGTCGTGTTTACTTCCAGAGCGTGATTGCCAATTGTCAATTCGCCGCTGGTTTCACAGCTGGGTAACGCCCATTGCCTTGTTTCCCCATCAGCCCAGGAAAATACACCCGCTCCACCATTCAACAGGACTGGAGAAGTGGCTTTGATGGTGAAATTGTAAGCAAAGTCATTCGCCGAGGCCCAAATGCCCATTGTCGAAATACTGTCATTGGATAGACCCACAATGTCGTGCGTCGAGGCATCAATGTGGAGGCGTCCATTGTGCAAAGTGGAGTTGTCGTGGTAGGGATCACTCAGGATCTGCTGCCAGTAGTTTTCGGTGTTGTTGAGGTCCAGTACCGACGTGCGCAATACCGCCAGGCCATTTGCGGCTGCAATGGTTTGCGAGAGAACCGCGTATTGCTTGTCGTCCGTGCCTGTCAAGAAAGTTGCGTACCAGTACGAGTTGAATGCGGTCGATAATGGAGGGATGAGCTGAGAGTCTTGCAAGGAGTATTGCACAGGAAGGCTGGGCTGTCATTTATAGCCAGTCCTACTCAACGGGCAAGAAATCCGAACCAAGGTACGTACATCTTCAATTACTTGAACATGCTCTGGCTCGAAGTTGTAACTTGCAGCAGCAAAGGCAGCCAGAGAGGCCAGGGTCAGGAAGTAACGAGCCATGCCGGTGTAGTACTGTTGAATCATTCTAGGATTGTACGCGATGCCTTTGACCCTTTGTATTTCAAGAAGTCCAAGTATTTCAGCTCCACTCCTGGCTCAGTTGCTTTCCTGTGCTTGGGTTATGGAAACAACAGGCTCGAGCACCCGGAATTTCGGAATTGCTCACCACATGGAATCGCCGGATGTCGATTCATGATGGTCCGCTCCATGTTTGACGCCGGTCGTAGCTGTATACAAGAAGAAGTCAATCCGAGCTTGGGTCTCTCCAAGCTCTTTGTTCATCCCGGATGTGTGATGATTCCGGCGTCCGACCTGTGTCGTTTTGGCAGAAGTGAACATCTGTGCAGCTCAAGTCGGCCCGGAGATTGTGCATTCCGGCCCTAGCCAGCAATTCGTAGTCTGAATGCATCGAGATTTCGAGACCGCCGAACCTGTCTGGACATCGACTTCTTCTTCTCTCAAATGTTCATGTTCACATTTTTGAATGTACGATTTCTCCATCTTATCAATTGATAGGGTGGACGGATCACATAATCATGCTACATCATCGACCCCGCAGATAGGCGATCAATCTACCCCAACAGATAACCGACATACCGACCCGCAGACCACCATTCACCATGTATCTATAATCACCAACTGCGACTGTCAAGACATCCGCAGAAATCAAACAATCTGGGAAAGACATACGAAACTCTGCGACATACACAATGGGCAAAGATTGGAAAGAAATCGCTGCGGCGAAGAATCAACGCATCAATGACAGCATACCGAAAGAATGGCGCATCGACACGTCGTCTTTGCCTGACAATGTCATGGATATCCCAGCAACCAGCGGCATCCTCAGCAAAACCGAGCTCGACATCACAAACTCCTCCGCGACAGACTTGGTAGCAGGACTGGCAGCTGGAAAACTCAAAGCCGTCGACGTGACTACCGCATTCTGCAAGCGCGCGGCTATATCCCATCAAGTCACCAATTGCGCCTTGGAAATTTTCCCCGAAATGGCGCTGAAGCAGGCGAAAGAATTGGATGATTTTTATGAGAAGAATGGAAGGACGGTTGGACCTTTGCATGGTTTGCCTATTTCTCTCAAGGATCAACTGCGCATCAAGGGGTTGGAGACGACTATGGGCTATGTGGCCTGGATTGACAAGTACGACACTGAAGACTCCGTGCTTACTGCAATGTTGAGAAAAGCGGGAGCTGTCTTCTATGTCAAGACATCCGTGCCGCAGAGTCTGATGGTTTGCGAAACTGTCAATAACATTACTGGTCGTAGTGTCAATCCTCGCAATAAGCATTTGTCTCCTGGTGGCTCTTCGGGTGGAGAGGGTGCTAATGTTGGTATCAGAGGTGGAATTATCGGTGTAGGTACTGATATCGGAGGATCCATTCGTGTACCTTCGGCTTTCAACTTCTTGTACGGACTGAGACCTAGTCACGGAAGACTGCCATACGGAAAGATGGCAAACAGTATGGAAGGTCAAGAGACTGTACACAGTGTTGTAGGACCTATCACGCATTCAGTCCCAGACATGAGACTGTTTGTACAGTCAGTCTTGGAGCAGGAGCCCTGGAAACACGACTCCAAAGTCATCCCCATGCCATGGAGACAATCCGAGCACGACGCTGCAGTCAAGAAGATCACTTCCGACAAATTAACTCTTGGCTTCTTCAACAACGATGGTGTGGTAATGCCTCACCCACCAATCCTCCGCGGAGTCGACAAAGTAGTCTCAACACTGCGCGAAAATGGCCACGAAGTCATCGATTGGAAGCCCTACAAACACGACTACGCCGTCGACCTGATCCAAGGCATCTACGCATCCGATGCAGGAAAAGACATCCATACCGTCCTCTCAGCATCAGGCGAACCCGCAATTCCCAACATCAACGATCTAGTCGATCCTTCCATCTCCGGCGCAGACATTACCAAACTCTGGGATGTACAGCTGCAGAAGTGGAAATTCCAGATGGAGTATATCGAGGAGTGGAATAAGCTTGAGGAGAAGTTGGGCAAGGAGATGGATGCATTTATTATGCCTATCACGCCTACTGCTGCTATTCGTCACAATCAATTCAAGTACTATGGATATGCGAGCGCGATCAACTTGCTCGACTTCACGAGTGTGGTTGTGCCTGTCACGTTTGCAGACAAGAATCTGGACAAGAAGGATGAGAGTTTCAAGCCAATGAATGATATGGATAAGCAGGTGCAAGAAGAGTGTAAGTTTTGTGGATGTCCTCGAAGTCGGACAGCAACTGATAAGATCACAGATGACGCAGAAGCCTATCATGGCGCACCTGTTGCAGTACAAATTGTTGGACGCAGACTCACAGAAGAGAAGACAATGGCCATCGCCGAGGAGATCGGCAAGCTGCTAGGAAACGCTATCACTCCCTAGAAGGTAGTAAGAAGTCACGACAATTCACGAAACATGTTGCACATTAAAACAGAAAAAGTATTAGGAAAGAGAAACATTTAATCTGATTTGATTTGATTTGATTTGATTTGATTTGATTTGATTTGATTTGATTTGATTTGATTTGATTTGATTTGATTTGATTTGATTATAATAACACCCCAAAGATAAAACACAAAAACCTAGATGTAAGAATCGAAAGCGCAACCATAACGCCTATTTAGAAGACCCAGCTGTTAGTTCGGATAGCGCACCTAATTGTAGTATACCATTGTCCGAGTAGAATTGCCGGTAGAAGAGTTGTCAGAGTTGTTAAAGTCAGGTAGTAGACCACTTAAGCGTAGAAGCGGCAGCGGCTGCAGTAAAAGCAGGCAGCATAGGCATTCCAAGACATAGTACGATAACAACTAGGACAAACAGGAGTTGTGGGTTGACGAGAGATGATGCAAGTGCCAGAGGCAGTAGAGGTGGAGGAGGGGGCGCTCGAGCAGGGGGTGGTGGTGGAGTTGCACATCTTGCTGTTTGTGTTGTGGTTGTGGTTGTGGTTGTGTCTGTGTTGTGCTGGGATGTGATTAGAGAAGAGGAGAAAAGATTGTTAGGAATGTCTATTTATCGAAATGCCGTCGATGTAGTTGCTTTGTTCACGAGGACAAGGAGATTGTTCAGCCAGCTAGGAAGCTCAAAGAGCAATGGCAGTGATGAAAGGAACGCGAGGATTGGTGAAAGACGCATGAAGTCGAGTCAAAGGACTGGTTGTTGTAATCAAAGGCTCAAAGGATAAGAATTTGACAAAGGAAAGTGCACAAATCTATGGCATCAACATTACGGTACTGTAGACCATGGCTTGCAGGCTCACAGCTATGCAGCCCAGAATTTGACTGGGACATTTTACTGAATATATTGATCTCTGCTATGCGTATCATGTTAGTGGTCTGTGAGGTTGATCGTCAACAGAGAGGAACTACCTACTGTAAGAACCATGCAGATGGACTGAGTTGGCACAGTCGGCATGGTTGATGAATCGGACAACTGCTTCCCGACCCTTGGCCATCATGAATGTTGGTCCAGGGTTCTGACCATCATATCCGACAAGCCTCGTTTTGCCCAGATTGGGCTAGACTTGAACTTCTAGAGGTTTGATGTCGACTTCATAGTAATCCATGGGCAGCCCGGTCGCTGGACTGGTGTGAGTTCTGCACAACTGGTTAGTGACTGCGAGCTAAGGACCCTCAACAACAGGATTCACCTTTTTGGTACCTTGATACTAGGAATGGGCAATGCAACCTGGAAGATTTGATCGTAGACCGGACTCAACCAAGGGAAATCTGTGGTCGCGACTGTGGCATAGAATGCCAGCCATGCCAGGGTTTGGCAAATCATGTTGATGGTCATCTGGAAGTTGTGTATCTTGCTGAGTACAGTGTGGTCAACAGGATTGTAATAAAGCAGTCTGATTGAGAAGCTGCTGGCTTGACCAAGTTGAGATGCGGATAAACAAGGAGTATTGCCAGATCTATCTCAGCCATTGCTGGGGGTAATTATAGCTCTAGTCAATATCCTGAGCATCCATCACCCTCGGCCATCTGGTCATCTCCTCCTCAGCCGTCTATAACGGCTGTCTCGATTTTCTGCTCTGCTCTGAGCGATCAGATGATCACACCAAGAGAGGCCTGTACTGCAATCAAGGTCTTACCACTCTGAAAAGGCGACAAGATAGTTGAGACTTCTATGCCAGACACTGGTAGATCCAACCGAGCGTTCTCATGGTGCATGTACTTCAGGGATTCCGTTTAGATTTCGTCAATAAGAATATTGCTTCGTCTCATTTCACAAACAAGTTTTGATGGACGAACCCATAGGAGCCTAGCTGACCAGGGGTGAAAAATAGAGCTTACGAGAAGGAGAGGATTCATCTCCTGATTACTGACAGCAGAAGCCATGATGCATGCTCAAGCCTTTCGTATAAAGTATTTGAAGCGTAGGTGGATGCTCGAGGTTTCGCGTTTCATCTTCGACTTCCCTTGAGGTTCAACATGGTATGGGTCAAACATGCTTCGGATCAGGTCGATCAAGAGTCGCGGTGGCGAACGATAGTCGCTGTCAGCATGGCCACGACTGTAATTGCGTTCGCTATGGTGGTTGGCAGGGTGTGGCCGCGAAGGTGGTCTATGAAAGCTGAGGAGTGGATTATCTCAACTACTCTGGTAAATCCCACTACAGCTTTGTCTGACATGCACTTGCTAATTGCGACGTCTAGGCTTTTAGTGTTATCTACAACATCTTGTGTGTGCTACGTAAGTACTGATGTACCGACGCCATTTTGACTCCCTTGTGAGGCTGAAGCGAAGTTCGAACTTTCAATTGACCGTGGCAGAAACACGATATGGACTTGGCCTACCTCCCAATCTCCGACCTCTGGAGGATAAAGCCATGCTCACGAAGGTGAGTCTTGCTAGCTTTGCTCCTCATACGTCAGTTTTGACTGTCCTTGACTTTAGCTCAGCTACGTTGGCAAGCAAGCCCTTCTACCAATTTGGTATCGCAGTGCGACTTACTAAGAACACCGGGCTGGTGAGCTTCAGGATTTTTACCACAGGGATTGCGATCTTATCAACTATTTGTCACTTCGCTTTCACCTTGATCGTCCTCTTCTTCTGCATACCAGTAAGCCACTTTACCACAAGGATCTGGCGGATCTGAACGCTGACTTGATGAACAGCTGCAGAAAAATTTCCACAGCTCCCATCCCGGACGTTGCCTACCGTTTGCAGCAGTCAACTATCCTATGGCCTCGATCACAATTCTGTTCGACATACGTATCTTCGCCATGCTGCCTTATCTACCTTTCCGCAACCTCCAGCTCGAACATCGCCGAAAAGCAACACTTTACATCAGCTTCGCACTCGGGCTGCTGACGACTGTCTTTCCAATCATTCGTATCACATACTTTCCCGTCGTCAGTACAAAGGGAGACAACAGCGATGTTGTGATGTACGGCACTCTCGAGTTCAACTTCGGTATCGCGACGAGCTGCGTGCCCTTCGTCAGAGCTCAGCTTTCAAGTGCGAGATCAGTGAGACAGACACCAAAAGGCTACAAGACCCACGTCACGGGGCCAGATCCAGCGATCGAGCTCAAAGACGTTTGCAAAAGTGACTCGGACAGTCAAAAAGGATTAGTCGAAGAGAATGCCATTATTCGGAGTACGCACACGATCGTGCACAGATGGACCAATAGTGGAACTTCGCCACCGTACGGGAAAGTTATGGGTTGGTCGTAGCTGCTGGTATCAGAATCGACACTAGACCTGACTCTGCATTTGCCAAAGTATCTCACGCTCATGCCTCTGTAGAAATGCAAAATGCTTTCTGCACCAGGGTCGCATTCAGTAAGAGCACGTCAGCAGGGTTTGCCTCAACGAACGACTGGACCGATCATAGAAGTATCTTGCATTCCCACAGCCTCGATGTCTCTAAAGTTAGTGGCAGGAGTTTTGGGCATGATGGGACAGCTGGGCGAGAGAGAGAGGGCGCCACTTGCGGAGTAGAAGTGGATAAGTTAGGCCCTGCAGCCCAAGCATAGCTGAGCTCTCCATATCTGGGCCAGAACCACGGAGCTAGGCAACCAAGCCGGAGGTCCAAGTGGCGGGACGAATAGGGGTCAAGTCAGAGAGCTCGGCGCAATCTAGGGCGCATCTCTTGCTGCGCGGTTTTCGGTGTCTTGAACAGGGCGTCGGGTATGGCGACGTCTTCCTTCTCATCCTCACTCGCCTTCTCCTTGCCCTGCTCTTCCTCGGAGTCTGAATCAGAGCTGGACTCGCTTTCGTAGCTCACATCCAATGTGACCTTCTTTGCCTTGTAAGGCTCATCCCTGCTCCTCTTTTTCTTCTTCTTCTGCTTTCTCATCATCATCTTCCTCTTCTCCTCGGTGGGTCCGTCCAGAGCTTTACCCAGCCCATCAGTCATGCGAAGTGACCCCTCTCCGGCTAGGGCGGACGCGATATCGAGCGCGCGCTTGAGCAGTTGGACATTACTTTTGACAATAAAAGCGTTACTCGAGAAAAGCTGGACAGGGGGTATCCAGTCCTCGAGGACGAAGTAGGGCTTCTGTCACTCGTGAATTCAAGTAGTATCTCAGGTCCCCCTGGCAGCTCTCAAAGATGCCCTTGCTGTACCTCATGATGGTTCTGCTGCTAGGACAGAGGCGTGGGGTATTTCAAAGTTTCCGATGGTCTAGCAGCCTGCTCGATGCCGAGGACGCTCCAGGGCGGTGAAGCCAGAAACCTGTGCGAGAGAAGCAAACTCGCGGCGGCTTGAGTCGATAGTGTAGTGGCCAGCATGGTCCCGGCGCACTGAAATGATCGGTCTGTATCAGCGTGTTGATTTGAAGATGCCGTGGGGATCGTCCTGATCGAGGTCAGTGGCGACTGTAGAGGTGTCGAGCTTGATCGGATCGTCTCCCATCGCGTTGTGAACTGATGCCAGCGCCTTGCGAAGATGATGCTGGATGCAGAGACGTGCTTGGTCTTCATAAATGCGTCGCCAATAGATATGACATCGTTGACGTGGATCAGATGCTTCTAGGTGACAGTTTGCTTGTTGAGTGTAGTCGATTCGGCTCCTAGCGTTTGCAGCGAGTAAAGGGATGTTAGAGGTACTGTTGCAGTATTGAGGCAGAAATGTTTAGGCTGAAGGAACGTGCTTGTCTCACACCACATCCATCGCAGTTACGCGTGCTCGTTTTGTCCATGCACTCATCAGAAACTCGACCGCCATCAGCAATACGCAAGTAGATTTCGCGCTCATGAAGGTCAAATCTTGACTTGTGAAAGCGAGGTGAACCCTTGAGGAAGGACGACGAAACCTAACCCGATCCGGGTGATGTTCCCACCCTGTGTCTCAAATCTTTACACACCGCACAACGGACAGAGACAAATTGACAGTAGAAGGTGTTTTATATTAGAGCAAGACTTTGGTATCAAGATGAGCTAATAGAGAACAAAAGGAAATGGGGCGTGAAAAAGAACGTCGTAACTCGTCGGGGGGTCCGAGTAATGATTACAAGAAGCAGCAGAACTCAGTCTAAATGGAAAATGATTCTTTCCTTAGAAGTTGGCGAACATGGCACCGATACCACCGAACAAGGCCATGGCACCGACGGCGCCGGTCTGGAAGGCATTGGCAGCGCCAGTGGAGGAGGCAGCAGCTCCGGTGGTTGCAGATCCTTGGACAGCAGCGTTTGTTGAGGTGGGTGCGGCCTGGCCAGAAGTGAAGGGAACGTTGGAGGCTCTGGTGGTGACACCAGCGAAAGCCTGAGAAGTCGATGATGACGAAGCAGTCTCAGTAGCGTTGTGAGCGATAGTGTTGTTGGGGTTCAGCACCCTGTCAATGACGTGAATGACACCGCCAGAGAAGAGGATATCAGGGTTGACGACCTCGGCGCTGTTGACGTAGTAGCTACCGTTGATGTTCTGAACGGTGATGTTACCGCCGAGGAAGGTAGGGACGGTGGTGGTACCGTTCGTGATGTCGGCGCTGTAGAGGACGCTGTTGTTTACGACGTGGTAGCCGAGGACGGATACGAGCTCGCTCGTGGAGGCGTTGGCGAGGGCATCACCAACAGCCTGGAAGGCGTCGTTGTTGGGGGCAAAGATGGTGACATCGTGGAGGTTGCTGAGGGTGGAAGTCAGGTTGAGGGCCTGAGCTGCACCGGCGAGGGCAGTCAGGTTGGCATTGGTCAGGGTAGAAGTGAGGTTTCCTGGAATGGTGAGGGTACCATCAACAATGTGGATGACACCACCGGTGAAGTTGAGGTCGACTGTGGTGGCCGAAACGTTGTTCTTAAGGCCGCTGAAGAAGTAGGCGGTCTCGTTGACCAGGATGGCTTCTACGACTTGTCCTCCAGTAACGTTGGAGAAAGAAGGGTTGGTCAAATGAGTGTGAGGGAATGCGGAGGTGACGTTGTTGATGTCGGCAGCCATGATGGTGCCATTAAGGGTGTGGTAGCTGATCAATGCTTGGACGAGCTCGGAGGTGAGAGCAACACCGGAGGAGTTCAAGCTAGCAAGAGCCGCATTGCTAGGTGCAAGGAGAGTGATGTTTCTCATGTTGCTGAAGCCGCTCAACAGATTGAACTGTTGGAGGAGAGTCCAGAAGGAGTTGAGCTGATCATTGGCCAAAGGAACAGTTCCATTGGTAGCAGTAGTGATGTTTCCGCCAGTGGTAATGTTACCACCTTCAGTGGCATTCTGTGCCGAAGCAACAGCTGCTGCAAGAGCAAAAGGAGCAATCTTCTGGAAACGCATGATGAAGAATGGCAGCAAATGGAAGCTGTGGAAGAAAATGGGGATAGTGTGAGCTGTCAATCACCTTACTCGAGGAAGAAGAGGGGCTTATATGTCTGCTTTTCCTTGATCGTGAGCTCAACTTGGCTCGTCCTTGGCTATCCGCGGATCATGCAACCTGTATGGCAGCCGTTGCGCGTGACAAGGCCATGGCGGGACTGGTGGCAAGCTTGGAACTGCCTGAACTGCTAGGTGAGAGGATCTTGACTTTGTTACTAACAGGGAGGTGCAGCAACTTAGCTCTTGAAGGACCCTGAGCACAGTGATTTCTCAGCTTCCAGACCTCTTGGTTCAAACGTTCAGTGGAGCAGCTCATGCATCTCCAAGAGATACTCCACAGTGAAAACACTCTTTGAAGTACCAGAACATGAAAGACTTGTCCCTGCCACAAACTGTTCCAAGCCAAGTCCGCGCATTCCGACTTGGTAGATGGTTCGAATACCAAGAGAAGAAAAATGTTTCCAAGGTCACATCATCGTGCACTAGCAACTCGGGACGAACCCCGCAAAAGGGTAAATCGAAACATCCCTGTGACGATGCGGGGGGCCTGGATCGTGATTGGTCTGAGCAGAGGATTATAGAACATACTTTCTACCTCAGGATCGGGCGAATCGTACGCCAAAGTCTCTTTTGCGGTATACATCGACATTGAGGCTGTGAGACGCGTAAGCCGGCTTGCCCTCTTTTGGCCAATATACTGCCTTGTCTTGATATGGTGTGTTGGACTTTGGCGGTTGCAGGCTCCGAACTTGGATGAATTCGATGTTTCAAGAAGCTGTCCAGCTGTGGAGGAGCAACTTTTGCCAAGCGAGGCGTTGGATGATGAAGTCATGATTTGGTTCCTTCAGGAGTCAGGGCATTGTTCATGCTTTTGAGCATCACAGCGTGGAGTGAAGAGTTTTGGTGCTTCGTATTCGCAGTCTAGACGATAATATGCGACATGCTATTGGCGACAGACGACCAATGGCGGAAAAAAGCACGGCGCTTTTTGGCCGGTGTAGTTTTGGATCGCTTCAGGAAACTCATCTCTCTGTCATATTTCCATTTTCTGAGCGCTCATCCTCTCCTGAACTCTGCCTGCAGGATTGGGCAACAATGCCTTTTGGACTCATGAGCATTCCTTCGAGTATTCTGGCGTATTTCGCATCGCACCCGCTACCACCAGTGACTCTTGCGGTGCCTACTCCTCGGATCCCTTCGAACAGTCGTAGAGTACTATCATCACCATAACCATACGCTGGCTGGAAGAATTCGATTTCTAGCTCTTCAGCGCCGGAGAATGCTTGCTCGAGCTGTTCTGCATTGAATCTGGGATCCACATCGAGGCGCAAATGGATATACCATCGCTTGATCATGAAACGGCCGGGTCCCTCGGTGATTGGTCGTCGCGGACTCACGAGGTATGGTAGTGCAGTGAGCAGTGACGGATGCGATGCGAATTGATTGGCACCGTAGAGGATGCTCGCCGCTTCATCGTGGATTTGCCGACATGTTCGTAGGAGTGCCGGACTAAGATCGAGCGGAGGTAAAATATAGTCAGAACACAGCCCTCTACTCGATATGCGACGCGAGTCGCGCGTATGGGCAGGGGGTGTGAGTACAAGCGTGTAGATGCTATTGCGCAGTTCAGCCGGGAGTGCTAGGAAAGCAGACGTGGGCTGTGTTGTAGCTGCCTCAAAAGTCATTGTGCAAGGTGTAAGAAGGGGAAAGAGCGAGGTCCACCTAATTTTCCCATCAGCAGGTCCCTCCCTTTTATCCTAATCTTCGCGGACAGATGGAATGTCGTCTCTGTGATACGTAGAGATAAGAAGCAATTCGTGTCGCGATTGGCTTTTAGGTGAGTGCTGCATTATACGCGGTACATCGTATTACATGTCCCGCAACAACAACAACAATTCTCCATCTCCAACGTCAGTCCTCTCCTTCCCACATACCCATGACATTGCAACATACTTTTCGCAACAGACAGGCTACTCGTCGGGGAATGAAATGAGGGGTCTCGAAATCGAGTCTCCGTAAGCCAGGTGAGGCATCACTCAGCTCTCGTGCAATGCATTGCGGAAACGTGTTAGCTAGTCGTGTACAGGAGATGAGCAGCAGTGGAGCGAAGGTAGGCGGAGGTGTTCTGATAAGGGGTCAAGGTACGCTGTTCCGGGATCGTCGAGAGACTACCACTATGCTATGATTCATGAAGGTAGTAGAACCGGTCGACCGCCAGGAAGGTAAGTGGAAGTATGTAGCGAGGGAGCGAGGTGCACCACAGTAAGTGAACGGGGCTCCTCCTACGTCCCACCCTGGGTTCGACGATATCGACGGCCTTGGCGTCGATGTCGAAACTCGTACCGGGTATTATCTTGTGCGCGCAGACCTTTCACACCTTCTCCTTCAACGCATCTGCATCGCGAGAAACGTAAGTCAATCATCGATCCTTCCAAGGGTCCCCAGTCTAACTATCTTAGAAAATGTCTTGGACTCAGGAAGAACGACAGGAAATTGAAGAGGCTGCTGCCATTCTACTGCGGATGGCAGATCCTTTATGGACGAGGCCGACTGACGACAGCAACGACAACGATCGTGTTAACCCAGAAGAGAACGAAAATAAAGGGGGAGACGAGGGCAACGAGGATGATGAGGCATCCGTCCCCAGTGCACAGCCGTCAAGAGCCGCTTCTGTGAGTGCTCTCGCAGCATTGTCGACCAGACACGCAACAACACAGCAGTCTCGTGCTGCGATGACCCCTGCGCAAAGAGCCCGTTTGGGATACAACACATACAGGGACCTCGACATATCGGGTACAGCGCACGGGGTCATGTACATGACTACTGCAGAACGTCGCACCTACCGCCAAACGCAGAGGCGCAGAGGCGCTGCCCTCGTGCGAGCAGCCACTACCAAGGGCTCAAAGTCGAAGAGAGGCGGTGCTGGTGGCCGTAAAGACCCTCGCGGTGGTGCTGGTGACCGTAAAGACCCTCGCGGTGGTGCTGGTGGCCGCAAAGGCCCTCGCGGTGGTGCTGGAAGCGCCGCTGGACTTCTGTCATCCAATTGAGACATCGTCTTACCCCCTGAAGACATTGCATCAACAAGCATGTCCACGATACTACCCCCAGCTCTCTCAACATCCCTCTACATGACCACAAACCCAAGATCACAATCATCCGCGGACACAGCAAATCGAACTTCCGAACAACCACCCAAGCATCATGAGCGCCGCAGAAGGTTCCAGTGCCCAAGCGTTCTGAACAAAGCAGCCTCACCTAGAGCCTCGAGTACAATGAAACCTCTACTCGAGCTCAACAATGCCTTTGTTCGAGGCACATGGAGTTGTGATGAGATTCCCAATCGAGATGCATTCTCACACACAACACCTTCAGCAAATGCTTCCACATCTGGCATACGCGCGCCGTCGCAACACGCTCTTTCTACATAGCGCGTGGATTTCTCTCTCTAAACCATCCCTTCTACACAACACAAAAACTCACACACCATGGATTCAGGTGCTGGAGACCGCCATCCGCAAGGCTACCAACCATACTACAACTCGCAAACAACCAGCCACAGTCTCAACCTCAGTGAGGCCGACATGGACGACTGGACTTACACTCCGCCTTCGCACCCGGCCGAATATTCCTCCTTGTCCACTGGTCCCTCTCGCCCCTTGATGAACACCAATGCTTCCAACAACTATGCCAATCATGTCGAGTATGGCGCTGGGTCTTACAACAACCACGACGACATCCACGCAGCCTTTCAAGCCACTCAAGGCTTCGTCGACGAGAACACTCCCCTAGACTACCGCAACATGACTTTCCAGGACTATCAGCAGATGGTCGAGAATCACAACGCTACTGCCCAAGCTGACACTACTCAATTCGACGATGACTCCTTCGGTCAGTACGGATCAGACCCGTCGACTGGCAACTATGCCACCCAAGTCACTCAAGTTTCTGGACAGTGGACTGGACTCCACGGCCTTCCGAACAACTCTACCGCCCAAAGACTCGACTATCCTTCCCCACCTCCTCCTCAAGGGTCTGGCTATGTCTATCCTCAAAGCCCCTACTACAACAGTCAACCTGTACACGCTGGATATGACCCGTACGGATACCCTCAGCAACCCCCCCACCATCCGACCATGGAGTCTCCTCAACCACAACCTCTTACATTCATCGAATATCCTTCGCCTCCTCAAACAAACGCCCGATCAGGCGTGAGCACTACTCGACACTCCACCTCCCACACTCCCACCAAGACCTCAAGAAAGAGCAGCCCCACGGCAAGCAACAAGGCGTCCAAGACAAAGAAGGACTACCAAGAACGCAAGACAATCCAATGCGACACGTGCGAACACAAGGCAACTTGTGAGTCCAACCTTAAGCAACATCAACTTACCCACAATGGACCCAAAGACTACCACTGTTACGTTGATGGCTGTGGAAGGTCGTTCCATCGTCCTTGGGGTTTGGGTCGTCATCTCAAAGACGTTCACGACATCCATGATGTCAAGGTCAAGAAGATCGATCGGGTTCGTGGTGGTTCTAAAACCTCGCCCTCCGGACGTGAGAAGAAGGAAAAGAAGCGCAACATCAACCCGACTCCTCCCATCGACAACCCTTCACCTCCGAACATTGGCGACGGCCCCAAGTGTCCTTCGTCTTCCACTGCCTCTGGAGGGGAGCCCTCATCCGCCGGCGACGGCCACCTGACTCTTCTGTCAACTCCCGCCCCCGCTCCCGGTATCTTCAACATCCCTGCAGGTCTACCTTTCGCCTGCCCCGATTGCACCCTGCGATGCGAGACTTCCGACGACTTGGCTTGTCACGGCCACAGCTTCCACGACGACCCTATTGGCGACCAGTGCAACTGCTCATTCTGCCGCGGTCATCACTATCAGCTCCAGCAACTTCAGCATCTCCAGTACCTTGAGTACCTTGAGTACCTTCAGCAGCAGCAACTTCAGCAGCAGCAATCCCAGCACCCCCGACAGACTCAACAACAAGCTGGCTTCGAAGTCCATGATGTTTACGCTGAGCAGCAGCAGCAAGACGTCGACATGATCATTGAGCAAGAGGACTTCAACAACTACCAAGCTATCCCCAACACTCCTGCTCATACCGTCCCCTCAACTCCTTCTGAAGATGGTAACATTTTCTGCGGCCCCTCCCACTATTCTTCACCTCATTACGACTTGCCTCACGCTCATGATTCCCCCATGGCCCATCCACTCGACACTGACATGGACATGGATGTGGATATCGAGATGGACAATGAGGACCAGAACTACCCTCCTCCCTCCCCCACCACTCCTTGGACCCCTCATAGCATCTCCACTGACGCTCGTCTCAACATCAACATCACTACCCAGGACATCAACGCCGATACCGAGATCGACTGCAAGCCCAACAGCACCTCCACCGCTCTCGACCCATTCGCTCTGGACACTGAGATGGACGACTTCCTTGCTGATGCCGATGCCGAGCCATTTCCTATCCACCACGCGCCTTCTCTTTCGCCAGAAGAGTTCTACCGCACACTTGCCAAGATGCAGGGAAAAGAGTACACGGATGACTTTTTTGGATGATTGATTGATGGAGATACACCATGCAACAGGGCTCCAATACATCTTCCTTGTCTCTCGACGACATCACAACATCGCTGCAGTAAACCCTGTGTCACATCTCCTTGACTGTGGCACGGTTCTGCACTCATCTGCCTCGATGCAGATTTGATGTTCGCTCTTTCTCACGGTTTTTACACTTCCCACGGTTTCTACACTTCTGACCACTTCTGCATTCCAACACCACCGTCCCCTTAAATATGCCTTCATTCTGCTTTCGGGGTCGGAGATTCCTCGCTTTTCGAGTTTGTGATTTGAAGTTTTAGGAGTTTTGGGAGTTTTGGGAGTTTGGGTCATACATATGCACATACGAGAAGGAAACACATCAATCATGGCGTACACAAGAGGGGGATGGGTTCTCATTAGAACAAAACAGCATTGCATCGCATGATCATCAAAGGCGTTCTTTAGCATTTTACCTTCACCAGTCAAGCATAATAATTGTTGTCTTCCCTACTATTCCAGTCTACCAACTTTTCAATAACCGTGACATTTTGAATCACGCATTGCTTGGAATGAACAGATGGGATAGCTTTGCACTCTATGTCACGACATCCTGACCAAAAAAAGAAAACCCCCCGTATCGTTGGCTGTATGACGAGCAACGGTAATGAGAGAAGAAGCAAATTTCATAGCTAAAAAGGCTACCTAATAATACATATTTCGAAAGGTTTTTGTTGATGAAGAAGAATTAGAAAAGTAGAAGCAATAACAACAGAAAAGTATAGAATTGGGGTATCAAGTGCAGAAGGTTAAAAGGTAAAGAAGACATCCCAGCCATACGATCGTGTCTCATAATCATCCGTAGAAATGCAGAGTGTTTTTCGTTGCAGAGGGGGGTCCAGAGAGAGCGCGACACGTAGACGAGCGAGAATCTCATGACTGGGTGGCGTTCACATGCTCCCAGTCCTCGTCATGTGATACGTCGTGCAAGCCAGCAAACCATGAGCAATTCATGACATCTTTGATGCTCCATCTCTCGTCCGGATCAGTGTTCAAACAGCCCTGCAGCAAGGCACAGATGTTTTTGAAGCTCTCCTGGCCGGCCGGAGAGGCCTTGACAGCGTCCTTGTTCCATTGACCGGATTCAATGAGCTCGACTAGTTTGAACTGGATGGTGTGTGCGAAGGGACGCTTGCCAGTAACCATAGTGTAGACGCAAACACCAAAGGCCCATACGTCGGATGAATAGTGCCTCTGGTTGGAGCCGCCGAGAAGCTCAGGGGCGAGGTACTCGAGCGTGCCAGCTGGTTGGTTGGAATCAGAGTCGTTGGAGTCGAGCGAACGGATGCTATCAGTCATGCCAGAATCACCGTCAACGAAGCAAGCCAGGCCGAAATCGCAGAGCTTCAGCACGCCACTATCGTTGTCACCGACCTGAACAAGACAGTTTTCGAGCTTGACATCACGGTGAATGAGTCTGACGTCTTCGTGGATGTATCTGATGGCCGAAGCGAGCTGGAAAGCATACTTCCTTGCGAGGTCATGCTTCAAGCCCATCTGGCCGTTGTTGCGAAGCTCGCTGATGAGGTCGTACAGAGACCCACTCTCGACCAGGTCCATGATGCAGAAGGTGGCAAAGTCTGTGATGAAACTCGTGTGCAGTCGGATGACGTGAGGGTGGTTCATGTAACGCCATACACCGATCTCATACTCGACAGCTTGCTGTGCCTTGTCATTCTCTGCTTCGGAAGTGTTGGCAACAGACTTGCGGACGATCTTGACTGCCAACTTGGTGCGGGTGCCGTCTTCAGACATGCCAATGACCTCCTTGACGACGCTGAAGCCGCCTGAGCCAATCTTGCGACCGATGACATACTCGTTGTTGATACCGATTGATTGTCCCTCATCATCAGGCTCTGGTGCAGCAGTGGTTTGTGAGCTGCGACCCCAGCCATTCAGGAACTGGGCAGCCGGCGACATGGAAGAACCAGACATTCTGCTAGATCTGCGACTGGTGTTGCGCAAACTGGCGGTACGCGACAAGGTCTTGTTCCTTGATAGCATTGGCCAAGGCTCGCTACCCATGCTAGGACTGACAGCAGGTGAGGGGGACATGACAGCGTTTTCGTTGGAGTATGAACCAGAAGGCGTATCAGGGCTTCTCAATTGCTCACTGAGCAGGGAGCCCGAGGAGGCCGACGTCAAAGAAGGCAGGTGCGCGTGTGTGGTATCGTTCGAATCGATCGTCTCCAGGCGAGGGGCGACTTCGCTTCTTCTCGTTCGTCGTCTTATGGGCTCGCCAGTGAATGGATTGATCCTAGGGGAGTCCTCGGGCGCAGCCGGAGCAGAGGCAGACTGGGCCTGCGAAGCATCTGTCGCCATGCAGGAATCGCGAATGCTGCTGCGTCGTGGTCTGGGGAGAGGCTGATCGAGCGAATGTTTGCGACCGTCGTCGAGAGTGGCGTACTCTTTGAAGCTCACAGATGAACCTCTTGTTCGCGTTTGTTGTTCGTCGCGCTCGGGGCCGTCCGGGTCGAGCAGCTCGGACGACGAAAATTGTGAAGAAGCGACATGGTCGGCATTCGAGGAAGCGGCGAATGGAAAGTCCTGGGAAGAATTCTTGTGTTTGGTGTCGAGTCGCAGTTTTCGAAATTCGTGTGAGGAAGGAGCAGGCGTGGCCATTGCCTTGTTGAAGGCAGCCAACGACCCTGAACACTTTTCTTGCGCCGACGAGGGGAAGTTGCAGCTAGGCTTCAGTACTTGTCGGAATATCCTGACCTTCTAAATCGACTTTGACACAATCACGATTGCATGTATGGTTGGCAGAGGAATGACGCTGGAGGCTATGAAGTCAGAAGATATTTACACGAGGCTTTCGCGGCGAAGTCGGCCTCCTTCGTGAAAAGAGAAGGCTAGAAGGTGGAATGGTTTCAAGCAATAAGGTTACGGCTAATGCGGGAGTCACGGTTTCCCCGCGTTCTTTTTACGTATGAGGAGAGCTGACATTCTGATTGGCTTGCACGCGTTGCAGCTTGGATGCTTTCACGAAACAGTCTGAGAAGGCTGGTCATGTTGGAAGATGGTTGTGTTAGGATGAGGCAGAAGGAAGAGCAGGACGGTGGGGCGACAAGGGATGTCCCAGATGTGGTAGTGAGACGGCAGTCGGTGAGAGTGGGTGGAGAGCAGCCAAGAGGGTAATCAGCCTCAATACGAGTCGACATGTAGCTCGACAACGGTGGTGTAAACAACAGACAAAAGAAGGTGTCGAGGTATGGGACAAAGCATGCGAAGACAAAGGGAGCACGTCGTCGGGTTTATCTAATCAGTGGTGTTTATATGTGCAGGCGGCCAGATTGGGCAATCAAGGGTCTGTTGGATAATGGATAATGGATAATTGGCGTCCGAGCTCAGGGCTGGCTTGCTCTGCATCACGTCGTTGCGCTGTTGCTTCTTGATGCTGTTGCCGTCTGTCTGTCTTGGTCGCTGCCCATTTCGATATCCTCGACCGCCGTCCATCTTGTTATAATATCGCACCTCTCGCGCGCCAACTTCTGTTCTCCATCCAGCCGCATGTTATAGCGTCGCGCCTAATCAGGACCCCTTCAAGCGAGCAGTCTCGTCGCCGTCGACCTCAACAAAGGCCGTGTGGGCCATGGCAGCTCTCAAGAACTTTTGCGCAAACATCTTCTACTGTTGCTCTAGTCAGTCTCCATGCACGTCCTGCTGTACTGCATGCCACTGACATGTACCAGGCCGCAGCTCAGTTGATTACGAGAATGTGCTGGCCGACAGCGAGCGCGAGGCAGTCACCGACTTGCTGAATTTCCTCGAAAACAGACAAGAAACAGACTTCTTCACCGGCGGACCTCTCAATGCCCTCAGTACTCTGGTCTACTCACACAATATCGACCTGCAACGAAGCGCCAGTCTGACCTTTGCCGAGATCACCGAGCGAGGTGTGTTGACCTGCAAGAGAAAGACATGATACAAGCATGCTGACCACACTCGATCAAGATGTGCGCGCTGTTGACAAGAACACCCTCGAGCCCATCCTCTTCCTTTTAGAGAGCAGTGATATCGAGGTTCAAAGAGCTGCTAGTGCCGCCTTGGGCAACCTCGCCGTAGATGGTACCCATCCGCCCTCGTCAATATGCCCACGGACCACAGAGAGACTGACACATATACAGCACACAACAAGATCCTAATCGTCCAGCTAGGAGGCCTCCAACCGCTGATCAGACAGATGAACTCGAGTAATGTTGAAGTTCAGTGCAACGCCGTGGGCTGCATCACCAACCTGGCCACTCACGAAGACAACAAGGCAAAGATTGCTCGTTCAGGTGCTCTTGCTCCTTTGACGAGGCTCGCAAAGTCAAAAGACATGCGCGTCCAACGGAATGCTACCGGCGCTCTCTTGAACATGACCCACTCAGGTACATTGCTCTGTTCTCCCCACTTATCAACATCCTCTGACCCTTGCTAGATGACAACCGACAACAACTCGTCAACGCTGGCGCAATCCCCGTCTTGGTCCACCTTCTTACATCTCCCGACACAGACGTTCAGTACTACTGTACCACCGCCCTCAGCAACATTGCCGTTGATGCCTCAAACCGCAAGCGCCTGGCCCAGACCGAGCCCCGTCTTGTACAGTCATTGGTCAACCTTATGGACGGCCACGCCCCCAAGGTCCAATGTCAAGCTGCTCTTGCTCTGCGCAACCTCGCCTCGGATGAGAAATACCAGCTCGAGATTGTGCGCAACGGTGGCCTCGGTCCCCTTCTTCGCCTCCTCCAATCCGCCTTCCTCCCTCTTATCCTCTCCGCCGTCGCCTGTATCCGCAACATCTCTATTCACCCCATGAACGAATCTCCCATCATCGATGCAGGCTTCCTCAAGCCTCTGGTCCATCTCCTTGGAAGCACCGATAACGAGGAAATCCAATGCCACGCCATTTCTACCCTTCGCAACCTTGCTGCTTCATCAGACCGCAACAAGCAACTCGTCCTGGAAGCTGGTGCCGTACAAAAGTGTAAGGAGCTTGTCTTGGAAGTCCCGGTTAACGTCCAGAGTGAGATGACTGCTGCTATTGCTGTTCTTGCTTTGAGTGACGAGCTGAAGCCTCACCTCCTGAGTCTTGGCGTCTTTGATGTCTTGATCCCTTTGACCGAAAGTGAGAGTATTGAGGTACAAGGAAACAGTGCTGCTGCTCTGGGTAACTTGTCAAGCAAAGGTAAGACATCCGAAACTTCGGCTCCTCAATCACCTGCTGACGGTTACTCAGTGGGTGACTACTCGATCTTCATGACCAACTGGCAATCTCCCTCTGGTGGTATTCACGGCTACCTGTCTCGCTTCCTCGCATCAGGCGATGCAACCTTCCAACACATCGCCATCTGGACTCTGCTGCAGTTGCTCGAGAGCAACGACACCCGTCTTGTTAGTACTATTAACTCGGCCGAGGATGTCATGCAAATGGTCCAAGAGATCTCCGAGAGACAAGTCGAGAGCGACAATGAGGACGGCAGCGAGGATGGTGAAGCTGAAGTTGTCGGTCTCGCTCGCCGCTGTCTCGAAATCTCGAGTGGAGAAGGCAACAAGAAGGCTTTGTCCGAAGGTTGATTGACACGATGAACGAGCGCAGAAGATGATTCATCAGACGCTCGAGACGACAGCATTACAGCCTTTGCGTGTGGATGCATTGGCTATCGATTTCTCTTTCTATTCTCTTTCCTTGTCCATTTTTGATATACCAACTCGCACTCGCGCGCCGCCGGGAATCGGCAAAGTATGATATCCTGGAGCACTGCATTCGGATGGGTTCTCCTTTTTCATGTTTTCTTCTTCACATAGCTCTAGTAATGATTAGCGTAGTCTCCTTTTTGGTATTGGAATCAATGAATCATCAAAAATAGCGTTTCAGAGGCTTGTTAAGTTCTTTGATGGTGGTGATCAAGCAATTGGATACCCAAACAGCGATGTCGAGATGTGTGCTTGAGCCATCGGGTCTACTGAGTTCAAGGTGAATAAATACATGTTGAGCAGTCATGCAGCAGATGACAACCCCCCGCGGCTCTGTTGTCTCCAAGTATCCTCAAACAAATAATAAATACTACTATACGTCCCATGAAGCATACCGAATCAATAAGTAGTCTCGCTGAGTCTGCAGGAGGACAAAAATCACGTTTTCGGGAATGCTCAAGGCATCACCCTGGCTCTTGACAATCATGACCTCATCCGAACAAAGGCCGGCGCATCTTTCTGAGAATTGTCCAAAGCTCTCGCATTCAATCACAAGCATTTTCTCACAACAACATCACATCTTCGCATCAATCACAATGTCTGTGCCCAAATTCGCACTCCCTGGCGACTCGCTCGCACAAACATCAACACACACACCAAGCACCGGCTCTCACGTCTTCGCCTCTACCATCCACGCCAGTCTCGCAGGCCCCGTCACTTCCTCCGCACCCTCAAGGAAGGCCACACCCGCCATTAGCGTCGCATCCTCATCAAGCACATCGACTTCATACACAGCCGCCCTCCCCTCGGTAGGCGATATAATCCTCGGCCGCATCACACGCACAAATCCTCGCCAAGCCACCTTGGACATCCTGGCCTTGGGTCCCACCGGCACACTTGTCCTCCGCGAACCCTTTTCTGCAATCATCCGCCAACAAGACATTCGCGCCACCGAGATTGACAAAGTAAAGGTCAATGAGAGTTTCAGGGTCGGCGATATTGTGAGGGGAGTTGTGATCTCGCTGGGAGACGAGAGAAGTTATTTCGCCAGCACGGCCAAGAATGAGTTTGGTGTTGTCTTGGCCGTTTCTGAGGGAGGCGAGCAGATGGTGCCGGTCTCTTGGAGGGAGATGAGGGAGGTGCACGGTGGAAAGACTGAGTTGAGAAAGGTTGCTAAGCCTGTTTGAACTGTCATGAGATGAAGAAAGAGCTGCGATCCATCGAGCGACAACCGAGGGCGATCCTGGACATCCGTCGCGACAAAATGATGTAGACCCACTCTGTCTGCCCCCGTCCTTATCTCGAGTTCAATCCAAAGCACAGGAGACCGCCTCGAGCAGCGGAGCGATGACACTCAGGCGCAGCATATCTCCCAATCATAAGCCTCACAGCCTCATTGAGTGGCCTGATGCGAGACGCGCAAACCGCATGGGAAGCTCAGTCCACAGACCTGCTGTCAGCTGCCAGATCATCCAACCGATCTACGAGCCGTCAAACTGCGTAAGAATTGCAGAGCAGGGGCTCGTCATGAGCTACATGTATCGTGCAATCTCCTTGTCTCCCTTCCTTTTCCAAGAAAGAATAAAACGATTTTTCCACAATGACTTCATATTGCTCATGCTCCTCTTGTCATGTTTTCCCCTCACTCTGCGCCGAAGTAAGCGGTAGAATTTAGATTGATCGGAAATGCCTTGGATAATCCGGCGCAATCAAAAGCTCATGCTGTGACTCAGCGCTGATTCATGGATTTCTTCGAAATCTGATCAATCTGAATGCGTCAGCAAGTTGAGTCAGTTTTCGTCTGTAGTCTTAAGGCCGGTCTCCCACAGTCGCACCTTTCTGACGATGCTTCTCCAGTTCCATCCCAAAATTCCTCTATCTATCTGCATCGAAAACCGAGCCTGGACGCCAATAGCCGCCCAACATGAACAAACACACTTCTACTACACGGGCACTTTCGAGAGGCGTCTTGGCCCTGCCTCCAGAACTGCGACTGATGGTATGGACCCATCTCGCTTTGGCAATGACTTCTAGCCAAGTCGTTGAGTTGACACAGCTATTGTCCAATGTCACGACTATTGACGCCTGTAAGGAGCTCCATCTCGGCCATCCCATGCTCGCGACCAAATTCTGCGACGAATATCTCGAGAACTTCTTCAGGGTCGTTCCTTTCGTGCTTGAGCTTACCAGATTTAATGGTTTGGAACACATCGTCTTCGGAGCAGCACTTCTCAGGACATCTGGCCTAATCGCCCATGAAGGTGCATGGGACCCTATGCAAGACATAGCTTTGGCTGTGGAGAAATCACTCCAGAGTTGGATCGGTCTTGCCAGTCGTTGTGGTGTCAAAGATGCCATTGCGCCTATCCGCATCGAGCTGTGCGTACGATCGGATAAGAGGGGGCCAACTCTACTCAAGCGGAGATTTATACCTCTCCAGATGAGACTCTATTCCATAACCGAGCTGTCTCGACATCTACCACGAGGTAGAGTTACACTCGAGCTGGACTTTGGACTTAGTATGCTGAAGGAGGGTATGAAAGATTGGATCAGGATACCTCTTGTCTTCGGCTGTCACGATCAAAACCGCACCAATTGTTTGCATATCCTACATCGGGCACGTCAGCGGTTCATCGCAGACCCTTGCAAAAGTGCCGATTCGAGAATGTGGCTTTCCTGGCATGCCGTCTTGTCTGTGTTCGTGGACGACATCTTGGAATATGTGGAAAGCCTATAAAGTCATCCTTTGACGGGGATCGACACGCCGAATATCTGTCCCAGGCAGTCAACAAATGGCTGGTGGATTGCGGTGTCTGCTACACAAGAGCGTAAGACTGTTGATACGTAGCTTATTGATCGTAGAGCTAACGAGTGCGATGGACATCTGACAAGACCGACAACAACAATAACAGCAACAACAAGAACAAGGCCACTAAGGTGACATGGCTGCTATACCAAGCTCCAGCATTAGCAGTGCATGAGCATAAGATTGCTCTGGGTATATAGACGACCACGAATCATCAACAACGAATTACAAACCAACGCATCGAACCAAGCACATTGCTCACGCGCACCCTTCCTACTACTATTCTCTATCCCAATATCTCTACGCATGTCTACTGTTTCGTGCATTAGCAACGCGTGAGAAAAACAGCAAGACGTGTATTGATGTTTCAAGTAACCTTACCACCTTGTTGCACACACCGTGCTTGTTATCCCAAGCACTTGTTTTCCTCATAAAGTCCATCAAAAAAGTACAATGTAATCACAGTCACCGATATGTCCATTAAGAACACTTCCTAAAAGCCCTCTTATTAGACAACCTTGTCCGAGTTTGAAAATATCGTGCATGTCGATGACATTCATCTCCGGTGTGCTCTGAAGAGGCAAGTCACTTCCAAAGCATATTGCAGAAGAACCTGGTACGAATGCTGTAATACATACACCTCTGCATACAATTTCGAGAATGCGTCACCTTTTATGAAGTAGGCGGTCGAAATGCAAGATGTGTTTTCACAACCAAGTTCTTTCTCTAGGAGATGGAATATACTTATTACACTCACTAGACAACCGCAGTTCGCTCGAATTGCTCAAAAGCAATCTGCATTTTTGACGTGTATGAATATCAGAGGGCTGGTGGAGCATCGGAGTCCAACTCCGGTGAACCCTTTCTTTCTCCGCAATTGTTAATGTCAAAATTAACCTTTCTCTAAACAACATTAAGGTATCATAAACAAATCGCTTAAAAGAGTAGAGATTATAGCAGATTCGGTGTCTTCGGAATCTTCGGAGATCGTAATGTCGGTGTTTTCGGTTGTCTTTTTGCCCTGATATTTCGGTGATCAAGATGAAATTGTGGTACTCCGGTATCGTTCGGTATGCTTCGGCTTCGGCAACTCGGCTGATGTGCTCCTCCACTTTTGTGGATGCGTGTATATAACTATTCAAAATCAACAACTACCACAAACGCCCAAACGAACAGATAGAGATACTTTTTCTTTTCACGTTTCAAAAGAAGCCTAGAGGTCGGAAATTATCAATCATGTTTTACCAAACGGGGAAAGATCATGGTTTACCTTATGATCCATTCAAGGTATATGATTCCACCAGCATAAAAAAAGACACCCCCCCACCTGCCCTCTGCCCTCCCTATCAAACTCTGACCCATCTCACCAATTACTCTTCTGGAAATCCTCCCTCTGCCATCTATTCCTCACTTTGATCTCACAAAGCCCCTTCATACTAAGGAAAAACACAAAAAGGCTTGCGTGGTCCCCCGCCCAATCGGCTGGATCTCCACCCGCTCACCCAAAGGAAAAGATAATCTGGCACCCTACTCACAATTCAACAACCTAACCTTCGACCCCCCCTACGTAATGTTCTCAAGCAACAGAACACCAGAAGGGAAACGCAAAGACACCGTCATCAATGCCGAAAGTACCGGTAAGTAATGATACCACATCGACAAAAAGAAGAAGAAGAAGAAGAAGAAGAAGATGAGTAGAAGAGACAAGACACAAGAAAAATGCTAATTCATGTGAATTATGAGCAAAACAGGTGTTTTCGCCTGGAATCTGGCAACATACCCCCTCCGCGAAAAAGTAAACATCACAGCCCAACAATTGGATTACGGCGATGATGAATTCCTCACCGCAGACCTCCAAAAAGAAGATGCGAGATTGATCCCTTGCTCTTTGGTAGCTGCCTCTCCCGTCCGCTTTGAATGTGCTTTCCACCAATTGATCGAATTACCTGGAAACCCGCCCATGGGTACCGTCGATATCATCATCGCACGCGTCCTGGCAATTCATATTTCCGACAACGTCATCACTGATGGAAAAATCGATATTTCAAAAACTCAACCTATTGCTAGGCTTGGATATTATGATTATGCTGTCATCAAGGATACTTTTGAGATGAGGATTCCGGGGACGAATAAGGCTTTGTTGGATGGTCTTGAGGGGAGTTCGAGGGCGAATAGGACGTTAGGGGAGGAGGGGGAGGGAAAAGAGCTGGGAGGGGAAGTTTTGGGAAATGGAGAAGCGGAGGTGAAGGATGTGAAAGGACAGTTGAAGAGGGCGCAGAGTGCTGGTGCTGAGGTTGCGCTTGAGGAGAAGGATTGAGATGAGCACTTGATCTATTGCCTTGGAGAAGATAAGAGGAGAGTAAATTTGCCCGAAGCTTTAGCCAGTAATACAGTGTCTCCACATGTGCACCTCTTTCAAGGGTTTCTGCAAATTTATTCGTGTTATATTGTGTTGCATCAGTATACCTGGAGCTATGTTGACTTTTCACAGGTCTTGCAGCAACTCTTAGCTAGTGGCCTTCTTGGCTGCGCTACGAATAGAGATACGCCGCGAGATCAAGCTTGATATCCTCCTCAATCGAAATTTCTTCTCTTTGGAGACCGCTCTTGCGTTTCAACCATGCCCTCGGTCTCTTGTATGTTTCTTTTGGGTGTCGACTTAATCGCCTCGACTAACTTACTGAACTCAGTTCGGATATCCTGCATCACGTCCTCAAGCTCCCGTTTCCTCTTTTTCTGTTCAATCTCCAACTCTTGCTTCGCCTTTTTGTCCTTCGCGTCTTCATTTTGCCACCAATGCATCATTGTTTCGACCACCGCCACGTTGTACTTCTCCAGTCCCGTGATCAAGGCAAGAATGTCAGAGATGCGCAACACATACTCTCGTAACTCTCCTTCCCAAGATGGAACCCGAGTATGAGTCTGCGAGCCAGATTCTGAGGTAGAGGCAGCAGATGGATCTCCGCAAGTATTTTGTTGACAGTGACGAAGAACTGTGTCTTTCAATCGAGAACACACCTTCCCGATTTCAGCCACCAACTTTCGCCGGTCATTCACCCAGAGTTTGATTGAGATCTTATTGCTATCCGGGCTGGTGACACGCCATTGAGCGGACACGTCATCAAATACATAGGATGGCAGATTGTAATCCAACTGAAGGAAGAGATTCTTGGTTGGGATTGAGAAACCGATCTGAGGTATGCTCCGGTAAAGGCGCAAGTACGTCTGCATGGTCTGGCAACATTGTTGCGTAGTTTCCATATCGAAGGGACTCTGACGAAAGCACTCGACGTACATGGAGTATCCCTGAGCGCGGAAGTAAGGGCGAGCAAGTATGTTCGAGAGAGATGTGGAGAATCCGTACAAACACGGCGGCCCGATGTCACATTCTATCTCGTTCTCTGACAGATATGACTCCATACATTCAAGTCGAACTTGCTTGCATGTTTGCATGATCGGCCTTCTGCGTGTAATATCCCGGTAGTAGTCATCCGCTTCTCCAGCAAAGTCATCCTTAGTCGGTGGGTCGACAGCATAAGCGTAGATCATATCGCGAAGTTCGCGAGGTAGTTTGCCGAGAAGGCCTAGAGGGTTGTTCGGAGTCATGGTGGTGGGTGACTGGGAAGTCTTGTCAGTGACAGGACTAGACAAACGAAGGTCGATGATGCTCACAGTCTGGGCGAGTTGGTCAACCGTAAAGGAGTGTGGAGAAGTGGATGAGGGTGAGTCGATGGCAGCAGAATTTTTGACATTAGCAGCCAGCTCCGTCGAAGGCGACGAAGGCATGATGTGTAGGTTTGATGGCTTGGGTGATGGTAGCGGGGCAGAAGGCATCGGAATCGAAGCGTCTAAGTCGAGTAAAGGAGGGAACGTTGGCACGATGATGAGAGTTCAAGGTGATGAGGTCGGATGGAAAGAGAAAGCCAAAGACGCAGAGTGTGCGAAGGTTGAAGGAGAGACGATTGAGTCATCGCCGAGCGAGTCAGAGGTGACATTTGGTGGAAGCGAAAGATTTATGGAACTCGCGACCAGGCTGCTGCTTCTCTGACGGTGTCCAATCATTATCTCTAAAGCAGTCGCAATCGCTCTCAAGATGCACGTTGCGTTCAAGACATGGAGATATATCGGGTAGCACGTTACCGAGGTGGAGCTTGGTGTACGAGGTGCAATACTTCTTCGTGTCTTCTCATACTCGAGACTTCCTCTACTCACTGCTTGTTACTTCTTGGAAGCTCAAGCTCTACCAACCATGGCATCTGCTGTTTTGCTTTCGCTGCATCTTGGATAGCAGCATTAATAAACAATGTTTGCTTCCCTCGTTGCAGTTTCGGGGCCGCTTGACAATAGCCTCTACTATCCATGTCACTCAGCTCAGCTTTGAGCTGCCCATCTTGTTTTGCATCCTCCCTTGCGCCTCGTAGTTTCGCAAGACTTTGAATGACCTCTGATGCCAGACCATCCATCTCAGTAAGAGGGTCGGGGTATTTGCTTGCCTCATCGCCGCGCCAGGTGACCTTCTTCGCTCCCCAAGCCTCGTGGATGTGGCCAAAACAATGCATCAATGGCCGTGCTCTTGCAATGGCAGTGAACAGCATCCTGCATCCAGCTCTATTATCCAGCACTCCTTTGAGAGGACTGTGGGTAATCGCAATGTCGACATCACCTCCGATATTCCAATCATGGCCCGGAAGAGGATCGTATGGATAGCCCCCGTGGTTCTCATTTGAAGGTGTGAAGGCACTCGCGTAGACTCTTAGAGAAGAGCCATTTGCAAGCTGGAAATCATGAGTGCCCTCGTCAAGAAACAAAATTCCTGCAGACCTCTCGGCTTCGAAGAGCGCTCTTGCCTCTCCAAAGTCGCCGAAGGCTTTTCGAACCGCCTCGTCCTCCTTTGGTAGCTTGAATTTTGACTCGATCAGCTTTTCTTCATACAATGTGTCGTCAAGAGTCCAGTCGTGATTGCCGGCGATAACGAGCTTCAGTGGCGCATCTATAGATTTCAGTAGCCGTATAGCTTGTCCGAACTCATCAAGCTTGGAGTGTTCCGTGAGGTCGCCACAGTGAATTACGACGTCGACTGGTTCGGTAAGACGACTTGCCAGATCCTCGCCGTGGGTATCCGATATGATAAAAAAGCGAGTCTTGATTGGGGTGTCCATGCTGAAATTATTGTTGATATGCAGACGGAAAAAAGCGTGATATTGCTGAAGTGTCACTGGAAGATGTGGGATTCAAATCCTGTGGCTTTGTAGGCAGCAGCGAGGCGAATCGTAATTCGGGAGTGTGAATGAGTCAATTGCAACCGCTGAGACGCCAGATATGCAGCGGCGGCGTGTGCTTCGATCTTCATCTCCTGATTTTCGAGTCGTAGTCAGCACCTTGAATTGCGGCATATCGCAGAGCAATTCACTGCAGCAGCTGAGAGGGAACTAAGAAATCATCTTGACTCGATTGATCCCATCCTTCCGAAAGAGCGTCAGAAGCGTCCTCATCAATGTCTGATTCTCCATCTGACATTGCAGCCATGTTATTTCTTCCAGGTGTATTCCTTCCCAACTCGGCGCCTTGATCAGAGGTGATCCAAGACACGTCAACACCCTTCGGAACGGCTGCAAGGAGACTAACAACCAGGCCCGTCACGAGTGGTGATGGGAACCGGCAGAGTATATCGAGCTCAGGCCATTCTGGCGAACCAATGTTCCGGTCAAACATTAGCAAGAACCCAATCTGCTGCAGCGAGACCATTTCCTGCAGGCAGTCGAGAGACATGTCGCTCACCACAGTCGACGAATCAAAGTGGAAGTATATGTAGATATCGAGAGACTTAACACGCCTTAGAGCAGCGCGATCAAAGATTGCGAGAATTTGAGCGCTTGCCTCTGGCATTCTACCCTCTTCGCATACTATGTAGATGCTGAATATTCGGTCGTAAAGGTAGTTCACGGCCTCGTTATAGATCTGGCGGTTGGCTCGCAATAAGTCGGTATGATGCGTGTTATTGTATAATCGATCACGACCGGAGCGCTTTCGGGTTGTTGCGCAATAGTAGGTATAAATGCTGTCACGTATTTCCAATGGTAGCTCGAGAAATCTGAATGGAGTCGGTCTTTCGGCTTCTGCGGGCGCGTCAGATATCTCCCTCGATCTCAACCGCCTTTGTGGAGGTCAGAACCTATCATGAAGAGATGCAGAGTCTGATTGAACATACATGGCGGCAACTAGGGAGCTTGTATGAAAGATGTCTTGATTTTGTAAGAATCAAAGGTTGCTCTAGATCGTGGTTGGGGAGAAGACGCGTCACAAGACAGCAGGACCGTGCGAAAGTCGACCATCTTCGACAGCCCTGAGCAACATTCGCATCATCCAAGATTCACAACGTGATATATATTATGGCTATGGGATTATACGTGTAGCATCAAGCAAGGCAGCAATTCCGTCATATTGAAAACCTGTCGCCGAAAAAGAACAATAAGCAACAGGCGATGGCGACAAAGCCGGTCAAGCATCGATGTGTCATTTCGAGGAAAGCCCAATTCGCTGAGATGGAGATCATCGGTATGGGAACAGTCGCTGAGCCTGATACTGAAAACAGAGCAGAGATGTCGGATGTACTGGCATTGGTCAGAGGAGGACTGGATAGGCTCTCAGAGTACTCCAAGATCTCTTCGACAAAGAGGACGACGGCCGCATGCCAGCTGAGCCACTGTGTGACATTTATCTTCACGGAGTGGTGTTCTTTGTTGAAGATTCCGAGGTGTTCTTTCAACGAAGCCGAGCTGGTCTCGCGATTTCTGCGATGTCTTCCAATCGTAATAGGCAGTTCGATTATATGGTGCTCCGTGCGCCACCGCATCTCGTAATCGTTGAAGACCAGCTCTAAAGAGACCTTGCCTTCTGGTAGATATTTGGCCAATCTGAAGAGCGTGCGGAGACAACCTTCGATGAGAAGCTTGTAATCCCTCGGTGACGCCATCCATGGAGCAGTCCCTGTCCCTGAGGGCATGCACAGTCTGATACTGATGGGTGCGATAGCACTTGTGACGCTATGGACACTTGCGAGATTAATCCATCTTGTCAGGCCTTCGTTGTAAATCATGGATTTCTCCGCTACCATACACCGACCTTCCTCTTTTGATCTGGGGCTTGCGTGGCGGTTCGCACGCATGAGTACCTCCCTCAAGGAGAGGCACCATTCCGAGAGCTCCGGGGTGAACCTCGTGACTCTGAAAAGGTTTTCTAGGTACTCGTCGCGATACCTTGTCGTGAGTATAGGGTGGGCTTCAGCAAGGAATTTGTGGATGTCTGTGACATAAGAGAATGTGATATGACCCCTCAAGGCGTCTGCTTCTTCGGATGTCATCTGCAAGGCAAGATCGGTCCAGATGATAAGTCGTAATTCTGGAGGTAAGGAGGATACCCCTTTTGAGAGAGCCAGAGAAGCTCTCGAGAGCGCCGGTAAGGACTTGGTGTTCTTCTTGATGCTGGTCATGGTGGACTTTGCATATGGCTGTTGAAGCATGGGTAGACAAAAGTATCTTGCGATGGGTAATGAAGAGAAAGGTCTAGAGGCAATGAATGAGTCGTCAACAAAGGCTCAATTTGTCCCAAACTCAAATTAACTCAGACAGCTGACTCATTCAAAACTGCCACTTTCCCCAGGACAAGTGATGCGTTCTGGAAAAAATGTTGCCTTTCAGAGGGTAGTACATTCGCACCTGAGTTCAGGTGGAATCGATTTGGCTCTCAGCCTTCCTCAGTGAGTCTTTTCCTCGGCTGCAAACCGTCCATGATCTTCATCCAGCATTCGAACTTGTAATGCAGTGCGGTCCAGGTCTCTTCGTGCCAGAGTCTTCTTTCTTCCCGCCATGCCTTCTCTCTCTCTTCTATACCCTTCATACCCGAGTCTCGACACGACTTGAGCACTCTTTCTGTGCCGCGCTGGCGAGCTTTTCGGTCAAGTTCTTTGGCCTGATCGAATATACTCCACGACTTTCCTTCGTCACACAGGTGAATTTCCAAAGCCATAACATTCTCGTCCTTGGGAGCAATAGTCCAGGTTTGTCCGACAGGTGAGAAGAGAGGTGGTGTTGTGGTCGGCCTTGTAAACTTCACACGAAGGACGAGAGCGCCGGGTCTCAAGCGTTTCTGGCAGTTTTTGAACATTATCATCCAATCCAGAAGCTTTTCCAGTACGTCTTCGGTCGGGTCTTCAATGCCAAGGCCTAGTTTTCTGACTAGATGTGATTTGTCTCCCAGGCTTCTAACGAACAGCGCCACGAATTTGCAGGCCGAGGTGGTGAGAGGAGGTGCGCTGATGTTTTGCACAAATTCGTTGGTGAATAGGAAACTCTCAAAGGCTTCGTCACATAATTGGCGACATGTGTATAGTATCGGGTGGTCGCGGGCTGTCACAGCCCAAACATCTGGTGTGTTCGTCTTCGGACTCGCTGATGAGGGGTTCATGCGAAAATCTCGAATGTAGATAGATGGATTACAGCTGCTGCTTTTGTGACATGTTGGACCAATGCCGAGCATGACATGGCGATAGATTTGATCTCGTATCTCCCTGGGGAGACAGAGCAGAGGTGAGTTGTTCATGCTTGGTGTCGTGTGAAGTCAAGAATGAGGTGCACAATAAAGTGAAATAGACGAAAGAACAATGTAAAAGAGCTGGTCATATATCAGCTATAACCAATTGGCTTTCCAGACCCCCAAACTCAAATCATCTTATTGTCAAGTCAGCTGCCTTGTAGCACCTGTCTTACATTGACGGATGTAGGAAATCATCGACAGCTGTCAAAGAAGAGCCTCACCAACGGTCCGATATCGATACATAGGGGATGTCGCACGCGAAGAGCACAAGATGGCCAACCCATTGAAGCGAAGGATTGTTAAACGCCTAGCCAAATCCATCAAGCCTGGAGGACGTTTTGGCAACGGCAAGTCGAGAACGGAAGTAGCGAAACATCTGCTGACAGAAATTGACAGCCTCGGAAAAGAGAGCAGGAAAAGCGCTCGAAGAAAGGGTTAGCGTTTCTTTGGGTTGATGAGCAGGATATGATGCACGATTACGGAGGAGAACAAAGTACAGCTTGCTAAGATAGGAAAGAGAGTGCTCATGACGTGAAGTCTTTCGGAGTTCTATCCTGAGTCGTCCTGGAATGTTCATCCAGACTGGAATATTCACCACTCAACGCGTCAACCTGAACGACGCGTCTTCTGCCAAATCTCGCGCCACACTTTCGCCGCAGAGCACTTCACAGCAGGACTATACCACTCCATTCACCATATCAATCGCCGCTTTTCAGATCAGAACTCTTCAACATCTAGAACTCCAATCACAGTCTCAAGACTTTCCCAATCACACAACATCACACACAATGGCCGAACAAACTCCTCGCGTCAACGCTTCCATCCTTGAGCAATTCACCCACCGCACAGTCCGCATCTTGGGCAAGGTCACACAGCTGAGAGGCGAGGAAGCCACTATTGATGCTGGCGGTCAAATCAATGTACACCTGAACAGAGTAAGTTCTGAGCGTTCCCTAGACTCAACTGTTATACTACCCCAGATGGGTTTCGCAGTATCATCACCATCTTTCTCTGCGTTCACCAACGGAAGCATCTCACATCATTTGTTCCATCGAAAATGCCCTCGACCGTCTTCTCGATTTCTATAGCGAGCAGTCAGGGTGATACAAGTGCTAATGATAATCTCAGGAGGCACATCTTACAGTCAATCACGCAGTCGAGATCATCGGAAAAGTGCAACAAGACTTGAGCGTCCGCGTTCTCACCAGCACAGACTTTGGCGACAACATTGGTATGTACACACTCCCGTTTTCAGGTTCCTTCCAAACACGGCCACCAGAGATGCCACACCTTGCCATACCCTCTTTACTTTCTGACACACAATCCACTGTCTGCGATCTCGAGGTGTTCTGTTCCAGATTTCACATCCTCTGTACTATTTGCCTTACAGCATCAGCGTCACAGACAAAAGAATTAAACACTGACCAAACACCATGACAGACTTCTCACTCGCCGACGCCGTGGTGGACGCCACACACCGCTACAACGAAATCTTCTACACAAAAGAGTGATGCTCCTAATTCAACATGACACGACATCACTACATCGGCAGCAGAGAGGACACGAATGAAAAGGCTTGATTGAAGTCTATAGGGAGCGTAAGAATGGACGGACACATGATTAAACTTTCGGATGATAGTTACATTCATCAAGAACCTTCAGATGGAAAGATGGGAGGTGTGAAAATGGCTATGACTAAGAGGAGAGAGACAAAATCTGGAGGTGGGACACGAGTCATTACTCGAAGGAAAATAAAAGCATAGCATCGATCAGAAATGGAGAAATGATCGAACTGCCCTTTTCCAAACTCGACGTCTACCGTCCCTTCTCTTGCCCACATGTGTTCACAGCAGGCACTCATCTCTCGATAACTGCGGCCAGCTTCCATACGAGCAAGTATGATAGGTATCAGGCAAGATAATCATCACAACCATTTGAACATGTCACAGGATACACAAGGGGAAAGACAAAAGGCACACGGGAAACAAAAAACTCCGATTGCCCATTCTTAGAACAACACCAGTACTGTATGCAAAAGAGATCCTATCCTCAACACCCTCTATCCTCCTCCCCCCTTCATCCTTTCATCTTCCAATCACTTCATTTCTTGCCCATCTTCTTCTTCAACCTCTTCTCGGCACGAACATCCTTCTTCAACCTAGCATCAACCATCTTATACTTACCCTTGACACCACCGGGTCTACCCTGTCCTCTATGCTTACCCTTACCGGCAACAATAACCTGCACCGGCTTCCTCTTCTTCGATTTCCCAGCTCTAGCCATAATCTTCGAAATATTATTCGCCTTGTCCTTTTCGGAAACATCTTCGGATTCAGCAAGCAATGCACTTTTACGCTTGAGTTTTTCCAATTTCTGAGCGGCGTGCAATTGTTTTCTCGCTTTCGCTTCGCGGACCTTTTTGATGGGGCGGGCGTTGAAGGCGCGCATTTTTTCTTTGATGGCGTTGGCCGCTTCTTTTGTGATGGGACGGTGGGGTTTGGAGTTTTTGGTTTCGTCGTCGAGGAACCATTCGGGCAGGCCGTCTACGTCGCGGAGTGAGTATTTGTTGAAGTTGTCGTCGAGGAGGTCGTGTTTTGTTTTTTGGCCCGTGGCGAGTTGGTGGGCTAGGGTCATTGCTTCGGCGGTGATGATGTCGATGTTTGGGCGGCCGTTTTTGAGGGGGATGGCGTCTTCGTCCTTGTCCCATTGGGATTGGGTGTTTTTTACTGTTTCGAAGCCGCCGTCGCTGGAGTCGGTTTCGTAGGCTGCTTCTTCTGCGGCGAGTTCGGCTGGTGTGGGGATCTTGGACTTCTTGGTCTTTTCCTTCTTCTCCTTGGTGGGTTTTTCAATCTTGACTGTTTCCTTGACCTTTGTGGGCTTCTCGGCCTTAAGGGGTGGTGAGGCGGAGCTGGAATCCATTTCGATGCCGCTGTCGAGGTCCTTGGGTGCTTCAATCTCGTCCTCCATGCCGTCTAGTCCGTCAATGTCTTTGAACAGATCTTGGTCGAAGAAGTTGGCCGCGCGCTTGGTAAGTCCGTTTGCGGGAGCAGGGGCGTTGTCGAGGTCGGTGATGAGTTGACCAGGCTCTTCGTCGTCGTCAGAGTCGCTGTCGTACTCAACCGCAGGAGCATCGTCATCACTGTCTGCCTCTTCGTCGTTTGAGAAGCCTTCGAACTCGCCGTCCTCGTTGCGCTCCTTTCTAGCCTTCTTGGCGCGGATTTTGGCGTCTCTTGCTTCGCGCTTCTCTGTGTATTGGTTGTACATCATGTCCAGCTCGCCTTCGAGACCATCGCCGAGTTCGTCGTCGGTGTATTCGAGGTCGAATTCGTCGTCCTTCTTTTCGGTGACGGGTACGACTTGCATCTTACCCTTCTGAAGCTTGCCAGTGAGACCAGCCTTGTCAACAGCCTTGAGCTGGAACATGGCATCTTCTCCGTTGGGACCAGCCTGCTCCATACCGATTTCCATGGGTGTAGTCATGTTCATCTGCAGACGGACAATCTCCTTTTGCTTCTTCTCGTTGTCCTTGCGACGAATCTTTCTCTTGTCTTTGCTCTGCATGTCCTTCATCTTTTGCAACTCTTCCTGTAGCTTCATTTCCTCGTCCATGCTCTCGACTTCGGCTGCTTCCTCGTCATCCTTCTCTTCGGCCTCCTTCTTCTCGGCTTCGGTGGCCTTCTTGTGATCGGTAGACTTTGTTGCGAAGCCGAAGCGCTCTCTGACTTGAAGACGCCACTTGAGCAAGAGTCTGAATTCCTTCTTTCCGAGGACCTTCAGATCGTTACAGCAGATGCGGACTTCTTCGGTGGTTTCGGGGAGTTTGTCGATGGTTGCGAGAGCGATGTCGCCATTTCCGGCTTGGTTGAAAGTGAGCTTGTTCATACCACCGAGGATAGCGATAGGATCGGTCGTTTGGATGAACTCGCTGACGGGTACTTCGTGGTATTGAGTCCAATCGCCCTCGTCATAACCTTCTCTCTTTCTCTTCTTGACTTCAGGGTTGAAGACCTTGGCCTCGTTGTTGGGGACAGCATCCTTGACTTCGGCAAAAGCGTACTGGGGGTCGAGGAAACGAGGATCGAGGTTCTTGGGGGCCTTGTAACCACGGCAGACGTAGAAAGTTTCGGCGGAGACGTTACGCGACGATGGGGGCTTGGTCTGCTCGACCTTGTCGAAGAGTTGCTTGAAGGTCCACTCGAGCTTTGCGCTATCCTTGGAACGGAAAACCTTGGTGACGAAGTTTCCACCGGGACCGAGGAAATCGCAAGCAAGACGCAGAGAGTGCAGAACCAGCTCGTTTTGACTGAAAGCATCCTGGACCCAGGCGGTACCAACGTTGGGCGCACCATCGTGAATGACAGTGTCAGCCTTCCAAGTCTTGAGATGTCCACGAATGATAGCGCGAGTCTTGTCGGTGGTGATATCGCCCTGGAAAGTGATTGTTTTCGGGACAGGCTTGATGGGGGCCAAATCAACACCAACAATCAGAGACTTGATGGGCATAGTCTCTGCGGCGACTTGAAGCCAACCACCGGGAGCAGCACACAAATCGATCAAACATCTTGACTTTTGCAGAAAACCGTACTTCTTGTTGAGTTGGACGAGCTTGAAGGCGGCACGCGAACGGTAACCCTTCTCTTTGGCGAGGTAGTAGTACTTGTCCAAACGGCCTTTGCCGTGCTGTGGAATGAGTTAGCTGACAGCATGACACTGGAGGAAACAAGAATGCGCACCTTCTTCTCAATAGCCATAGCTGCTTGATTTGATCAGCAAAAGGCGCGATACAAAAAAAGACAGTGACAGGATAAGAAAAAGTCTCAAACGCCGGCTGGAATCTTTCGCCGCGCGGAGAAGTCTGCCAAGGCCGAGTGTCTCTTCCCCGGCGGCCGACAGGCCTCGAGTCAAGTCACCGCCTTTCTTCCAGCTCCGCGACTCAGAGATTCTGCCAATGACGATCGTCAGATGCTGGCTTGGTTGGCATTGTCATTTGACATGGCTGGGAAGTTGGCGCGCTGTTTCTCGACAGAACTCGCCTGTAGCTTTCTCTTGCGTAGCTACGCGTATTTGACACACTCCACACACCTATAGCCATGGGTCCACGGCGAAAAAAGACAAAGCAGTCAACCCCTCAAGATGACCCCGAGAGCACCCAGTCTGATAACACCCTGCCGCATAAGATACCACCTGTAGCCACTTCCCAGGACGGACCTCGACAATCTGAGGACGACAGAACAGTGACAGATGGAAAATCACAAGGCAGCGTGTCAAATGCACCGTCAACACCAACATGCACGGCAGACAAGCGAGGCAGCTGGTACAAGGGCGGATCATGGCGATCAAAAGCCAATCCTGTCGCCGAAGCCACGCACGAAAGCATTTCAGTCACTGGAGGATCTACCAACGAGTCTCTAGCCGACAGTCCAAAGTCTGGAGGCCGCTATGTGCACCCTTCATTGCGGCGCAGCTCGAAATCAATCCCAACCATCTCGTCCGAATCGATCAATGCGACAGGCAGCAATGCCAAAGCCGACAAGCCAGCTTTCTTCTCCGATAACATCAGGAAGTCAAGCGTCGACTTTAAGAAGACCCCTATCAAGGAAGGAGAGGAGGAAATCAACGACAAGAAGAAGGTCAAGCCGGAGAGCGTTAAAGAGGTGGACGTCAAGACGAACGATGCCCAAATCAAGGCTGTCGCGACCAGCTCAACATCGACAGATCTGAAGCCTCTTCCAGCCGACGCCACGGAGCAAGAGCCACAGCAAGCCGCGCCAGAGGCTCCACTACCACCAGAGCCTACACAAGATGCCAACTCAGGCTGGTGGGGATGGTGGTCGCGTCCAGATGGTTACACAGACCACTCTAAGATGGTGAAAGCACAGGACGACCGCAAAGAAGCCTCGAGTACGCCACTGCCTTCGACGCCAGAACAGACCCCAGCTCAAGGCCCGAATTTGACTGTCGAGCCAATCAACATCAATGACACGATTCACTCGGCCCGTAGTGTGGGCACTACTGCATCCTCGCGCAGTTGGTTTGGTCTGTGGAGTAATGCTCAGAACCAGCAACAGGAAGAGCAGCAGCCACCAACGACACCTTCGAAAGATGCGTCACCCGACCGCCCATCCACCACCGAAGAGCCCGCAAAGGTCACCGAGACACCCACAAAAGAGCCAGCAGCGCCAGAGATCAAACAAGGGGAAGAAACACCACAGCACAAGTCGTCTGGATGGGCCTTCTGGTCGCGCGCCCAAGGGAAAGATGAGAGCGATACGCCAAATGGTACACAACGTCAGGTTGGAGAGCTCGCAGTGGCAGACACTCCCTCGCAGTCACACCCTGAAGCTGCACAATTCAATGAACAGCGCCAGCAAAAGACAAAGTCGACCAAGCTCGCCTTGTCTGCAAACAACAATAGCACCACATCCTTGTCATCGCCGAGTCAGCCACAGCTTGCTCTAAAAGATGCTGCCAAAGCCCCTGACACTACTAAGAGTATCGCCGACGCCAAAGCTGCTAAACCTCAAGCTCATCCCAATCTCGTCATTCCCAGCTTCCATGAAAGCTACTCTCCTGCATATGTCCCTTCCTACCGCGAGCGCCTCACCACCTATGTCGCCTCTACTCTTCGCCTGATTGATGCTCCGACTGCCCCTAAGCATGTCTCGATCACTCCTACCCCACCCAAGATCAAGAATGCCATCGCTATCGGTGTACATGGTTACTTTCCTGCTCCATTGATACAGAAGGTCCTCGGTCAACCCACAGGAACTTCGATTCGCTTCGCCAACTACGCTTCAACTGCAATCCGCGATTGGGCAGAGGCTAACCAGCCCGAGACCCCCTGCGACATAGAGACAGTCGCTCTGGAAGGTGAAGGATTCATTGCCGACCGCGTAGCGACTCTCTGGAAATTGATGCTCAATTGGCTCTCCCACCTCCGTCAAGCAGATTTCATTCTCGTCGCCTGTCACAGTCAGGGTGTGCCTGTGGCTATTATGCTAGTTCACAAACTCCTTCAACTCGGCTGCCTCTCTCCACATGCCAAGATCGGTATTTGTGCCATGGCAGGTGTCAACCTAGGGCCTTTCGCAGACTATAAAAGCAGATGGCTAGGAGCAGGTGCCGCCGCCGAGCTGTTCGAGTTTAGCAGGCAAGACAGCCGTGTCAGCACTGAGTACAAAGCCGCCCTTGACGGTGTACTTCGTCACGGCGTACGCATAACCTATTGCGGTAGTATTGACGATCAACTCGTTTCTCTTGAAGTATGCTCACCTCCTCTTCCCAACATGTCCAGCGTAAGTACTAATCAAAGAACAGTCATCGACCTTCACAACACTCACACACCCATACGTCTATCGTGCCGTCTTCGTCGATGGTCGCCTTCACGCTCCAAGTTTCCTAACCCATCTCGTCGCTTTTGCCTTGAAGTTGCGCAATCTAGGCGTCTCCGACCACGGCCTCATCCGCGAATTATCCCTCCCTCTCGCCGGCTCCCTCTACGGCGGCGAAGGCCACTCACGCATCTACGACGACCCCGCCGTCTACACCCTCGCCCTCCGCTTCTGTCTCGAAACCACCGATCTCGCCACTCCCGCTTCC
>JGI24891J29808_1000134_pt1 | contig 91257 bp, 98 predicted proteins | sample FreactcultuFSWF8_FD_29808 | JGI IMG/M metagenome (IMG submission 29808)
AATCTCTTCTTAGCTCAGTTGGTTTAGAGCGTCTGACTGTAATTGTTAATTGTCATCAGAAGGTCCTTTGTTCGACTCAGAGAGAGGAGATTTCCTTTTTGTCCTTTTGCAAGGGCTTCACCCCTGACTGAGAGATGTCCTGCTTTTTGCTCTGCTCTATTATCACACGGTTAGCATCAAACTTTCTCTCTGGTCGTATGGACTGTTTCATTCATTCTTTGGTTGTGCTTGTTCGGCTCCCATGCCAGCCAGTTCTGTTTCGATCATCGATGGAATCACTCACCACCAAATGAGCGACACCTGTTTTTCCGGCAAACATACCAACTCACAACCCAGTACGCAGAGTCAAAGGCGTCGTAGAAATCTCTAGAAGATATTCAGAGAACATCAAATCAATCTGCTGGCCAGAGATGAGGTAATCAAGTCAAAAAATGCTCGCTGGGGGAACGACCCTGTCAATTCCACTCAGACATATGAGAGCGTATGCGCAGTCTTTCTGTGTCTTCTCAAGGCATACCGATCTGCGAATTTTTGAACAGCCTCAACATTGACATTAGTCTCCCGAGACATAATGAAGAAGCCATGTCAACATGAATGCTAATTCTTCGCGGTCTTCGGCGTGGATTCGTCCGTCTGCCCTACAAGTCACCCATCCTCATGCCATTGTGATATCAGCTCCTTATTCTTCTTTTGCTGTCTCCATACACTTGATCATGTCTTTCCTTGGGCCACGAGTAAAGATTCGATATTTGTTGAATTCGCGGTGACTTCGTCTAACATGATACTATTTCTACGGCTGGCTTTGCAACCGCGGATACCATATATACACATTGTTCGTCGACCCAAGAGTCCACTCTTTCGACCGTGTTATAACAGTCAAACATATCGAGTCGAATGACGTATCCTAATGAAAGTGCACACGTTGACAAGACCGATCGCTTTTCTTCACATGCGTTAAGGAAGACGCGCTCGCTGCACCGTGACATTACACGCATATCAAGTGGTTGCATATGATAGCACGGCGATAGAAGGTCTTGATAGGGGTCAACAAGCATGTTGGATGTGTTGCGGTAGTCGCGACATAAGTTGATGGTTGTATAACTTGTAGCTATGTTCATCGAAAACTCGATGTTGCCCTAATGCTTTCATGCAGGCTTCGGTCGAGACAGTGTTTGAATCATCTCATAGAGCCTGCATCGATTGCCTACCGACCTGCCTTTGTTCCGATCCACAACTTTCATCCAAAGAAGATTGAGCCTTTGTTCTCAAAGCAGTTCAACCTAAGCACTTCTTGAATATCTGTCGTTCTTGTTCCCGCTCGTTGAGTAGTCAAGCCGTATTGGAGGCTCAATCTTCGCAGGGGATATTCGGTGTCCCAGACAGCGACGGCTATGACTTCCAAAGTGAATCCTGAATCCACTGGCAAGACCCGAAGAAGGGTTTCGTCATACAAGTGAAGGCCACAGCATTTGCGTCGTGACTCAGAATCAGTAAGCAACGGCCGCTCATTGAAGATACGGATTGTGATATGCTCGTTGTGCCTTTTGAAGTTGGCAAGAGCCTCAGATAGAAGGTGAAGAAGAGCCAAACTGTGAGCAGAATCGTACTGCTTCTTGAGTACTGATGGTGGAAACTTCGTGGGACAGAGCTCCTCATGCCACTTTTTGAAGTCAACCCACGCCTGCTTTGTCAATCGATATGATCCAAAGCTGATACTCCCAATGCATTTGGCAAGTTCGACATCCTCTGACAGGCGAATGAGCCCCTCGAGACCGTGCTCTGACAGTATACAGTGAAAGTCGAGAAGTTTTGAGTGGCTGGATGCAAGGCAAGGAGGACTGCTTGTCCAGAAAGCTGGCGAAGTCTCTCGTCCGCTACGGTCGAGGCATCTGTGTAGATCCCGTTCTATCCAATCACCAGTTCGTAGAAGCTCAAGCTGATTGGCGACATCTCGAGGTGATGGCAAGACTCGAGGTTTGTCGAGGGTGGACACCTTATTGATGCTCGGAGCATGTTGATTGGACCCAACTTTGGACAAGCGAGATTCAATCAGTTCCTTGAGGACGTCTGACTGTTCGCTTTCGATATCATTAGTTGCGAAGCCGACTCCAGAGTCATAGCGATGACTAGAGCTTTGGCTGCTGGGCGAAGTCTTGTCGTGAATGTCGTTCATCCTCGATCGTATACAGAAGCTACTACGGTCGATGAGAAGAAGGGTGGCATGTTTCTCGAGCGACCCTCGCCTGGTTTTCATGCGACTTGATCATCTTGACATGAGGATCAGTCAGTACTCGTAGTCCGCAAACCACATTGAGGCAGTATGCGCACATATACTCCAGATCGCAAGCATGCGGTTCGTCGAATCTTTATAGTTTTACCCTAATACCCTAGTCTGGTATTATGCCAAGTTCCAACATCGGCACTTGGCTGGCTTGCAGCAGGCCACCCTGGTCTGGTGTGCCAATCTGTCTCGCGGAGCTTCCGAGTCGCCATGACCGCCAGCTCATATTTGCTTGGACCTGGATTCGCGTGCTCAATGTTGTCGTCGTAGCGGCAGGCAGCGATGCATCTTCCTAGCCGCACAAGAAATCATCCGTGGAGGGTGACGCGTTGTCGTGTTTGGAACGCGACTTGTCTTGCCCGTTCGGCTTTTGCATGTGAAGACTGTTGGCTAGATTGACATACTACGACAAGAAGTCTAAATCTTGCTAAAAGCTGTAGAATCACAAGCATAACCCGGACGGATGTTGTGGTAATCAAGAGGATTGTGTCTCACGAGAAGCAAAGCTGCGGATACAGAAGGCGTGCATGGCTCGCCAAGCACAACACAGACTGGAAGAGGCAGGGTCGCTCCCGAGCTTCACACGTTCAACAAAGACATCGTCACGTTGTGAAAGAATCTGCAGCTGTTATTCAGCGTAGTCGAGCTATAGCCAGTGTAATTTTGAAATCCCTTTGATCTCTATGTACGTTCTTCTCATTGGATTGAGTTCCTCTCCATAGCTTTTGAAATACCGTGCAACGACACAAGATTTCACCGGCAAGAGACAAACATACTCTTGCAGTCCTGTGATTGCCTGGGTGACTGGAACAACCGATGTAGTGTCACTTCAGACGCATTCAGACAATCCTCCTTGTATCATCTGAATAGACTCTCTCTGCACTCTCTGCCCATCGTCAGATATGCTTATCAGATACATGCTTTCTTCGTCAACGTAGGCATTGCCATCGGAGCAGGAAACACATGTATGACGTCTCCGGCCTTGAGACCCCACCTTCTTTCTTGTATACAGCACAGCCAAAGGGTGAACAGAAGGCCATCATGGTTCGTACAGTCGACAGGAAGCTCTCATATCTTCACACGACTGACAAGCAACAGGTGCCCCACAGACACGCCGGTGTCTTTATCGCTCGCGGCAAGGAGGACATGTCTGTTGTGCACGAAGAGCATGGCTCCCTCTGTCTCGGTGTACGGTGACAAGCGCATCACTGTCGACTCTCCCGCCCCCACCTTCTCTCTCACTGAACGACAACGTATGGAACGATGTCGTGGAAGTCAAAATCGTCAAATTGAGCCGGGTCTTGGGGTCTTCGAGGTTGGCATTGTTTGGAGCGGAGCTGGCGGATGAGTTCTTCAGCAACGTTAGCAAAAATCTTGTGAGGTAGTTGTGCTTTCGCGAGTTCGATGTATTCTGCGTTGGTGAGGTGATGATCAGACTGCAAAGTGCAACGCCACATGCGAGACTGCGGCTTTGCATCAGATTTCTTGCCTGATACATGGCGAGCGTGGCCGACTTTTCCCTCTTCGGTTTCATGAAGAGGGCAGCCGATCCACAGACGGTAGTGGAAGTGCAGTGTCTGCGCGAGGTACAGCCTGCCGCCTTCGACATCCATGTTGTCAATCCTGGGGCACATTTCTACCTGCTCCAGACGCTCTCCCAGCTGCAGTCCTTGGTGGGGCCGAATAATCGGTGTTGACGAGCCGGGTTGAAACACAGTAACGATTCTGCTGTAATCAACAACAGGCAGTGTAGAGATATAGGGTCCTGGGGGAGAAGTCTCGTTGAGAGGCGGCTCGTCGATGATGGGCGCCTTTTTGTTGCGAAGACTTTTGTTACGGTACTTGGGCACGGGCTCATAACTAGCAGGAAGAGATATAAACTCGTTGACATAGCTGTTGTGAGCAGGAGTAGCGCCTTCGCTGCCCTGGAGCTCGCGGTATTTGTTGTAAATGGCAATAGCTTCAGCAACCTTGCTGCGGAGAGCGGCGTTATTGATGGTCAGATCAAGGAGCTCAGCAGTGTCCATTTCAAGGAGCATGCCAGTAATCGTGCCGGCAAGCTCGGGCTGCTGCTCGCGAATCTTCGGGTAGAGTAGCTCACCAAGCATCTCCTTTTGCTTCTGCTTGGACTTGAGGTGGTCCTTGTAGACACGTGTGGCCTCGACAACCTTGTTGTAGAGAGCATCGTCGTCGGCGATCAGGTCAAGAATGTAAGCATTGTCCATCTCAAGGAGCATACCAGTGATCTTAGGAGCAAGCTCGGGCTGCTGCTTGAGGATTTTGTGGTAGAGGACGTCGCCAAGCATTTGCTTCTGCTGGGCAGGGGGAGCGGAGTTGAGGGCGTCAAATTCGAGAGTAGGAGAGGGAGAAGGAGCCTGAGAGCGCCGGTAAGGGAAGTCAGCCGTCTGATGAGGACCACCACGGCCACTCATATGGGCATTGTCCGTCGTGGTTTCTCCGCTGCTCATTCCTGTATTCAGACGTGCAGATTGCAGCTCTTGGAACGATTGATGGACAAGAGTCGATGCACCAGATCTATCCACCCGTCTATCTCCGATGTATTTGAAGATGGGTAAAGTTTGAACACGGCTTTGAGGTGGAGCATACATCTGAGTATGGTTCTTGCGTACAGAATCGGAGTCAGAGGGATGGAGAGCATGAGATTGCGTGTGAGTGTGCGTGTTAGATTGATAGTGGGCTTTGATTGACTGCCAATGTGTGCTCGTTCTTCCTCCAAACGGGCGGCCGTCGTCGGAATCATCGTCACTGGAGTTGTGGGCACCGCAAGGCTCAAGATTGCGATAGACACCAAATTTGGCCACAGCCTCTTCAGGGAGAGTAGCGCCGCCGATAGGTAACACTGGTCCCCATGTCGTCTGTACAAGGCCCGACTCTGCCAAGGAGGTATTTAGGTCAGAATGGGGTTGAGGTTGGTCGTGGTTAGTACGCTTTCGACTTGCGAAGAAACCCGACTCGGTATCATCATCATGGTCTCTGGTGCGCTTTTTACCATGATCAGGTAGCAGTCCGGATCCTTCCATGATGAAACGGAGATCGCAGAGAGAAAGCAATGGTTTTTGTTGGAAAAACCAAAGTGTTTGGGGTGATGATCCTGAGGTGTTTGACGTGGGTGTCGTTTCGCTGGAATGTTCAACCTACCAAAACTGACCAGGAATCAGAAGAGAAGTGGGCGTTCGATCTTTGGTGTCAATTGCCAGAGTCCTCAGCGCACTTTGATGACAATTGAGTTGTTGTTGATGGAAAGTGAATAAACCGAGGAAGTGAGACGCGCTTGACAACGACGCGTTTGTGCCAAGAAGCCCGGGTCATCCCTATCGCACTGGTTCATGGCATGGACTTCATCAGAGCTCTCCCTTTACCAAATCTATCGAGTTCCATTTGCACATAGAAGTAACTTATACCCTACTCGTGCTAGCTATGCTTGTGAAATCTTGCAACGTATGCGACTGATGTCTCGAAAAGGAAACCGCAACTTGCTCGAAGTTGACATGACTTCGGCCAGACAAGCAAAGATGACAAGTGTCTATCAACGCAATCAATGCGACCACATACATATGGTATGTTAGGCCCTCGTGCTATCACTCATCAATACTACACAGTTCTTACCATCATCGTACATCATTACCTCCAGATTCTTCACGGCACGAGTAGGTAAAGTTGAACATAGTCGATATTTGCCAAGAGATATCGTGCACAGGCCAGGTCAACATTTGATAGAAATTTCTTCTCAGCTTCGCAGCTGCCAAAGTTCTTTCCTCATCATCAAGCTCTGCGTTTGCTTCGCCATCACTGCCGCGCCATCGCATGCGCCGCTGAGAGATATATCTCTCAAGCTCTCACAGTCGTGTTGCGTGCCGTAGCAGTATTGGATCTGCAATGCGAGAGCTATAGCGAGGACCACGGACCGGTCAAACAGCCCTTGCCAACTACCAGGTATGCATCTTCTTATCTCCCCCCCCTGCCCATCGAAGTGATGAAATTCCTGCGCAAAATTCACAGACCTGTTCGGAATAACTCGTGTCGAGACCATGCTTGGAGACCTTCTGATCTATCACCAATATCCCAATCCGTCATGAACTGCTGCAAGTAAGACTTGAACGCTGACCGGGATTTACAGATCTTGACTACCGCACGTCGCCGGGTCGCACGGCAGTTCGCGCGCCTTATAGATTTAGATACTCAAATCAAATGATACCTCGGTTGAACAATGAAAGCATCCTTCTCGTCGTTTGTTGAGCCGTGTTCTGCACACACAATCCTTTGCTATGCACCAAAGCGAGTCCAGACTATGCTCAGCTGTGATCTGTAGATGGTTTGCTGGGTCAAATGCCATGAACATGGGTCAATTGCGGCAGGTGTTACTGAAAACCTCGAGGCGGTCGGAGACACCGCCGGCTATCTCATGCCGGAGGTCGACAGCCACATGCCAGTTCCTCTCTGCGACACGCGCAAGCATGACAGTTAGGGGCTGTGAACCTTCTCTGGATATATCAAAAGATGAGATATGACGCTCAGCCTTCCAATTTAGCAGGCACTGCCTGAATACTGAGGTGAAGAAAAGGCCATTAACGTCCCATCTCTGTATCACTCATCTGAAATCAATCGCCTTTGTCTCGCGGCAGGTCTCCAAAGTGGCAGAATCTGTGTTGCATATTACACTTCGGTGACACCGTGCCGTGGTCACTCAGGAGTCAGGAGCGGATGCGACATTATCTTGGATAGCTGCCACTGCCCGCCTAACAAGGTCAGTAGCGGACGATCGCAATGCATGGATTGATGTTGACATGTTCGTGTGTCGAGTAGAAGTAGTTTTTGACAGGCACCATTCATCTTTCTGAGCTCTGTTGTCGTCGGAATATTTTTGCTGCACCCCCGAGGTCCTAGGTCTGGACAAAAGCCTATCATAACCGAGATAAGCATCCCGTGGAGGTCAGCTCGGTCGCGACAGCTGACGACGAAAAACCTTGTGTCTGCCGTCTTGCTTGACCGGTCTACCTCAACATCGCAAAAGGCCTTGCTGCAAAGAGATCCAATCAATTGCCAAAAGCCAGGATTGCGGCCTCTTGATTTATTGGGATTGACTATCTCACACCGCATACAATACCAGGCGCATTCATTTCTTGAAGGAAAGTGTGCCGCCCAATCATCGCATTCAGTACGACTCCAGGACAGCTGCGGGGAAGCCTGTATCTCACACCTACCGACCCTAACCGTCTTGAGCAAAAGGTCAATAGCGCACACGTTTGAACCGAAAGCTTGCCCTTGTTCGTGTTCTTATACCCACGGACTCGCCGGAGATCAGGTTCACCTGCCTTTTTCCCTTTCGAGTCTACAAGTCTACTCTTTTCCCCTTTACGGCCTTTTCTCTGCTGGTCCAAGTTCGAGTCGCTCTGCGAAGTGGAGCAACGAAGAGGCAAAAGCATCAAAGCAGCATCCGATCATCGTTCTGATCGTGGTTCAGTGTGTGTGAGAACGAAAACAGAGAAAGACCGAGAACATGGCGGCTGTGGGCAAATTCGTGTTTGTCAACTATACTGGCGAACCAGACGTCGAAGCCAAGCAATCTTTGCCAACCGTAAGACAGCATGTTATGCATGACTTTTTCCGGCGGCAAAGGGAGGCAGATAACGGCGCTTCTACTGAAGAAGTTCCTGCGCCAGAGGTTTCAGCTGCAAAGACCAAAGAGTCCCGGCGGCGAAATACCAACACTCGTCAGGCTGCGTCTCAGCCGCGCCCCAAGCGCTCTTCCGTAAAAAGAGCATCACGAGCACGCAAGGATAATCCTCAACTGCACCGCCAGTCATCGTCCTCGTCGACCGAGTTGGTATTTCTTCAAGAGTATCCCGAAGGAAGTTCGATATCATCCGGCAGGACTCCATCTCTTGACGATACTGATTCCTCTCCCCTTGGCTTCACCGATACGCTTGGCTATACGGACTCATCATCGCCTTTGTTTTCCGTTACACAATCTAATCCATCCCCAGGCGTGTTTGAAGAGCCCTCACCACAGTCCACTGCTCTTGTGCAGATCAACGCACAAGCATCACCCGCCTTCTTCCAGTCCGATCAGTCCGCTTTGCTCCAAGCGCCAAACCCATTCTTACGCAGCCCTGCGGTTCACCGTTGGGACCCATTTAACACCTTGCCCTTGAACGGCCTTGCTGTAGATCAACTGGCAACTTGGCACTTTCACCGGCCCATCAACCGAAACAACATCTGGGAGAGCAAAGTTCTTTGGCTCGATAAGGTTGACAGCCATTTCCGACGTGGTCTTTGGAGTATCGCACTTACGAGTACACCGCTATTTCATGTCCTTCTTTGCATTGCAGAGATGAAACGTAGCGTGCTTACTGGAGACCGGAATCAGATCAGCTATTTCGAACACAAAATCGCTGCCATGCGTGCAGTTTCTCAAGGTGTATCCAGGCTGTCTAGTTTACCTCAATTCACAGGCACGAACGGCATGGCTCTACCAAGTAAGTTTTGGAAGTTGAAAAGTGTAGAAACTATACTGATTCCTTGTAGCGGACGACACCTCAGGATTGGCGGAAACATCAACAGACACCTTTGTCATGTTGGTAGCCATCCAGGTCAACTTGGCCTTGGGCGACAAGGAATACGATGCAGCGAAAACACATATGCGATGCGTTACCGACTTGGTGAACAAAGCTGGTGGGCTCCAATCATTCGGCTACACACAATGGCGTCACACGATATGGAATGACCTGAAGCTTGCATCTGCACTCTTGGAGCGGCCAATGCTGGAATATGGTCTGCGTCTCGAATCAGCCCACGCCACCTTCCCACCAGAGGTAAACAGTGAAGCCCATCGTCTGTCGCTAGAAACCGTTCGCATGATCCCAACATCAGAAACCCTGACCTCTGAAATGGCATACGACCTCTTCAACCGCCAACATCAACTCTGCCTCTCCTTCGATACCACACTGACGGAAGAAGCACACTTCCTCGCCGTCGAGAACGCCTTCTACTCCATCGTGTACAACCTTTGCAACTCCATCGCCGATAGCCAGACACATACCGAATGCAGCGACACAGACATGTTGATCCTAGGCGCACAACTCAGCACCTGGATGTGCATGCCCAGTCTCGTGAACATGCGCGCACTCTTCAACACCGTCATCAACACCATCCAATCAAAACTAGTCTACCGCCTCTGGAACGGTCTTAAACCAGACCTCATCCTCCAATGGGAAGCCACCGCAAAACTAGACTCTCTCCTCTGGATCCTATTCCAAGCTTCCACAGCGGCAATCAACGTGTGCTCGTCTGGAGAAACTTGGATGCCTAGTTACATGTTGGATTCTTTCTTGACGACGACCAGACAAGTTGCAGTGAGATTGCAAATTCACAGTCTTGCAAACTTTGAGAGGACGTTGAGAAAATTCCCATTCAGTGAGAATGTGTTTGGAGATGATTGTAAAATGTTGTGGTCGCATTTGGGTTTGGATGACGGTGCTGCTATTGATGGTATGGTGTCACCGGGATCAATGATTATGGAGCAGATGTGAGGTGAGATGATGCATGAATCACGGCTGGAGTTTCCCTTTCTTTTCAACATTTCCATCTTTTTCTTGGACAGCCTTCTGAGACTGGCCGTTGCAGCTCATGCCTGTCCGCCATTCCTCACAACATTTGTATCTTGTAATGACCTTCAAAATGGCAAGAAGATGTGTTCGCCCAAGCATGTTACACCGATATGATTTGACTTCAAACTTTATTTCATCCTAGATACAACATCAACAGATTCCTGTTCTTTTCACTCCACACGACCTCCACACAACATTAATTGTCTCAAATGAAGGAGAGAAAAGAAGAAGAGGTCGTTCTTGCCTGATCAAAATGCTCGATCTGTTGGGATACATGTGATCTGCTGTTCATGATATCCATCCAAGAATTTGGAGCACTAGGTTTTGTTCTCCTCACATCTAGTTTTCTCGCCATGATCGCGCAACACAAGTAGCACCACCACTACTATACAAGATGAAGCTTTTCAGAAAACTCTCTCAAGATCCACGTAAGTTCCATCGCTAATTCAACACAAACAACAACCCCTCACTTTCCTCTCTCGTCCTGGTCAGATCTACCCCATTGCTCAAGAGTTATATAGCAGACCATCCACCCCAGACATCGATCTTTCCTTCCATCCTTCCTTACCTTTCCAAAACATCATCACCACCCACCACCACCACATACCACAACACAAAACCATGGGCATCGTAGGATCAGCCATAATCTCCGACTGGATCTGGCCCCTCTTCATGATAACCCAAAACGCCGCCATCGACCCCTCCGACCCATCCTCCACCCCCCACCAATTCATCGCCAAAATCCTCCACCCGAACCCCAACTACAACCCCGCTCTTTCCAACAGCGAAAACGAAATGGCAAAGGCGCAGGAATTCTTGCCCGCGAGTACGGTTACCGTGCGTCTGCAAGCTACAGAGGGAGTCATGTATCCCAGCGAAGAGGAGCTGAAGGAGTTTTTGAAGGATGGGTTTGTTCCTGGCAAGGAGGAGATTAGGAGCTTTTTGGGTGGGCAGGAGATTGATATTATTACTGTGCAGGAGAGTGCACGGGCTACGGGGGCGGTTTGATAGGTGTATGGGTTTTAGGGGGAGGGGGAAGATGGAGAGATGGGGTTGATAGGGTTGATGTGGTTGATGTGGTTCAAATGTGAGGTTGGCCGTCTCAGACCATCATCTATACGATTTGACATACGAGGTGGAAAGTAGAAAAACAGACAATAATACTTCATCTTCAAAAACCTACAGCTCCGTTTTCTCCACTAAACTGTTCAAGGTTTAAATGGTATGTTCGAATTACTTCACACCTTTGCCTCCCGTACCTCTTTTATCTTGTCATGATGCTGATTGTCAATTCAAAGAGCGAGGGGTCAATCGTGTGATGTGGTCAGATAGATAGTTTGAAAGTACAGGAGACACATGAGCCCTTGACTGTATTCTCAAGTCGTTGAGACTCTGAAGTATTCTCAAGTCATTGAGACTCTGAAGTGTTGCGACGAGACCTGAGAGCAGTCTATTGATGAATATCGACAAGGACATGTTCAACACTTGCGGTTCGACGGAGATGAGGGCAACCCAACACAGATCATGAGATGAGAAGAGGGAGAGAAGAAGATTTGCATGGGTGCCACCATCACAACGAGCCACGGGGGATATCATTCTTAGAAAAAGTGCCTTGATCATAAAAACACCATAATTCCTTTTTCCGTAAAAGCACCATTGAGGAAATACCATGCAAAGGGAAATGAGTAGGCAACACCGCTTTTTGTCTTTTTGTTATCGCTGGTAGATAGTCCGTTCATAACCGCTTTCCCAGACCGATCTCTCATCATTGAACGCCGTCAAAATACAGGATTAGTGCATTTATGCGGCGGTGATGGCGCGGCGGTTGCGCTGAGCGCGCTGGCGGGTGTTGAGGCGGGCACCCTCACGGGCAACAGCCTCGGGGGCCTTCTGAACGACCTCCTCGCCCTCAGTGAGGATCATCTCAATGTGGCAGGGGTTGGACATGTAAGGGTTGATCTGGAGAGTGTCAGTGGACTGGAGGAGGTGAAGGTGTCGGGGCAAGGTGGACATACACGACCGTGGGCACGGTATGTGCGGCGGCGCTGCTTGGGGGCCTGGTTGACCTGGATGTGCTTGACGATCAAGTTGGAGGTGTCAAGACCCTTGGTGTCGGCGTTGGCCTCGGCGTTCTTGAGGAGCGAGAGGATGAACTCGGCCGACTTGACGGGCCAGCGGGCCTTGGAGACACCGAACTGCTTGCCTTTGTAATGAATCAATATGTGTGTTCTTATTCCCAGGTGGATATCTCAATCCCCATATGCATCCTCGCAGCTGGCAGACTTACCCTGGGCGGTGCGGCCAGTGCTCCCGGCATAACGTCTCATGGGGACGGCCTCGGCGTGGTTCTTGACGTTCTCGAGGTACTGGAGGGCACGGGTGACCTTCCAGCCGTTGATGGCCTGAGCGGTCTCACGGGTGTTCTTGAAAGAGACACGGAGGTAAGAGCCGCGAGCGCGGGCGCTCTTGGCGTTCTCGATTTCGGTAGCGGCGTAGCGGACCTGAAGGAGGGAGATGTGTTAGCCGGGTGTCGCATGGCGTTTGTTGTGGAGTGGGTGTTGTGATGCGCAGATTGGCAGGTGAATGCGCAGAGTGTGGAGATGGACGTGGATTGGATAACGATCGGCCAGATGCTGTCCCGGACGCAGAGAATGGCAATTGCGCATGATGGCGAGACTGGGCAGGAGCGACAGAGTCTGGAGCGAGAATGCGCAATCGATCTTGCAGGGCGGTCGAAACGAGCAGGTGGCCGGTCGGGAGTAAAGGAGCGAGCGGGTGTGCGTGTCGGTGATGTGGTGCGATCGATGAAGCGGCGATGGAGCTGTATGGGTACTCACCATCTTGTCGGTATTGTCTCGTTGGGCGTGCGAAGAGAAGAATCGTCGGCGTCAAAAGCAGAAAAACAGACAGAGGTCGATTTCGCAGTGCCAAGAAGCCGTGGGCTTTCGAATTCTCGCTTAGTCGCCTCAACCAATCAGCGGCGAGTCGGCGAGAATTTGGACCCCGGACCATTAGCGCCAATCTGAAAAAAATCCAAGTTCTCACTCTCACTCGTCGACAGAGCTTGAAAGGTCCCATCTATACCGACCTTTTCACATCAATCCCTTCTTATCAACAATGGCTTTCACTCCTCGTGGTGGTGCTCCTCGCGGCAGAGGTAAATCCACTTCTGTCACAGCTTCGAACTATAGAACCCTGACAACATAATAGGCGGCTTTGGCGGAGATCGTGGTGGTCGCGGCGGTGGCAGAGGTATGCGCTCACTTTCAACAGCTCCCTCACATCGAGCAGCTGCTGACTCTATACAACAGGTGGATTCGGCGACCGTGGTGGCCGTGGTGGCGGCAGAGGTGGATTTGGCGGAGACCGTGGTGGCCGTGGCGGTGGCAGAGGTATGCGCCCACTTTCAACAGCTTCATCAGATCAAGCAGCATCTGACTCTCTACAACAGGCGGCTTTGGCGACAGAGGAGGCCGTGGCGGTGGTCGCGGACGCGGCGCACCTAGAGGCGGCGGTCGTGGAGGAGCCATGGGCGCTAAGGGCGGACAGAAGGCCATCGTGGTTCGTACAATCGACAGGAAGCTCTCATGTGTTCCCAATACTGACAAGCATCATAGGAGCCCCACAGACACGCCGGTGTCTTTATCGCTCGCGGCAAGGAGGACATGTTGTGCACAAAGAGCATGGCCCCTGGTGTCGCCGTCTATGGTGAGAAGCGCATTACTGTCGACTCTCCTGCACCCGTTGTCGAAAACGGCGAGACTGCCGCTACCACGAAGGTCGAGTACCGTGTCTGGAACCCCTTCCGTTCGAAGATTGCCGCCGGTATCCTCGGTGGTCTCCAGGACATCTACATGAAGCCCGGCTCCAAGGTCCTCTACCTCGGTTCCGCCTCCGGTACCTCCGTTTCTCACGTTGCTGATATCGTCGGTCCCACCGGTACCGTCTACGCCGTCGAGTTCTCTCACCGTTCCGGCCGTGACTTGATCAACATGGCTACTCACCGCACCAACGTTATCCCCATTGTCGAGGACGCCCGTCACCCCCTTAAGTACCGCATGCTCGTCGGCATGGTCGACTGCATCTTCGCCGATGTTGCTCAGCCCGATCAGGCCCGTATCGTCGGTCTCAACGCCCACTTGTTCCTGAAGGTCGGCGGTGGTGTCCTTGTCTCCATCAAGGCCAACTGTATCGACTCGACCGCTGCCCCCGAGGCCGTCTTCGCCCGTGAGGTGCAAAAGATGAGAGAGGAGCGCATCAAGCCCAAGGAGCAGCTTACCCTTGAGCCCTTCGAGAGAGATCACGCCATGGTTGCTGGTATCTACCAGCGCGCAGCATAAACAGTTCAAGACTAAATCGGTCTTGTTTCTGTTTTTTGTTGTCCAAAACTGTGTCATATGTGTACGATCTTTTGATTACAAAATGGGTGTCAGAGGAGACGGCTTTCTTCTCTTATGGCTTATGGGAAGTGGCGTTCTGAGGTGCAAACATCATCCTGGGAGTTTTACGGGCTTAAAGAGCGTGAAATGCAACATTTTCTTATTCTTCTTCACATCGTCATTTTCGTGCTCATCGTCATCGTGAACGTGAACCATTATCTCGTGTCGTGACAGCTCTCAGCCCCAAGCAAGCTCAGCTTCATTAGCACAAGCAATGAGCATCCGTTTCCGAAGCTGGAATTATGCCATGTCAATCATCAGGTCCTTTTGAACCCGATCTGCCTGAACAGCCATAGGCACGGCCGATTTCTTTCGTGAATATCGTCGACGGCCATACTAATAAGGTCCACCATCTTTCTGAACCTAAGCAAGCAGAGCGTAGGATGCAATAATGTCTACGATCATCTTCTCGAGACATCCCCAGGCGTGCGAGGTCAAAGAATGATCTGTACCTTGTGTAGCCATGAGTATGCCACAGCCGAGCCATGCGCCACCTCAGATATCATCATTCTTGCCGAGAGGTTCGACACGGATATGACAACCATTCAGCCAAACCCACCTCCTGAACATGACATGCGGCATCCTCTCTTCGCCTTCCTCTGCCCTGTCACTCTGTGCAGCCACACCCCTCGTAATGACCTCGATCACCTCCTCAGGCAACCTCACACACAGCAACAACCTAACCTCGGCAACACACTTCCTCACGGACAGAATAATCTCCTGCAACTTCGGATCCTTCAACCACAAATCCGCATTCGCCTTTTCATTCAAACTCGGCTGCCATCTAGGACCTCTATAGCGAATGGTCAAGCGTCGCAATCCTGGCAAGTCGCGGACTAGACTTCTTTCTGCAGCGTTTGTGTTGAACCAACCAGTCCAGAGACGTGTATCGTTGCTGCGGATGCGGAGGGTGATGTGTGGGATCAGACATGCGAAGGAGCGATTACTCAAAGCGTGAGCGAACATGTTCGCGTCGCTAGGGTGGGCGAAGGTGGGAGTGTTTGTTTGGTAGAGCACGTGGGCGGCTTCTTCGTAGATGGGGCGGCATGTGCGGAGGAGTTGTGGTGTGAGAGAGTGGGATTGGTGTTCTATGGGCCAGTGGATGGGTTGAGGACTGGTGAGGAGATGGGAGTAGACTTGTAGACGTAGGTCGCGTGGGAGTCGGAACAGAGGGGATGAGGATACGGAAGGTGGGAGGGCATCGGCTGAGGGGACTTGAGTCAGGGCATCCTGGAAGTCTTCGTCGGCGTAGGAAGAGGATATTGAGCTGAGGGTGTTCTTGCGTAGGGTCGAGGGCCTGAGCATTGCTTCGGCGGCATCCATGTTGCTGACATATGAAAGACTGCGCGTGGACAGGACGGATTCGCGCCATTGGTATGGATCGGCCATGTTTGTATTGCTTCCTGCTCTTTCTAGACTCTTTCTATTATGCTTTGACCGTGGTTCAATGTCTGGATGGTAATGGGCAGGACTGTTATGTTCTTGTCATGTTTGTTGTTGGGCTCTAGGTACTCTACCACTTGGGCCCATCTCGGCCTGCTTGACGCCGCATCTGACGTTGGTGTGAAGCCGAATCTTCGGCCCCCTTGATCCGAAGTCCAACTCCTTCTTCGACTTCTTCGACTTCCTCCAACACATGCCATGAACTTCTCAATCAAGACAAAGTAGCCAAGATTGTCCGTACGCAGTATCCATATACATCGGCCAAGTACCTATTCCATCGCTTCCAATCCATCTCACGCTCTACTGTTTCAGAAACATTTCACCGCCGCACTCGACTTGCATAACTTCAATCTATCCATGCGCATCCTTCATCCGCTGATTGGTCCCACCCTACACCACTTCATCTATTTTTGATACTTTTGCGCTCTCTGTCCTGCAGCATATACAGCCTCATGCAGCGTCCAGTGCCTTGAACATGGAAATGTCCCGCTCACCAGCGCTTGCGCTTCGAGCAGCCGCTCACATTTCTCCTCTTTTCCCCTTCCTAGTTTCTTCTTCTATTCCCATACTGTCCATTATACGCGTACACGCAAATACTCACCGTCGCTTCCTCCTGCTGTCTTTAACCGCTGCGTTGATCCTTGTGTGACTCGTTTTCGTCTTTGTATGACTTTGCGATACACACGCTTCTGACCGTGCGACTGGTCTTCGAGAACATGTCTTCCTCGACTGCTTCCTCTTCGGCCACTGCGATACCGAGTCCATTTTCCTTCGCGCCTTCGCAATACTGGGATGGTAATGATGGCAGGTATGGCCACCACACACTTTGCCCTCAATCTGGGACTGACCACCGCATAGCTGGTCTTCATTCATGGTCCGCGTAGGAACCCCACCACAAGACTTCCGAGTCTTTCCCTCTACCTTTGGACAAGAGACACTCATACCCGTTCCTGAAGGATGTACCGAGGACGACCCTGCGAACTGTGGTAGCCTGCGAGGTGTAATGCCATTCCAAGGCGATGTCAGTACTGGCTTCCAAACCAATGCTTCGACGACCTGGAGCGATATTGGCATCTACACGACAGATCTTGAAACACAAATTGGGATCAATGCGAATGGTATGTACGGCTTTGATAACGTTGGTCTACAAGTGGAAAACTCGGGCGGTATCGAGCAGACACACCAAGTGGTTGCCGGTATTGCCGATAAGAGCTTCATGTACGGCATTATGGGGCTGGGCCCACGGCCGTCGAACTTCTCAGTCCTGTCAGATCCGCAACCGTCATTCTTGACATCGTTGCGGAATAACAACACCATACCTTCGAAATCATATGCCTACACTGCAGGCGCTTCTTACCGTACGCAGCCCACTCTTTGTATTCAGACTCCACTAACGCAAGTCCAGGATACAGCAAAGTACTAGGCAGCCTCACCCTAGGCGGCTACGATTCATCACGCCTCTCCGCCAATGGCACAATCTTCCCTTTTGCTTCTGACGATTCTAAACCACTCCAGGTTGGAGTAACCCAAATCACCGCCCGCAACACTCTCCTCGGCAGCGCCACCCTATACTCCACAGGCTATTTCTCCCTCATAGACAGTACAATCCCACACATCTGGATGCCCGCTGCTGCCTGCGACAACTTTGCCACAAACTTTGGCTTAAACTACGATAATCAAACCGACCTCTACCTAATAAACGACACCATGCACTCCAAACTAACCAACCTCAATCCCGAGATCATATTCAAACTCTCCCCTCAAACCACCGACGGAGGAGAAAGTGTAAACATTGTACTCCCATACGCAGCATTCGCCCTTCAAGCCTCCTATCCTTATTATCAAAACAGCACGCGCTATTTCCCCATCCGTAGGGCTGCAAACGACTCGCAATACATCCTCGGCCGCACATTTCTCCAAGAAGCATATCTGATCGCCGATTACGAACGCGCCAATTTCACAATCGCGCAAGCTGCTTTTGCAAACCCCATGCCTGCTGAAAAACTCGTATCGATCTTACCTCCTGGAGTCAAAGCTACGAATAGCACGGGCGGGGGCGGTGTGGTTACAAGACCGGATGCGGTTCTCAGCAGAAACGTGATCATCGGTATCGCGGTGGGTGTAGTCGCCGGTGCCGCCCTAGTCCTCTTCATCTTCGCCACAGCCTTCTACATCCGCCGCAGACGACGTCAACGCATCACCGCCGCTTTACCTTTGCTTCCATCCTCAGAGACCTCCTCTCCTCAACCGCCAAACTTCTCACCGCCTGCAGAAGTAGACGCGAGGCCGAAATTGGAACTCCCTTCTGATTCAGAAGCCGCGTTGAATGAACTTCCCACCGGAGGAGAGAAATATGGGTGGGTGGGACCGCAGGAGGTACAGGGGAGTTTGGTTGAGAGGAGGGTGGAGATGAGAGGGGGTTGGGAGCCGCCGGAGTTGGATGGGAGGGGTGTGAAGGGTGCTGGTGGGGGAAGGATGGTGTATGAATTGGAGGGGAGTGAGCCTGTGTTACCACAGCAGCAGCAGCAGAGGGGAAGGGAAGGACAAGGGCAGCAGAGGGAAAGAGAGGAAGAAAGACCTAGGTTTTCTTGGGAACGGTGATGAAGGTGTGTGTGTGTGTGTGTGTGTGTGTGTGTGTGTGTGTGTGAAGCATTGTATAATTTCCACTTCGTATATAACTTCAAGTCCTAAAAACATCTTATACCCTCACATCCAAAGGAGAGTTCTAGCTGCCAGAGTTGCAATTGCTAGAATTCCAATGGATGAGAATTCTTTAAAACCGGAGCTTTTACACCTTGTCCCATTTACAGTACTTTGTTCTCAGGGCGACAACCGCCTTGCCAACATCACATCAAGTTGGGTCAATGGTTTTGATATTGGTGTAGAAGTGGACTTGGCAAAAGATTCTGGACAATGGTTCCTTCCCCTACCTTAGCTCGGACAGCTGTCGTCAAACCATCATGCCGAGTAATTGATGTTGAAGAACACCTAAAGCATTGCGAGGAAGACAAAAAGGATATGCCCATTCACGGAATCGAACCATGGATCTTGTCATATCACCTTCAAGAAGGCTTACGAGTGACACGCCGTACCACCTATGTTGGGGTTAGCGTCAATGTTTTATACAGCTATCGATTTGGTATTCACTGACTTGGCCAAACGGGCTGATTTCGGCTAAACTGCAAGAAAAGCCGTACAAGAGCAGCCAGCTTGTCGCGAATTGCTGGAGGGATTCGAACAGAAATCGACACACTCCGCCGACTACTCTCTCACCTCCTTATGAATTTGTGATTCTCTTTCATTTGCACAGTACGGAACAACAAGCAGCCGTGACTCTTATGCATGCCTTACTTCCGAAACCTCCGGAATAGGAGTCACATCCCCCAGTCCGCGCGCGCTCTCCACAACTCCGCAATCCCGGAGTGCCGTCATCTGGGGGATCTCCCTTTGCAGTATCAGGCAGTGATCTACACATCAAACTCCAAGAGCCGCCCATCGTGAGTCGTGACATCAAAACTCCCTTTTTTGCTTTATTCCCGCGTGCGGCCGTTGCTGATAAACAGTGGTTCAATTGAGGGGGGATGCAAGACCTTCTGGGGAAATGATCTGGCTTGAGCAGCTTGAGCAGCATGGATATTTGGCATACCACATGTAAAAGGTTTGGGACTAGTAGGTGCACATCACAATCGCTGTTTCCTCATAAGTTTGCTTTTCGTCTCCTGTGTTTCTTTGTATCTTTGATCTCTTTTCTTCTTTTCGTTTTTCCAGCAAGAGTCGTCGAGTTGTAATTATGGCGTCTACGCAACGAGATTCACCTCCGACACCTTCCTCTCGCACGGCTTCTAGTTCCATTGCGGATCCAGATGCTATCCAAAAGGCAACGACCAACCATCTCGAAAACGCTGCTATAAACCCGCGTTGGACACCTGGCTATGGCCCTCTCTCCCAAATCCCCAGCAATGAATCCTACCTCCCTGCCTTTGGTGGTGCTTTCCAGCCTGGTCTCTACAAGCCTCCGGACAGAAAACTCGCCAACCCTGCACCCTTGGGGTTGTCTGGATTCGCACTGACGACTTTTATTTTGAGTCTGCTCAATTTGGGAACGAGGGGGAGCTTGGAGCCAAATATCATTGTCGGACCTGCTTTGGCTTATGGCGGGTTGATTCAGTTGTTGGCTGGCATGTGGTGAGTGATTGTCTCGGAATCCGATATCAAAATGTGCCTTGCTGATACAATATCCAGGGAAATGGCTGTCGGCAACACATTTGGTGCTACTGCATTATCGTCTTATGGTGGTTTCTGGTATGTCTGAATCAATGTGCAAGGTTTTGATGGACTCATGTTAATTGTCTTTAGGATTGGACTGGGCATCATATTCACTCCCGGTGGTTTCAACATCGCCGCCGCTTACGGAGGCGCCACGCCCGAGTTTTATGCCGCTGTGGGATTCTACCTTTACGTATGTCATCCCTCCTTGCTCATTTCCTTTCGCACAGCACAACTGACACAGCAAAACAGGGCTGGTTCATCTTCACTTTCATCCTCTGGCTTCTCACCCTCCGCTCCACTCTCGCATTCTCCTCTCTCTTCTTCACCGTCTGGCTCACCTTTCTCATGCTGGCGACTGGTTATATGTACACTACCACCACGGCTGGAGTTACCTCTCCCCACGCAACTCTCGTCAAGGCAGGCGGTGGCTTTGGAATCGTAGCGGCGTTTATCGCATGGTGGAACATGTTGGCTGGTATTGCGGACAGAGGAAATAGCTTCTTCTTGGTTCCCGTGGCACATTTCCCTTGGAGTGAAAAGGGAAGGCAAAGAAAGAGGGACAGACAGAACAGTGTCGACGAGGTCGAGAAGATGGCGTAGATGTGGTTTGGATTGTATAATGCAGATCGAAGATGTATGAATGATAATGAGAGATATAGAAGTCTATGAGAGCCATGTTGAAGTTCAGTTTTTACTACATTCACACAGTAGTGCCACACAGAAAGCGCGATATCGAAAGACCTGCGTGTCCTAGTCACGTCAAATGTACAAACAGTATATGAGAACCGCTAGATCAGTGAATCATACTACCCATTCTCCTCCACAGAACCCCCAGTAAATCTTATCCCGATCTCACTATTCCCGCATCCAAAGAGCAAGGACATGAAAGATGGCAATGACACACATTACTTCAGGGGACCCGATAACCTCCCTTCTCTCTCTCTCCACTTTCCCTCCTTACCCGCTCACAGATCAGCCAGTTCAGTGAATTACTCGTCCATCTTATTCTCTTCAGAATCAAAGATAAAGAGCGCTGTCTACTTCAAAACATATAGATGAATACTAGGGAGGGTCTTGGAGAAGGCTTAAAAATACATGTGTGTCTTAAAGTGACCTGATTTTGAGCTTCTATTTTCTGTTTTGATAATCACAAGAATCACGCAATCTGCAATCTTCAACTTTTTTTTTTTTGCATGCCGAGGGAAGTGTGTGCGTGTACGGTAACGTACCTCTTTACTTCAACCTTGCAAGACCGTACTCGCGAGGCTTCAAAAGTACCCACCCACCGGAAAAGGGTAATAAAAGGACATGCCTTAATCGCGACAGCCAAAAACCAACGTTTACATGACTAGATGAGATGGTGGAATTAGTGGCCAAAGTTTCATTCGTTATTTCAGAAAATTATACATGATACATTATTGTTTTTTTGATAGTATGGAAGGGAAGGAGAAGGAGAAGGAGAAGCAAAGAACGAGTGTGAATATGGTCGGTATGGCGGTAATAGGTCGTGTTTCAAACGTCTTTGAAAGCGATGATGGAAAAAAGGACGGTGGGTGTGGACCACATATGGCAGCGATTGTCTCGAGGGGTTTCTTTTTGATGGTGTGGGAGCTTGCCGAGAGAGAAGTGCAACGGTTCGTGACGAGGGACGAACCTGCTAGAGTTGCAGCGTGGATCTATGTGTAGATGGTGTTGGTAAAAGCAGAAGTGATCAATTGCAATTCAACGATGAACATACCTGAGCCACTCAGGCACTTCCGGTCTGCTGAGCCTCGCCGGAAGGAACGAAGACAGTGACCATACCAGTGGGTTCGGCATGAGTATTGGCAGCAGCAGCAGCAGCAGCAGAAGCATATGCCCCCTTCCAGCCCTCTCCATCATCCTGTTTCCCAGACAAGTCGACCCCCATTTTAGCCATGAATCCTTTGATCTGCTCCTCATTGGGGCTGAGCTTTCCCTTCTGCAGCAGCTCGCCGATCTCAGCCTCAGTGGGAAGTCTTCCTTCGCCGGTAGCTTGGACTCTGATCGTGACGGTCTTGGTGCCAACGTAAGGCTCTACACCGGCTTGTGGAGCTTTGGCATTGTAGGCAGGATTGGGATCTCCAACGACGGCAAGGATGTACTGAGTGTTGTTGGGGTTGATGCCGGTGCCTGCCATATCATCATCATTCAAAATATTGTGTGGGAGCCCCTCCATCACAGTGCTAAAAAGAAGACATGGTTAGCATGGGTTCGACAAGCAGTAGATTTGACGCACTAGGAGATGAGGGCGCCAATAAGAGCTTGCCACAGCCACCAGACCATGATTAAGTTGTTTGGTTGTTTAAGTAAAGAAGTGGTAGAAAAGTTGGGTTGTATATGTCGCGATCGAGTTGGTTCGTTGAATGACTTAGAAAACAGTAGTGGATGGGAGGGAGAAGAGGAGCAGGAAGTGCAAGAACTATATACATATGCATCGAACACTTACGTTCTAGTGATGAAACAGTGAAACACCATAATCATTACTTTGGTCCTAATGAAATGAGAGGGGACGTTCGAATTGACTTTGTGGATAAAGCTTCGCGGTCATTCAAGGAGAACGCAAAGCGTGGTTAGAGTAGATGCTGGGGATGAGGAAATGTTAATTCAAATGCTTGTTTCCCCTCTGAAGATCAAAGTCAAGTCTGGAAACGCTCTAGACATGAAACACATCCATTCATGAAGAAGAAGCGGGAGGCTGTCCGAAAGATCGACAGAGATCTAGTATTCATGCCGCGCCTTGCACCTTCCGTATCCAATACTCATGTCCAACTTGAATGTACTCAAAAGTTGTCATAGTTCTCTTGATGCCGAAGATCGCTTCCAGTTACACCAAATCGTGTGCTCGTTAGTTGTTTCAGGCACACAAGACAGAAAGATATCTTCTGATGCGCTGGTACAAGGGTCGATCCTCCCCTTTGCACTGTCTTTCTCTTTCTTCGTCCCCACTCGGTCTACTGACCTGCTCTCAGAAACAACGACCATCATTGCACCCTTCCCCGCCACAGGGTTGCATTCAGGATCATGACCCCACTGGAAGTCTCTATCCATCAGGAGTCTTGGGTTTCCGCAGGAATACCTGGTGGCACGATTGACGCGGGAATTGGACTTTCAGTATCCATCTGACGATCCTGTCTGACTAAACGGATGCCAGCCATCAGCATGACCTCTTTACCTTCGAAGAAGGATGATATCAATATCCTTTTTTTTTTTCCAGGATGGAATCAATTCCGTAATGATAGGCGATCTTTGCACTGTCTTAGCTTTCCGCCATATTCGCAGCCCCTCTTCGACAACACTCGATGGTCTCACAGTAAGCTATTGATGAGCTCCATCTGGGGACATAGATGAACTCGTGACCCGTCACGACTCTGCTGACCAGCTTGAGCTCACCTGGTGGCACGACTGACGCAGAAGATCAACCGTTCTGTCCTCGAACATGTTCTCGCAGAGACCAACTTCTGCATCTGGCCACAACATCGTGGTCGCTGATTGCTAAGATCGTCAGCAAGAAACCAAATCGGAGTGAAAATGCCGCGCTTTACATCTGGACGAGTTGGAACTCGCCGTCAACGATGAAAGAAGGGGAAGGTAGAAGGCAACTGGCCAGTAAATCTGTTGCCGTCCGGTTGGAACACTTCATACCTTCTGGTCGAAAACAGAAGGCAAACTTGGTCCTTGACTTATGTACGGTGCACTTCGTAGCGACTTTGCACGCGCTTCCATCTGCGGGAAAGCTGCTCAAATGAGAAAGGAAACGTACCTGCTTGTACTAACCTACGTTGTTCCAGCGTAGTCCATCTGCCTTAATCAAGGCAACTTATACATCTTCCACACTTGGCCCAATCTCCGACACAGGATGTCATCGACTATGCGTATGAAAAAAGGTCCTTTGCGTCATGAAACAAGCATCGAGCGACAAATCGCAGTCCACGGCATTGCTCGACATCCCTCAAAGATCATGGGTGTTCCCTTCTGACCCCCGACTGAATTTGAAAATCAACGTCGCGCTCACACACGCACCGAGAACAGATTATCAGGTCAGTGATACTGTGTCTTTCCTGTTCATCTCTAGCACGGTACTTTGCAGGAAGTTGTTACCTTTGTAGCTCGAGTAGAGCATTTGCGTCAGGGATGTCCAGACGATTTCGCTGACCTCCTTACCTCCCTTATTGACCTGGGTCTACTTTCAGGGACGGGGCAGCGGAGAGCGCGATGTTGCTTGACTTGGTTGGCTCCACGTATCTTTCGTGGCCGTCGACGTCGCGATTGGATTTGTTCTCCAAGCCGGATGATTGATGATTTATACTGCAACGCTTGCTTGGCGCGAATGATGTCGAGTATCATTCCAAGGCACTTACGAGGACAATGAAGCGATCCATCGCAATCGTATGCATTCAGATCGATCAGACGTGGGGAATCTCGTCAGTCTCCTCTGAAAAGTTGCGTCTCATTCGTCAAGGAAAGCGGTGTACAACGCTACGGGCTGCTTGCCGAGTTTTTCGCTTCGCAAGAGACGGTTGTCAAGTGACACGCGAATGTGCTCGATGCTGAAGCGATGATTCTGCCCTTGGAAGCCGCGGATCAGTGTCGGACGTGTCGGACCATGCACTTCGGTAGCGGCCCTCATGTTTGTATCCACAAAGTTCCGGCGTCGGCTCCAAGATCCTATTGTGAGAGAAGCCCTCGGCCGATGAGAGAGCCTCAGGCCGAACCGCTGACCATCCAGCAACAACCGGGTTGACGGCAAGGACAGAGTTTCACCAAGAAGGAATTGATAGGAAGAAAAAGGAGATTGGTGTCTTGGGAGGAAAAGAAATAGGAGACTCATGACTTTTTTGAATTCTCCCAGCCGTGGTCGAAAAGAAGGTCGAGATCATGGACTCGAAGCGGATCGCTCGATCTCCATGTCGAGTTGAGCACGCAAAAACCACAACCATCGTTGCCAAGGCCAAGAATTATGGGGGGACAGTCGCTGGAGCCGCAAGTGTGGCTTGACAGGATGAGAAGACCCGGGCCTAGCCGGTCATTTTGAACGACTTTTGACCAGAAGGTCGACTTTGACGTGAAAAGGCATGGAGAGTCAAGCCGTGCAGGGGATGGAATGGAGAAGCGGACAACAGCATGCAAAGAAACAGGTATCAGTGCAGTGGTATGGGGCTTGTGCGATTGTGCAGTCGGGCCTGCCTCCGAACATGATGTAAAGCGGGAGGAAGTGGGATGAGGCTGTCAGAGAGTGCGGAGCATGATGATGGGAGAGAAGGTATCATGTTGTTGACGTGACTGGCTCCAGCACTGGAATGAGGGAGAAAGTTGAAAGTCGGTGACATATGTTGATACGAAGCGACTATGATGCACCAATTGTATGCCCTATGTGAAGAATTGTGGCTCTGCAAGTGCGACGTGAGTGGTTTCCGCGAAAGTGTTTGACGACTGCCATCTTTTTCGACCCATGACGTACACGCAAGAAAGCAGGGATCATGTTTCCTAGGAAGGTGTCGACGACTAGAAGGTAGCAAGGCAGATGTGTTCAAACATGACTGGATCGATGTGTTTATTGAGGTTGCGTAGTCGATACTCCAGACGAATAATGTGCATGGATGATTGTTCCAGACGTAGAAGTAAAAAGATGGTGACAGAAGCAGGAAAGGGCAAGGCGCAGCTGGTTGCGAAGCTGATGGATCAGGATGTCATTTTGGGAGGATTTGTGGCTTTCCCAAGCGCCACAGACGGCGGACTGATCTTCTGCATTACGGAGCCAGCACTGAGCAAGCGTCCTGCAACTGCCTTGTGCTTTTCGCTCTGACAATCATACATCATCGCTGCAAGCGTGTCGCTGTCTTGTCGTGTCTTGTCTTTCTTTTCCCATCCATACTTTGAAGCCTCGTGTTTCATCTGATGACAATCCACACTTGACGACTTTGCTCGCTCCACAAGCCCCAACTCGTCTCGTCCCCAGTCTGCGATAGCCATCCAAGTCAGACACAGCCTGGCACACTGCATTGCTGCACCTGCACATCGATACCTGCACACCGATACGCACTGCACACAAGTCCAACCATGGCGTCAACTCCTTCAGAAGACTCGAGCAGTCCGCTACCCTCGCCCTCGTCGGTAGCCTCTCCTCCAGAATCGCCAGAGGTCGATCGTCCCCCGATGTCGCCTCACTCCTTCTCGACACCAGCCGCTCCCACTGCAGCAAACATGACCTCGTCGTCGACTCCCCTCGGCAATGTCAATGCTGCACGAAGACCTGCTCCTACCGTCAGCACATTGGGTCGTGGAGGTGCTGTGAACCCCGACATCATAGCAAGAATGAAGGCTTTCCACATGAACAGACAAGGTGCTCCCGCTCCAGGCCGTGGTCCTGTCACCCCCGGCGCCACAACTCCTGGCGCTGGAGGCCCATCTCCCACAGGTCCTCAGATGCCCGGTGGTCTTCCCGCTAACTTCCGTCTACCACCCGGTGTTCCCGGCGGTCGTCCTGGCCCGCCAAGTTTCGCTTCCTCTCCTAACGTGGGTGGCAGAGGTCCTTCGCTCGCCGAGAAGCGTGGTATGAAGATGCCTGGAGGTCTCCCTGGTGCTGCTCCTCCAGCAGGTGCACCAGCTGCCGGCGGCAGACAAAAACCTAGGATGACTTTGTCGGGCATGGGTGGTGGTGCTAACGGTGACTCTGCCCCACCAAAGCAAGAGTCTGCAATGGACAGATACGCCGAATACATCGACAAGGAAACCGGCAGTCTGAAGTTCAAGGGCAAGGCCATTCTCAACAGCAAAGGAGTTCAATTCTCATCCGGTCAATCATTCCAGATTTCGCTGGACGAAGTCGACACAATCGATGAACTGGGCAAAGGAAACTACGGCACAGTCTACAAGGTCCGTCATTCAAGGCCGCAAATGCGCAAGGTCGGTCAAGGTCTAGCCGGTAACAAGATTGGACCTGGCGAGACAAGAGATGAGACGGCCGCCCCTCGCGGAAACACGACAGGCATCGTCATGGCCATGAAGGAGATGCGTCTTGAACTTGAAGACTCCAAGTTTGCGACCATCATCATGGAGCTTGATGTTCTTCACCGCTGCGCCTCTCCATTCATTGTCGATTTCTACGGTGCCTTCTTCCAAGAAGGAGCTGTCTACATCTGTATGGAGTTCATGGACGGAGGTTCAATGGACAAGCTGTATGGTGACGGTGTACCTGAGAATGTCCTCCGCAAGGTCACTCTCGCAACAACACGCGGCCTCAAATCTCTCAAGGACGAACACAACATCATTCACCGCGACGTCAAGCCGACGAATATTCTGATCAACACCGCTGGTGCCATCAAGATTTGCGATTTCGGTGTCAGTGGAAACCTGGTCGCCTCGATCGCAAAAACAAATATTGGTTGCCAGTCTTACATGGCCCCTGAACGTATCAGCTCTGGAGGTGTCGCTCAAGCCGGTGCCAACCCTGGTGGCGGTACCTACAGTGTCCAGAGTGATATCTGGAGTCTGGGTTTGACCATCATCGAGTGCGCCATGGGCAGATACCCCTACCCACCCGAGACATATGACAACATCTTCAGTCAATTGAGTGTAAGTATCCAATGTACGACTTTTCTGCAGCAATCACTGACTGTACATTCAGGCCATTGTCGATGGAGAGCCCCCAGATCTTCCAACCGGCGAGTTCAGCGACGCAGCACGCAACTTTGTTGCAGGCTGTTTGAACAAGATCCCCAAACTCCGACCCACATACGCCATGCTGCTTCAACACGCATGGCTCGCCCCGCTCATGAAACCCGACATCATTTCCGAAGAGGATGAAGAGGCTGCAGAAGCCGCCGACGCCGACCCCGCACAAGGCGAAGGTATTGCTGCACCCGAGAGCGACGTCGACGCCGCATCCAAAGCACAGCAATACGGTGACTCGGAGAAGTGGGTCGACCGTGAGGTTGGTGAATGGGTCCGCGGACAGATCGAGAAGAAGAGAAACGGCACATTGGGCAAGAAGGCCAAGCCTGCACTACACGCCGCACCACTTGATGCTACCTCGAGTACCAAATCAAACAAGGGTGCAGTGGCAGTATAAGAGCTGGAGATGTAACGAAAGAAGAAGGACCAACACCCAGTTCGAAACACAACCACACAACATGCATACATTTCTGTTGAAAAGAAACGAAAAGAGAGGGAGTTCCCTCGACATCACGTATGAGAAAAGAGACACGAGTTTTAGCAATAACCCTTTTTCCTTTTTTTCATTTGTTCTATTCCTTGGTTGTACACATACTGAGAAGTATGTGGCAGGAAGAGAAGGTCGAGGGGATACACATGTACATTTGCATAGGTCGGGCAGCGATCCCTTTCTTCTCCAGACGAGAGGAAGAAGTATGAAACGATGGAATTTTTCTTGACCACTGTTCCCAGTTCTTTTAACTCCAGACCGAAGTGACAGTTGACAGAGCTGAACGTGCAAGCAAGAATCTTAACGCGTGAGCTTGACTTTTAGGTGCGGGGCCTTTAGTTGCTAAGCTGCGGTAGAGATTTCGGACCTTGTCTGCCGACCTCTGGCCCGATAGCTATCAATGTGAGAGTTCGCCTTTCAGTTCTGGACAACAACTTCGGCGACACTGGTAAAGGTCAGTCTACTGTCTGTCGCTAGTTGTTGACGTGCCTATCTTTCGAGGGAAGATCGGTGATACGTGGCTCTTATCAGGCTTTTGGGCATCAGCAACAGCCACACCCTCCATCCTTGACACAATCCTCGTACCACGCATATCAGAGTTTTCGTCACTCGAACAGTCACAACATCACAAGAAAGAAAGAAACTCACTCAAAATAGACAACCATATGCCCACACGTGTCGGTTAGGTCTATCCAAATAGCCAATGCGGTCAACCATGAGGACATGCATGTCTTTTTACTTACCCCGCCATGTCACCTCCACAGCGCTCACATGGACCACCGACCTTATCTACTTGTATACAATGCAAAGATAAGCATATACACCAAACCTGGCTGCAACGTTTCCCCCAGAGGCGTGATTCTTGTGGTGGTCCAATGGTCAAGATACCAACCGGAAGAGGACAATATCTCGACCCCCGATAATCCTCCGATGTCGAGGACTAAACCCGAAACGGTGTATCTTCCCGGCCTACAGGGCCTTTGCCTGAATCTCATCTACTGATAAGCACATCTTGGAACCATACATGGGCGTTGTTACACATGTGGGTGTTGATTAGCTTGACCAGCTGAGAGGTGAGTTGGTGGAAGGAGGAGGAAGAGGGGTAGAGGTGATATACAAAGGTTGGTTTGCTGGTACTCTTTTTATTCGGGTTGCATCTTCTCTTGTTCCTGTTTATACTATTCTTAACCTCTGTCGCTTTGGTGCCTACTATCTCGTCCCTAGACCTGCTGCGAAGCATTGACCGACTTTGCTGTCCAATACTCTACACACATCCCATTGACTGGGCAGCCACATCATGTCCGACGACTCCATCAAGGCTTCATCGCCCAGTATGGCAGATGAAAAAGGCCTCGCAAGGACACACACTGGACCAGACAGTGGCGTGGGAGAGGTCAACGACATTACTCAACTCGGCTACAAGCCTGAGATGACGAGGAATAGATCTATGCTCACGTTATTGTTTCAATCGCTCGCTATCGCGGCCATCCGTATGTCAACGACCACCGCAATAGTGATGCCATTGGCTGACGAAGACTCTCAGCATATGGAGAAGGTAGTCCACTCATGAGTGCCATCTACGGCGGCGGCCAACTGTCCATCTTTGTTGGTTGGATAGTAGTCTGTCTGCTTGATGAGTAAGTTCTGTTTCCCTCCAACTTTTCCCGCAAACAACACTGACAACCCTCCGCAGATGCATCGCCCTCTCGCTCGGTGAACTAGCCTCCCGCTATCCAACTTCCGCCGGACCTTACTACTGGACCTTCCAACTTTCCTCCCCCGCCACCCGTAAGGTTCTTTCCTTCATAAACGCCTGGACCTGGCTCATAGGAAACTGGACCATAACACTCTCCGTCAACTTTGGCTTTGCTTCTCTCATTGCCGGCGCAGTTGGCATGTTCCATCCAGACTACGCAATGACGAATTGGGAGTTACTCCTGATATTCTACGGCTTGTGTATCGCAACCTTGATCATCTGCGCACTGGGAAACAAGTTTCTACCCATGGTCGACACAATCTGTGCTGCCTTCACTGCCATCAGTATTTTCATCATACTGGTTGCACTTGCCAGTAAAGCAGATGTAGGACGCCACTCTGCCTCCTACGCCCTCTCCCACTACGACAAATCCTTCTCCGGCTATGGAAACTTTACCTTTTTCATCGGCTTGCTTCCAGCAGCATACTGTTTCTCCGCTCTGGGTATGATTGCCTCGATGGCCGAAGAATGTGAAAACCCTTCCGTGAGAGTGCCCAAGGCAATCGCGTTGTGCGTTCCTGTCGGCGGTATCGCTGGGTTGTTCTTCGTGATACCTATCTGCGTGTTACTCCCCGATCTTGCGGAGATCGTGGAAGCGCCTGCCGCACAAGCTCTTCCCTTTATTTTCCACAAAGTCATGGGAAGTCCTGGTGGAGGGCTGGGCTTGACCTTCCTCGTCTTGCTCATTACGCTTTTCTGCAGTATTTCCATCACCACTGCTGCGAGTAGGTGCACGTGGGCTGTGGCTAGGGATCACGCTCTTCCCTTTGCTGGAACATTTAGCAAGGTCAACGATAAACTTGGTGTTCCACTCAATGCCATCGCCCTTGTCACTTTCATCCAACTTCTTCTTGGTCTCATCAACCTGGGTTCCTCCTCCGCTTTTACCGCTTTCGTGTCCGTGGGCGTCATCGCTCTCGCCATCTCATACGCCATCCCTATCATCCTATCGCTTCTCCAAGGAAGGCTTGAGGTCAACACTGCGAATTGGAAAATGGGCAATGCGGTGGGTTATGCTGTTAACATCATCGCGGTTGTGTGGATTGCATTTGAGTTGATTTTGTTCAGTATGCCGGGGGCTCTGCCTGTTACGGAGGTATCTATGAATTATGCTAGTGTGGTGTTGGTTGGATTCTTGGGATTGGCCGGTGTGTTTTATGCGGTGTATGGGAGGAAAGTTTATCAGGGTCCGCCGGAGAGTGATGCTGTTGAGTAGAGAGGATGAGTGGTGTAGATTGTGTAGGTTTAGTTGTGACGGAATCGAGTTTGGTTTGAAATTCACGCGCCTACCAGGCCTTTTAGTATGGCTGTCAAAATGCAAGATCGAAGTCATATCTAGATGTACGGTCGAAGAGAAGGGCGTAGACATACGCACTCTCTTTGGACAATTCTCTCGATGTCAAATTCACCTTGCCTGTTTGGTGGGGGTGGTGGGGTTTTACATATGTCGCGGAAGGTAGGAGATTTCTTGAGTGTCCTTGCAGGATTTGTTAGCAACAGTTGGCAACAGACCTTTTCCAGGAATCAACTCCATCAAATGTTCATCAAAGTTCAATCACCCACGAATATCTTCACTTCATCACGTTTTTACCCACCGTTCACTGTACTGCTATCAATTATTCGGCCGTGTGATCTCGATTTATCCAGGCATTATTAGCACTCATTTGATCCTTTTCTTCCGGACGCTGGATATCCCTTCGGAGCCCGTATCAACAACATGCGTCAGCGGCATTCAAGGTCAATGTCTCCACGACGCGAGAGTTTGAACACATCGGGATCACGGGACACGACCAGAGCAGACTCACGACACATGCGCGAAAATCGAGACCGGTCAATCGAATCACCAAAGAATGGAGACATGGATGCCAAGCCCAAGGACGAAATTGTGAGCGACGATGACCTCTGTCCAGTATGCCACTTGTTGCTATACAACCCAGTAACGACGAGATGCAACCACACACTTTGCGCGACCTGTATGGTGCACTGGGCCGACGTGTCCATGACTTCTCAAATGACAATTCTGGCTCCTTCATCCTCGCCATCGATGTTTTCAGGCGCCGACACGGAAGCCAGATGTCCGATGTGTCGCACACCAACCAACGCGACGCAGAATTCAGACTTGGCCGCTCAACTACAACAAAAATATCCAATCGCATATCCCGCACGAGCAGCTGAGGAAACCACTGAGGACGATCCAAACAATGGCACGATAGAGACACTTACCCTCTGCATCGGCAATTCTCACAAGTTAGTTTCACCAGGCCCGGATTCGCATAACATGCACGAATGGACATTTTTCGTGCGACCTTCCCGCCGCGACATCATATCCGGCGTGGAAATACAACTTCATCCGACTTTCCGCCCTCCGACCATCTACTGCAAATCTGCACCCTACGAGATCAGACGGAAAGGCTGGGGCTACTTCACCATCACCGTTAGCGTGGATTTGAAGAAGGGGTGGTCGTGGGTTTCTGAGGATGCAGAGGAAGTGCCTTTCAGAGGTGATGATGCGAAAGCGAGACTACTTTTGGACTGGACTTTGGACTTCGCTGGGCATGAGGGCAAGGGAAGCATGGGACGCTGCAGGTTAAAAGTCAGGAAGGAAGGAGATGGCGAGAGAAGGGAGAGAGAGGAAGAGGATAGGGTCAATGATGGAAGGTGGGAGGTTGAGATGGTGAATGATGACGAGGGGGAAGAAGAGGAAAACGGCGATGGGGAAGAGGGGGAAGAGGAAGAAGAAGAAGAAGAAATGTTCGAGGGGACCTCGGACGTCTCGGACGAATAAATCTTGCCGGATGAGCTTGATGTCGCAGAGCTCAACGCTTGATGGAAAGAGTCGAGACTGCGAGCACTGCAAGAAAGAAGATCCGACCGCTACAAATCCTCAAGGACTCTCTCCTGCCGTCTATGACAATCAACCTGTACACATGTGACACGTATTCTCCTGCCATGTCCGACAGTGGAGGTGGCCTGGAGGCAGGGGGGCCAGATTTGCCATTTCACTCCTACAAGCTTCGTCGTTCTATCGCTGGAATTTGCTCACCCGACCCTTGACTCACGAATAGACATCCATCACGCATAAAAGCATCAATACCAGAATACGTGCTTTTCACTCCAAGCAAATTTCACTTTCAACAAAAAGCCTGTCCAACGATATACCCTACACACAACTACAAGCACCCAACATGTCACCCTCCACCATCAGAAAGACCACCTCAGCCAACCGAGCCAACACTTCCAAGCGCCTCTCCTCTCGCAAGCCCTTCGCCGCACTTGAACGCCAACTCACAGACGTCACAACTTTGTCTCAACTCCAAGCCGCCGAGCTGCGAATTATGCGCGAAAAGCTACGGAAAATGGCCAAAGATATGGATGAATCAGAGCAGATGTCGGAGGATGTATTCAAAGTTCTTGATTCGACTCAAACTATCTTGACTTCAAAGGTGGCTGGGTTGGCTATGGAGAAGAGTTGTATGCTCATGCTTGAGAAGTTCAAGAAAGATATTGTTAAGCGCATCTGAGAGGAGATCAGCATGAGGTGGAAACCTTGCAAAGAAACGCATTGAGGAGAACTCTTGGGTTATATGCTATCAAGTATCAGATATACTACATGCGATGATTTGCACCACGTATCTTCGAACCCGTAATCAAAGCGCATATGTCGAGTTCTCACTCAAAAGCGACGAACCAGGTGACATCACTGCCTCTACAAGCTTTGCTGTCCTGAATCGAAAACTCCCTCATTAAAGCAGTCATTTGACGCTTGACTCACACAAAAGACAACCACGAACTCATCAAGTACAATTCCGAGCGCGATATCCTCTTTCTTCTCAAATATATCTCACTGTCAGAAAATCCAAGCATTAATCGAATCAAGTAATCTTCTAACAGCGACGACAGTGAAAGCTACACATATGTCTAGCCCGTCTTCACATATCTCGAATTCAGATTCTATCACATTGGACCCATCTCCAAACATGGCGACCGCATCTTCGAACAATAACTCCGCTGCCAACAATACCACCAGCACTGCCAACCCATCCACCCCCACCATCGCCCAAACCACCCTTATAAACTCCCTCGACACCACCGCCCACAACTGCATAATGATGTATCCCTCAAAAAAAGCCTTAAAAGCAGCTCTTATAGGCCCTACGGATGCAGAATTAGATGCTTTTGGGATAAACATTGATAAAAAAGTTGAAGATGTGAAGGAGAGATGGATGGGGGAGGGATTGAGGGGAGCTGGTAAGGTGTTATCGAGCAGTGGGTGTAGAAACCAAGCCAGCAGAAATTTGCAGGAAAGAGTGGATCGGACTTTTGGAGATGATGGTGATGGTAATGATAATAGTTACAAGGGAAATTCCAAGGTGCTGATAGAGAAACGTTTGTGGGAGGTTCGGAAAAAGGGGATCAGAGATATAGATAGGGCGATAAGTGAGTTGTGAGGTCTAGAATGAATGGTAGAGATGAGATGGCGTGGTAATATAGAGTCTGGTTATTGAATCCCTACCTTCCAACTTCTTACGTACTCAAACCATGTAAAAGAAGTTCTCGTAGCACTGAGAAACTCCCATCACAACACATCTAGCTCCGTTAGTGGACTAGAGCCGAGAACGTTGAAATAAGAAGATAATAGTATAGTTTGTCGACCATAGGCTATAGCGAGAGGTACGGGGATTTTGCGACACAGGTCGACGTGTAAACTCTCCGAGACGGCATATCCGTAAGGGCGACGAAGAGGGCATTGTTGTTAACGGAGAGCAGGCAGAGATAGACTCATGCGAAAGAAGGTAGCGGGAGTGCTATAAATAGGGGAGATCTGGGTGCCGCTAGTAGAGTTTCCGGCTATGCTGTCGATGAAGTCAAGTGAAGGAGAACAAACAAATGGAATTGCCATCATATCAAATAACAAACCAAACAAACAAGCATAGTCATAAATCTACAGGGCCGTCCGATGTCTGTCAATCAGCTCAGTGATGTAGGGGGAGACTCGAACGTACCAGATCAATAGGATCTGTTCGGCGAGTCATCGAAACATCACTGGAATTCAATGTGCTGTCTGTGGAGTATCGTGAGCCTGTCTCGTTTAGTAGCGTTGTGCAATGAAAGACGACTCGACGCGACAAAATAAGATGAGACGGGATCCAAAAGACCAAAGATACGAACAAAAGATCAGAAGGACAATGTGGAGTCATGTTATGAGTGATAAAAAGGCACCTCACTCGGTACAGTGCGAACAAATCAAGCGTCATTCAAACACTGACATACCACGCAAAGGTTATATCAACCCAACACAGAGCAAAAGAAACCACCGCCCGGTGTCGGCAGCCAGCCAAGTGGGCCAGACACACCAGACACACCAGGCGGGAAGGCGGGACCCTTGCTTGGCTGGGGACAGGAAGGACAGAGAATTCTTGGTATATAAGGGTCGAGATGTGCGAGTGGAGACGGGATGAGAGAGTTTTGACGCCGATGGATGCCTAGGAGACTGAGATTGGCGAGATGGGATAAGATGTTCTTACCGATTCGATGTGGGCCAGAGATGTCTGTGGATTGGACAGCCAGACTACTAGAAGACGTTCAAGAAAAGTTTCCACACCCTAGATTGTGTTTTCCCATGGGTCCGAAACCATATATCGCGAGTCCTGGAAAATCTGATGGCCAATGGTCGCGTGCGTATATCCCACTTTCTCAAGAGTGGTGCTTTCAGTAAACTGCCTTGTCTTGAACATGAAATGAAGGAATACTGCTCGTCTTCCCTGGGGTTGAGTATCATCCCATAGCGCATGTAAGCTTGCGTCCGACATCAATCCTCGACCATACTTACCCTGACACGACGTTCCAGTCCGAAATAATGCAGTTCTTTACCAACGCGAGGCAGTAGGCGATGTGCAGGAACCATCATTTGCTAAATCTCTCTCAACACCGACAAATTCTAGGACAAGAAATTCGCTGTCTTGTTCTCTGTCGTCTGGCATTGAATCGTGATTCTGGGGACAAACACAGGAGCAAAATTGTGTAGTGTCGCCAATTTGCGCAATTACTCCTAGACAAAGACATTGAACAAATGGAAGTACGTATATAATCACACGAACAACGCTCGGGTTCGCCAGTGTATTGCTCTTCTCCAAAGCATCGTTTATGATCCGATGTACGCAGAATTGTCTCATAGACAGGGTCACCAGAGTAGCAAGACCGGCCGAGTCACGCCCGAACCTCGGCCGTCGTAGGTATCCTAACCTTATGGATGGACGGAACAGCTATATCAACTAGACTTTAACCAGTAGATCAGACGGGACAGGAGAAAAGTCCGAGTATGTTACGAAGGGCAGCCGGCTGGTTGATCGCCCTACAGGTGACGACGATATCGCGTGGCAAGAAAATTCCCATAGCATCCGCAGATCCAGATTTGATATGCAGAAAAAACTCCATTGACTTTAGCTTGACATGCTGCTCCCGAGATGACATACTGTATCAGTGACGATGATATCCCTGATCTGAGTTGGCTGCACATTCCAGCTTCGAGATGACGGCGATATTGCAGCAGCATGAACATCTCATGGACGGTATTCAGGGTCTTCATCACTTGGCTGCAGATTGGATTCTGTCACCATATGTAAAGAGATTCAGCCCTGAATTAATTTTGCAGTTCGGTTGCTTCTCGAATAGACGGTGCTCTTAATCTCGTGCAGTGAGTGGCGCAAGAACACTCAGAATGACCCAAATCGAACTGGCAATGGACGCTGGCTAGTTGAGTTGTGAGCTGGTTTATCTGGGTAGATAACCCATGCTATTCTATTTTCATCAGAATAGCTTGTACATTTGAGATGCGATCCATAGTTTCAAGCAGCCCAGAAGCTCGGAATTGTTCAATCTGTGTTGGGTCCAAAACTAGGATAACCGTGTGTTGTCGGGATCGGCTCATAGAAATGCATGTATCGGTTTTCAAATACTCTCAGCATCTTGCTAACATTAGCCGACGATAGCAGAGATACAACAGCTTCGGCGAAGGCGAAACTCGGAGACAGCCCCGAATAGCTCCATGTGGTTGTGTTTGCATTGTTTTTCCATGCACAAGCCTGGACGGGTCCGGGCAGTATTGCACCGACCGTTGATACCCAACGGCTGATACCTTGCTCACCATATGAGTCTGGATGGATCATACTCGATCCTCCAAAGTGACAGAGGATACTCGAAGCATGCTGTTCGTGGCTTAGAATGCGATGGGTGGCTCCAGACAACAGCGAAGCAGATCGTGAGATGTCGTTGCCCGATGCAGTGACGTTGCGTATGTGTATGTGTAGAGTGTCCAGTATGCTTCTATCGGAGCGCTTTGCTTGGAGCACGGACAAGCTGCTCTGGTATCTCGTGAAAGAAGCTCTGCTGTCTTGCCCACCCCATGTCCAAGTAGTTGGGACTAATATCGGCGCGGTTCAACATGCTGAACCACTGGCCGATGTCGACACCTCGAGCTCGATCTAAGGTCTTAGATTCGTAGTTCATGTCACTGTCAGTGGCGTCCAATAGAGCACATCCAACACTGCCTGAGAAAAAGAGGAGGTAGACATGTTTCTGACGTTCCGAAGGTCGTTGTCTGATGATCCAGCCCACGTTGTGTCTCAAAAAACCCCAGATTGTTGGTATCTCAATTTGGCAACAGCATTCTAGACCAGCAGCGATAAAAACATCAAAGGAAATTGCCATTGAGTAAACGATAGTTGTGAGTTGTTGTATGATGCCTGGGTAACGTGGAAGTGACTGTGGTATCTTCGAATGAGACGACATCTAAGCAGCATCTCCGATGTCTGAATGTCTGACACAGCGAAATGCCTCACGTTGGCCAAAAGAGTATCTATACCCGTGAAAAGCTGTGGACATCCATAGGATTTGAGCAGATTGATGCATGAAGATCATTGTTGGTGATCGATGCGATATTTTCTTGTCAGGGGTTGCAAAAACGGGCTGCCAGAGGAAGATGGGAAACACTTCACAGTACTCTGCTCAAAGTAGAAGAGAGCCAAGGCCTCCGGCCATATCTGCTGTGTTAATCGGAGTATACGCCGACCGCCTCCTGTCTCAAGCCCTGGAAGAACCTCGAAGCAGACAGGCTGCACGTTTTGTGCCATCAGCTTGGGGCTTTCTATGGTCAGGCAGCGAAGTCACTACGGTCCCGAATGCTGATGTCAACGATGAAGTTCAGCCTTGGTGCAACGGCCCTTTATCGTAAACCGGTGACGGGCAACGTCGAATGCCAACTTGAGCTCATGGGCAAGAGATCTGAACAATCGTAACTGTCGATATCTGACAAAACAACGATGATTGATCTATCATGTGTCGAGAAGGAGTCCTATATCAAACTGAAGTAAAGTTGCGAGTCCTTCGAGAGATGGTGTAGGTAATCCAGCCGACCAAGAGTCAACACATCTATCAGATGGACTTCTCGACCATATGATGATGTTGAGTATTTCGGGAACCCTGTCTCAGTGAGTTGTCTTGACAGCAATCTATGCCTGTCTCAAGTATGCAAGTTCCCAAAGGAGCACGCTGCAATCTGGTTGCGTGACCGTTGATAACCGTAAACGCCAATTGCGCCAGGCGGCGTCAACGTGCTTCGCCGTCATGGTGATGTGGTCGTGTAGAGGAAATCTCTGAAAGTACTGTTGAGCTTCGTCTCTACGACAGAGGAGTTCCAAGATACTAGAATCTGCGATGGAGAGGTCAAGTAATAGTGTCTTGATATTCTCGTACGGCTGGAGAGGGCGTACGGACGGCTGGGTTCATCTAAACCAGCGACGGGATCCTTCGCTCGGCCTCGTTGCGATGCGAAGACCGGCGATCTAAGCTGCCTATATTCTGCCAGTAGAGAGAGTACACGTATCGAGTCGATTGGAGCCTTGGCGAAGGTATAGATTCAGAGCAGCTACCATGCGCTTGGCTAGCTGCTCGCGCGAGGCCTAGCGCGGATCAAGTGCATACTGTAGAACCTGCTCATAGTGCTCGTATCATCGTATGGGTGTCTATTGCGTTGTCAATCTATCCCAGGGGTTGACGGCCAGACTCCGCCCTGTCTTGATCCTGCAAGGTGGTGTACGCTTTTGTCTGTGGGGAAGAGCCCAAGTAGGTAAACAGTCAGCCACCATGCCAATCTTGGAGTCAATTTACTGTAACTGGATTTAAGCCAAGCCGCAGCCGCGTAGACCCCTAGGCCCTGAGAAGTTTGAGTCTGTTGAGTCAAGTCAGTTCGCAAAGCAGTCCACGAGGTAAGAGAGGAGAAAGCAACGGGCTTTGATCAAGTCTCCGGAGAACGCGAACGACAAAACCAATACTCGCGTCAAGGAGAGTCGTAGACGTATGTTCGACCATATCTCGGATTTGACAGCTTCCGGGTGTTGCGGCAATGACGCTGATGTGATCTTCACCTGCATACGGAGGCAGAATGCTCCGTGAAACAAGAGCTCCTTGCTCCTTTCTCCACGAAAGTCAAAAGGATGCGGTCGAAAATCTCACCGACTTCCCTGCAGACCGGTACGCCCAGATACGGCGACACAAAGGTCCGAGTGCGGCGCGTTGCTGCGAAGAGGTCCACCACGGTCAGAAGAAAGGCGCCAACGATCGCAAAGTCCAAGTGACCGTTGCGACGTCGCCGGATGCGTTCAGCGAAATTGTTAATTTACAGGGTTTTGATCTGGTCTAGCCCGGATGTTCGCTATCCTTCCGAATGGAAAAGCGTGGCTCCGATGCGATACTCGCGCGATGGGAGGAGTAATTGCTTCGTGCCTGATAAACGCTTTTGATCAATTTTGACGAGGTCCAGAACAGTGAGGCATTCACTCGTTGCGGTCGATGTCGCGATGGATTAACAATAATGTTTACAATATCGCTGACAATTGATTCCTCATCAGAGGCAGAACAAAGAATGCCAGTGTATGAGATGCTTGCTCAGCATTACTCACAGCAGGTGCCTGGAAGAGATGCGATTGGCTGGTTCGGATTACTCATGCCACGACTGTACACGGCTTGACCGGCTGATCCTGCAGGAGGTTTCTAAAATCCGAGCGGAGCGGGCGGTGTCTTTTTTCTTGCGCCCGGTGGTGGGCACGTTAGAGTTCAGATCAGGAACGGAAGGAAAACGTCCAACACCCGCTCGGCATGACAAAGCCCTCTGAGACCCGATCATGGGTGCCTGAGCACTGGTATTATAACACCCTTGGACCATCCAGCTGACAGGTGCTTTCTGTTTCATCACAATCACAAACAGCGAACATCAGGACAACAACCATATAACAACCAACCAACCTTCCCCGGCTTTGATCTTCACTGGATAACAACACCATCTCGATTGCCTTTTGACATCCGACAGCCACTCAACTCTCATTGGCTGTAAGTACTATTGCGCCAGATTTGGTAATCACAATACTGACTCACTCTTCAGATCGCTGTTTATATACTACAATGTCTTCACCCAGATACAACCTCGACCAACAGTCGACACAATCATACTTCCCCGGATCTACTGCATCGCCAGCAAAGAAGCAAAGAATGTCTCTCACACAAACATACTACATCGCCTCCACCGCAAGGAGCAAGCTTGGTCGTGAGGCTTCTCGCGCCGACCATGACCTCAGACTCCTTGTTGGTCACGCCAACCTCCTCGACACACTCATGATCGAACTCCAAGACGCAGAGAGAGAACAAGAGGCTTGGTTCAACGAGTCAATCAAGGCCAGCAAGCCTGAGCCTGCCACCCGCCACATCCAATGGATCGACTCTATCGCTGAGGAGCTTGAGGAGGACTCATCAGACGAGGAGAGTGACGACGAGTCATTCTACGACGAGGATGACGACTTCGTCCGCGCCACACCATCAACATACTCTGTCTCGACTGTCGAGGTTGACGACGACGAGTTCGAAGATTTCGAGTTCGATGCCGAGCACGCGCTCACCCGAGTTGATTCGCACCCACCAGAACTTGTCCATGGAGATTCGGATTCAGAGGACGAGTCAATGCCTCCTTCGCCCACACAAGAGGCAATGGACCTCCAAGAATCACAACACGCTCAACCTATCAAGACAACACCCTATTTGAACAAGATGGACCAACATGACTACCTCGGTGACAACATTGTCATTTCACAACGGCAATCACCAATGATCAGCGCCTACTAGACGCTCTTCTCTCTTCACTGTCCATCTTGTCCAGCGTTTCAGCGATTCTCATTCTCAATTTCTCTTTTCTGTATGGCATCACGACTAGGATATCCCGGCCTTGGGCCACGGCGTTTCATGATCATTTGGGGGCACCGGAAACATCTCTTCTTTATCTCATCATCTAAAGGGTCGAGCTATGAGCTCCTCTTCTTACTATCCATCTACAGGCCTCAGTTGCCTTTTATTCAATCAAAATATCTTCACATCTTCAAACCACTTCCTCTTCCATGTGTTCCATCTGCTTGTCAATCCTGTCCCTCCACACCTCGCCTAAGTGACCACAAACATCCATTGATGATCTGATCAGGCTCTGCAAAGTGGATTCCGAGCTGTCCGCCTTAACAACCTCGCTTGTAACCGCTGCCGGCTACCCGGCGATGCAGGTTGCCGAGCTTAAGGTAAACTTTTTCCTAGATCGCCTGGCGTCATCAAACATCCTCCACATCACAGATCTTCTTCTTCTATCGAATCTTTTTTTTTCTGACCGACCCACCGCCGAGGAAGACTTTGCAAAGAATCTTTGTTTCTGTCGAAGATTTTCACTTGGCTGACATATCAGGCATGCCACGATTATCCAATATCCCCGCAAAGAAGCCGCCGAGACGCGTTAGAAGCGAGATAGACGGTTTCTCTCTCCATGCGCTTGGGTTGTGTTCGTGCGATGTTCGCGACTTCTTGCTTAATACGGTGCTTGCTCCGAGTCCCTCCAAGATCTTGACCGCCTTGGCCTTTTCTTCTCAAAAGTTGACATTCGGTGCGAGGTTGTCGGTATTTCCGACCAGCCTTGCCGAACTCTTAGTTCGGACCCGTCGTATCTATGCGTATCTGGCTTTGATCTTGGCTTTTACCTCGTTTGATTGTTGGACAAGGGTCTGGTATGAAACCGCCAAGAGCTTGTGCTTGGGCATGCAACAAATTTCGGCAAGCCGAAGAGCATTCGGGTTGCCGGGTCAGTCAACCAGCTTTCTCACCGTCCTGTCGTCTCTCTTTGCACTTTTACTTCGCGGTGTGAACATAATGTGGTTCTCTGTTACGTGACAACCCAACATTGGCAATTCACAATGAACCAGACTTCGATTCCCTTCACAGCATGTGTTGTTATTACTCTGACCGGTTCGCCGAAACCCGCGACTGATAGCACAAGTCCCATGACCTCCTGCTCCTTCCGCTGAGTCCGCACTGTCCGCTGGTGCCTGGCGGAGCGCATGCACATGCAGCTTGCAGCGAAACCGGACAGCAGACCTGCAGACCCCGCGTCGGAGGATTTCGCGTGAGTCGTATCGTTTGGCGGAGCAAAAGTATACCGATCGGCCGACACATGTTCGATCCCACATGGTCACCGGTTTCTCGGCGACTTTATTGACAAGTCTTTGGGCCTCAGTCAAGCAACCCGATTATTGCCCGTTTGCTTCATGAACTGTGCTACCTGTGTGTATGTAGAACAGGTACCCGTCGGTCTGGAATGCTGTACTCCAATGTACCCGCCAGGTTGGGTGAGCGGTGAACGACACCCTTCTTTCCCCACGATTCAGGTTCCTGCATATTGCTGTGCAGATCAGCTGGAGCTCTCAGCCTCTCTATGACTTACGGCCTTAGACTGCGGTCAGAAGGAGAAGAAGTGCAACATGCCTTATCTTGTACCCACTTGCAAGAGCAAAAGATACAGCAAGAAAAAGCATGTTGGTGATTCACAATACATGGCGTGCGCGTGTCTGTGTCATCACCACAAGCTCAGTCATTGGATTTCTAATCTGTCGTTGTGTGGATGGCGCCATCAGTAAGCAGAACTTTGTGTACATCTGTACCTTGCGGATGACTCTGGTCTCACACGCACCTTAATTCCGAGACCCGAGTCTCTTCGACACCGTACCTACATTTTTGTTCGAGGAATTCATGACAACCGAATCGCTCCGATACACCAAGACGAGATCACAAGCACTCTCACTCAAACATGGAGAGTGGTCCTACGTCAGGCGTGTATGATAGGCTAGCGCGAAAGCCTCTTGCTGATGACTTCTTCCGGGACGTGGTTTGACATTGAGAAGATACCATGCGTTCTACAACCTGTCTCTTGACAGTGCATGCTAAGGGAAGAGTACACACCTCGGAGAGACTTCCTTACACGTCTTCAACCAAGTGTGTGAAGACATCTGCATATGATAGCATTGTCTCTGCTTCCTCATCATGCACCAACCGCTGCTCTGCTTCTCCCGATTCCAGCGAGTAGGAAAGCTCGAGTTGATGAGCGTGTTATGCTGTCTCATGGACAATGATAGCTGTGCATAGCGTTGCGCAGCTTAACGTACCCACCTCGAGCGAGGATGCTAGCGTGGTGTGGTTGGGTATCATGTCTCTACTCTCCCCGTACAGGGAAGCAGGACAACACTCCGCAGCAACTCGATTGTTCCAAGCAAGCAAGAGAGAGAGAGCTTACGCACCAACCATGCCACCCTAGCCGCAGCTCACGATGCTCAGTTCTTCCACCGATATCACTTTCGAGAGACCATGACAGAAAATCAGCACGAACAAGAATGGAACAAAGACTACGAGCAGCTCTACAAACCGCCATTGACGTAGCGCTCACTTGAAGTCAACACACAGGTCAGTGTGTACACGCCAGGGTTGTGGTACTCTCGCGGAGGGAGGAAAGGCTATTGAGTTGCAGCAGGAAGTTTTCCAGAACCTGTCTGCATGGCTGGGAGCGTTGAAACCCCTTAATCTTGACTATACCGGGTTGTAGGTCCTTTCTCACGTGTGCAATCCGGAATTAGGCAGTTGGCCTCACCGCAATCTTCTTGTTCGAGGATACTGGCCTTACACACTGCGCGGCAGACCAGAGCAAGTCTTCTTGGCCGACATGCAAAGATCTTTCTTGACCTAGAGGCTGGAGAGCAAGGTCTGTGAGCGTTTGCCCCTGTTCCCGCTCTCAGAAGTCATGCTTGTGTTCAATTCCCGCCTTACGTCAGTTGATTCATTTGCGGCTTGAAAGTGCCATCCCAGCAGTAAATATAAAGCCTGGGAAAGCACAACTCTTGGCGTAGTGTGATATCCCTGACACGCTTGACAGTCGGTCTTCACTTCATACACGGTATAAAGCGGCTAATCGAATATTGCAAAAAGGCAAAAGGTTGACCGCCAGGCGGTTCGAACTCGCGACCTGGGCAAAAGAAAAAAAGGATTAGCACCAACCACGCACTACGGATCTGCCACAGCTGTGCTGGGCCCCGGCTACAATGATTGGCTAACCGCGTTGCGGCTGGACGAAAGTGCCATTCCAGCAGTAAATATAAAGCCTGACAAAGCACAACTCTTGGCGTATTGTGATATCCCTGACACGCTTGACAGTCGGTCTTCAGTTCATACACGGTGGCGCCTTCAAGCTGCAATCGCCTGAACCGACCTAAGGTTTCATGGAATATTCATTCACTGTGAAGCAGCCGGCCCCTGGTCCAGTCTCCAAGGTTGGCACGAGGTCACGACTAATCGCATGTACACACTGGCAAAGGGGACTTCATTACCCTTTCTCCAATTTCAAGTCAGAGGGCTGAAGTAATTGTAAGCATCTGGAAATTCAGCACCATTATGGGAGTAAGATCAACGCGAAGAAGTGTCAACACAACCCAAGTCACTTCGTCACATTTATGAAAATCTCCTTTTCTGGATGGTGAGTTGGTTTGAGGGCGCGGCGAACTGCTAACCGGACTCTAGAGTCCTCGGAGTCACACTTCGCGGTTACTACAAAAGAAAAAGCGAGGCGTTATCGTCCTTTCCATCTTTCCTTCATCCACAAATCTTACTGCAGCAACACACTTACATACATACATACATGACTACAATGGCAAGCTCAACTTTGGCTCTGCCATCGGAGCTCCGTATCATCATCTACAAACACGTCATACGCGAACACAGCGCTTCAACAAAAGCCTTGCGTATCGAATGGAAGCGCACTCGGCGTCCCTTTGAAGAACTTCCACCACTCTTTGCCGCATCGCATCAGACCAGGTTGGAAATGCTGCCAATGATCCTGGGGGGCATGAAGCTTTGCGTGCACACCGTTCGAGGAAGAGACGATTGGAATGCCCTGGCCATCAAATAAACGGATCTGGATATCACACCATGTCATCACAAGAAGTTGAGAGTTCTGGACAGGTACGTGCGGACGACTCAATCTTCTGCTTGCGTCGAGGCGACTCCATGGATTGGCTTCTTGGAAGTCGATAACAAGGCCTTGATCCAAAACTTGACCTCAACGGTCTTCTCTGTACATCTGAGAAATTTCTGTATCGTCGAGGTAATCATCACTTTCGAGAAGAAAACAACAACACCAGAAGAAACGACATTACCACCTCCGCCCCGACCGGCAGAAGTCAAGGTACAATTGAGAGATTCTCTACGTCAAAAATAGGCACTTCAAAATCCTAGAGCCGCCACTCCGGTCTTGGAGCCCACTGAGAAGCAACGACTTGGCGTAGACATGCTCAAAGTGAAAGTGGAAGAAAAGATACGACTCTCTGAAGAGTGGAATGAAGAGTTGATCACAGGCATCACGAAGCTCTTACGTGGACTGGGTGTTCATCGGGAGCCCATTCATCCAGTAGCTCCCTGGTACATTACGCCTCCGTACATTATGTCTGTGACTAGGACAATGGTTTTACAGTCTCTGACTACAGTAGCGGCCAAACAGCTCGTGCTTATAACAAAGGTCGAACAGCTCGTGTCTACAATGACGGTTGAACAGCCTGTGTCTACAATGACGGCTAAACACAAGGCAAAAAGTAGTGCTTGGTGGAAATGTAGGCAAGGAGAAAATTACTACTCGCCTCAGAAATCTAGACAGCATATCGAAGCGTGGGAAGAAGAGAAGCAATGGAATAATGATGTACAAGAAAATGTATAGACCATACAAAACATTGATAAGAGAGGTAGAACTAGATATCAAAGGAAGGAGCAAGCCAACTTCAATATCTTCCAAGTCTTGTGCATGTGAGTGAAAAGCACATTGATACACAGCGCAAAAAGGTGACGTCTTCGTCATCATGAGTTAGTTTGCGTGCCTTCCACTTCGAAGACTTGGTTTGGACACGTGAGCCGGCATGGCAATCTTGGAAATTCTGTGCTTCCTCTTTATCGCACCTCTCTGTCCACTGTACTCTGCATCCTGAACACTATATATCCAATAACATCGTATCAACAATGACCACCAAAACAACAACCTCGTTCTTCACCCTCCCATCCGAACTCCGTATAGCGATCTATAAGCACACTTTCAGAGACGACGATGTACTCGATATCTGGAAAGATCTCACAAGCGATCATCGGCGGATTTCGACGGTCGTCCCTTTACTCCAATCATGTCGTCAAGTGCGTGCCGAATTACTCCCAACCATCATCCATGACCTCAAACTCTGCATCCGCATCACTCCGCGATGCACGGCCTACGAGGAGATCATAATCAAGGATCTCGGAGATGGTTTCACGCCCTACGAAAGTTCTTCCCCTTGCAAAACGTACGAGGAGCCAATAATCACTTGGCCTAGGAATATCAACAAGCAGCATAAAAGTCGCTTGATACAATGTTTCACTTCCATAACCTTCAGTGTCGTATTCGGCAGTGAAATCCTCCTCGAAGTCACCATCCGGTTTCGTGGACTCGAGTCGAAGGTCAACGTACGCTTGGATACAGACCCCGACCGCTTTTGCGGACCTTTACCCTCCTTCAATAGAGGCCTAATCCCCTCCAGGCCCTGGCGCATTCATTCATCAAAGATGGAAATAAGAGGGTTAAACGATCTCACCGTCAACAAGTTGCAAGCGAATATGGCGGATAGAGTTAAGACGTTGACTGCGACATGCTGCACGCAAGAATTCGTAGAGAGTGTTATTGGAGATTTGAATGATGTCAGATACCGTTCCCTCAAGCAAGATAACGGTACAATCAGGTGGTATATTTCAACATCGGGTCCCGGATTAAACGAGGAAGAGAGATCTCTAATGACAGAGGAATGTCGAAATCTAGACATGGCAAAGCATTTAATGTGGCAAAGAAGAACGGACCAAGAGAAAAACAAGATGGCACAAATAGCCAAAGACAAGAAGAGAAGAAGAAGGCTAGAGGAGGATGAGACAGTAGGAAGCAATGGTCTAAGAACACGTACAGATGATGATGTCAAAAAGAAGATGTGTATTAAGAGTCTATGTTTATGATGACTTTATATCAACTATTCCCTTCCTCATTTGTGACTTGTCTATCCTTATCACTTGTACCGTCTCAATCTCATCTACGTTCTCGCTCGAAACCAATAATCGATCTCCTTAAAAGGTAAAGATCAACACACTAATCCTTACACGTAAATACAACTAATAAAGCAGTAATTCTATTACACGAAGTAAAGCAATTCGTTGTCAAAGAAGGAAAAGAAGCGACCTAACTCTGGAAGTGGATGGAGCTATATACCTGCCATGAAGACCGAAAGAAGCAATGTAGTAGATACAAAAAAAAAACAGAAGCTGTAATCAAAAAATTAAGTGCAATTAGAGCCAGGATGATAAACATGAACAGAAAGAACGACCTTCAGAACCCAAAAAACGCAAGGACGAGTCGAGAAAGAAAAGGAACGAATTACGAAAGCTAGAAAGAACAAACAATCGGTCGCTCCCCCTTCGCCGACTCTAATGATTTCGGTACGAATGGCACTAGGATCGCATACCATCGACTCTAAACTCGGACATACATTATGAAGCTCAAATCCAAGCTCCGATGGCACCGCGAAGCGACGAGAACCCTACGACATTGGCATTCGAAAATGTATGTATCATTACTACGTTTTACTTTAATCAACTACGCCCCGATACGTGTAAAACACAACTCCCACTGAAAACAGACAAACTGATTTGGTATCCAAAAAAATATAGGTTAAACGAAAACGCCAATGTACCGATGCATGCCGTGGGTGTGTGTGTGTGTGTGTGTGTCTTCAAACATTATTACAGAGAGAGAGGTCAGGAGTGTTTGGGGGCGAGAGATGCTGAGGTGATGGAGATGGCGTTTAAGCATAAGCTTGTCCTCTGGTTGACTTTCCGATTGTCTTGAAGGTCTCGAGTGTGGTTGGCAAGGCGAGAGTGTCGAAGCGGTTGACGCCCATGACTCCCTGTGATCATGTTAGCAAAGTGTTTTGGAGAGAGATAGGTTAAGATACTTACATCGTCGCTAGACCAGCTCGAGAACCAGAAGCCGATAAGGATGGTGACGTAGGCGAGGATCAGGATGGAACCCTTGAAATAGTTACTCTTGCCTTCGCCGACGACCCAGCCCATCAGGAAGACGCTGAGGATGATGGTAACCATATCCCATTGAGGAAAGATCAAGTTAAAGGTGTGATCAGCAACATGAGCAGGCTCCATCCACTGTGCCCATACACCAGAGTAGAGAACGAGAGCTGGCACCTGCAAAAGCATGACTTGTAGCGCGTATGCTGAACCAATCTCCATGGACAGCGCAATGTTTCCGTTCATGGCGAAAGAGATAGCGTTCAAGAACTCGGTGGTGTTCGGCACGAGCGCGAAAAGAGTAATACCAAGGAACTTCTCGTCGATGTCAATGTGTTCGAGAACACTGTCGACAGTGTCGACCAAAATCTCAGCAATAACAGCATAGGCAACCGTGGCAGTCATCAGAATCACAGCACTCTTGGTTCGACTCCAGTTGGGTGCATCATGGCCGCCAGACTCATGGGCTGGAGCTTCATGAACTTCTCCGTGTACTTCCTCAGGCTCTTCAGGAGTGCCTCCGGCCTTAGTAGCTGGACCTGTGGGGGCAACAGATGATGAGACGGAACCGTGGTGCTTGACACTACCAGTGCCAGTAGTTGCCATGTAGGAAGCCTTGCGAGGAGCACGAGTAGCATCACGAGCAGCGACAGTTGCTGCAGTCGCTGCCATCTCGGCAACTTGACGTACCAAAGCGGTGTTGTCTTCTGCCGAGAGACCAGGAATGCGTAGCTTGCGCTGTTGGATCTTATCCCCGGTCTCTTCGGTAGACTTGGGAGGCACAAGGTGTGTCGGGCCGCCAAGAGAAGGTGCATGAGCCTTATCAGGGGAGTGTTGCTCGCTCGGTGCAGTGCTGCCGAAACCGGCTTGTTTCAAAGATTGACCAAGGATACGCTTGTACAGTTGCGACTCGCGAATGTTCTCTCGCGAAAGAGTACCGATCGTACCCATGGTGCTGTTGCGACTCATGTGCGCATGGGGGTGATGGTGGTGGCTGGTAATGGTACCATCAGGGATACTGCCGTGTCTGGCTTCGATGTGCAGAGCGGCTTGTTCCATTTTCTCCAACTTCTTCTCGTCCAATTCGTTGTTCCAGATCACTGCTGCATGAGTACGGAGAGTGAAGAGGAGTCCAATCAGGTATGAGAGGAACAGGAAGAAAGCGGCGAACCAGATATAGGGACGGACTGCTTCGAGGAAAAAGCGATCGTTGAGAGCAGGTACTTGGTTGAAGTAGCAGCGTCTGCAATCTCTGTCTCCGTTTGGCAGATCCGAGCCAAAGCACTGGTGACAGACGAGCTCGTGGCTACCATAGTTTTGGTAGAACAAGGTAGGACTGAAAGAGCCAATAACTGCGAATAGCAACATGGTTGATGTGACACCTGCGGATCTAACGTTGAAGCGTTGAGTCTTGCGCTTAATGGCACCAAAGCACATCGAAATGCCCGGAAGGAAGAGGATACCAGCAAAGATACTACCAATGACACTGCCTTCGACCAGCTGGGCCTTGCCCTGGTTGAGAGCAACGCAATACAAAAAGACCTCAACGATGGTTGAGAAGAAGGCGTTGATGGTAGCACCGACACCCATAGACGATTGAGCAGAGATGGATGCAACAGCCTGACCGATGAAGTAAGCCAAGGGGATAATGGAGAACAGTCCGAGGATGAAGATGAAACCAGATGAGGTGATGACACTCTCGATCTCCAGAGCTTCCCTTAGAACGTAGAAGTCAAAGATGGCAAATGCGACCATGCTGAGCAGGTTGATGAGGAAGATGTTGGTACCATCAATGGTGTACTTCCAGTATCTGCTACCCACAGCTCGGTATGTGCAGAGAAGAACACTCGAAGATGTTTCGCTTGATCCGCGATTGGCGTCATGGGTGTCTGAGTGGAAGGACAGGGCCAAAGGATGTCTTCTCAAGTGATGGTGCAAGAGAAGCGTGACCTTGCCCATGGGGATGGTGAAGACGAGGAACCAACAGAGCCCCGAGATGAAGAAGAGCGAAGGAGTGATGAATCCCCAGAAGACTGCAAAGAAGATGATTCTTCCGACAGTCCACTTTCCACGGCCGAATAGTCTTGATTTGGCTTCCTGCTTGTCACCACTGGAGCGCCTGCCAGGACGACCGAGCAAGCTATCAGTCTCATCAGGAGTGGTATCGACGCTGTCTCTTCTACGGCCAATCAAGGAACGGTTGATGTCGGTGGGACCGAAGAACAGGCGACCTTCCTCAAGATCACCAGTCTGCCATCTTTCGTACTCGGAGATGCTGCGACCTTCGCCGGAGTCTTCCTCCATGTATGCTTCGTCATGTTCGAGCATGACATATTTGCCGAAGGGGTAGAAGATGTAGCCAGCGAGTTGCCATAATACGTAGCCATATTCTTGACATCCGGGGGTGAAACGCAGAGCAAAGCAGACCAGAGCTCCAACAGCGCAGAGTAATGCGAGCCACCAACCAAATATGAGAGTCCAAAGGACGTTGAATATTAACAAGCCAAGGCTGACGTGGTGACCAGGGGCTTGATGGATATCTCCTTCAGCCGTGACTTGGACCGAACGACTCTTCTTGTAAAGAGCAGGCTTCCAAATACGGATACCGAAAGGATGTGTCTCGTTGATGGCCTCTTGTCTGTCCTTGAGGGTGAAACTCTCAGCGTCGCTCAGATCAGCGTCATCTTCGTCGTCGTCGTCATTGTCGCTCCCCTCGTCTTGGTCGTCTCCAGCATTCGCATCGTCTTCGTCGTCGGGGCGTAGCGTAATTTCGGTATCGTCAGAATCGGCTTGTTTGTTAAAGTCGGCCGTCTGAGGCCTTGAAGATGGGCTATCCTCTCTTTCGTCGGATTCAACTCTTGCTAATTGTGGCGGTTGGGCGGTTGGCCGTCTGCGAAGTGTTGAAGCCTTACGATTCAGAACGTGGCTGGAAGATGATGAAGCCTTGTCTTGTTGAACCTCCTCTTGAGCATCGTCGACCGAGAACTCCTGGCCGCGTTTGGGACCGGCTGATAAGGTACGTTTTCCGAGCGAGGGTTTCTTGGGGGTAACGCGCGTTGATGAGACTTGGGGCGAGCCTAGCGAAGGTCTTGTTGTGGATGAGGCCATGGATCCTGCTGGCGTTAGTCTTGGTAATGCTCATCAGCTGGATTCAGGGTCTTGTATATCCTCACCATAGCCCAGAGGGCCGGGCCTCTTCTTGTGTACATCTGCTCTGGAGGGATTTGAGTAGCTAGCAGAGCGAGTGTCGTCTGGTGCAACGACCGACTCTGCGCGCGAGGGCGGGCGGTGAGAAGCATCGCGGTCGTTATCTCGTAGGCTCTGTGTTGATGCGTGCAGGGCGGTGAGGGAGCTTTGGGATGTCTCTCCCCAATTTGACTCCTGCGACGAGTTTTGCTCGTCCCTGGGTGCCATGGTTTTCTGTCGGATGTTCTTCGATATGGCGCGTCGAGCGCTGCTGCGTAGAGTCGCTCAGTTGCGCATGCAAATGCGACCTTAATTGTCCGGATTGCTGATTGCGGGACAAAGCACGCTAGCTGTATAGGAGATTGGTGAATCGATGCAGATGACCTCCGATAAAATGGTCTATTTTCGCTGCGAATAACAATCACGCGACAGAAAGCTCCAAGCAGGTCGGTCACTCGTTTTTATCTGCCAGACATGCAGAGGCGACCATCTACTAACTATTCACCACGGTCCAAGGTCCATGACACGCCATCCCTGATTTACCGTTTCTCACAACAAACCCAACGGCTACTTCGGTCCTTGAGTAATGTCGGCCGTCAATGCGATCCAAGTTGAAACTCGGCCTCCCATCGAGCATCGTCACCGTACCACTCCGACCGCCTGTCTACTCATCCAAACCTTGCATTTTGCTTACTGCCGTCCTCGCCAAATCATCCCAGAATATTCTGATGTTCTTCTACGAGTAGCTCATCCGAACGGCTCGTGAAGATCTTGAGAAATGACGCTTCCCCACAACATGCTCCTCCACAGCCCTGCGGACCTGTTCTGCCCTGACCTCTTCTCCTTTTCCTTTGACCATCAACACACGTACGAATACTTGCGAGTTGCCACAAACGTCTGCCGTCTGTTGTGCGTTAGGTCATGTCTTATCTAGGCTCATTCTGCATACTCAACTGTCGGCCCGCTTCCGATCGGAACGCCAACAAAGCCCACCAGCCAGGTCCAAATCTTGTCATTCACCGCCGCATAGCCGTGAGGGCTGTCTCCCGAGCTTCGAGCAGTCGCTAGAAAGTCTGTTTGTTTCACCGCTGGAAGCACAGAACACTCGTTTCCAAGAATCCAAGAAATCCTAGACCAGCTTTCTACGACCCAAGAACATATCTACGGGTGCTTGTCGCGACTATGCAATGCTTTTGTTTGACGCATATGCATGAAGATGCGCTGATGAAATCCACAAATCCTAGCAACCTCCATCCAAGTCTTCACTACATTCATCAGACAGTGTTTCAACTGGTGCCGATGCTGCATATCTCCAAAGGACGAAGTGCATGATGTCCAGAGAGTTTTATGGACGTTCGTCACGTACCTGCCATTTACGATTCTTCGGAGTACGAAAGTGCCTTTCATGGACACGGCTTTTATATCACCAAGATTGGGGTTTTTGGCGAGCCTGCTCTGCAACGACACTTGAGTACAGACTGATCCAACTCAACGTGGGTGCTACCAGCCTGCACATCGGAGACTTGCATGTGCTGGATCAACCAGATGCTTGGCATTGGCTGTTTCTCTTTCTACCGAAACCGATCAAGCGAATTCCTTCTCATCACTCCAAGTCTGCAGCATGAACACGTTGTCTTCGGCTCTAGTAACTGCTGCTAAAAAGCGTGCTGGTATTCACAAGGAAGCCATCAATATGAGCTGTGCTACGAAGGCTGCAAGACAAACGAGTCCAACGCCGTGAAAATGACATGAGACGAAGAAAGGTAACACAGTCAAACGGAATCAGTGACAACACCTGTAGACAAACAGCTCCTTCAACAAAGCAACACTACGGTACATAGACCACCCCATCCTCCATCACCATACATGTCATCTTTAAAATCATCATTCAAGAAAGAAAATCAAAGCTTCACGCAACAACACCCGAGACCCCATCTTGCCACCAACACTCCAACGAGATATGTGCTTCAGACTCCTCTCCACCTTCGCCCGCTGCGGCCACCAGGACTCCATCGCCCACATCAAACTCTGCTCCACAGCCCTCCAAACCTTGCCCTCCACCCTCTGCCCCCTCGGCGAAGGCCAGTTCGGCCAACCTCCCTACGACATCCCAACCTTCTGTCCTCAATGCACCCTCAACCGCACTTTCATCGCCCCCAACGGCCACCTCCAAGAATCTTCCTCCGGAACCAGTATCGTGTTTGAAGTGCCCAACCCCAAGCTGGCCAAGCTGGTCGAGGATGTGGGTCGGATCAAGCAGACTACTGATTCGGCTTTGCCGTGGAAGGAGCCAGGTGCTGTGGTGGGTGGGTTTGGCGGTGGCTGGGATGAGAATGCTGCTGATGCTGGTGCTGCTGGAGGTGATTGGGGTGATGCTCCTACTGAGACTGTGGGTGATGTTACCTTTGAGGCCGGTGGTGATTGGACTGCTACACCGCCCGCTACTGCTACTTTCACCAACGGTGGAGACGGTCTCAGTCCCAAGGACTCTGCTTTTGATGAACTGTCAGAGATGGGCGGTGGTGAGTCTTGGGCTGATGCCAGTGAGAAGCAAGCCAAGGAGCAGGAAGAGGCCGGCCATCATTTTGGTGTTCAGGAGATCCCCATGGTGTGGTGAAGATAACATCGATGGGCAAGCTGATTCAAAAGGCACCAACACACCTTCAACAACATCTCGTTGGCTGCCCCTAGCACGCAAGAGCATGTACCTTCGTGCAGTCTAACAAATTCATGATTTACTTCTCCTCAATCTTCTTGTCACTTTTCTATTCCGTAGACACATACTGTGCATCAATCTAATCATCAAAATTCCGTACGAGTCTGCTGAGAAGAAGTAGTCCTCCATGCTCTTTCTCTGGTCATTGCTTCCATATCGAAAATCATCCTGCATTTCTATGGCCATGTACGAAAGCGTAGCAGACTGCCGAGATGCCTCCTAAGACAAGCTACTGTGCATATGCCTAGTCGTTCCTTCGTTTTTTCCGCTTCTAGGTTGACTTTGCATCTTGGTGTACAAGCGATTTGAGCTGTGAATCAACGCAACGTATCTGTTCCATGGACCAGAGTCCCGATAAAAAGTACCGCTTCAGGTCGCCGAAATGTTTTCGTGGGTATTTCGTTACTTTGTCTCGGTCTGAAGAAGGCCATGTTCTCGTGCGGTTTGACATGATCGTCTAGAGCCAGGTGGCCAGGGGCTTTGTGGACCTTTGGGTAGGTCGCTGGTTTCGATATCTGTCTTGCGAAGACTGTGGCTTTTCGCTTCCAGAAGATCGGGTCGGGTGGAGAACAAGCCTGTTCTTGTTTTTGTCACGGTTGCTGTTGACTCCGGTTGGAACCGTCCTTCCAGAAATTGATGACATAGTTGGAGATGCAGCTGACGTGGCAGATATAGTGGCCGAGTATCCTGCAACTCTGCCTCTGCCAGTGAACCAATGAGATTTGGATCTGTCTTGAAGAATGGCTTATCCACCTTTCGACCCTTGTGCAGCATGTTTCTGCTTCAACATCTTCTCCGTACGCATAAACTCCCTGATGCCCACAGGCACATCAGCAAAAGGATCCTTCTCCTTCTCCTCACTTCCTTCAGTCCACAAAGCCTCACTACCACCCCCATCATCATCCATACTCGATGCCACATGCGCAGGCATATTCACACCCTCTCCCTCCATACCTTGACTCTTCCTCTGCATCTGTATCTTTTCCCTCGCCGCATCTCTCTTGCCAACCCACTCTTCAAACTCTTCACGGTAGATATCCCAAACGCAATTCACACACCCACTCATGCAGCAATTATCCGGCTCCGTGGGCTTCGGCGGTACCAACACACCAGCGACATTCTGACTCGCGGCGTCGATTTCTTCTTTGCGTTCGCCGGGCCCGGCCAGACGGGATCCAAACACTATTCGAGCTTTTTCTATCGTTTCTTCTTTGTCGGTTTTGGGGAGAGATTCGGGGGAGGGCGGTTCGGGTGCCGTGCGTGTTTGTGGTTGGACTTCTTCTTTGGGTGTGGCTGAGAGGTCGTCTTTCAGGTCTTTGGTGGTGGATTGGGGGCCGAGGATGTCGGCGTAGTAGCCTGTTAATGGGTAGGCTTGGTCATTGCTTTTGTTGTCATTGCTTTTGTTGTCATTGCTGCGGAAGCGAAGGTGTTGGGTGGATGGTTTGAGACTTCGATTGTAGAGTGATCGGGGAAGCGAGGTTGGGCGTGATGGTTGTACGAGGCAGATCGCATGCCGTACTATGTTGCGTTCCATATTTTGTGTGCCTGTGGGAGACTGAACAAGGAACACCAGCGTAGTCAAGAATGGGACAGGAAAAAGGATGACCGGTTATTCAAGATCGAGGATCCGCAGGCTACGTCATAGGATTTTCCGTGATGGATGTTGTTCGGATGACCCTGGCAGTTTCGAGGAGTAACCTTTCTTGTCATCGCGTCGTCTACGATGTCTTAGAGGACCGTAGATTTAGCTTCTCCGTCTAGGGTAAGTATCTTTACAACGATTTTAGTGGACTCGACTTAGCTGGAAGGGAGTCACGCAATTCCGCACACAGCTCCGTGTTAGAGCCGTTCGTTTGCTACCGTTCGCAACGATCCGTAGGACGATATATGTCATGCAGACATGTTTGGTGTCGAGTCGCAACCTCAATGTCAGGTGTGGCCACACGAGCTTTGTCTTGTTGAAATTGGTGCAGGGGAAGATGTTTTATAGAAGAATAGAGGGAAGAAGTCTTCGAGTGATTTCTAGAAGCACGAGCCTGTCACATGTGTTTCTTCTAATACTGTTGCTAAGTAGATTGTAACAGTAGTACCTGTGCGGCGAGACACGCATTTGGTGTTGACATCAATATTGGGTTTAGTTACACGAGCTTTGTCTCATATTTGGTACAGAGAAATAATGTTTCATTATGGGACATACTACTGGATTGCAATGATATTCGGTGGACTGGCCACACCTCCGGGTACCTGTGTCGATCGTCAGTGGAGCTCGTACTTCCGAAAGCAGATGTTTTTACATTGCAAGGCTCACTGGCGACGAAGAAGCTGTAGCGTCCAGTCTTCTCGCATTGACGAGACAAAGCCTCGAGATCGAAAAGTTCGCCAATGGGACATCCCCAACCTGCTAGGAGGACTTCATGAAGCATGTATGATTGAGTTGATGCTGTGGAAATGTCAGTCGTAAAAAGTGGATAAGTGAGGTCAACAACATACGCCAGCATTCAAAGGACGGTTGGTCGCCAGCAACCGCAGAGAAGTTATCCCAAATCCAATTCAGCACTTCCGTACTCTGCTCAACACCCAAGAACGTAGGTGGTAGAATCTTACTAAGAGCTTCAAGTTCGTCTCTCGAGCGCTTGTTGTACTGAACCATGTACCCAGATCGTACGATCAGGATATCGCCGAATCTGATCTCTACACCTTCCCATTCGGCGACAGCTTTGAGCTCGGAGAGTGTTATGGTTCCAGATTTGAGGGCGTCTTTTTGAGGGTGGCTATGAGTTTCACGCCAGGCCTCATAGTCAAGCAGAATGCCTCGACCGACGATGCCTTTCTCACTCCAAGCTCCGATGCCGTTGACTGCGGAGTCGTCGCTGTGGATGTCGTCGAGAGTGACACCATTGTAGAACTTTGCTTCCTTCTGGTAGGCAAAATGACGAAGACCATCCCCTGAGTTGAATTAGTAAGTATTTATTTCGAAGGAAAAAGAGTCGTACATTGACTGCTGCTTTGGGTGTTGAAGGTCCACACATCGTCGTTGACAACTCGAGGTGGCTTTTGGTAGACGTGCTTGTGAAAGACTTGACGGCCGAAGAAAGGTATGTCCTTTTGAGCATCCATGGGCCAGTTGAGAGAGATTCTACCAGTAAGTTAGATACTGATAGTAGAAGACTATACCACGCTTGCAAATGCTTATGTATAATCACCTTGTACCAGACTGAATCTCTCTGGCTGCTTCTTTGACGACATCATCTGTCAAACGGTTCAAGAAGCCCAGCTGGTCGTTGTCTCCATACCTAACTGTCTTAGTCTCATGGAGCATAGTCGAACAGTAATGATGCTCACAGTCCCCAAGCATTCAAGAATGGTCCTTTCTTGTCCACTGGTAACTCATCGAAGGTAGGCAAAGGCTTGAAGGACATTTTGAACAGAATGGAAAATCGGAAGAGGCTTAGATGTATGAGAGATATGAGATAGATGTGAAAAAAGAGATGCTGTAAGGACACTCGAATTGGCAGACCTACTTGTAGATGGTCTTTCGAGGACCACCAGATCGGCAATAAGGTGAGCAATAGCCCGAGGAGCCGACCAAATTGCGGGGAAAGCAACTGTTTGCTCGTGCAACAAACATGACAATAGCACCAGGTAGGCATTGTTGAAAACCTGATGGAGTTGACTCTATTGGACATGAATAGACGCGTCCGAGGGATGCGATGGAGCGGCAAATGGACGTAAGCATCCTTCAGACTCTTTCTTGAATTCGAGATCAGCCCTGCAGGTGTGACGGCATGTTCTGACGCAATGTAGCTCGAGCACGTTCAGAATGCAGCTGAAGCCTAAGCTGCGCGCTCTCTGGTAACGTGAGGTCTAGAGACTGTGATGAATAAAAACATGGACTCAATAGATGGTGGTGGAGCTGGAGCGAGAACAGAAGTGACCGGCAAGACAAGGAGAACATAGATGAAACACGTGAGGTAGTGATGTCAAGTGAGTCAAGGAAACGAGACTCGGGATTCGGGAGTTGGCGCAATGCAAGCCAGCCAAGCTTTGGTGTCTTGACGCTTTTTCGAGAACGCGAAAGACAAGCAGAATCACCAACCTTTTCTCTCCTCTCCAACGAATCTCATCTCTCCATCTTACAACCCGATCAATCACGGTCGCGAATACTCTAGAACCAGATATCCCGACAAGACAGTGAAGAAAGTCAGTCTCATGCCCCAGAAATGCAGCAAACCATTCCCCATTCTCCATTCCTGCACCTATCATCTTTCCATTCCGTTGCGCTTCGACCAAGACGCGTTAACCTGACCTTATCTAGTGGCTGGCGTCAAATACATCAAGAAGACCAAGGACGCCGAAGGTGACGCGCCTGTCAAGAAGGCAGGAACACGCGCAGCTGCCAACACAAAGGCAAAGGTCACCACCAAGCCCGAGACCGAGACCACCACAACGACAGGCAGAGGACGCGGCAGACCGAAGGCAGCTGCCAAAACAGAAGAGGGTGCGTTGCACCACGTACGACAAATCTCGGTCGATCGACAGGCTAAAACAATGTCAGAAGCACCCAAGAGAAAGCCTGGTCGCCCAAAGAAGACAACCACAGAAGATGCCCCAGCAAAAACAACTCTGGCAACCAGGAAGCGCAAGGCCACAGCTACCCCCGAGCCGGCCGTCGCAAAGAAGGCCAAGGTTGCCCCCAAGGGCCCGGTCATCAACGAGGCCCCTACCCAGCGCCTTGATGTCTTCGTCTGCGGCGAAGGCTCATCCGGCGAATTGGGTCTTGGTACATCAAAGAAGGCTATCGATGTCAAGCGCCCGCGTCTGAACCCCAACTTGGCTGCCGCCTCGGTCGGTGTTGTACAAATCGTTGCTGGAGGCATGCACGCTTTGGCCCTGACTCACGACAACAAGATCCTCACCTGGGGTGTCAATGATCAAGGCGCACTCGGAAGAGACACTACGTGGGATGGTGGCCTTCGCGACGTTGAAGATGAGGAGGACTCCGACTCGGACGATGAGGACGCCGACTCAGGCATGAACCCCAAGGAGGCCACGCCCACTGCCATTTCATCCGACATCTTCCCTGAGGACACTGTCTTCGTTCAAGTTGCTGCTGGTGATTCGACGTCATTTGCTCTCACCGACGATGGTCAGGTCTGGGGTTGGGGTACCTTCAGAAGTAACGAGGGCATCTTCGGCTTCACCACAGACGTCCTCGTACAACGCACACCGATGCTCATTTCCGGCCTGAAGAAGATCAAGCACGTCAGCTGCGGCGCCAACCACGTCCTCGCCCTTGATGCCAACGGTGCCGTTTTTGCTTGGGGCTCAGGCCAACAAAACCAGCTTGGTCGTCGTGTCGTCGAGCGCACAAAGACTCAAGGTCTCGTTCCCAGAGAGTTCGGTCTTCCTAAGAAGTCCATCAAGTACATCCAATGCGGTGACTACCACAGTTTCGCTATCGACAACAAGGATCGCGTCTGGGCTTGGGGCCTCAACAACTTCGGAGAGACTGGTGTACCCGACAACGCTGGCGAGGATGATGCCGTCGTTCTCAAGCCTGAAATTATCGAGACTCTTTCTGGAAAGCAAGTAAGCTGCATCAAGGGAGGTGGTCATCACAGTATCGCTGTGACTGGCGCTGGCGAGTGTCTAGTCTGGGGTCGTCTCGATGGTGGACAATGTGGTATCGCCACTGAAGATCTACCAGCAGACTCTCTGATCAAGGACGAGAAAGGCAACCCTCGTATTCTCAAGAACCCCACTGTGGTCAAGAGCATCCAAGGCAAGGTCGCTTTCGCAACAGCCGCATCAGACCAATCTTTCGCCATCACTGAGGAAGGTCATGCTTACTCATGGGGTTTCTCCTCCAACTACCAGACTGGTCAAGGTACCGATGACGATGTCATGGTTGCTACCAAGATTGACAACACTGCCACCCGCGGCAAGATGCTCAACTACGCAGCCGGTGGTGGTCAATTCAGCATTCTGACGGCTCCCGCACAAGCTACTGCTAACGGCAGTGCTTAAATCACGAGAGCAGATGGTAGTGTGGATCATGACGGAGCCATGTCAATATTTCCCTTTTCACTCTGACGATTCGAATGCGATTGCGAAGCGATGAGATTGGAATTAGTTTTTCACCATAAACGAGAAGGCAGGACACGCAAAGAAAACAAGTGTTTATTGTTCTTCATCACACTTCAATTTCCCTTCCAAAAATGTGCAGAATTCTCGAACAAACAGCAAGCTTTTGACTTTCACTTGCCTCGCAGCACATACATTGACCGACGACGATCGCCCCTTGTAAATCAAGCACCAGCTCACTGACATTATCAACAACCCAACTGATCGACCATCTCATCATCAAAACAGCCTAAAGATTACATCATCCTCCACAACTCAAACTCCTAACCAACTCCACAGGTCTCAATCTCGCCTGCCCCTCCCCTTCATCGCAGACCTCTTCCTTCACCCTCGTCCTCCCCTTATTCGCAGCCACAACCGTACTCCTCCTTCTCAACCCCCTACTCCTAGGCGTATTACACGGTGTCTCTCCCACATCCCCCAATACCTCTTCTCCATATCCTGTATCACCTTCTCTGCTAGATCGAGATCCAGATGCCGAGCTCAGTCTAGGCATGTTGTACAGTGAGGAGTTTGTAGGGTACAGAGGAGATACGATGGTGGGTGTTGCAGAGGTAGTCGTGTGGGAGGTTTCGTGGGACAAGGACCGGGTTGTATGGGGCACGGAGGCGCGGAGTTGGTATAGTGTCCAGTGGTGGAGGGAGTGGGTGTAGGTGTCCAGATCTGCGGCGCCTGGGTGGGCGTCTGTGGATGTGGTCGTGGTTGTTGAGGCTTCGCTGTCTGAAGAGGAGTGGCGGGTGTGTTTTGTAGAGTGTTCGAAGGCTTGGGAGTGTGGGAGACGAGGTTTGGTTTGGTTTTTGCGTGGGTAGAGGAAAGGGACCATGATTGCAACCTGCTCCGATATTGGGAAGGAAGTAAGAGGGAAAAAGGAAGGAGCGAATGAAAATCGAACTGCTTCTTGACCTTTACTTACGCTCACGTCCACACTTTGAGGGATTTCATCATAAGTGCTTGCCGAGCGCGATACCACACGGCTTATCAGTTCTTTGCTCTCTTTTGGTTATCCGGGCCGAGTGTATGGTACCGAGACACTCTTCATGCCGTGAATTCTACGAAAGCGGAGATGTGAACAAAGAAACTGCTCTACACTCATCACCACTGACGTTGTTCGTGTAGTCGTCTGCTTGTGGGGGTGGCGGTCTTGATGACATTCCTTTGTGTGCTCTCGCCTCCATGCCGGTTGCAGTAGCAACTTCTTACGTATGCCCATAGGAGGTTGGAATCTTTTGCATTCCTCACGTTTCAGCAAAACATCTTAGCCAACGAAAGAGCATAGAAAAGCTACAGCAGCGAAAAGAGCTAAGATTAGCAGTCGATGAAAACAAACAAGAGATGAGGTATGCAGAGAAATACCGAATTTCTGGGTCGAAACAACAATAGAAGTAGAGTAAATAGAAAAGGGAAGTGGCGAGCAGAGAATGAACTTAGCTTTCTTCATACCACTCCTTAAGCTGTACTCAAGACACATTGTTTGCTTACAACCTTGTAAACCACATATACAGTCTTTTCTTACCATCGAGATATCACAGAACAATCATGCGTTCATCGGCCATCATCTTCGCCGGCCTTGCTGCCGTAGCACACGCTCAGATTGACGCCAGCATTATCTCTCAGATCCCTGCTTGCGCAACTGGCCCTTTGATCGCAGGTATCAGTGGCTCTGGCTGTCAGGTCACAGACGAAGCTTGCATCTGCGGTAACCAAAAGCTCATCGCCGACCTTCAGACAGCCGTCAAGGCCGATTGTAATGAAGCAGATCTAGCCAGTAAGTCCTCGCTTACCATCCCCCCATCAAGACACAATACTAACAACCATACCCACAGAGGCCCTTGAAGTCACAGGCAAGATCTGCCCCAGCGCAGCAAGTGGAGCAGCAGCAGACGCCGCATCCTCCGCCTCCTCAGCAGCTACCTCTGCCGCCTCAGAAGCAGCATCTATCTCTTCGGTCGCTGCCGCCGCTACCACTGGCATCATCACTGATTCTGGAAGCCCCATCACCACTGCTTCTATGGGTACTGGAACTGGAACTGCTAGTATCAACTACACTGCTACTACTGGCGAGTACACTCCTCCTGCTACGCCGACTGTGACTCCCAGTACTGGCGGTGCTGCTCAGAGTTTCGCTCTGGGAAGTATGGTCATGGGAATTGGTGCTTTGGGCATGTTTTTCGTCGGTCTTTGAATGGCTTCAGAGTGTAGTGTTGGTGGGAGCAAAATTCGATGTGTAATGTGTAATTCGAGGTCAGGAGTTTCCATGATCTTCGATATAGTCTCTCTTTTGATATTTCATTTGTTTTGGAAGGAGATGGTGTTGGAATTGATATAGAGATTGGAAGGGGGAGCTTTAGCTATGGTTTACTCATAAGCATATGCCCTTCTATAATTCAAAGCTTACCATAATTGAGTGCTCATCAACAAGGCCAAATTCTCGTTACAGTGCGTGAGCACAAGGACCCTCCCCGAGAGAACCGAAATGAACTTCTGAACGGACTATAACTTCATTTCCTTCACACCTGCTCACCTCTTTTCCTTAATAAAAGCGTCGTCTTAGTTTGCCAACGTTCTTCTTTTGTACCAGACAAACTTTGAGCAACTCTACTCAGAAGTGTGTGTTCGAGAGTGGCGAGTTTCTGCCATTGCTTACGAGATCCCGATACGCGAACGAGGCTCGGAACGCAGTTATGGATATCATTTGCTCTCGTCGTGCCCTCGGAGACTCGTAGCGTGAGATTTGCGTCGACGCATAACAGTGCAGGCTTTTTGTTGCGTGGCAGCGGCAAATGTATCAGGGGTGTTTGCTGTAGTGCCCGAGCTTATTGGTCAACTGTGCCGGTCCATATCCAGTCGATTCTGTGACGCTTTTTACTAGATTCTAGAGTTTGCCCAAGTACGCTTGTCGTGAATATGCTATAGTTCAAGCCATTAGTTATATTACGGACTCGACCGTAGAGATTGGTGATGACTTATACACGGTCAGAGACCCTATTGTCGTCTGTAGTTTTTTACCTCCGTGAAAAGCAGCGGAGTAGTAAGTAGCAGTACTACACCCGGCAATGAAAGCAGCTCTTCGTTCTAAGATGTGGCTATGGAATGTTTTCCTGGTGGTGGGGTTTTGGTAGAAATACATGTTAGCATGCTAGGAAGTGTCTTTGCCCAAAACGTCTATATCCATTTGCTTCAGGTTTGTTCGATAACTGCCAGAATGCAAGACATGGTGAACTGCCGAAGAGAGCGGCTGCTGTAAGCCAAATGGTGAAAAGAGCTCTGCAGCTTTTGAGCGACGAGAACACTCACCAAGCACGAAAGCAAGAAAAGTCCAGAAAGGCTATTAAAGGAAAGAGTCGACGACGAGGGATAAAAAAAAAAGGAAAGCACCATAGGAAGGAATCGAACCCCCGACCTCCTCGGATCTAGACTGACACGGCGTTAAGTAACAACGAATGACTGCGCACGTGTTAAGACCACGGGTGTGTTGGACCACTACACTACCACGGCTGAATACTTGTAAGGGCCTAGAAATGTCTAATATCTAAAGGTTGGAGGCTGCTCAAGGCGACAGGAAGGTCAGTGGCGGGAAGAGAGCATAATTGAGAGGGTTTATGTAAGCAGTAAGCTTGCACGTCTTAAGCGTCTCTGTCCTCGTCGCACACCACTGCTTGGTGTACGAGTCTCATCTAGCAAATAAGCTTGGTGACTCTTACCCGACTGTAGTTGTACATAGTCGAGGTCGTTGGTAATCGTTGCATCGAAGCGGTTTGTTCAACAGTGTAGGTTGATGAAGACATGTACTACATACAGAACCCAACCATCTTTCGCTCTCTCTCTCTCTCTCTATTTCTCTTTCTCTACACAAAGCAACAAAACCCCTATTAAGCAAAGTCACAAATATCTACGTCTCGTTTCAACATCTCGGCGTTTTCATATTCTGCTCATCGAGCCTCTTTGACTCATTCGGGTTTGGCTCATCAAGCTGTCGAGACTCATATTCGAGTCTTACTCATCGAGCCTACTAGAGTCATTCGAGCATGCGTTGCCGAGCCTATTAATGTCGTTCGCGTCAACCGATCTTCCGCTCCATATATTTGGTTGTTCGCTTTCTCCTGTACCTTTCTTCTCTTCCAGTTAACGACCATCTCAACTTCAAACATCAGCATCAACATGACTTCCATCAACATCAACGACAAGACCATTGGCCTGCGCACTAATATCGAGAATGTTGACCTCACCTTCGGTGTTGAGCTCGAGTGCATCGGGTTCACCCCCTCTAGCAGTCCCAAAAGTGCGACGCAACTTTGCAGTGAGATTCTACAACAGAAGGTCTTGCTACCTTGTAAGCGCAAGTGTGAGAGAGGCATACACGAGTGGTATTTGCCAGTCCGCGAGGAGGTCGTAGCCGAGAAGTCAATCTCAACATCATCCTTCTCGGCTTGGGAGATCCAGAGGGATACGAGCATCAGGCTCAACGACCAGGAGCAGGAGGCTGTCGATCGCACAGCATACAACAACGGGGCTGCCTACAGCGAACCAGACTCAGAATTCGAGGACATCGAGCTGATCTCGCGAGTGCTGAATTTCGACCAACCTACCCCTTGTCCTAGAGGTCAGGTTTACCCCTGTACCAAGGAGCCCTTTGAGTGGCAGTGGAGAGAGGAGATCATCGCCATCCTCAAACCACTTCAGAAGGGGTTTAGCAAGCCTGGCTATCGCATCATGGTCAATGGTTCCACTGGACTGCACGTCCACCTTGGCCATGGCCCTCAGGGCTTCAGGCTAGATACCGTCAAGGGGATTGTCGGCGGTTTCGTGGCTCTTGAGCGTTGTCTTGACAGCATTATGCCTATCAACCGCATCGTGGGCCACATGGACTCAAAGCTGCTGTATGGTGTGGACTCAGATGACCTGTCCACAGAGGCTCTAACACATGACTTCTCACATCAAAATCTACAGGCAATGTCAGATGCTATGTGTAGACACGTCAACACCTTGATCGACGCTCAATTTGAGGAGAGTGCACCTGCTGGGTGGGGCCTTGATAGCGCTGTCCAGGAGCAGAACTCGGCCTCCCAAGACATGGATAGCAAGTCAATTTGGGGCACTGACTCCGGATGGGAGAAAGTAATCACTCCTGACTGGCTAGACGCAACCCAAGGTACCGCTGCCAAAGGTTCCTGGCTCGACGCCCCTCAAAAAGTATTCGTAGATGAATGGGACGGCACAATACCTACTTGCCCTGTTGATCCCGCAAAAGCAAGTCAGAACATCAAAAACCTCCTACTCAGCTATAACATACCTGCCTGGCTTCAGATGATCAAGGACATGGAGACACTACAAGAGATCAAAGCACTAGGAGATCTCCATCGCAGCTCTGTCAACCTCGAGAACCTGCATGAGCCTGATCCAAATGTTACCAAGAACACCATTGAGATACGCGTGCACGCCGGAAGCCTTGATGCCGTGGAAATAACCTCCTGGATCGATTTGCTAGGGTCACTGGCCCATCACATCGAGGGTATGCCTTCGGATGAATGGTTTCGATACCTCAACACAATCTGGGCACAGCCAAAGTATACTCTGGTGGATCTGTGCCATCGCATCGACGCTACGGAAGATACTGTCCACCACTACACCGATGTCCTCCTGACCCCTGACTATGCAGAGCGCCGCTGTGCCCGCTACACTTCCGGTGCTCACAACCCTCCTGACAGTCTTAACACCCTGACCCACTGCATCGAAGCAAACCGTCTTGCCCTCTCCTCCACACACGCCGTTCTCGATTGTATGACTCAAAAGCTCGCATCAGGACTCTACGGTCAATTTCCTCTAGCCTTCTTACGCCACTACATCCCAGAAGCGTCTCTCCACAAACACATCGCCGGAGGGCTGGACATTGAGGCATGTCAGGAGGCTCATCTGGCAAAGGCATGGAAGTATCATGGGGAGAGATTTCCCAATCATCCTTCTATACCCAAGGCTACTTGGTGGGAGTGGGTCTCGTCAATACTTGCAAAGGTAGAGATTAGGGGGTGAAATGAGTATCTAGGCGCACAGAGACGATACACTTGAGCTATGAGGGTATGTAGAAGGAGCTGCACCGAGAATAAGGAGAGAGACTTGGTTTTGGCATTTTGGTACTGGAGCATGCATGATCAGGGGTCGGCATCTCATCACAGCGAGATCATTGCGAAGGGCATGTCAAAAGGCATGATGGTTTTGTGGCTCATAGAAGTTTTCGTCGAAAGCGATTGTTTTTTGTTCTCTCACTGAACACGATTCTGTCTTGAAAATCATCGTGCATTGTGACAGTTGCAAATGTGATGAACTCGGCGCATAGAGACACAGTTTTATCCACTCCAGTCAAGCAATTGCTTCTATCACTATCTCTTATACACCATGCGCTCGCTAGACACGAGTATGATGTCAAAACTGTTGTGCATTTTGACTCAGAGCTGGCTTTGGAAATACAGTGCCATCTTGAGGAAAGCACAAAGGGCACAGCCGACCACCATCAATTCTTCACCGGCAAGCACAACCTTTGTTCCTGCATCTCTGCCATCTACACATGCTATCGCGCTTCATCTCAAATTCTTTGACACTTTCCATCCACTTTTTCTTTCATCCAACGCCACGGATTTTATCCACCATGCGAGTATCGTTGTCTGTTAAGATTAGCATCGTGCTTCCCTTGTCCGTCACCTACAAAGCGCTTTGTACCCACCCTCTCTCGATGTATAACGACATATAAAAGCTGTTTCGACCATGTTGATCTCACTGTTTGGAACACGAAGAAATTCATCAATCATTTCCAGGCGATTCTTATCATTCCAACACATTCGTTTTCTCAACACACCATGTCATCCAACATTGATATTGACAACGCCTCCGCTGCTGGTCAGCGTGACAACACTCCTTCCGAGGGACTCACTTTCGGTATTGAACTCGAGTTCGTCGCCCTGATCCCCAAGAAGACTGCCGAAAAGCATGAAAATGTGCCAAACTACGTGCGAAACCTTCTTTCCAAAGCACGAGTGGCTCGTCCTTGCGATAATCCTAAATGCAAGAAGAAAGAGCACAAATTCTTCTTACCCGTTCAGGGAAATATCCAAGGAATATATTCGTACGACCTCTGGAACGTGGATTTCGACGGTTCCGTGCATCTGGAGGATGCGGAGGATGACTACGACCATAGTATCTCGACCAGCGGTAGTATGGAGCTGATCTCTCGCGTACAGAAGTTTGAAGGATCATCACTGTGTCCCAAAGGCCAGACCTATCCTTGTGATAACACAAGAGTTCTCGAGTGGACTTGGCGCGAGGAAATCAAGGCCTTCACTGACGTTCTTGGAAGAGCATTCACCAAGGACGGATACCGTGCCCTCGTGAATGGGCGGACAGGCTTTCACGTCCACCTCGGTCAAGGTCCTAAAGGTCTCCCACTACCTGCTGTCCGTGGTCTTACGGGGACCATGCTTGCTCTCGAACGTTGCTTTGACAGCGTTCTTCCCACTAACCGCATCAGCGGCGACAACAACCGGGGCTCTTATCCTCTTCCTGGCCTCGATATTGATGGCTTCCATGCTCTTTACAAACCTGGAGAGGTCATAGCAAATCAAGACTTTGACATCTGGAACTGCAGGGCAATCTCTTGCGCCATGTTCCATCACGTTCGCTGGGAAATTGGGAAGACTGCCAGAGGCTTTAGAAACAGCTCAGCAACAACAGCTGACTCTTCTTACTCTATCACCAGTGACGACGTCACCTCAATTGAAGAATCTTTGTCGAGTTTCAACGTCCCCGCCTGGCTGGAGTACATCAAGAGTAAGCCAACCGTCGATGAGGTCAAGGATGTGACTGGAACTCACGCGAAGAATGTTGCCTTGAATTGTAGAGGCCTAGGCGAATTTCCCACGGACAACAAACCAACAGCTGAGTGCCGTCTTGGAGCAGGAACTCTTGATTACACAGAGATCAGTGCCTGGGTCGACTTTTTGGGCAACCTAACTCTTTGGACAGAACAGACTGACAAGGACGAGCTGTTTGACTACCTTGTGCAATCATGGAGAGATCCAGCCTATACTATCTGCGATCTAGCACACAAGGTCAACGCCAGTGGGTCGACAATCGATCTTTTCTCCTACATGTTGAGCACGCATCCTTGGGTACGAAACCTTTATGCTCAAGCCCGCTTCAACAAGCACACAAGCCTTGACCACAACCCTGCAGACAAGTTGAACGCTGTCACCGTCATCGTCGAACGGAACCGTCTTGCGGTCTCTGGTCGCCTCGCTGTGGACGAAAAGATTCGCTGGAAGCTTGAGTCTGGCAGATACGGACAAATGCCCACCAGCTTCCTTGAGGCCCAGCCCAACAACAGAGATCTCATGAGACCCGAGGCTAAGTTCTTGCATCTCAACGAGGACACTGAGAATGGATGGGTTAAGTTCATGCAGGATTACTATGAGAAAGAGCTCGGGGTCAAAGTGACTCTTCGCGAGAACAGCCCTCCCTCCAACTCTAAGCCCGAAGAGACAGAGAAGCCCATGTGGGACAAGTGGGCACCCGAGCCTGAAGACGATGAGAAGCCTGAAGTCGAAGCCAAGCCAGAGGGTGAAGAGAAGCCCAAAGACGATGTCGAGGTCAGTGAAGACGAAGCTTCCGTGCATGAAGGTGCCACTGAAGAGTCTCGCGGATCACCTATTGAATGGGCCTCGAGCAACGGCGACAAGGACGATGAGGCCGAGTCCAAGACGCCCAGTGGTCCTCCTTCCGAGGCTCCTGAAGCTCCTGAGTATGAGCCTCAAACGCCTGAGAACTCCCCTCCTAAGGCTCCTACCGCTCCCGAAGCCGAGTCTCCTGAAGCTCCCGAAACTGCAGATGTCGAGTCTGAAGCTGCCGAATCTGAGGCTTCCAAGCCTGACTCTTTTGATCTCCCTGAGTCCAAGTCCCCTGAAGTTCCCGAATCCAGGTCTCCTGCAGCTCCCGAGTTTGAGGCTGATTCTGATTCTACCGAGTCTGAGGCTTCCAAGCCTGAACCTTCTGAGGCTGCTGGCTCTCCCATCAAGGAACAGTCTTCCGAGGCCGAGGAAGCTCCCGAATTCGTCGAGTACGAGGACGACCAAAATGACAAGTTCGAGTCCGCTGCCACATCTCCTATCAAGGAGGAGTCTTCCGAAGCCCAAGAAGCTCAGGACGAATCCGTCGAGACCGAGTCCGAATACGATTCCGACGGTTTCTACGGCATCCACCCAGCCCTCGCCACCGCCTACAATGAGATTCCTGGCCAACATCTCTCCCATCTCGAATCCACCGTTCTCAACATGCCCGACCTACCTCTTCCCCCATCGCCCTGCATGGCAGCTTTCCACGAACTCCAACATGACACTTGCGAAAGATTGCACAACAACTTCTTCCACAAGGTCACGCCCGAGACTATCGCCGCTGCTGACTCTAAGGATGATGCTGAAAGACTTCTCGCTGAATACGTGGAGGCGGAGAAGCAGATGCATGTGTTGAGAACTTGTTTGATGGAGAAGGGGGCCGCTATCAGACGCTCGGCGGCCAAGAAGGAGTAGAGGTCTTTTCTCTTTTCCTTTTTTCTTTTTGTCATTCTTAAAAATTGTTTGGATCTTGTGAGCGATATTGTTAAATTGCCTGCCTGTATGAGTTTTATTTTTTTGTAGTAGTAGAAACACAAAAAAAGAAAATTGTTGCGGGTCAACGTTAACAAAGACATCTTGTGTACCTTTTTGCAGAGCTGGTGAAGTCTTTGTGTGCGTGATGGAGTTGTATGGGCATGAAGATCATGTCGAAGTCGACTTCTGGAGGCGAATCAGTTTTGATATTGTAAAACCAGGATAGACTGCTAAAACATGATTCGCAATACAGCACCAGCAATTAACGGAAAACAAAAGACGACAGGAAAGCAAATTGCATGCATTCATAGTTGTTCACGGCATCTCCTTCAGTCTCTCCTCTCAACCCTCCAGACATACGTAACAGACGACCATCTAACTGGGATAAGTGCCGTTGGAAGTGACAGCGTCTCTAAAGCAGCCAGCTGACTGCGAGGAGCAGAATGCTTGGTTTGCACCAGGAGCACTGCGGCACTGATTTTCCTGAGTCTCGCAAGTCCTGCAGACATCAAGTTGAACCGAGCAGAAAGCGGAGTTGGTATTGGGAGCATAGATGCAGGTGCTGTAAGCGGCATCACAGCTGTAAGCACCATAGACGGAGCTTGGGTTCTCGGTTGAGTGGAAGCAAAGCTGAGCATCTACAGTGCATTGGGTGCCCTTGGTGTAGTCTGTGGTGACTCTGCAAGATTGCTCGGTCTGCCAGCATGCTTCGCAGCTGTTGCGGGTGTCGATGCAGTAGCTTTCGTCCAAGTATGGGTTGGCAATGCAGCCTGTGTATGCTACATTGCAGTCGAAGAGGGCGCGTTTGGTCATGACGGGCGTAGCGAGAGCTGATGCGGCCATAGCAAGGGCAAAAATTGAGTTGCAGAACATATTGAGGTAGATGATGATGAGAACTTGATGGAGAATGTAGAAGCTTTGTATGTATGTTTTGATGAAGGCTGTTGGCGTGAGCATAGTTGGCAAGCAAGACACTTGCCTTTTATAGAGAAGTCGGTATGCAGAACTCGAAGTGATACTACTAGATGTCGTTGGTGTGCTGACGAGACCAACACTAGAGGCAACCTCGTCAGTCGTACTCCCGCCGTCACGTAGCACTCTCATGTCAGATCAGGCATATTGTCCGTGAGTATAGTCGCTTCTCAGTGAGAGAAGAGTTAGTCGAGTGGATCCGAGTATGCAATACGAGATCGAAGCAACCGGGGCGTAAAGTAGTGTAGTGACATTGGCATGGAATGAGAAAGTAGTTCAATGTCTAAGTGCCCTCGTGGTTGAATTTGTGAACTGCACCAAGGTGTTGGACTGCTCTCAGCTAGTCTCGAGAAACCATCGACGTTGTTTGCTGAGAAGTATCGCATGCCTCTGACTACTGCTGTCCCATCGTAGCCGGTCATGCACTCCAGACGCGTCCATATGTTCAGTCATATGCGGATACGGAAGCTCTGATGTCAGCATGTAGTTACCTGCTCGCGTTGTGTGAGAAGTGGCTGCATCAACATTTGCTCAGCTTTGAACTGTTCATGCAAGATGTTTAGCCGCCAACAATATGATTGCAAGATAATATTCCGGGACAAAGCAAGAAAGAGTTCCTTGGAAGGTCGAGAAGTGAAAACAAGCCGTGTCGGCAACGCCATCCGATCGCGCCAAGACACGTTCCTTCCCCGCGCTGCAACTCCGCTCGCGGAGACACGAGGAGATCTCGAAGGCCTGGGGTTCTCGGTTGCTGGACACAAGAGCTACATACCTTTCTACTTGTCAAACCGCAAGTTTATTGTTATCGTTTCTCGGATAACGGAAGATATGAGACGCGTGACATCGAGAGCTACTCTGTTGTCGGCTTGAAGCACCTACTTCTTACTGCTTTTTCCTCATGTCAAAACGCTCCTGGTCCGTCGCGAACGCCGCTCAAGGCTTACTCGACATGAACTCGGTAATTGGTATCGGATCTCGATTTTCATACAAAGAAGCTTATCAGATGCGTATAGGGCTCCCGAAGTGCTACAAACGCTACGTCGATGTCTCCACCACAGATCCACTTGCAGCAGGATTCTCCTAATGGGCCTCAAATATCACGAAAAGTGAAAGCATGTGCTGCCTGTCGCAAGCAAAAGGTGTGCCGATCTTTTTGACGACTTTCCGCACCGGGTCACTTATGTTGGTACAGATCAAATGTCTTATGGACAACAACGGAGAGCCGCCATGTCGACGTTGTATAGAGAGAGGACTCTCGTGTGTTTTGAACAAGAGTCTTCAAACCTTGATCAGCGAGAGATCGCAATGGAAGGATGACATGCACCGTGATATATCGAACATGCATGGAGCTGTACAGGATATCCTAAAAAGACTTTCAATGCCTGCGCTGCAACCTCTCAAAGCACCGTCAGCAGCTGAAGACCCTCAAGAAACATCGCCATACGACGACACCGTAGTCGAGAAAGTCGAAGATGTTGGCCCTTCTTGCGACAATTCACCAAAACTACCACCTCAGACCGAGTCCCTGCAGAACGTCCCTATTGAATCGCTCTATCAGATCACACGATTGCGTTCGTTACGAGCAGAGAACTCTGGAGACGAAAGCAAAGCGGATGAAGGATCAGATGTGGTTTCCAAGGGTATCGTCTCTCTCGAAGATGCGCAACGACTAACAACACTCTATCTTCAACGACTGGATCACTACGCCTACAGCATCGCGAACAAATTCAAGGATCTACAATCCATACGAAGACGCTCGGTTGCCCTCACCAATGCAATCTTGACTGTCGCAGCACTGCATGATCCGAATAGCAACCAGCTCTTCGGGCCATGTTGTCGAGAGTTCAAGCGTGTACTTGCAGAATCAATGTTCGTTCGTCGTATTGATCGTGAAGATCTACGAGCCATGTGTATTGGATCTTACTGGCTAAGCGATATGTCTTACACACTCTCCGGACACGCCATACGACGAGCCATGGGGATCAACTTGAGCTCAAACTATTATCGAGTTCTAAATGACGGCTCAGAAGATGCAGCAGACTGTCTTCGACTCTGGTATATGCTATACATCTGCGACCAACACTTGAGCATTCTCTATGGTCGACCAACAACAATACGAATAGATGATCCAAGTCTCCAAGGCTGGGAACGATATTTGGAAGTTCGAGTTGCAGTCGAGCAAGATCGACGAACAGCAAGTCAGGTAGCCCTGATGGTAATCATGGGCACCATCCGCGAATTCTTCGACCGCCACAGCAGAGACACTCAAACCTTACCTCAAAATCTCACCGAACATATCAATTCCTTCGACCGCCAAATCGACCGCTGGGTAGAAACTTGGTATCAACACCTCAGTAAGCAAGGCAACCCTACCTTTACCTTCTACGAAACTGATCCAGTGCACCACAGAACGACGTGATGATATCGGAGACTGGCCATCCAAAGGCGTCCTCCTCCACTCCAACCTAGCCCGCCTCCACCTCCACAGCCACATATTCCGCGGCCTCTCCACCGCCCCAATCCCGCCCTACTTTCGCCCTTCTGCCTCCTCTGCCGTCTCCGCCGCAAACACAATCGTCGAAGTCCTCCTATCCGACCCAGACATGCGTTCCGGACTCGTAGGCATGCCCCACTACCTACACACCATGATCGCCTTCGCCTGCGGCTTCCTCCTCCAAATGACTACAAAATACGACGGCGATCTGGTCCAGCGCCAACACGTTCATGATTTGATAAACCGTCTCGTGGCACAGTTGCGCCAAATGCCGACGGGGAAGTTCCATTTGGTCAGGTTTATGGCCGAGGGGTTGGAGAAGATGGTGGAGGCGTCCATGAGGACGCCTACGCAACCTGCTGCTCAGTTGTTCAATGGCGGGTTTCAGTATATGAATGAACAGCATTATAGAGATCCGGCGGCGGTGGCGCAGATGGATATGATGGGTGGAGGTGCTGGTGGAACAGGAGCAGGACAGCACAATGATTATGGAGGTGGTAATGATGGCTTCATGATACCTGATTTCGGGCTGTCGAATTCCTTCTTGCCGTTCGAAGATCCGGTTTTCAGGACATCGGATTTTGGATATCTTTGAGACGAAGAAGCTTGTCAGCAGCGATCGGAGGTGTACGGACCTTCAGAACTAGCTTCTGATCAAACACGCAGACTTTGTACAGATTTCAGATGAATTGATGAGAGCGGTTGTTTCTTTTCGAATCATTGTCTTGATGTTGGAAATGAACTGTTTCTACTGTCGATCTATAAAACAAGTGATGGGCTATGTACAACACCGATGGCCCTTCTTTCGAGAAATGCGAATCAAAAAACTCCAGTGCCGTGCTTTTTCATGCAAGTGCGATGCACAAAGAATGTACAAGTAAACAAAAGCAATTGCCAAACGAGCAAGCAATGCAAAGAAAAGAAAAGAAAACATGCTGATGCTGAAAAGTGAAAAAATGTGCTCAGAGCAACGCTGAGATCCGAGTCGACCAGCAATTCGAACTTTTATTTCCTCATCTAGGTCGTGGAAGAGATTCAATCACTGTCGTAAGGGTTAGAGGTTCTTCTGGTGGATTGCTGGCGATAAGGGTTGCTGGGACTGCGTCCCATCTGTCTCATCTCAACATTCTGGCCAGATGGCTGACGTCCGGATGTCGTTCGGTTGACGTCCACGTAGTTGGAACCTTGCACGTAAGCTGAGGGGCTTGTGGGAAGAGCAGGGCCAGTGTTGGGGATGGTGAGGTTCAATCCTTGACCTTGGCCACCCTGAGCTTGAGTGCGGTATTGTTCGTAGTCGTCGACATCAAGACTGGCTTCGGCCGTTTGAGCGTAACCGGTGTATGCGACGGGAGGGGGCATTGACTCGGTGATTGTCGGCACTCCAGGCTGTTGAGATCTTGTTGCCTGGGAAGGACGACGTTTGCCCTTGGTGTTTTCTCTTTGCAACAAACCTCTGACTTCTTCGATATCTTGGGCACGATCCGAGTTTGAACGCTCGTCTAAAGTGCTACTGCCGTTCTCCATCCACGGTTCGTCGCGAGTGGTGTCCAGACCAGGTGCTTGAGAGTGAAGATGATCGACGATTGCGGCTTCCTTTGCTGAGAGGCCAAGAGGGCCTGTACCTGTGCTCTTCGAACGTGTCTGGCTAGGGCTCAAAGCTTCTTCGACCTTCTTGTTAGGCACGAGTCTAGCTTTATCCTTGGTATCAGCAGAGGCTTCACGAGCTTCGGTGGCATATCCATCCGAAACAGAGACCGAGTAAGTCGGGTTTGCAGGGCCACCAAGTGCGTCACCACCGCCACCAGGACCGTTGATGGGAACTCTGCGAATAGATTGGACAAGAGCACACATGAACTTGGAGCGTCTAGCTGCACGTTGTGTCTCGTTGGCAAAGTTACCCTTGTGTCTGACCTCGACTCTGAGTTGCAACTTGGACATGTCGGAAGTTCCCAAAACCTCAACGTCAATTTCAGGAAGGAAGTCGCGGCTGTTGTCCTTGTCGGAGACGAAGTTGATGAGTTCGTTCTTGAGAAGTTGAATATCCTCAAACGTGGTGTCGAAACTGACGTCAAGAGTGAGCTGTTCCTTCATGAGCTTAGAACGAGAGACGTTCTCAATCCAAAGTCCGTTAAGCACGTTGTTCGGGATCTGGACACATTTGCCAACTTCCGTGCCGCTGATTCGGCGGAAGACGGTGAACAGGAGAGAGATGTGGTCGACAGCCAAGTGATCGGAACCAATGTCAACACGATCTCCTATGTCGTAAGGGTGCTTGACAAACAGGAAAATGCAAGATCCCAAGACCTCCTGGGCGGTGACGGAGAAGACGAAGGACAGGGAAAGAAGGGTGGTACCAGCAGTGGCCAGAGTGGTGGTGAAGCTGGCGTTGAGGAATGCGATGAAGGTGAAGATAATGATGATGAAGACGATGACCATGAGCAGTCTGTCGAGGACGTTGATAGCTTGGTCGACATCGTGCATGCTGGTTCCGAGAGCTTTGCGGTCACGGCTGATCTGAATGACCTGCTGGACAGCCTCGTCGAGAGAGATGTCACCGTTGCAGTCCTTATCCAGCATGATGAAGGCCTCCTCGGCTTCTTCTCTACGGTTGTCACCAAGAACCTCGATAATGTCGTCCTCGAACAGGGCTTCCTTGCCCTCCATGACAAAGGACATCCACAAACGTCTGGCCAGAGCTTCCGAGGTACGTCTCTTCTCGAGAGCGCCAGTAACGATCGAGTGTGCGCTGTTGGGGTTGAAGACCTGCTTTCCAGTAATCTCCTGGGCGACATTTCCGAAAGCGGAAGTGACCTGGTCACCAAATCTTCCAACGTTCTGCAACAGGCGGAAAGGCGTGACTGAACCGGAGCGTTTGTGGTTTGCGTTCTTTCCACCCAACATGCTAAGATTGAGTTGATCGGCGATCATGTAGTCTTCCTCAGCAAAGACCTCGTATGCTGGGAAGAGGGCTCTGGAGGCGTCGTAGAGCAGACCGAGGAGGAAGACGTTGCGCTTGGAGTCCTTGATTCTAGCATTGAATTGCTTGCGGTGGTAGTTGATACTGATGAGCTGGATGAAGAACTTCTCAACGAGCAGCACGAGAGTTCCTATCAGACATGCAGCGAGAATTTGGTTCATGATCTTCATCCAGTGGGTCATGGCTTGATTGTGGGCGCGGCCGTAGGGATTGCGTGTCATGAGCTATGCACATGTCAGTCTTGCGGAAAGCACAATTGCCAACGTGTCCAAACTCACGGGAATGAATGTTGCCAAAGAAGTGATGGCCCATCCTGCCAGAGACAGAGGAATTTCGAGCGCCTTGATGATAAGAGCATACTTGCGAGTGCCAGAGCTGACTACACCGGCCACGAATTGGAAGACGAAGGGAAGGAAGTGGGCGACAATCTTGGAGCCCCACAAGCTGAGCCAGACTAGTCGCGTGTTAGTCAAGGTCGGTCCAAAGGCATAAATCCAACCACTTACCAATCTCGATCCAGGTAAAGAACCAGACAATTGGCACGCCTCCAATCTTTGCATGGGGAGCAGCCGTGGCTCCAACAATAATAGGGATGGCAATGCAGAGGGCCAATGGCGAGACGTAGACAAAGTAGCGGGTGATGATGCTGAAGTTGAGAATCTTGTTGTAAATTCTGCCCATGCGGTTCAGAGTGTCCTCTTCTCCATCATAGCCGACAGATTCGTTGTTCCCTGCCCTTCTTGCTCTTCGTCCGCCAATTGTACGTGGTGGCTGACGTGATGTTGTTTTTGAGAGGTTGTCGCCCTGGTTGGCGAAGGGTGTTGAGCTGTCACTCCTGTGCTGGGTCGAATGGACCTCTTGCAGAGGAATGTCGATAGTCGCGTCGCCGTTGTTCATGTTCTCGTGTGGGATTGGTGAGAAGCCTTGACGAGACAGACGGTGTGAATTACTGCCCCTCAAGGACATGTCAAATTCGGAATGAGCCTCTGGCCTAGTGGGAGATATGTTGCTTTTATACCACTCCTCGCCTCTCGTACCAAGCTCTTGCTGAAACGGTGACTCTGCGGACTAGCAGCGAGTCGTGTGCCTTGGCGATCTGTCGGATCTACAGAGGTGAAATGAATGTGGGACCTGGGGATGGTAGATGGATACCAAAGAGATTCGACACAGAACGCTTGTCGATTGTTCGCCGTCGCAGAGGTTCAAGAGTCGCAATCTTCGAGATAGTGATACGTGGCAGTCTCAGGAATGATGTTGAGTAGATGAACAAGACAGCCGAGGGAAGACGCGAGAATGATTCAACCAGAAGGAAAAAAGGTGACGACTGCACACGTCCAACCAGGACCCTGGTTTTCTTGAGGGCACGGTCCATCTGCAGGAACTGACGCGTTTCAAAGCAGGTCCAGTTTGAAAATTCCACAAGCCACATCCAGTCTGTTATGCCGATCTTGATACATAGAACTGCCCGTTTGATCTCGTACCAGACTCGGTGCTCTTTTGCGACTTTCTGTCCTCCATTGTCGCGAGTACATGCACTGCTATTCTCGCCGTTGTGCCAAAAATACATTTGTTTAGCTTCCGCCTGTGACGTTGTGTTTTGGCACCCCGCATCGCATTTCCTTTCTCGTGTCAAGCATCCTCCGCCTGATCCGAGAAACTGCCACCTCATGGACCATCGCGTGTCCCGAGGTTCGCAAAAAAGCACCATTACGCTATGGCGATCAGTCAATCATCCGTATTGCTTGTCCAAGGAGACAGAATCGACTTCAAGTCATGCCCACCTCATCTGAGAGTGCAGACCAAGCCATCAAGCCTTCGTATCGTCGTATCTTGTCGGCAGTCGCGTCAAAGCATCCAATCCATCGTTGTATTCCTTCTATGAATGTTTGTAATCATCCTTGTCGTTTCGCAGCCATGGAAGCAACATCACAACACATTGTTTCTCAAACAGACATTTCTTCGCAGAGTGTAGCTACCTGCTGGCAGGTTTGTAATGCATGGATAAGTGCCTATGATTCTACACGTTGCAGAGGCAGGTACTGAAGACCACGTGCCTCTGGATTCAGCCATGTTCTCTTAAACTCAGTGTGCAAGGTAGGGAAGGCGCAACACATCGTTAGTCAACCTCTCGGGCTCTGCAACTTTCAACCTTTTGCACTTCTTCCATCACCATCAACCCTGATCTCCAAACTTATTCCTATCTTTCGCCTAGAATACCTACCTATCATCATGGCTCGTTCACGCGGCTCTGTTCAAAAGCGAAACATGGCTCCGGATTCAAGACGTCTGACTCGCAGAGAGAAGTTGCATCGACTTCGTGCAAATGCTGGAGCTGCTTCGACCTACACCCCTGACTGGTCAATGGAACCTCCTCTTGCTGTTGCCTCCGGCTAGCATCCGAACAGTGTGTATCAAATGTCTCGTCTTAAAGGTATACTGACACGGTCAAGGAAACCATTTCGAGCCATTGACGCATATCCACGACCGCAAATCTCGATGGTTTGCAAGACGCAGAAGAGCGAGAGATCACAAGAGAAAGGAACTCCTTGAGTTTCAGCTTGCTACTCTGGATGCCGAGCTGTCTAGTCGTGTTGACGACGTGATCCGGGCAAACAAGCATACCTCGAACGTACAGCTACCCGAGCTTCACACCAAGCCTATGCAAATGGTCAAGTGGGAACCTCCAGCACTTTCCCCTGTGCACACACCTACCTCTCGTCTCCAGCCCTTATCCGATACAGACTGGTCGAACCTCGAGATCTTGTTCTCACGCCCGCCCAAGAAGACTGTCTTGGCACCTCTGCCTACGCCACCCATATCTCTGTTGACCGCAACCGAGCTCGGTCTCTCCATTCAATCCCCACCGAAAGTACGCTTGCCAGAACTCACCAACAATTGCCGCCTTGCTCTTCCTTCCGTCGAAGGCCCTGTTGTGGCTTCGTGGACCTCGAAGCCTCCAGTTGCTTCACGTATCGACTTGAACACTATCCGCTTGGATACTCTGGAATATGACGACGACCTGTCCTCTTCGCCATTTGTAGCGGCAAAGCTACCACAATTTCGTGAGGTCGACCCTTTCGACCTGACCGCCGACTTGGCTTTCGAGCCTAAACCGACCGAGTCTGAGCATCAAAACCACAAGCCGCGATCAACAAGATGTACCTTGTAGCACGAGGAGATCGAAGATGATCTCATTGAACAAATCCTGGAATTCTCTCGGTCGCTACGTAAATGCGAGGAAGGAAGAGCGCCTGCAGTGTCACAAAATGACTCGACTGGTGGCAAGGCGAACAGTTCTGAGGTGGATTGGTCAAATCAGCCTGTCATGGACTGGCCTTACGACGCTCTTGGCAATTGGAACAACGAGCCTGTTCTTGACTGGGATGGCAAACCAGCTGCCGAATGGATCGAGGACTCCGCTGTCGGTTGGTCGGAAGAGGTTGTCATGATTGAGCACGATGCAGAGACGTACGATTGGACTTTCCTGTCACCTGAAGACGAAGTTCCAAGCAACTGTGTCTCGATGCTCAGCTCGGCATCTTCGAGTATGGAATTTCTTCCGCTTCCATTGAGAGATTCATTCTTGGACGATCCAACCGCATACGGAGAGCCTGTTCAGAGCATTTTCGGAGATGGTAACAACATGCGCAGAGTCTCCAAGTCGGCTTGGGAAACAGAGTCTGACTTTTGCATTCCTGCTTTCTTCTGGGAAGGAGACAAGAGCCTGAGTGAGGAAATATTCGAGAGCGATGCATTTGCATTGTATCCACTTTGCAAGGAAGACAAAACTTGGTACTGGTGAGAGATTGAACATCCTTAGTCTTTTGAGTGCCAGTCGTCATTGATGAGTTGTCACGTCTTTCCTAGAGTATCATCGAAGTACGAATGAATCCTATGACTCTCTACATGCTTCATTGCTGTGACATTCCAATCATCATGTTGGAATTGTTCTGTTGATGCCGATTTCTCTGACATTATGGGCGGCCGTCGATTATGCATGCTGCTTCTGCAACATGGTTGTTCCTCTCGACATCAAATGTGCCTCTGCCCCGAAAGCATACCTAGTGATCGACACTCACAAGTCACAAATTCTCACATGATTGGGATTCTCGTGGAGCGTTTGGAATACATGACAAAAGGGGAATGACAAGAGCAATAGCTCTCCCGTGCTACTTATGTCTGAGGAACCATTGAGAGTCCTTGTCCCCTCATGGTTGCCAACGGTTCAAATCGGTTGGTAGATGAAGGAAGAACAATATTATTATTACTTGCGGGTGACAAAATAACAGTCATAGGTATCTGGCACTAAACAATAAAATCAAAACAACGAAAAACAATCATAAAGGCCGTCACAAGTCCAGCTGTTCAAACACCCATCTCCTTCTCCCTAGCAGCCTTGTTCACATCCACATCCACATCCATATCCACATCCACACTCTCCCCCTCATATCTAGGCGTAACACTGTTCCCCTCAAGCTCCGGTCCCTGCCCACCATATTCCTTCCCCACCGAAGCACCAAGATACTTATGCAACTCCTCGCCATAACTCATCCACTGCATTTTCCTCACCGTCTCCTTTGCCATAAAAACCTGCATGGCCCCAAACATCCACTGCATGACCAACGGCACATTGACAAAATACTTTTTGGACAGGGTTTCCGGATAATGGGCGGAGAACAACTGGATGGCTTTTTGGGAAGCGGCTTTCACTTCGGGGGGTTGGCGGAGGAAGGAGACGCGTAGGTAGTCGTGGATTTGGAGGGCTTGGTGGGGGTCGGGGCCTTTGTTGTAGTCGGGGATCGGGTGGGTTGTGGAGGGGAGGTTGAGGGTTTCTAGGGTTAGTTCCATGAGGGCGACGCGCCAGCGGATGAATCTGTGTTGCGAGAGTCAAAAGTCAGTGATTGCCCTCCCCTTTGCATATGTCCGGGTCTGGTATTGCTGGCCAGCACCGATCGCACTCACTCATCCAGAGACCCAAAGGTCTTTTTTGTATCCTTTACAGCGCCGTAGATGTTAAATGTAGCGACATCTTCCTCGTTGACGCTGTCGGGGACACCCTTCAATCTGGTGACATATCCCAAGCCCTGGAATTTAGTCTTGTCAAAGACTTGTTTCTTGACTTCTAGGGGCTTGAACTCTTTACGCCATTTCAGAGCACCGAGGAGTTGGGAGCTTGCTGCATTGACCTGTCCTGCATTTGCGCGGAGGAATTTTTGGAGGATGAGGAGGGTGTGGAAGGGGGCTGGTTGTCCTCTGTTTTGGCGGATACATGTTAGCCCGTGTTTTGGTTATGTATACCGACGGTTCTGGTATAGAGGGGGGGGATAGTCTTTACTCTGCAGTAGGTGCTGATAGCTCAATGCCATACATCTCGCTATACCCAGCTTCCTTGATGATGTCGCCGAGCTCGGCTGAGAATCTCAAGAGAACATGGCCTTCGGGGAGGTCATCCCAGTCGGAGCCGGATTTGAGTACTGCTGCGTTTACTTTGGCGTTGAGTTCGGCTGCATTGACTCCTGTGGGTTGGTGAGCTTCATGATCATGATACTACATCTCAGGTTGTGAAAAGTGGACATACTGTTTGCGTCTGAACTTAGCAGAGAGCTGTCCATGATGAAGACGGTTTATCGGTTTGAGTTCCGTGTCTCGATGTAGTTAGACGGTGGCTGGACAAGTAGACATCTGATTAGATGTAGCGCGGTGTGGTTCGGCTTTCGGATGACATGCGTGTCGACCACGCGACGTGCACCATGCACGTGCGAAACGTGAAAAGCATTATATATTGTCTTGCTGGAGACCACTTCAGCAACATCCGATATGGTCTAGTGGCTAGGATTTCTCGCTCTCAAACCGTTCGAAAGAACAATAAGGTCCGAGGAGGCCGGGGTTCAATTCCCCGTGTCGGAATCTTCTTTTGCCCTTGTGGTGTGAACTCTACCCTTTTGCTCAGGCAGTCTTCTTCTTTCTTTTGCTCGGTCTCCTCATGTGTATTATCGTCTATATGGTATCATAGGAAATGCTTAGTAAGACTAACATCAGACCACCGTGATAGGTTGGATTATTGACTCGGTTAAAGAGGACCTTAGACGGTCTTACTACGTACAGTTGTGTGTCTTAGAGACATTGTGCTCTGGAAGTGCTCTACACAATCAAAGTCTATATACCAGTGAGTGGATTTTCGCTAGTTTCTTTTTGTGTACCCAGCTTGTATGATGTCTGGATGCTCCGATGATCAAGTATCGAAGAATCCAAGCTCATGATTTACAATCTGCACCCACAACGACGACATGTCAACTCAATCTTAGGACGACCACCTCAATCCTCCAGAGAAATACTTCCTACTTCACTCGGACGCTCAAACATCGCAATCTAACCTTTCAATCGAGGAAGAAAATCGATTTGTTGGTGAGAAAATGATAGTGGGTGGTGTAACCCTGTCCTTGTAGCACATGGTCATGAGATGTTGGCGAGGAGTCGATAGAGCTATCTATGCATCTTGGTGAATATCATTCATGTAAGAATTTACGGCATCGAGACTAGACAAGGGAAGTACGAACGTATAAGGATAGGTAGTTCCGATGAACACCAATTGAGACAAGATTAGAGCATAGCAAGAAGTGACATACAAGGCAGAAACAGAACGGTCGAGAAATGATACAGAAAGTAAAAGAAATAAGGAGTGGTACTTATCGTATATCATGAAAAGAATCCTGAATCCTGACACTCCCTCTCAGAATCACAATCTTCCCATATCGCGTCTAAGGTCTTATGTTACCTCCCCTCCATGTGCTAATTTTTGTTACTCTTGACCACCCCTCGCGATCGTAACTAATGCCACCCGGGATGGAGGAATGCACAATGTTTTGAATTCGGTACGGCTCTCCACTGAGAGTGTGGAAGTCAGTGCTTCTCAGTGGTGGACTGCACTGATATCAAAAACATTGTGCATTCCTTCAGAGCACACGGGAAGGCTAGGAAAAGCGAGAAATCTTTCGTCGCGCATGAAGAACTCGCCCATACCTAGAATCTGACCGCGTTGAGATGTGAAAAAAGTATAATACAAAGCCCAATTGTTCAACTGAACATAAAAAGATCTCCATGATCGAAGATAACTCACTCTAGATGTTAGGAGACAACTGATCATGAGCAACCAAACTCTCCACACTCTCGACACTGGCCTGCATGAACTTCCTCGCCTCAAGTCCAGCCCATACCTTAATCATCGAAAGATCACCTCCCTTGAGCATGTTGCCCGCACCACCAGAAGTGCCCAATTGTCTCAATATCGGAAGTGCCCTAGATACAAGACAACAAATTAGCTCACAACAAGCCTTCAAAATACATGGTGGAGCCCATATCTACGAACCCGGAGAATAAGTCTAGCTCGGGGTTTAGGCTGCGGCCGATACCCTCAAGCAAGAGAATACTGAGGACTACGTTGACGAAGTCGCCTTCGAGGCGGACGTGGTGGCCGCGGACCATGCTGAGTACCTCATTAAGGATGTCGCCAATCTTGATATTGCCGAGGGCAAAGGTGCGGCTCTTGACGCCGAGCACAAGATGTTGCATACGGAGGGCGAATACTTCCTTGTCGATGACGGCGCTTGGTTGACGACAGCGTTCGACCATCAAGTGTCCTGCTTTGTAGCCGTCGAACTCAGCGACGGATTTGAAGAGGTCAAGGAAATTGCGACGATTTAGGCCGTTGAGTTCGGTGACGAGACCTGTGTCGATGAAGATGAGTTGGGGTCGGTAGCCTTCATGGTCGATCTGATCCAGCGTCTTGCCCCAATCTTCCTTGGACTTTCTGTGCGGTCGTAGACGTTCCAAAACTTCTTCTGTTACATCAGTAGAGAGCTTGGGGTCAGGCTTGGGTCGGCTGAAGAAGCTGCCCTTGACATCAATCTGGGCCGGCTTGTAGAAGCGAACCATGATATTTCCGGGATGTAAATCGGCGTGAATGAAGTTGTCGATCAAGAGCATGTGGAGGAAGGCATCCAAACCTTCATCCGCAATCTCCTTCTGGAAGACACCACCACCGTTCTGCAAAAAGTCCTCGAGTGGGATGCCTTGGGCGAATTCTTCTACAAGCACTTGACGAGATGTGTATTGAGTGTATGGATAAGGGAACCAGGCAGTTGTTCGGTCGCGGAAGTTCTTGCGGAAGATGGTCAGATTGGCGGCCTCAATACGAAGATCCAGCTGTAGACGCATCATTTCACCAAACTGTTCGACTTCGTCAGGGAAAGAGAGCCACTCCATGGTGGGGATCAAATTGATCATAGAAGCCATAAAGCCCATGATCTTCAAATCTCTGCGAACAATGCGCTCAATCTTGGGATGAAGGACCTTGATGGCGACGTACTGAGAAGGTGTCCTCTGTGGCGTGCTCTTCAAAGTGATGTCAACACCTCTCTTGAATTTCTGGCGATAAGTGTCGGAGCCGTGAGGATCGAGGTCTTCGCTGACAGCGATATCAGGCTTTAACCTTGCCTTGTAAACCTGGGCTATGGCGCCAACACCCAATGGCTTCTCGTCGAATTCATCAAAGATGTCTTCGAAACGCATGCCAAAGGCTCGTTCGATCGTCTTCTTAGTGTGATGGAGTGTGTGGGCGGGAGCATTGGAGTGGAGGGCAGACATGACGGCGCACATCTGAGTAGGGAAAATATCAGTTCGCGAGGCAGCCCATTGGCCGAGCTAGGTGTATGTTAGTGCCTGTGAAGTTGTTGTTGAGCTGTGTGTCGACCGTGTCTCAACGCACCTTGATGAAAGCAGCACCGGCCCTCTCCATGCCATTGACCAAGAATGCATACCACCAGAGAGTGCCAGATCGCTCGTTGTCTTTCTCAGGCTGTCTCTGGCCAAACCAGATGACAGGTACGGTGACAATGACAGGAACGAAGATGAAGATTAAATGTAGTAAACGGAAGCCGGTCGCGATAGGCTCGATGATCCAAGTGTCGAGGAACTTCCAGATGCCCTTGCGGAGAGATTTGGAGCCTCCAACCCAGCCAGGGACCTGCTCAGCCAGCTCTTTCCTAGAAGCCTCGAGCATCTGCTGCTCTCCTGTCAAGCCATCCTCGGACTCGTCATTCTCGCTCAGGGTTACGAAGGCGGCGGGGGAGAGGGCGGCGAGACAAGCGGTACCACCCTTTACGGGCGGAGGCGGGTGTCGGAAGAATTGGCGAGCATTTTGAAAGAATCGCGGACGGTTGTATGTTCTGGCGGTAAAGGTGAAGGAGCGAGTGGCCTGCGACTTGAAGAAGGGAAGAGCGGTGGACTGTCGCTGCCAGGCGTGTTTCGCACAAGTGCGGCCAAAGAGCAGGGGCGTGCTCATGATTAGTCTATGTCGCAGCTATCGTAGTGTCGTAGTAGCCATGTCCTTTATCGTGTATAGTCGAGTCAATGTCAAGTGGATGAGCATCGAGTCGCTGCCGCCGACAATGTCGAACCGCAAACCCGCCATGTCAACGTCATGGCCTATCACATGCAATCCATCCGAACGCCTGTGCTGAATACCCGTCCAGCCAGTCAATCTCGGCATCCGTCTTCCAACGCGACATCAACAATTCTTCAACATTTCACACTCAGGCTATCGCCAGACACTATGGGTAACGACGGCGGAAGTATCCCTACGCGACGCGAATTGGTCAAGGAAGCCGCGCGCAATCCGACCACGACCGAAATCAAGCAGTCACAGCACGAACAACAAGAATATGGCTGGACAACCGACCCCATCACGCGCAAACCTCTCTCTCCGCCCATCGTCTCCGACTCGAATGGAAAACTATACAACAAAGAATCTATCATCGAATACTTGCTGCCTTCGGACGATGCGACCACCACCAAGGCCGACGCTGACGCCGTCCTCCAAGGCGCTGTCAAGAGTTTGAAAGACCTTGTCGAGATCAAGTTCGAAGTCGACACAAACTCCGCAAAGGACGTCAAGAACCCTTGGAAGTGTCCTGTCACCGGAGACCGCCTTGGTCCTGGAGAAAAGGCCGTCTACCTCGTGCCCTGCGGCCATGCCTTCTCCGCCACTGCTATCAAGGAAGTCTCTGGAGAGCGCTGCGTCACTTGCGACCAAGAGTACGCCGCCAACGACATCATCCCCATCCTGCCCACCGCATCAACAGATATCGCTCGCCTGGCCCTGCGCGTCAAGACGTTGAAAGAGAAGGGTCTCGCACACTCCCTCAAAAAGGCAGCAAAGGAATCAAAGAAGCGCAAGAAGCGTGAAGAAGCAGATGAAGCTCCTCCTCTGATCTCCGTCGACAAGAAAGAGGCCAACAACATCAACAACTCCTCCACCGCCGCCTTGACAGCAAAGGTCCTTCAAGAGCAAGAAATAAAGAAGAGAAAGATGCACAACGATAACCTCAAGACGCTATTCTCCTCAAGAGATCAGAGCAAGCCGATAGGCAAGAGTGCCGACTTCATGACAAGAGGTTATGATATCCCGGCCGGCGCAAAGAGGTGAAAGCTTCCCTTGTGTCAAGGCAAGGATAAGCCCTAATCTATACCAAAAAACGCCACAATCTGGGTTGCATTGCGTCGTCTGCTGTACAATACTTTGTAAGTCGGCAGCTTCGGCCGAATTACGCCATCTCCTGCGCTTACCCCATGGGTTGCGGGTTATGCCATGTCACAGGTATCAGACAGATAAGCATCCACGAGCTCGAATATGCCGTAATGGAGAAAATGCATCCTGATGAGCCTTCGGTTATCCGAGACTCTTTATCACTCTATCGCAAAGTGCGACCTTCAGCCGGCTGGGACTTTATCACAAGGACCCTTACATAGCACTTTAGACAGTCAGCTTGCTGCATATTCAAGTGGCGTGTCAGATCATACATCACTATATCACGAATCATGGCATCAATATCTTACACTGCCGCTTTCGGCCCCACGCATCTTCACCCACTCAAATTCCCACTCAGCGTGTATCAGTTGCATATGTGAATCGTTTTCAGATTTGGATATTTACAACTAGAACCGCATGAATAAAACACAACATGTGCAGGGAATGCATCTAGAGCTTAGCAAACACAGTACCAACGATGCCTCCCATCTCGACAAGCGTACTCTTATTCTTAACCCACGCCTCCAGACCCTTGCGTCCATTCTCCACTCCTACACCACTCAATTTCCAACCTCCCACGGGCATTTCAGCAGGTGACTCTCCCCAAGTGTTCACCCAAGTGATGCCCGCCTGCAATTGCGCGACAATCTTATGAGCGGCGTTGATATCCTGCGAAAAGACACCGGCGGCCAAACCCATAGGAGTGTCGTTTGCGCGCTTGACCACCTCGTCAACGGTATCGTAGGGCAAAATGGACATTACAGGACCGAAGATTTCTTCCTTTACGATGCGCATGTCATCAGTGCAGTTTGTGAAGATTGTGGGCTTGACCCAGAAACCATCTGCCTGGGCCTCTGTGGTGGAAGAAGGCTTGTCGAAGCCGCCGTAGATGAGTTTGGCCTTGTCGGTGTTTACGCCGTAGCGGATGTAATCGAGGACTTTTTGGTAGTGGGTCTTGCTCACCAAAGGCCCGAAGTTTGTGTTCAAGTCCATGACATCTCCTGCGCGAACGTATTCCATCTTTTCGAGAAGGCGTTTTTCGAAGGCGGGGACCATGGCTTTGGGGACGAAGACGCGGGTGCCGTTTGTGCAGACTTGACCGGTGGAGAAGAAGTTTGCCATCATTGCTCCGTCGACTGCGGTTTCGACTGGGCAGTCGGGGAGGATGATCAAAGGGGACTTGCCGCCGAGTTCCATGGTCACGTATTTCATGTTTCCGGCTGCTGAGCCGGCGACCTTCATGCCGGTGCTGACTTGGCCTGTAAAGCTGACTTTGGCAATCTTGGGGTGGGCGGTAAGGTAGGCACCCACGTCTCCAGCTCCCTGAACGACATTGAAAACGCCTGCTGGAACACCGGCCTCGGTGTAGATTTCAGCAAGAATTTGGGCGTGCAGAGGAGTGAATTCTGATGGCTTGTAGACCATGCAGTTTCCTGCTGCGAGACAAGGTGCTGATTTCCAGAGGGCGATTTGGATAGGGTAGTTCCAGGCTCCAATGCCTGCGCAGACACCCAGAGCGTTCTTGGTAGTATAGACCCAGGCATCAGGGCGGAGCTGGGTGGTCTCGCCGTTCAGACCGCCAGAGGCGACCATGTTGGCATAGTATTCCAGCACATCGGCGCCGGTGACAACATCAACAGTGCTGGTCTCTGAGAAAGGCTTTCCAGTATCGTGAGTTTCGACTTTGGCAATTTCATCATTGCGTTCTCTCAGGAGAGCAACGGCCTTCAAGAGAATACGAGATCTCTCAATTGCAGGAGTGGTAGACCATGCCTGGAAAGCAGATTGTGCAGAGGCAATAGCCCTATCAATGTCGGCATGGGAAGCGGCCTGGACTTCTCCCACAGGCTTTGCCGTAGCCGGGTCTACCGTCTGAAAAGTGGAATGCGAAGTCGCGTTCTGACGCTTGCCATCGTAGTAAAGCTGGCGGAGGGGATAAGTGGTCATGTTGATTTGTGAAGAATAAGTCCTCTTTATCTCCAATGATGATCGTAAACAGCAGACGAGAAGAGTCCTGGTCTTGAGGTGAGGCGACAGGATTATTGGCAATACGGTTGTGAGAGACCCTGCTGATAAGGCGAACAAGTAAAACCGAGCTTGGAAAAGTTTATAGTCGAGCAAATGTGTGGGAGGATTCACGTGTGAGCTTCCAGAACGAGGATGACGGCAGAGGGAGGAACTTGTGGAGGGTTTGAGGTTTTCGGTTTTCGGGAAAGGCGGGCGTCGCAGCGTTTACAAGCCACGTCGAAAAATGCTACACTGCGAAACGTAACTCTTGCCAGCAACCACCTTTACACATGAGTAAGTAGCCGATAGGCCAAGAAGATTCATCGCGTAGGACAGATGATTCGATAGGAAGCTCGAGCTTTTTCTGGTATCGAGTTCCTTACGTGTAGCAACTGATATGGTCTAGCAATCGACGCTAAAGCCACCTTTTGTCCACTACGGTCGTTAGGGCTGGACTGCCAAAGCCCTCTTTCTGTGAGGTGCTTGGTCTGGGCGCGCGTCTTTTGGAGAATTTTTGTATGGGCCAGGGAAAGAGGCCCTGGCACCGCCAGGTGAAACTTCACTCAACGACATGAGTCGAGGATCACTCTAGGATGCCGTTAAGATTGAGGCGTTCAAGTGACGGCTAAGAGATCCCGCAATCGCGTGAGTGGTGGGTCGTTAGACTTTCGAGTACAGATCGGAGTTACATTTGTCGAATCGTCGAGGGTCGCAGAGCGAGCTCCTTCTGAAGCTTTGCTTTATATACGGTTCACCCGCTGACAGCCGCCGACTTTTCGCTCTTTCTTTCTCTACACATCTTCTTTTCCTCGTCTTTTCCACCCACCAAACGACCATTACAATGACGACTACAAAACTTGACTCGACGGACTTTGACTTTGTCATTGTGGGCGGCGGGACTGCAGGATGTGTTATTGCCAGCCGTCTCTCCGACTACCTTCCTGACAAGAAGGTCCTCTTGATTGAGGCCGGTCCTTCGGATTTCATGGACAACAGAGTCCTTCTGCTCAAGGACTGGTTGAACCTCCTTGGTGGTGAGCTCGACTACGACTACGGCACCACCGAGCAGCCCATGGGCAACTCCCACATCCGCCACTCTCGTGCAAAGGTTCTGGGTGGATGCTCTTCCCACAACACCCTCATCTCTTTCCGCCCCTTCAAGTACGACTGCGAGCGTTGGGAGGCCCAGGGCTGCAAGGGATGGAGCTTCAAGACCTTCACCCGTCTTTTGGACAACATCAGAAACTCGGTCCAGCCCGTCCACGAGAGACACCGCAACCAGCTCTGCCTGGACTGGATTGACTCTTGCTCCACTGCCATGGACATCCCCGTCATCCACGACTTCAACAAGGAGATCAAGACCAAGGGTCAACTCACACAAGGTGTCGGTTTCTTCTCCGTCTCATACAACCCCGACAACGGCCACAGAAGCAGTGCTTCCGTTGCTTACATTCACCCCATCCTCCGTGGTGACGAGAAGAGACCCAACTTGACCGTTCTGACCAACGCCTGGGTCAGCAAGATCAACGTCAAGGGTGACAAGGTCACTGGTGTCGACGTTGCTCTCCAAGATGGCTCCAAGTACACCCTCAACCCCAAGGGCGAGACCATTCTCTGCGCTGGTGCCGTCGACACTCCCCGTCTCATGCTCTTGTCCGGTCTTGGACCCAAGCAGCAGCTCGACGAGCTCAAGATTCCCGTCGTCAAGGACATCCCCGGTGTCGGCGAGAACTTGCTCGACCACCCCGAGACCATCATCATGTGGGAGTTGAACAAGCCCGTTCCTGCCAACCAGACCACCATGGACTCTGACGCCGGTATCTTCCTCCGTCGCGAGAAGACCGACAAGCACAACGGAGATGGCGATGCCGCAGACATCATGATGCACTGCTACCAAATCCCCTTCTGCCTGAACACATCTCGGTAAGTTTTGAAGCCTCCTTGACTTTTCAAGCAACTAACAGTTTTCTAGTCTCGGCTACGACACCCCCATCGATGCATTCTGCATGACCCCCAACATCCCCCGCCCACGCTCCCGCGGCCGCCTTTTCCTCACCTCGGCCGACCCCACT
>JGI24891J29808_1000135_pt1 | contig 90317 bp, 73 predicted proteins | sample FreactcultuFSWF8_FD_29808 | JGI IMG/M metagenome (IMG submission 29808)
GTCACCCACCGTAGTACTAATCTGCCGTTCAACTGCTTATGTATGGCAGAGCGGACGGGATGCCCAGTTTTCAGCTGACTGTGGCCGTACGTGCTTGTTTCCCAAATTTTGAGGTACACAAAGAACATGTCATCAGGGTTGTAGCACCAAAATTGATCAGAAGATACTCGTAGATGTGTTTGATGACTACGGAGTTTATCAAACGCCAGGTTTAATCAAACTCCCGGCTCTCTCTGGCACTCTTGGGGCTTGGGTTGCAATTCAAGACTTCCGAATCTTGCATGCTATTCGTGCTGAGGGCGTTTGCTGAAGCATCATTACTTCCGCTTTGGAACTCAATGTCGACTTGAAGGGTCACTCCTTTTTCGGCTCCTTCTAAGAGGTCTGGCTTGGTGCTACTATTGGATGCGGCTCTTATCGTCGCGATGTTCTGAATTCTTCTCGCGTTGGAGGAAGCATCATTGTCCTCTGGCGCATCGACGGAGGACACCCAGTGTAGTATGAGAGTTGTGCACAAGACTGTTGGTCACCGTTACTGTTCAAGGACATGAAATGAGGGTTCCCTACTGTCAAGATTACATAAGCAGAGACAAATGTATCCGGGCTCTCCGTCCAGGATTGCGATCACGGTGAGGTTTGTGATGCTGAGCGCGAGCGTGGCACAACTGCCTACAAAGGTGCGCACGACCACGTTACGAAGTCTGCTGCTCGACTGCTGCTTATACGAATAGCAATTTGCGATCACAGTTAGTCACTCGGACTGGGCCTGAGAAATTCCTTTTCGAAGTACCACGTAGAGGCTGAAGGAAGAGGGTGGTAAGCCAGACGTTCAGAAAGACGTCAAAAACGATGGTCGGAATCAATGCGTTTCGTTGCATGCCGTGAAAAGATTGTTAGCGTGCTATTCAAGGTTGTCAGTCCGGCGTCACTGGATACTCACCCTATTATACAAACTCCTTCCTTGTTCATATAGGCAATACGACTGTGATAGAGGTCAACTTTGCTCGAAGATGCTCAAAGAGGGAGAGGGTGTGAGATACTTACTAGACGATCATCAAGACGACTAACACAATGTAGGGGCCTGAGCATGAATTAGCCTTTGGACCTTTTGCGCTCATATTCAGTCTCAAAACATACATATGACCCCAAAGAAGTTGAACAACCATAGTTTACTCTGCCTCCGAGGTTCGCCGGTGCTCCGAATGGGGTAGCACTTCTCGACTAAGAAGTAGTACAACAACTAATCAGAATTAGATGGTGATTGTAACAAAGTCTCAGCGATACATACAATCTTAGTGGACATATAGGATATGACTAAGTCGAGCATTAGCGGCGTTGCTATGAAGCCAGGTTCAAGCCCTTAAAATTGTCTTACGGCCTTCATCAAAACATAGGTCAGTGAAATTCAGACGAGGGACAATAGATAGAACAAACACAAAAGGATGGCGGCATCGCAAAAGCCGGCCGAAGCATTCACGCTGAACGCTTTGGAGAGGATGCCAGTGAAAAACACGAAGAAGAATGAATCAACGTAGATGGCGAGGACGACTAAGTCATGTAAGTTTATAAGAAGCTAGTATGGGAGGTGGTGAAATAGTCACGCGACTTACGCCAGTTGAGAACAGGTAATGTTGTCCAACTTTTGACCTGATGAAGACGTCGTGCTAGAGGTGTTAGAAGTATGATCAATATGTCCATTTGAGAGAGCTCACTGAAGAACACAGCTAGAATGGCAATAGTGAACATAGTGAGGATCATCGTGACCACCCTGGCCGGTGCAGGCACTTCGGTCGGAGGAGAGATCATGGTGTCTAGGGCCTAGGTCACAGAACGTTGAGAGGCCACGAGCGAAGCAGATCTGACGATCGAGCAGGAGCCACAATCATATGTATCATAAATCTTGCTTTTGAGACGTTTCAGCAGCAGGTGTTCCTCAGCCTACAACACTATGCGTGCCGTCATTGAAGTGGCCGTTTATCCTGGCGGCTCTGGTACGCCTATTCCAATAGAGAAAGTATCGTTGATCCTCCCCATGTGCTAAACCCTGTCACACTACAACTGTAGAAATGCACAACTGTGTGATGATACGCGGCCGTTTTGAGAATTTGTCTCACGGGCATCTAGCCAAGTGCAGTCGTTGTCGGCAAGTCGTGCGTTGACTGTCCCGCCCGGTGAACGCTGAGGAAAGCCATTGGTGGAAAGGACATGCAATGGATAGCCGTACAAGAACTAAATTTGGTCGAGATGCAGTGGGAGTCAGGTACAAGAACGGAGACTATTGCCTGACTCAAATGTGGGCGTCCAACGGTAGGGTTTATGGGGTTGCCGGTTTGGCCGAGAAGCTGAGTCCAACCGTTTCAACTCCAGTAGCAATTCATCAAGAACTGCATGTCTTCAGTCTGCCTTCAGCGTTTCCGTCGGACTCTCATTCGCGACTCGCGGAGCTGGCCTTGAGAGATTGTGATATGGCTATGTCGGAGGTCGTGAACCCAGCTGGCAGGGCCGTCCATTGCAAATGGCCATCTGGGCGTTGGAGGTCATGAGTCGAAGCGGCTGGCCCTTATGAGGTAATGATATAGCGCCAGCCTCACGATCAATCGAATTTTGGGCGACATTGTCGGCGACGACTTCGCAGTCAGCGAACTACAGATTGTCTCAAGTGTGCTGTGAGAACGACATTTTGCAACTGTGAGTTCGCTCGAACACGGCTGCAATTATTCACACTCGTATGGCGATCTCGCAGAGCGTTCACTCTGAGGGGATGTTGGCGCGACGCGTGTCAAAAAGGTGCGCTTCGTTGGGAACGTCTGTCAAGGGAGATCCGTTGAGTACTGTATGGCATGTCGGAAACGATGGCGATGGTTGCCTTCACCAAGAAAGGCATACATATCGGAAGTGGTTCTGTGTATCACAAACCATTTCTCCATGTTCTCTCAAGGCAGGGATTTAGCCATTCTTGTTTCTGTATGGAAGGTGTGATGATCCACACATGAACTCTAGAAGGCTTCTGAATTCTGCTGCTGCCCCCCCTCGATCCGCGATGGAAGGCAGTCACGATAGCCAAATCTCGATTGCACGATCACCAACGACCCTACGACCCGAGTAAAGCACGAAGCCATTGAGATATATATTCGAGTCTCGGCAAAAGTAATCACATGATACTAGGACCATTGTTGCAAGTGTTACTCGCCTTTGGGTCTTGTTAGCAGTGGTATGGAGCATGACCCTGTCCTTACTCGAGTACGGAGTATGCGCTTGCAGTTTGATTATCTTATTAATTAGACGCTTCGAACATGAGTCGCGCGGAATGGTGTACGGACGAAAACGCGAGAACTCGTTCGAGCGTCTAAGGGTTCGACGTCGCGATTTTGGTAGTAGAACATTCGAAACTACGACAACAACAACGAGTATCGCTAAATAGTTCTACAATAATTACTAGAGCTACAATATATGCTAGTAAGTAGAGCTATCTAATTTTAAGCATTATACAGCGACTAGTTGTCGCGTAATAATTGTTATACAAATTTAACAACGTTAGATTACGCCCGAAGCTTCCGGGCGCACGACGCCAAATTCTATTAGAAATACTGATTAATTAATAACAATTCAAAAACAGTAGCTATCTAGCTAAGATTGATACATCTAAGTAAGTGCTCTATTCTCTTTCTATTCATTGAAAAAAAAGTCGAAAAAGTTGTATGGTTCTTATATAATCTTCTATTTTCCTTTTTTCTTCTTTCTACAAAATCCCCTTTGCTTTCTACTTATATACTACTATCCCTATAGTCTATACTTACTTTAGTAGCTATATGGGCCTTAGGTTTACTAGATCTAGCCCCTTAGCTATTAATATATGCTTATAGGCATGTTATGGTTGTTATCTAGCTAGTTTTCTAGGAGGATTTCTATTAAAATTTGCTATGCGCAAATCGTACAGAAACTCGGAAATCGCTATAATTTTGGGCGCACCCTCTAAGCGCGTGTAAGATGTAGATATAATGAAAATTCTCGACCTATAGTTTCTATAGGTCTAAAAAGCTAGGAAGGAGACCTACGTTACGATGTGCTATAATCAAAAAGGTGGTCGAAAAAAGGTGGTTTAAAAGTCCTACTTAGTGTAGAAGCTGCATCAAACTCTTAGACGCTCCGCCAACAACCTAGCAATTTCCCCGCATTTTCAGTATTTCTCTTACCAAAATTTGAGCTTACGTGACCTCTGACTCGTTGGCGGAGCGTCTGATTAATGAGATAACAGTTTGATTTGTTTGTTTCCGCACTCCAGAGCCTCCTCCATTTTTGCGTGATTGTTTCTCATATGTCCACAACTACCAGCCATCGATACTATCTTTGTACATTCTATCTCCATATTATCACATGCCGTTCACACGAGACAGCATCTCATTGAGATCGCGAAATCTGTCACCCGCAAGCTCTTCCCTTCTAGAAGCGTTTGATCTCGCAAGCTTTCCCTTTTCGGATGACATGCTTGGCGGAATCACGTTTTAGCCGAGGTTATTCATCTCGCTACTCGCCTGATGCTTCCTAATCTTCTGTTTCTTCACCGGCCCTTCTATAACTTTACGTGTTTCAACAGCCCTATTTTCTTAACATGCAAGAACCGACATATCAAGCTACCGAGGACGCCTCGGTATTTTGAAAAGTCATGTTCGATGTCAACGGCTAAGTTTGCCATCCCTGTCCGTTGATGGCCTTCGTCATTTTATATAAGATCATCTCGTAGCACCACAACATGTAGGCTCTTTCCCTTTCCCATCCCTGATTGTGACGACCCCGTCTCCCCAGAATGGACTCCACCGACTCCGAGAAGGTGCAATCTACCATCCCACACAAGTTTTCCCTCTTTCGTCTTGTCCGTGACCAAGCTCGTGTGAGCCCGGAAGTTCTCGCCCATCGCTATGAGGGATCTGGCACAACGGATGATCCATACCTGGTCATCTGGATACCTGATGATGCAGGTAATCCACTCAACTGGTCCAAGGGATTCAAGTGGACTGTAACCATGACGGTCGCCATGACATGTTTCGCTACTGCCTTTGCTTCTAGTGCTTTCAGCGGTATGTTATCTTCTTGCTTATGATGAGCCACGACAAATACTGATGAGTGGTAGGCACCCTTCGCGAACTCGTATACGGCTTCCACGCTTCGACCGAACTCATCACAGCTGGTGTATCCCTTTTTGTCCTCGGATTTGCCCTCGGCCCTCTAGTCTGGGCACCACTTTCTGAAAGCGTTGGCCGTCAATACGTCTTCTTCTCGACTTTTGCAGCATTTACTGCCTTCCTTGCTGGTTGCGCTGGAGTGAACACTATCGGTGGTCTCCTGGTTTTGAGATTCTTTGCTGGCTCATTCGGATCATCGCCGTTCACCAATGCTGGAGGTGTCATCTCCGATATCTTCTCGGCTCAAGAGCGTGGTCTGGCAATCACAATCTTCTCTCTTGCTCCTTGCCTCGGTCCCGCCGTCGGTCCTCTCGTTGGCGGTTTCCTTGGTGAAAACGAGGGATGGCGCTGGGTACAGGGCTTGTTGGCCATCTTCGCGGGCGTTCTATGGATTGCTGGCTCCCTCATCGTTCCGGAGACCTATGCCCCCGTTCTACTCAGACGCCGGGCGGAGGAGCTATCGAAGAGAACTGGTATGGTCTACATGACCAAATTCGACGTCGAGAGAGGACCCATCTCTGCTAAGCAGATGGTGTCCACTGTCCTTGTCCGTCCTTGGATTCTGCTGTTCACTGAGCCAATTGTTCTGCTCCTATCCATCTGTAAGTAGAGTAGAAGCGCTCGGACCTGCGCCCAGATTGCAGATCGAGGGAGTGATACTAACTTACTCCCAGATATCGCAATCATCTACGGTACGCTGTATCTCCTGTTCGCTGCCTTCCCTATCGTTTTCCAGATTCACCGTGGCTGGAGCGAAGGTATCGGTGGTTTGGCCTTCCTCGGTGTTGCTGTAGGCATGTTTTCTGCCATCGGCTTCTCACTCTACAGCCACAAGTGGTATATGGCAGCCGCTGCTAAGAACGGCGGTCTCGCGCCACCTGAGGCTCGTCTCATCATTGGAATGGTTGGCTCAGTCGCGCTTCCCATCGGCATGTTCTGGTTTGCTTGGAGCAACGGCCCTTCCGTTCATTGGATCTCGCCTGTTATGGCCGGCGCTCCCTTCGGCTTTGGACTCACTCTGGTCTTCCTCTCCGTTACGTCCTACCTCATCGACGCATACGTAATTTACGCCGCCTCCGTCCTCGCCGCAAACACAGTGCTCCGCTCTCTCTTCGGTGCCGCCTTCCCGCTCTTTACTCGATATATGTATAACGTACTTGGCATTCATTGGGCCTCGTCCATCCCTGCCTTCCTCGCCCTTCTCTGCGTACCCCTCCCCTTCTTCTTCTACAAATTCGGCGCCAGAATAAGAGCTAGATGCACGTATGCCTCTGCAGCGGAAAAGGCCGTCATGATGTTGATGGCAAAAGCTGCCACTACAACAGTGACAACAAGAGAAGGCAGTATGGGCAGTGAAGACGACATTGACATCGAAAAGGCTGATGTCAAGGATCCTGCGGAATTGACAAGAGCAAAGACGAACGATACGGTCAGAGATCCTGCTGCTGTGTACGAGGCTAGTCCTTATGATATTGACCGTGTCAATACCAAGAACTCTGTCGCTGGTATTTGAGACTGCTGGATGGCAGTGATGGATGTAACGATCAGACTACTAGACTTTTAGACTTCAGATATACCCCCGATTAATTCCTTTTACATCTCCCCTGTGTGCCAAATTCTGTCACTTCTAGCTATCTCCCACAGCCACGCCTAGGGTTGTTTGGTCTGTACAAATGCACAATGTTCTCAGAATCGCTCTAGTCGTCCGTAGAGAGCCGCTAAATATTACGCTCTCAGTGGAGGGCTGTACGAATCTCAAAAACATCGTGCATTACTACTGCATGCGCGTGATAAAGTTCTTCATATGGGGCGGCTGTGAAGGAGCACAAGTGCTAGTTTTGACGAAGGGGGAAGGGTCGAACGACCAAATCTATCATGCAGTTCGAGTAGTAGTTGTGTAGAAACAGTTTGCGTATCGAGAGGGAAGTGACGACTGTGGTGTATATATTACAGATACGCAAAATCAGAAATCAACAACTTTGAAACGTCGTAGATACCGAGAAAACAAAGTGGCAGGGAAGGAACAAGCTCGGAAGTCAAGGAAATAGCGATGCAAATGGCCTTCGTCATTTTGATACCACAAGATCCGATCTGTGTTTGCGTCAGCTATCGCCTCCTGTTTCCAAATGATTTGAAAATATCAGCTTACATGATGAGAATGGAGAGATCAATTAGTAGCGAGGTCGACCAGCAACACAACGCTATACGCAACTTCAAACCATCGTCATATAACACCCGAATACTCAAGGTATTCTGTCAAACTCATCCTTGGCCCTCAAGTATCTCGCAGCAGGCCCATCTCCACCCTTCGCACTCAGCTCCATCCAATGTTGCGCCACGGCCATAGCAACAGGATCATATCTCTCACTTAACTGCTCTCGGTCTTTTTCAACATCCTTAAAAACATCTCTCAATTTTGAGAAAGGTGAGAGGCAGATACCCAACAACTCAGGATGTGTGAGGTAGAGTGTAGCGAGCTCGCGCTGAGCTGCGGGAATCCCTTCTTTAGCCGTGAGTTGGAGCAGCGTTGCTGCATCGCTCATACTGAGATCTGCGATTGAAGGATCGCTATGTTGAGGTGTAGAGGGTGAGAAGGCAGCAGCATCGCGTTCGGCCTGTGCTGCGGAAGTCACATGTGAGTGACCGCGGTTGAAAGTATGATGGTGGATTATTTGATCAGCAGTCTCGATCATGCCTTGACATATTCCTTCCTTCAGATCCAAAGCGGCGATGGTGGCGTTCCAAAATGCACGACCGCGAGGTGTGTTGTCGAGTACGTTGAGAGGGACAAGTGAAGCGATATATTGTAAATCGCGGAAGAGCGTCTTTGGTCGTAGTTGTTGATTTTGGAATAGTTCACGGAAACTGAGTATCGTATTGTCGTGACCTGCCATCGTTCGTGGTGTGGCGAAAGTGTCGATTCTGAGACTGAGCCTACGTTGGGAGAACAGGGTGCCACTTGGACCAAGAGGCTCATGTTCGCCTTCAAGTCCAAGGTCTGTGCGATGTGCTTTGAGCATGTCTTGAAGTTCAAGAAGAGCATCGAGTTTAGCATATGGGCTTGCCTGCAGCTCAAAGCGTCTCAATAGCATCCGGAAAGCCTGATCAAAGTCAAAGGAGGGTTGTGCGGCGCTGGTTTCGCAGTCCATGGCATCTGGTACAACGATTTGTAACGGCATCCTGAGCTTCATTGTTTTACGCATAGCCTTGTCTGTCTCACTGCCTGATCGAAAGAGGTCGTGAAAGTCGCTCAGCAGTAAGCTGGTCAAGTTCTGCTTGAGCTCTTCCAAGAATGAAGCTTGACTTTGCTGCAAGTGCGAGTGTCGAGAAAGTGGCCGTCCAGTCGATATCGGAGACAAGGCTCTCGAAGGAAAGCTCGTAGCACTGGAAGGAGACTGGGGACCTGCGCTGAAGGTGGACCACAACGTGCCGGAAGACTTGTGGGTGAGAGTTGGACTTCTGCAGCCAAAATAGTCATGCGTGACAGACTTTGGACTCATGCTTCTTGTAACAAAATCAGGATACATGGCTGTCCGAGATGGAGTATTGACTCGACCCCATTGATGTGATGAACGGGCTTCGTAAACACTTGGCGCAGTCCTTCGATACATGAGTCGAAGTTGTTCCAAAGCGCAGCGATCAGAGCCTGGTGTATCCGCTCTACCATTGATTTGTCCAGACAATGGCTTTTGGTCCTGGAAAAGCTCGCTGGACCACAGTATTGGATTCTCAATAACACTTTGGCCGACGAACTGGTCTAAACACCTGGTGAGCTCAGAACAGAACCGGTGTATCCGTTCTTCTGCTCTGCACACCCTTTCTACTCCATGCGACTGCATCCAGCGTAACGTCATGTCCACCTGAATGTCACTGAGTTTGCTTGTGCCGCCTTTTGCTACCGGTACCGACAGAAGCTCGAGAGTCGCTGCTTCGGCTTTGAGCTGCATGTTGTGGTTCAAGGATTTGGAGGCGCTTCGATGCCTGAGGAGAGGTTGTCTCTTCTCAAGCTTTGGCCGAGATGATGTCGCCATGACACGCAGAGCTGCTACGATCTTACGCAGATCTTCGTAATGACTTGCTCGTTGAATATCAGAAACGTACCACATCTTCTCCCGTAGACGATCGTTAGTATCTGAGACGGATTTGATGCTGGCTCGCTGGAAGTCAATATCCTCGCTGTGTTTCTCGATTTGGTTTCCGGCCTCCTGGACAATGGTTCGATACCTGTCAATGGATCGCTGAAAGTCATGAGCGACGGCTTGCATGATACGTTCTATTGTTTCGGGAGATAGAGATGTGGTGGTTTTTGCCAATCGGAAGAACAGATGTGCTTTCGCAAAATCTCCTTGGTGGTAACAACTTGCTCTTGCAGCTTCGAAGCGGCCCACTAGAGTAATGTGTGACGAGCCAATCTCGGGAGAGGTGATAGCATGATGTGGAATCGTCGTTGGAAGTTGTCCATCGAGCAGACTATGTATGCCTGTGCTGACAAAGTTGAAGTTCACAGGATCCAAGGAGAGTTCCGGACGAATGTGACCACCAACATTAGTCTGGGTGTTAGTCCAGTCACTGTGGGAGCTCGCACCATCAATCCAGGAAATTGTGTCATTGTCAACAAATGACTCGAGACTTGTCCATTGCTCGGAGAACAGATCCAGGCTTCCACAGCCCGGGACGCATCCGATGGAATTTGACAGTTCAACAAATGCTTCTCGGAGCCCATGGAGACAAGTGTCTGTTCCTTTGGTCTCGTATTCAGGATTTGGAAAGGCTGCCATAGGAGCAGAAGTCACAAAAGGCAACTTCATAGAAGTACCTACCTCCGATACAGAATCACAATAGCCACTTCTCGGGGACAGAAATTCTGAAGGAGACATCGTCCGAAATAAGGATAGACCAGAGACCGAGGACGCGGAGGATTTGAGAGGCGAGCCGCCAGTGCAATGGAAATCTTGAGATACATCGCTTCCATTCTCGGGATAGAGCGCACGGATTGCATGGATAACCTCCGAGGCGCAGAGAGTGGTTTGCTTCCGCTTGGTACTCTTACTCCGCGTTTTATCGATTCCCGATTTGTTCAAATTAATGTTCAGGCCAGTTTCCGGTGGGCAAATGCGAAACAGATCTACGACACTTTCGATGTCTGCCACAATGTTGGGCCGAATGGGAGAAGTTTGTTTCCTGTATCACGTAAGATCGACGTGCAATATGACTAGGGATCACGTACCATGTATAGGCAACACCTTCCATGATTTGACGGGCACGATGTGCTAATTCTTGTAGTATTCGCTGCCGTGCAGGCGAAGAGATGTGATGCGAGAGAAGGAGACCATAGCTCTGTTCGAGTGTAAATGATCAGTCAAAACATCAAGATTGACCTACTCACCTCCGGACTCGTGATTAAAGTAGCTAAGTATGATGCAAAGAGCCAACGCGTGCAAAGGAAGTATGGCGCTGCTTGCTGCTGTTGAGAAGATTGTTCTAGTCGAGCTACAATTGACTTTCCTAGATTTGAAATGCTGGATGGAACGATCGATGTTAGCTTGTTGTCCTTTAGGAGTTTGAGCAGTTTTGAAATGGCTCTAGAAAAGAACTCTTCTACTGCGCTAGGGTCATCGCCAGGATGGCCTGAGGTTGGTTGGACTTTCGTCCGGATGGGGCGTCTCTCGCTTTGGTACAGGAGGAAGTCACCGTCCTTGAGCGTCTCCAAGAGCCAGTTCTCCATACAGTGGTGCGCTGTCTTCTCTAATCGTCCCAGGTGTGCATTCATAACCATGATCACGAATCTGTCGCTACCAGGCTTTTGATGAGACAGTAGACCAGCGCAGATGAAGCCCCAAGCACTAAAAAGCGGGCCATCCTGGACATCTCCATCCTCAGGAATGAGGCGAAGCAGCAAGCTCAGGAGATCGGACCGGGAAAAGTCCAGGAATTTTCTGACACTGGCATGCTCTATATCATCCGGTGTCCTCCTTGTTGGACTTCCAAAAATCGACTGTCCGCCGGGGGATTGAGAATATGGCCTGGATAGAATTGCAAAATCAGAATCTGAGAGTCCTAGCAAACGGTCGAGCAAAAATATGGGGTCAAAGGAAAGGCGTGAAAGAAAAGCCAAGAGAGAGGTCCTGGCATCCGCCGATACCCTGTCAAGAAATGATCCACTGGGAGAGACATTATTTGCGGCCTCCGACGCAGAGGATTGCGTATCCCACTCGTCGCATGCCTGCTGGAGCGTACGAAAAGTATGGTAGAGCAAAGAGAATCTGGTCCTGTTCCCAGACTGAATTGACTCGGTGAGTTCATGCTGTACGTCCTTTGCGCTATGCAGAATCCGGCTCCGAGCCTCGCAAGATATCTTCAGCCAGTGGAGTTGGTGCTCAATGTGCTCGCTCTTCCGTCTTTGATATTTTTGCAGGCGCCTGAGGTAAGCTAATTCGGCCAGAGCAACAAGTTTTGGATTGTCTCGTTGCGCCATGTCGGACCTGCTGTTTTATGACACCGGCCTGATGTCAAATGTTGATGACTGTGAAAAATCTACTCGAACATTGTAACATTTCGCAATCTCGCACAGCAGAAAATTCGGGGATGAATAGTATCGCAATTGTTGAAGACCGCGACACCGCTATAATGTAAAATGGTTAGCCGCTACTGTGACTTTGACGGATGCCAGCTCATTGAACAGTAGCTTGTGATTAGTACCAAATGATGCAAGCTACCGATTGGTTGCGAAAGGGAAGAAGAAGTCCGAACATACTTCATACGTACGAAGGAAAAAGCAGAAGAGCTCGAAGGATCAAATGCCTTCTCGATCAACAAGATCCCGTAAAGCGACAATATAGTCAGAGCTTGCAGACACGACTCGTAACACCAGCGCTGTCAATGTGCTGACCACCGCGATACGAAAGAAAGAAGGGTGGGAACATCAGCGAGGAACTCGAATCGTCAGCTTCAGAGGTCGAGTGTGGGTGTCAGGGCGAGAGCCTGCATCACGAGCCCTCATGCCCCGGACAAGTGGCGTGGCATGCATCAGTTGTGTAGCCTATCAAGGCACTCCCAAATCAAGCATTCCTGTTGCAAGATTTCCGGTAACGCATCTGAGAGGCTCGTTGTGACATGACAGAAGCATCAGAAACAGCAAGGTGCATGACCAGTCCAGAAAACTTCGCATGCCAACGCAGCGTGACCTGGTGTGCATGAGAGCGGCAGGACGGACCAAGCAGACACTCGAAGCCAGACTCCGGGAAAAGGCTGGACGCTTGTTCCTTGGTTAATGAACACTTTCTGCAAGGCCAGGCGGCCTTTTTCACGACCGTCTTTGGGAGTTGCGCGAATGAACTGGCAGCCCTGTGTCGCGGGTCGATCTTGTGTTTCCCCGCTTTCTGACGCGAGCAAGGTGCCTGCGACCGTGGGCCATAGGGATATAAGCGTTAAAACTCGATTTAGGGCACTAGTCTGTAGGGCAAATTGGCTTAAAATCTCTAAATTTACGACTCGTAGAGGACTCGCAGTGCACTCGCTAAAGTAAATAACGCTATTAGGGTATCTTAAAGGCAATTAAAGCAATTAACTCCTCCGTAGCAACTATAACTCTAGTAATAGCATTTAAACCTTATCTTCGGCCTTAGGGAAACGGCTAGGGTTACGAGTTCTATAGGCATCGAACTTAGCTACCTCTACGTTAACACGCTAACGAAGGGCGCGGTTTTCCTATTTAAGCGTAGTATAGCTACGCTTGAGGCTAGTAAGGCGGTTAAGGATTATAGCGAGGACGGGGTACTAAGCGTTAGCATTAGCATAGCTAGCATCGAAGATCTAAGTAACTACTAACTAAACAGTATCGGTAGCCTTACGAGTAATAAGAGCATTAGCGCTAGCTTAAGAAGAGTAGAAGCTAGCCTCTTAAGAGACGGCCTCGGTATTATTTATACGCTCTAACTAGACGATAGAGAGCTACTTAATCTAATTAACGGCCTTAGTAGCATCGGAGGCCTAACTAGTAGACTTAGAGAAGAAGTTGCGAGCAAGCTTAGTACTACTAGTAGCGGCCTTTATAGAAGCTTAAGCGCTCTTAGCGGCGGTCTTAGTAGCCTTAAGGGAATCCCTAATCTCCTAAATAGCTTCGTCGACATCGGCTTTATCCTCTAAGTCCTAGAGAGGATAGCGGATAGAGGTAGCGGTAGAGGGAGAGTTAACACTACTATTAGGGTTAGCCTATAAATCGTATTAGTTTACGAGTCTTCTATAAGTCTGTTATAAGTTAACCTCTAAGTTAACTTGTAGAGGACTCGTAAGTTAACTTATAGCTAACTCGTAGTAGACTCGTAAACCGACTCGTAGATTATAAGTTATATAATTTGCGAGTTAATTTACGAGTTAATTTACGAGTCTACTACGAGTCGATTTACGAGTCTACTACGAGTTAGCCTTAATAGCGTTGCACTTAGGGTAGTAGAGGCACTTATAGAAGGCATAGCTGCTACTATTACTCTTATCGATCTATATATAGCACTTTAGACCCTTCTTCTTATAGGTATCGTACGGAGTACTAGCATCCTCTCCCTCCTCGTCGTCTTCTATACGCTTAGCCTTAAGAGCGTCGAGGATGCTCGCCTTTACCTTCTTAAGAGTAGCCTTATTACTATTAGTATAGGCATTACTAGCGTCGACAAGTAAGGTTCTCTACTTAATAAGGCCGATACTATAGTAGTAGTTACTAGAAGGGCGAGCTAGTCTATAAAGGTCCTTAGGCAAATCGCTATTCGAATTAGTAAGAGAAAAAGTAGTAGAACTAATAAGTCTTACTCGTTAGAAGGGATAGTAGGGATGCTAGAGTAGACCTCCCTACGGGACTAGACGGGACGGGACAGGAAATGCTAAGCATAAATCCCGGCGGGACGGGATCCTACTAAGACCATTTCCCGTTTGTCCCGCCTAATTTCCCGTTCGTCCCGCTAATAATTACTTCTAGGAAAAGCTGTCTAAATCTCTAAATATAGCTATATAGCTCTAATAGACTATTATAGACTATTATAATAATAACAATTACGTAGGACTCTAGATAATATTATAACATTTTACTTATATATAAACTATATAACAATATCTTACCGTGCTCTAATCCTTCTCTATTATATCTTACTCCGTCGTTGTCGTTTTATGGTTCTTTCCTATAACTTAACAGTGCATTAACTTTTAACAATTTTTTGACCTTAGCTAGCTATTTCTACATTACTACATTATATCCCGTATACGTATAGCACGACTGCGCTTTACTACGACTAGACTACATATCCTTCTTCCTTTACGCGGTTTATTTACTTACTAGTTCGCGCGTAGACTTCTTCTCCGCGCGCTTATTCTACTAGATCTTAACTATTACTACTGCCTTCATCTCTAGAGGACTATTATAGACTATTACACTATAAGGCTACTAATCCTATTACTAAAATCACTAAGATGTCTTACCTAGGGCCTAAACTTAACTAAGAGATACCTAACGTAGAACTAGATTAGTTAGAGATCGGTAAGCCTTATAACTATCCTACGATAGTCTTATACTAATACCGAGAAGAAGTGCGCGACGGCTAGATCCTATAGAATAGTACTACTATTAACCCGGCTACGGAGGAGCACGAGAATAACAATGCGGCTCTACTTAGATCTATGTAGGGTATAGAGTCTTATAATAGTCCTATAATAGTCTACTAACACTAGATAGAGCCTAATAATAACCTGAACCTAATCCTTCCTACGGTACCCCCGGTTATCGACGTCGAGATCGAAGGCTTAGATATCGGTTCCTTAGGCGTTAAGTATAGTAGAATCTATAATCTCGATCGCGGACGTAACCCTAACGATAACGCCTTTAGCGATATCTATAGTAAAATGCTCGGCGTTCTTTCGGCCTACGATACTACGTAGACTTAAATGGACATAGAGCTTAAAGTCCTAGAATAGATTTCTAAATTGCGCTAGTAAGTGCTAATGTAATAGAACTGTACTAGTCTAAGCTAATGATTTGTAGTGCCCCTACTACCCCTACTAAAGGAAAGAACCGTAGAGAGGGCCCTAATAAGAGGCCTAATACTCCTATAACCTTAGAGGACGAGGGTCTAGAATCGCTACTAGGTTCTAATTCTAATTCTAATTCTAAGACACTTATAGTACCTAAAAAGACTTTTAAGAAGATGAAGGTCTCGAAGGCAAGGTAAGTAGGTGTAATAGTCTTATAATAGTCTTAGCTAACACTAAATAGCGTGTCCGATCTCGAGGATTCTAAGTTTAAACTTAATCCCCTTCTAAGCATAGGAGCATTAGAAGAGCGCGTACCCGGACCCGATACTACTAGAAGCGGCAGAAGAGCTACTAGAGGAAAGACGGTTCCTATTAGTAGAGAATCGACTAGAAGAAAGACCGTCCCTACTAGCAAGCGATTACTAAAGGTCCTACCTAAAAAGAAAGCACTTAAGAAGAACGTAGCTAAATCGTCTAAGGGTAAAAACTACGAAGGACCTCGACTATATAACTTAAGCGGAAAAGGAAACATGCTCGGCGATAAGGCTCTAAGATTCGTCCTATTAACTAACACTAAGAAGGGCGGTATATATACTATAATAGTCTTATAATAGTCTTATGCTAATAGTATATAGGAACAAATGCCCTTTCTAAAATTAAGCACTACTAGGTAACTACCGGAACACTTATTGCTATCTTACCGTTCGCTAGACTCGTTAGAGAAGTTGCCTAGGACTTTAAAGGAGATCTACGGTTCTAGAAATCTGCTATCGATGCTCTTTAGGTCGCTATAGAAGCACACCTTATTATGATGTTTAAGATAGTTAACCTAGGTGCCATTTATGTAAAGCGTGTTACTATCTAGTCGAAAGACTTTAAGCTTATTAAGACTATCGTAGGCCGCGTAACTCTTTAATAGTTTAGGTATATGCGATTAACGTATAATAGTCTTATAATAGTCTAACGATTTGTAGAGCGCAAATAGAAACATAAGAAGAATGATTGTATTATTATAGTTTTTAGGTCCTTTAGGGACATATAGAAGGGAAAAATTAGCTTACTTAATTAATCAAATTAAATAGTTAGACGTTTTTTAAACTCCCGAACTAGTAGCATGTCCTTCTATATAATTGTAACTCGCCTTCTATAGATAGCAAGCAACTAGGCTAACTTAAAATGCTATATAAGATAAGCCTCCGTAGCCTCTTATAGTGCTATAATCGCCTTAGAACGAAAGCGTAGGTCATAGCCTAGAACGCTAGTAACTTCCCTTATAAGGCGCTAGAATAGTAGCCTAGGGATAATAAGATCCATGCTCTTTTAGTAGTTCCGGATCTCTTAAAGAGCTATAGTTCCTTAGCCTATGTATCTAATTAGAACAGGTATCTTAGTGCATCTACGCTTATAGTACCTCTTCTCCTAGACGTCTTTAGGCGCACTATAACTATAGACTTTCCTATAATAGTGTTAGTATATAAGACCCATTTTAATTATTATAACTTACGTTTTCGTTACTTTAGAGCTGCCTTCGGTACGGTCTTTACCGTCTTTATAGATTAACGTATATAGCGGGGGGCGGCTAGGACTTTTGCTATACGATAATTAGTAGGCTTACTATTATAAGACTATTACATACCCTACGCTACTTTTAGGCCGTACGATAAGGAGCTATCTTTTTTAGTACGGTCTTTACTCTAGCTACTAGCTTTAGAGGTAGGTGTTTTTAGTTACATTTATCCGTAATCTTCGCGTAGTCGCTTCCTTTTTCGCTATCTTCATTATCGCTATCTTCCTCGTTATCGGATAGTTTATCTAGTTCTAATCTTATATAACTATATCTACCGTCGCTATCGAGGGCAGTACTCTTATCGATTACTATATATTGCTTACGAGTAAGGCTTAGGGATCGCCTCCTTATATAAGGCTTTATTAGCAATTCGGCATCCTCGTCTAGTCATCTCTTATTAACCTCTATCTCGAATGTATTAAAGTAACTTAAGAGGTCATCTACAAATCCTAGGCCTATACGACTTATTTAGTAAGGGGCTACACCTATAGAAGAGAGGCAAAACATACTATAGTTATTATCTCTAGGCTCTTTGTAGTCTATAGCAATCATCTGCTACTATACATAACTATTATAAAGTCGACTAGCTATACTAATAATTAGAGGCATGTTATTTAGGGGTCAAAATATAGGTTAGTGTAGGGAATGTTAAGGAGGGAACGCTAAAAATCGAAAAACATAAACAAAGCTTCGGGCGTAAGTTATAATGATCCCTGCTATAGTTACATAACCTACAATAGTCCGTAATAACCTTTAGAAGCAAGCACTATGCTCTGCTCGTCTACTAATTATAGGAAAAATGGAAAATTAGTCGTTAAGGGGAGCACCCTAGCTTAAAAAGTTTTTTCCTACGCTATAATAGTCTTTCCCTATATTAACTATTATAGCATAACTAAAGTGACAACCGAACTTCTTAAGTAATCCTAGCTTCTTAGCAAAGTAACTTTAGTAGGCTCTTCTACATATCCTAGTATATAGTAAGCACGATGTCGGCATCGTAAAGAGCATTAGGCCTTATCGTCGATAATGCTAACATCGTGCCTACTATATACTAGGATATACAAAATCCTCCTATATGCTACGACCTATCACTTCTAGCTATCTCCTACGGCTACGCCTAGAGTCGTCTAGCATATAAAAATGCATAATGATTTTTAGATCGGTATTGTCGTCTATAGAGAGGAGTCGATAGGTACGCTTTAAGTGTCCCTACCCCTACCCCTACCCCTACCTCTACCCCTACTACTACTCCTATATAGACCCTACTGCTACCCCTATATAGACCCTACTACTGCCCCTACACGGACCCTACTACTACCCCTATATAGATAAGGGGGAACATCTACTATAGGTTAGATGTTTGTTAGGAGGCTACTATATAGAAGTTCGGGTTATAGGCAACGTTCTATAGATAACTTAACATTAACGAAGTCCCTATTTAGTCTATAAAGAGATACTAATAGCTCCGTCTAGAACGCTTTATCGAAGAACTTTCCGACGGGACCGTAGAGAGGAGTCGATAGGTACGCTTTAAGTGCTCCTACCCCTACCCCTACCCCTACCTCTACCCCTACTACTACCCCTATATAGACCCTACTACTGCCCCTATATAGATAAGGGGGACTAGTTACTATAGAGCGTACGGATTGTTTCTATAGTACTAAGTGCCGGTCATTAGGTTAACCTAGGATAAAGCATTAAATTGCTAAGGTATTAAGAGAGTTATTATAGAGGAGCTAAGAGAGGTTTATATAGCGTAGTTAGTCTCTTTTGCACATCCTATGCCGTACCTTACGGTAGGCTAAAATCTATAATAGTCCCTCTCTAGAGTAACTATTATAGCATAAGTAAAGTAAAGACTAAACTTTTTAAGTAAATCTATAGTATAATGTCGGCGTCGTCAACGATAAGGCCTATTAATCTTTACGATGCCGACATCGACTCGTCTAGCATATAAAAATGCATAATGATTTTTAGATCGGTATCGTCGTCTATAGAGAGGAGTTAATAGGTACGCTTTAAGTGCCCCTACCCCTACCCCTACCTCTACCCCTACTACTACTCCTATATAGACCCTACTACCGCCCCTACATAGACCCTACTACTGCCCCTAGTTCGGGTTATAGGCAATGTTCTATAGAGCGTACGGATTGTTTCTATAGTACTAAGTACCGGTCATTAGGTTAACCTAGGATAAAGCATTAAATTGCTAAGGTATTAAGAGAGTTGTTATAGAGGAGATAAGAGAGGTTTATATAGCGTAGTAGAGCTCCGCTAAGTGAATTAATCCTCGCTACTACTTATTTCGTCCCTAGAGTCATTTATAAGACTATTAGGGTCTATATAAGAGAGATTTATTACCTTATCCTATTCCTCGCGCTACAATTCTCGCATCGCTTCCTTATATTCTTAATTCTACTCGTTTACTAATTCATCCTCTAGTTAATTTAGTTCTACGAAGAAGGCCTCCTAGTCTGTCCTTACTAGTATAGCAAACCGACCGATTATTAGGTCCCTTAACGTGCTTAGTTTATACGTTCGGTTATATCTTACGTAGTGCCGCGTAATGCTAAAGACCTATTCGACTACGATAGAAGCGCTAGGAATATAGAAGATATCGCGGGCTATCCTTATAATCCCTAGAAATTTCTGTAAGAGAAACTTCTATATAGAACATATATTATCCTAATCCCCTCCTTCCTTATTAAACTAATCGGCTATAGTATTAATGTCTAGTATAATTAGCAAACGCTAACTATTATAAGACCATTATAAGACTATTACATACTGAATTTCCGGTACTCCTCGAATTTATTATAGTCCTATCTAGATTCCTTAAAGGCCTTTAGTTAAGGTAGACTAAAGAATGTTCTAGTTCTTCCTCTTAAAAGATTCGGCTTTAGCTAGGTCGTAATGTCGTCTACATACTTTTCCTTCTAAAGAGCTCTTAAGGAGTTCTAGTATAGATCCTCGTAGGAGGTAGTCTCTTCTAATTTAGCATCTATAGATGTCTAATGGCGCGATCTAAAAAATTCATTCTTTAAAGTTAGCTCTAATAGGATAGTATAACTAAACAAATGACTAAGATGTCTAGTAGTCTATAAATAGTACTTTCTAAGCTTTGCTAAGGCTACGTTAATGCCTTACAAAATTTCCTACTACTACTCGAGGTTACTTCTTTTCTTAATAATCTTTACTGCCTTTTCTATAGTCTCGAGAAGTTAGTTATATACTAAGAAGGGAAGATAGATCGTTGCCGTTTTCTAGTAAGATAGTTATTTTGTCTAAAGGGTAAAAGGCTGCAAGATGTATAGAATAAAGCGTAGCTACTCCTACTCTTCTTTACTAATTTAAAGTCGTAGCGGAAAGCTTTACATCGTGTGCGATGCTTCGTTAAATTCGTCTATAAGACTAAAGAGTTACTATAACATCTAGAAGGTCGAGTTAAATCGAGTCTTAACGTCCTATTTTAGACGCCTTAGATAGAACCGAGACTTAGGCGGTCTATAAATAAACGAAGTATAAGAATTGTTCTCTACCGTACGGCGATTATGTTTAGCTTCCTCCTTTGCTTAGGTTTCCTAGAATACCCTAAGCTAAATAGCTTCGAACCTTTCCCGCTAGCTACTACTATAGTTTATCTATATAGCAGACTTTCGCGCCTAGGATTATTAGACTATTATAAGACTATTATACGGCTAGGGATTAATCTATACCTTAAATAATAGCATTGCAAGTCCTATACTACGTATAGCTTTATAAAGATCATTTTCTATATCGTCGTCCTAGTTCCGTTCGATGTCGTCGTTTATTAGGGTAACCTTAAGCTTTACTAGCATACCTTGTTGTCTAAGCTAGATTACGTAAGCTAGGCATAGTATAAGCTTATAGTTAATCTCAAATTCTGTAGTAGTAATGTCTAGCATCTCTAGGTCGTCCTCTTAATCGTCTAGATTAAAGACTCGAACCGTTAGTAGTTTAATACTGCTTCTACTTAGCATATGTTATTTGTAGACGGACTTAATGCATTCCTTAAGCTCCTAGTAGAGGGTTTTGTTATTGCTTACATTGTCGGCTATAATTGCTTAGAGGCGTGTCGCTATCCTATATTTATAAAGGATAGCACTAAGCGTATTAGCCATTCTTTTTCTAGAGTGTTTGCTATATAATGGTTTAAAGGCAAGAAGCTTGTAGCAATGCTTAAACTTGTTAGTAATCTAAAAACATATAACTATAAGGAATGATTGTCGTGTATTTAGCGCACTCTAGGCGTTAATTGTAATAGCTACTCGGCCTTTATGTACGTTAAGCTAGCGCTTAATATCTGCTTTAGCTTCTACTATATAACTCTTATACTTGCGAGCAAATGTCGATATAGAGGGAAATTTGACATTAGGCTTAAGCTTCTAGTAGCTCCTCTAAATAGCAGCATTCTTAAAGAACTCGAAAGAAACGCCCGTCGATAGCATTACTTCTATTAGTAGGCGGTCGAATTCTTCCTCGATAGGTAGAAGCTCCTCTATAGATGACTATAGAGTATGTTAGTGTACTTGTGTAGTAGTCTTATAATAGTCTTATAATAGTCTTATAGACCTCGCTCGGACTTACCTTTTCTTTTAGAATATATGCTTCTTTGCTAGCTCCTATCGTAGCCTTCTAGTAGGAGCGCGATAAAAGATGCTTTCCTATTCCTAATGTGCCGTTCTTTTAGGGGTATGTAATGCGTTTTAAGCATAGGTTATAGATAACTATTAGCGCTCCGCCGTTAGCATATGCAGCTTCTCTAAAAAACTTCTATGCATCGGCAGTTTTGCTTAATAGTCCCTAGAAAGTTGTCGATTCCGTATTAGCCTTAGGGTAGTCCTAATACTATAGCGTTGTCTTCTACTATAGGATAAAAGAGTCATATGTTATAGTCGAGTAGGAATAGTATCGTTTTCCGTTAATGACTTTAAGACTAAGTCGTATAGCACACTACCGCCCCTCGTATTCTAATAGATAATGTAGAGCATTTCGGGGCACTAAAAACCCTATCGATAGAGAGGCTAGTCTACTAGAGCTAAGGAGGGGGGCGAAGGAGCCGATACTACTCTATAAATTAAGTTAAGAAAGAAGGGTGTTATTATTAAGACGATTCGATCGTTAAGACGCTAATGTTAGTGTTACCTAGGAGGACTTCCTAATAGAGGACCGAGATGCAGAAAGACGGGATAGTAATGCCTATCTTATAAGTCTTAGTAATCGTCGAGGGGATGCTAGTATACGTAGCATTGTTTCTAAGCATAACAACAATTAAAGAAAGAATAAGGGGAAGTGAAAATTAATATCGGCAGGCGTTCTATAGAGCTAGGACCTTTAACGCTAGCCCGGCAAATACTTAGTAGGTAATAGTCTAGTAATAGTCCTACTAACTACTCTATAATCGTGTCCCTGTCCTTGTCTTATCTATCCTTAGCCTTTAGTACCTCTAGCTAAAGCTTGTAATTAAGAAACTTTACCTTACGACGACGGCTTAAGGTTATATAAAGAGCCTTATACTTACCTAGCACCCTTTCTCTTCTGCCTAGCTTACTCGTTACGTACTATAGAGGTATAACTCCGAACGCTACTATAGTACTGCCGATAACACGTAGTAGCTTATAGTACTTTCTCTTTAGGAGAAGAAACTTTCTCTTCTCTAGCATCATTATAAGAGCCCTTAGAGAAACGACTCCCTTCTTATCTAAGGACTATAGTGTTCTATTTATGTTAGCTTTAACTATTATAAGACTATTATACACTTACATAAAAGTCTTCTTAGCTTCTATAGCAAGCAAGCTAGGGAATGCACAAAAACGGTTTGTTAAAATACTATCCTACTAAGCGGCTAGGCTAGGAAGGTTGTACTAGCTATTCTTGTCGGCCTAAATAGGTGCTTACTTTAACTATGTTGCAAGGTTACGAATGATTACGCTATTAATCGGGCCGAAATACTTGTTAGGGTCAAAAAAGCTATATTTAACGTATAAAAGCTAGAGATGTTAGACTATTATAAGACTATTATAGTGTCGAGCTTACCCTTAATGTCTATCTATTATAGTAGGACTTTCTTAGATTTTTGACTATAGAGTAATACTTAAGTGTTCCTACTTCGGGGTCCTAGCTTATGTCGAGGAGTTTAAGTTTATGCTTAAAATCCTTGTAGATGTAGTAGAAGGCGGTCTAGATGCCTAGGTATAGTAAGCGGCCTTAAGACATTTTCCGGCTCTAGTTTAAGAGTTTAGTTATAAGAGCACTAGCGTTTAGGTCGTCGTACTCGTCTTCGTCGATAGCGGCATCTATAGGAAGATCTAAAGCAACGTTGTCGTATAAGTCTTCCTATTTAGGATTATCGTTATCGACCTAGACATCGCGGTATTATAGAAGGCTAAAGGGGATAAGGTAGTTACTAACGCGGATGCCCTTAGATATAGTTTTAGTTATAGAGAGTTACTATAAGGCATTCGCGAGAGTATAGCTATCGACTCTAGTAGTAGCGGCTAGAGTAAGTAATAGTAGAGTAGGCGAGGACGGTATAGGTAAAGATAGGATAGCTTTAGACGAAGATGGCCTATAATCATCGAAATATTAGTCTAATGCGCGCCTGTAAAATGTTAGACTATTATAAGACAACTATAGGACTATTATAGTAATAAGCTTATAGTCTTTATATCTCTTCGGTTTTTACGTCCGCGAGCTTCTTCTTTTTAGCATCCTCGCTTATTGCCTTATACTTATTAGTCTTTTAGAGAGTAGCTCGCTTGCGGCTAACACTAGTATGAAACTTAGTACGCATCTTTTCAAATTTCTCCTAGCTAGGAATGCGAGTAGCTTTTTCCTTACGGGCGCGTTCCTTTCTAGTGTTAGTATTATCGGAGTACTCTCCTTCCTATTTACGTTTAGGAGCTATAGCGTTAACGAGACTAGGGAGGTGTAATAGTCCTTATAATAGTCGTAAATAGCGTATAGAGATAGAAGAGAAGAAAGGAAGAGAGCGCAGAAGTAAGGAAATCTATTTAGTAGGTATAAAACGGCGCGTCTAAGATCTTAGTACGCGTGTAATGTTATAAGGCTTATAGAGAAGTGCTAGTGTTAAGAGGAGTGTAATAGCCTTATAATAGTTAAGTTCGGCGCGCGCAAAGCGAAGCGCGAAGATTTAAAGTAAAGAAAAAGGCTATACGTAAAGTCTAGTTATACGTAAGGCGCTAAAAGCAATAGTAATAGCGAAGGATAGCGCGCGTAGGAGGTAAATTACATAGTTAGAGTAAATAGCTAAATTAGGCGCGTATAGGCTCTAAACCCCGTAAAGATAGTAGTAAAAAGCGAGTAACTTGCTTTATAGTTAGTTAATGTAAGTAGGAAGGTTCGTAAGATAAAGGAAGAGGAAAAGTATGTTAATAAGGTAAATTCCGAAACAAGATCTAAAGTTTCGCTATAGTATAGCGGAGTAACATAAGACTCTAGATATAGCTCTCAAGCTATTATAGTAAGTATTCCCCTATCTAAAATGTAGATTAGAGTTAGGATGTAATAGTCGTGTAATAGTATTATTAGCTAAACCGTTACCGTCTTTACTACTCCTATTAATACTTAGCCCGATTAACATAGAAACCGCTATTTACAATTGAAATTAGATAACTATATTATACTAAGTGAGTTTAAGTGAAATATTAAAGGGGTTTAATATAATAAATTTCTCGTTCGTCCTATTAGGTTTCCTACGAAATCCTGTCTACTAACGGGACGAACGGGACGGGATCCCGCTCTAGAAATTTCCCGTCCTATCCTGTCCTAGGCGGGAAATCCCGTCCCGTAGGGAGGTCTATACTAGAGATATTACCTATATCTTTATCCTCTATCTCGTCCTCGTCCTCGGCCTCGGCCTAGTTCTTAGCGAGAGTAGCCTTAGCCTCGAGCCTCTTACGATAGTATCTCTTAATACGCTTACGGGTTATATAGGAGGCGGCCTATTTCTTTAAGCTAGTAGCCTTCTTTAGGGCGGACTAGATACGAGAGGCGGCCCTATCGGCCTTAGTAGTAGCCTTAGCCTTCTTCTTAGAGGCGGATTTCTTAGTAGGGGTAGGGGTAGTAGCTATATCGACGTCGAGGGTAGTATTAGTCTTACTATTACGGGTAGAGTAGCGAGGGAGGGTAAGGTTAGGAGTAGCGTCGACCTCTTTAAAGGCCTTATCGTCGATAGGTAAGGTAGTCGTATTAGTAGTAGTTATATCGTTAATGTCGTCGTCGGTAACGCTAGCTAGGCGGTTACTACGGTAGAGGCTCTCGTCGCGGTCGTAAGCGGCGCGTATAGCGGTATTATAGTTAGAGTCGCTTATTATAAGTGTACAATAGTAGAGGAGTAATAATAGTAGAAGAGTAATAGTAGAAGGAAGTGTAAGAGTAATGTTATATAGGTAAAAGTTAGTTAAAATTTTCGAGAAGTAAACAAATAAACAAGCGAATTTCCTAGTGCGACGACTCGTAGCTAACTCGTATACTAACTTATAGAGAGTAAGCCTACACTCTAGAAGATACTCGACATTACTCTTATGCTTAATCTACCTAGTTTAAGTTACGAGTCGCTTTACGAGTCGTACTACGAGTCGTAAGCGGTAGGGTTTTAGTAGCTAGCTTCGACTACTTTATATTGTTTAGAGTAATGCCGTCTAATGTACGCTTCCTCTTTCTTAGAACTATAGTATAACCTTCGATAGATAATTAAACACGTATAGAGTAAGGCGTAATTAGTATTAGAGAGTCGGAAGTAAGACGAATAAGTAGAGGAGGCTTATCTAGATTAAAAGGCTATAACTATTAGCGGGCGAGTCTACATTGCGAGGTAGCTACGAGTTACCTTCTAAGTCTAACTAAGTTGTTCTTATTTAATCTTAGTGCTAGCAACAGCACTAGAAGCATTAGCATTAGCGCTAGCAGTAGTAGTAAGAGTGCTAGTAACCTCGCTAGGAGTAGGTAAGGGGGCCCTTAGCTTAACCTCTTCTATTTTAAAACAAAGATCTATAGCGTAAGTTCTAACCTTTAGCTAACGGTAAGGACGTAAGACCTCTTATAGACTGTCGCATTAGAGGGTACGTTTGCTATACTAGATTAGCTCGTTTCCCTTCTAGAAGCTATTAATAAAGGTATAGTTCTAGGCGGATTTAACTAATATATTATCCTAAGGGTAGTAGCGTATAAATAGATTAGCTAGATAGTTTAACTTATTAAGCTTATCGACTAGTAAGTCCTTCTTATATTCGGTGTTAGAGAGGGACTCTACCTATTAGCCTATACGGCGTAGAGGGTCCTACTCCTTAAGGTTATTATTAGGGTCCCTATATAATACAATCTTATATATAGCTAACTCGAACTTATAGTTCCTCTCCTATAGCTGTTACTAAGGCTTCTATAGACTTCTAAGTAATAGAGTAACGGATCTAGCCTCTACGCGTAACTTCTCTTAATTAAGGCGGATCTTCTTATTCGCTTAGTTACGTTCGCTTTCCGCCGTAGTAGGTACTAGAAAGACCTTTTAAGCGTAAGAGGAAGGTATAGGGGACGAGGGAGCGGCGGTTACTCTACGTTCTAGTACGCTACTAGTAGCTTAAGTGTTAATAACCGGTCTATCCTTAGGTTTAATTAGATTACGACGAGAGCACGTAGGGTAGAAGTTATATATAGTATATTTGTTATACAGTTTACTATTAAACGTATAGTAGTATAGCTATTCTAGGCCCTAGTCTAGTATGCTTTCGTCTATAATAGAGAGGATAGAAGAGAAGAAGAAGGAGGAGAAGGTAGGACGATTTAATAAGCAAGGTTTTATTCCTATAAGATCTACGAGTTAGTAAGCGAGGCTACTACGAGTAGGAAATTACATAAACTTTTAGGTCTATGTAAGACAATCTACAAGTCTACTACGAGTCTACTACGAGTCGAATACGAGGAATATACGAGTTAATTGCGAGTCTACTACGAGTCTAGATTTAAGCGCCTATCTCCCTCCTTACTATTCTATCTACCTCTTATAACGTATCGAACTTAAATAAGGGACTAAGGATGTCTCTATTAGCTACATTAAACGCATCTACTACCCTTAAATACGCTTACTAATTATAAGCACCTCGTAGCTTTTTAGACTCTACTAGGAGAGGTTCTTCTCCTAAGAGGACGTATTCTATAATCCTACTTCGAAGGTGTTTATATATAAGGTAGTGTATGTAGTTAGTACTATCCGGTCTAATTGTGCTTCCTCGTATATTGCTATTACTATTAAAAGCACGAGGGTAAAGATCTAAGGGAAATGCCTAACGGAGCTTATCTCTATACTATATAATAACGCTTTCTAGTAGGTATTCGTCTAGATTGTAGCCCTCGAGGTATTACTTAAATAGCTCTAGTAGCTTAGGGTTAACGCTAATACCTTAATCCTCTATATAGACCCCCTTACGCTAAGGGTAATTATAGTTAAGCTTTAGTAGCCTAGCAACTTTACCTTCCTACTTTCTAACCGAGTAATTGTTCTATTAGTATACGAAGCTTATTACGTTCTAGCGGATTATCGGTATATAGATAGTAAGGAGCGCGATACGGTCGATAGTAGAGTCTCTAGCAAAGATCTGCTCTAAAATAAGACGTTTAAAATAGGTTCTCTATCAGGTAAGAATTGCTAATGTTACGAGTTAGCATTACGAGTCTATTACGAGTTAACATTACGAGTCTATTACGAGTTAACATTACGAGTTAACATTATAAGTTCTTAGCGAGTTATATCTTATACTTTGCAACTTACCCCTACTAAGACTTAATCCTCTAGTTCTGCTTACTAGTTCCAAACTTAAAGCAATCCGAGAACGGTATGTCGCCCTATACTAACCGTATAAGGTAGTAGTAAGCATCTATAGCTATTATAGTCTCTACTCCTTAGTTAGTTCGTACGAACTAAGGCATATAACTAGTAGCTTTAACTATTATAATGTATTGCTCTAATATAGAGATAGTAGTGCGAGCGGATATACTAACGTATATCTATATAATGTTCCTTAAGAAGTGATTAATGGCAGCATAGATCTTAATTCCCTAGTACTCTAGCTTATAGTAAGCATCTATTAACTATGTCTAGTTTAGCCCTAGGCTCTTATATGCTATACGGCGTGCGAACTATTTCTTAAGTCGGCGTTTAAAGCCTTCTAGCGTAATAGATCGAGCAATACGGTAGACTCTTTCCCTATAGGCATAAAAATAATTAGCTACGAGTCTACTACGAGTCGTACGGCGAGTTAATATCTACGAGTTACTCTATAAGTCTAGTTACAAGTTAGACTTACCTTCTAATAATGTAGAATTATCGATATTAATCTCGAAGATAGCTATATAGATAACCCTTACCGTAGTCCTCGACCTCGCCGTTACGGTATTCCTATATAATATAGTCTCGTATTACGGCCTCGATCTCCTCTTCTAATTCTTAAGGGGGTCGCTTATAGAGGCGTATAGCTAGTCTCTTCTTTTTAACCGTGTATTTGCTAATATCGAACCCTTTAAGGGTAAGGATCTCTACTATCTGCTCGTCGGTTAGTAGGTACGAATAGAATAGGTCTATAATATATGTAGTAAGAGGTCCTTAGTCTTTAGTAGTAAGCCTTTAACAATATGTTATAATTTGCTACTCTTAAAGCCTCCTTTAAAGCGTACGTTAAGACACTCGTATGCTATAGTTATAGAATAGATTATTCTATACGCCTTCTAAACAAAGGCCGTACTGTATCTAGTGCCGGATTAGATCCTTAAAGTCGTCGATATTAGTTTGCGGCCGCGGCATATTGTTTATTTATTGTTTTAGGACGAAGTTTCGCGGAATTTGCGAGGTAAGGTGTAAGTCGCTAAGCGAGTCGGAAAGCTTTAGAAATTAGACCCCGCACGCCGGAATTCGGAAAGTTCAAAATCGAGTTTTGGCGCTTGTATCCCTACGGCCTACGGTCCCTGCCCAATCAGAACACCCGGTCATTTTTTTCTGGAAGGCAGTGTCACTATTTTCCAAGACTGGCATAGATGACTCGATCAAATTTGTGCCGTGGGTTATTGTCAATAACAATCTCCGTATAGCATACAAAGCTTGGCTGACATGTCTTCAAGGACAATTGATCAATATTGAAAGTATAATTAATGGCTAAAATAACACATGACTGCTGGCTAATAGAAAGCATCAATGTCGTGCCTGTAATCATTTATCACCAATTCCCGAACGATCTTTACTCGTCTGAGACCTTGACGACCAACTTGCCGCGGACGCGACCGGTCTTGAGCTTCTCGAACGCCTTAGGCACATCTTCCAGTGTGAACATCTCGCCAATGACAGGCTTAACCTTTCCTTCCGCCATCCAGCTGCCAATCTGCTTGAAGTCATCCTCTTTGGCATGACAGGTGAGGAACTCATATTTCATCCTACCACCTCCCAAGAATCTAGGCAGTAAGAAGATGGGCAAAAGGCGCTTGAAGAAGTCGAGGGTCATGGTAGCTCCCACGTTGACCATCTTTGTCGTGTCCTTCGAGAAGTAGTGGGCCGCCCAATACAACTCCGGAGAACCAACGAAGTCGACGATGTGATCGAAGCGCTTGCCGCTGCGAATGAGAACCTCGTGTACGTCCTGAGTCTTGTAGTCAATGACCTCGTCTGCTCCAAGACTCTTGCACAACTCCACATTTGGTCCAGAGCAAGTGGTAGTGACTTCACATCCAAGGGCTTTGGCAATTTGAATACCGAACGAGCCAGTTCCTCCCGATCCGCCATTGATCAAGACCTTGTCGCCAGCCTTGACATTGGGAGCGATACATTGATAGGCAGTCAAGCCAGCAACACCGACACAAGCAGCCTCTTCGGGCTTGACTCCGTCAGGAAGAGCGATTGTGCCATCGCGTCCAGCGACCAGGTATTCGGCCATGGCTCCAAAAAGAGGAGGTTCGGTTTTGCCGAAGACGGCCTGACCAGGCTTCAAGTCGGATCTCGAAGTCTTGACGACTACACCAGCAAAGTCCATACACGGTGATGCAGGCGTAGAGATGGCAAATTGTCCGACAAAAGGAGCCTCAGGAAGCTTGTAGTCGACGGGATTGAGGGCAGCATAGTGAACCTTGACAAGAGTTTGGTCTTTGCCGAGTGAGTTGGCCGATTTGGGAAGCGCTGCATTATTGTTCACTTTAAGACTCTTCTCGATGGTGCCGGTGACGGAAGTCCATTGAGAAGCCCTCATGGTGGATGGAATAGATGCCGCCATTTGTCGCGGTGGTGTCGTTTGAGCAGTGCGGAAGTTGGTGATTGTTGTCTGCTGTCGTTTGAGTGAATTTCTGATGTTGATTGCGTAGCAAGATTAGTGTCAGAATTTACAGTAATGTCGACGTGTGTAGAAGTTCCAATGGAAGGTGTCGCGCGAGCAGGTTGAGCTCTTTGGTGGAATTGCTTGCGATTATGACGTTTCTTATCTAGACGAGCACGGACCAGATCGGACTCAAAATGCATCCGTGACTTTGTCAGCTCCATCTCCAACCAACTTCTTCCTCAGAACACAACACTATCAACTTGCGGATCATTATACTGAGGACTGAAATGGAGTGCGGGCCGGCAAAGCCATACTTCTGATTCGATTGTACAGCAAAAACCCAGTGTCCGTCATAAGGCTTCACAAGAAACCTTCCCATGCTCCTTCCCAACCACAACTCCAGACCACGAACTCCCTGAACCCATGAACCCATGCACCCAGCGTCGAACTCATAGAAGAAGACAACAAAGGAAATCGACACGAAATACTGAATGACTACCCAGCAAATAGGGGTGGCATAGAAACAGCAGTTGTTGTGTATGAGCGCCATAAAAGATGGACCACTGGTGGGAGCAAATAGAAGTTGATGTTAGTCCGGTCCAGACAGCTATTCGAGCGTAGCTTTGTGATAATGCTCGGTCGTTTGGTCGTTCGCTTCTCGCATGCATACAAGTGGGCCTGTCTGTTGTCAGCTCTCACCCCACACAAAAAGATCGGAATATCTCACCTCTCTGTCAATGCCTCGAAACTCGTGAAACGTCTCACAACACCATATCCCATCACACCTTCCTGCGTTTCTGACCCGGCAAAGCGGCCGCAGCAGCTGCTGCTGCTGCATCCCTCTGTGCCAACTGCATCTTCAATCCCGCGACCTCCTCCTGCAAACCCCTCATAGCTTCCCACAGATCATCAATATCCTGCTGCTTCGGCTGTGCTGCTACAACGAAATTTGCACTCGCGGAAGCATTTCCAGAATTCGAGACCCCGCCTCCACTCGCAGCTTTGGTCTTGTGGTTTTCGCGATACCGGCGTTTGGCTTCTTCACGCTCGGCATCAGTGTGGTATTTACGTGGGCGACCTCTGCCTTTCTTGGCCGATTGGGACAGAGAGGGCGATTGTGCTGATGTGTTGTGATTGATATTATTGTTGCTGATGGTGGAGGGTTCTCCGATAGAGGGGCTCTGTGGTGCCGCGCTGATTGGGGAGGACGAGCTTTCCATCTTTTCGTTGTCGCTCATTTTGTGTGAGTGCTGTTAATTCGCAACGTCGGACAAGCAGTTGTATAAGGTTATATTAGAAAAGAGAAGGCGCTTGATTGTTTGCGGAAAAAAGTGTTTGTGATAATTTATCGTGCGCAGTGAAAGAACGGGGAGATAAAAGGGAGAAAAAAAGAATTCTTTGTTTTCTTTGCATTTTTCTTCATCCCGCGCTTGTGCTGTGATGTAATTATGACTGGCCCGAGCGCGTTGCCTGCCTCATGCCTTTCTACTTACTGTCCTCTCATCCAAGCTTCAACTGTCCAGGACGTTTGTTGATGAAGCAGCTCAAAGAAACAGGTTGATTATCGGGGTCCTTGCTTGCAAACAGTTTGCTCACCGGAGGTCTGAGTCGGCCACCACGTCCCTGTCGTCACGGCCAGAATTTTGATCGCTCAACAAGGCTTGCTAATTGCTTGTCGGAAGGCACAGTGCTTTCAAGCTTGGCAACAATGTCCACTGAGAGCATGAAAGGCCGAGTCGCGGTTTCCACATATCTGGAGTAAAATTACAATGCACTTGTATCAAAGCTAGCTACTCGAATCTAGTGAAACACACCCCTGCTATGGTACAATGGCAACATACCTCTCATGAAACTCTTCGTGAGAATCGACATATCTCCTTCTGGACATGGACAGTTCTCCTTATTCTTCGTCTCCGAACAACTCTTCGATGAGTTTCGACCTGGCTGTCCTGGTCACTCGGGTGCGCTTTGCGCGACTCAATGGCTTGGGTTGGAGCTCATCACTGTCCTCATCGCCATCCAACTCTCTCTTTCCGTTGTTCACAGCGTCTGTATCTGTATTGGGCAGTGCGAATAATAGCTTGGGAAGACTGGGTTGAGAGCCAGTAGTCAAGTAACTGGCAAACGAACCATCTGACTGACTGCGATGAAGGCTTGTGGTAGGGTCTTGCTTTGGCTCTGACCTAGCTTCAGCCTCAGCCTGCACCTGCACATTGGCTCTTTCTTCCTTCTCGCGACGAAACTTGCGGTAGTATCGGCCCTTAATGGCGTTGCTGGTGCGGTCGGTCCCAAATTTGTCCTTCAAGCGCTGGATGCACGCCTCGGTTTTCTTCTGAGTGCTCCAGTGAATAAGAGCAGGATCGGCGTCGAGTGCCTCCATAGATGCCAGCATAATATCGTCCTCTTCAGGAGTCCACATTGACAAAGCTTTCTTGCCGGCACTATGGTCGTGGTTGTCGTTGTTGGCGGGGATGCGATCGTCGTGCGGCTTGTCGCTGGCAGGGTCTTCGCCCACGTCGCTATTCGCAGTGACTTGCGACGGGTGTACTAGCCTCTGATAACGTCCAATGCATGCTGCTGTGGTACGGACGATGTTGTGGTCAGCGAGAAGTCGTTGACTGCACACATCGAAGCGCTTCCTGTTCTTTGCAACTTCAGTATGCTCAAGATCTTCCAGGATATCGGTCAAAGCTTTGTCCTCGCGTTCCGTCCAAGAGCGGCTTCTGCCCGTGTCGCCGTTCAAGTCGGAAGCAGCTTGATAGTTGTCGGCAAAAGCGCTGTGGTTAGCCTTGCTGTTGTCGGAAGTCGTCCCGGCAGGGATGTTGCGAGCAGACGTGCTGCGGATAATAGAGCCACCCTCTTGATCGGCTTGGTAGCCACGCTCTGTCACGGTTGATGGACATTCCGCCTGCTTCCTCGGCCACTGAGCCGTGACAGCATATGGAGTGCGGATATATCCGTACCGCTCCTTGAGTCGCTCACTGCCTAACGTGGATCGTTGAATCACATTGAGGTTTGCGAGCGATGGGTCTGCACCGATACCCTTCACGATCTCGGCCAGGGCTTTTTTCTCCTCTTCGGACCAGATCTTGGATCTACCTGACTTGACCGGCAAATCTCTGGCGAGGAGGCTCCGACCACTGTGGATAGTGTTGACTGGAGTGCTTGGGTTCGGGGCAGCATGCGTGCTAGTATACTGTTGCTCTTTCAACCAGCCCAAGGACTCCCACATGGCCAACAGCATTTCTGCTCTTTCTTTCGGCTTGTTCCCTCCGAACTTCAAAGTATTGCGCCAGTGCTCCATGGTGCGTCTCTGCATGCCGGGCTGCATGGCGGTGGCGTATTGTTCGAAGAAGATACACTTGGTCTGGGCGTACTCCTCAGCAGTCCAGCTCATGGCAGCCGCAATGACTCGATCCGGCTCTTGAAGTCGCTGAACGCCTTCAGCTTCCAGACCAGTCTCCAGCCAGTTTGGGACTTTGATGGCGTTGACAAGAGGTAGCGAGGTCAATTTAGCGTGATAGTCGGCTGGATAATTGACTGGTGCGTGGCTTTTGACCTTGAGCCATGTTTCAGCTGAGGGCTTGTCTCTCTTCGGCGTGCCAGCACGCGGAGCTGAAGATCTCACTACACGCAGCGGAAGGTCGTCCTCGTCCATCGAGCTGAAGTCTTGGTTCGCAATCAATCCATGGCCGCTGGATCTGCTCTTGCGAGCTCTGCGCTGTGCTTGGGCCGGCTTCAAAACAGGCGCGGAGCTCTCTTGGTGCTTGCTTGTCGATGCAAGAGCAGTGTCACGACCGCATGCTGAAAATCAATGGGTCAGCACTTGTGATCCCGGAAGCCAAGTGCTTGACTGTAGCACATCATCAAAAGGCACGAAGTTGATCGAGCCGAGAGTCGTTCCACAGAGAGCACAGTGATACATGGCTCTCTCTGGACACACACAGCCTTGGGAAAACATCGTGCCCTTTCATGGAGCCTGGAGGAGAGGGTACTTACTTGCTAGACGTTCAGCTTCACTTTCGTGGCCATGGTACTTGCAATAGTCGTGGCAACAAGAGCAATTGGCACCTTCCCTCTGTTCCTTGAATGAGCGCTCGAATAGCTTCTTGAAGAAGAGATTGGTCTTCTGATGTTCGCGAGGGTTGTCATTTACATCTTCGTCGTCCGAAGGGCGCCAATGGTTGAAGTAGGTGTCTTCAATGTAATGGAACAAGCCTGAGGAGGTGCTGACCATGTCGTCGATGACACTGATGTGGCCATAGTGGAAGAGTTCGGTGTCATCATTCTCGTCATCTCTACAGATCTTTTGCATCTCGGTGATGGCAGAGCGCATCAATGCAACCGAGTTGAGCGAATGTCCCAAGAAGTAAAGCTCGGTCACATCATGCCAGTTAGTCGTGTCTACCGTTCCTCTGTACAGCCAATAGAAAAATAGTTGCAGGACTGCACGAGTGGTTTCGAGAATGACAGGTTGGCCAATGAGAGCAGGAGTCTGCGGGCAGTAGAAGTGAAGAACTGCATGCGGGACTCCAAGAGACAAAGGCATGCGCTCGTTCGATCTGATCTCGATCTGTTGCTGGTTAGCGCGCATCAGGCGCCTGTACCTGTGTCAGCCATGTGTAAAGATGTTCATAAAATTGAGTACTAACATGGTAGTCTGGTCAGTCCATATGTGGCTGTCCCAGCCACGCGGCGCAGACATGACAGGTAATGTAGGAAAGGTACAAACAACGAAGTCGAATAAAGAAGGCGCGTACGACGATGTTGATCAAAGAAGGCGCAAACAACAACTTTGGAAGTGGTTGCGCAGAAAATATGTTGATGAAGCGGGGGTGCGCAAACGGAGTTGTGTTTCAGCTTTTGGCTGCCGAAGTCGAGACAACACGACACACCGCTTTCGAAACGCAACTCGCCGGGACAAACGAGCGTGCTTTGAGTCAACAACCGTGAACAACCGCGCTCGACTATCTGTCTCGATACATCATCTCGTCGATGTCAACTTTACTGCATCGTGCTTTGAGATACAGTGTACAACAGCAAAGCCATAATCTACGACGGCAACGACTGGGACGGGACTGCCATCACATTCATAGATCTCCAAGAAATAGTGGATCTCTATATCTTCGCCAGTTTCTCAAACAATGTCGCTTTAGAACGCAACATTATCACCTTTGCTCGAGATATAGCCTATTGCATTGTAGCGAAACGGCCAGTGGGAAGGAGATTGAGAGGCTCGTAGATGCATCTCTAGATCGGACTAGGCTCTACAAGTTGGTCGCGGACGGTTGGGCCTATCACTGGTCTCCCGAAGAGCCATATGCAGAGATGCATACACCAGGTGACTTCGCCATGCACGTTTTGGTCAGGAAGTGTGAAATTGAAACGGAGAAGCAGCGAGATGCGGAGGAATGCCGTTGTTGCTACAATGCCTGTTACTATCACTTACACGAGAGTGAAGAGGAGCGTAAAGCCAGTGAGTTATATAAGTCTACCGATTGTTGGTACAGCCTGTGCTGCCTCCTGACATGGGCAAGTGTCTTTCGATTTGTGCGAGCACAAAATGGAACGACAATCAAAAAGCCGAGGGAGCGAGATAGAACAAAAATACTGAGAGGTGTAGAGAGGATGACATACCTCCACAACTTACAAGACATGCTCTCAACCAAAAACATTGACGAGAGAATCTGCAAGAGCTTGGAACACATTTTCAATTCCCAAAAAGCAAAAGAAACCACCTCCGTAGTGGGAAGAAACACGGCCACACCCGCATTCTCTTATTCCAGTCCAACTAAGTATTCGCCAATGCGAAGAGTTGAACTGTGGTCCGGTCATTTGTCGAGTGTCGGCGCCAACCAAGTAGACCAAAGCCCCTTGATTGACAGGGAGTGACAAATCTGATTTGTACAAGGAGCGTTGTAGATCTGGTGAAGAAGAGAATGTGTCACGCTGGACTGGTGCTTTGGCTCAGAGAACAGCGTGCGTCTCTCGGACGGCGCTGAATGCTCAATTGTATTAAGTTTTCTAGAGCAATAAGAAGAGAACTGCTAGAAACTATCATTGATGGAAGAAGCACCACATATCTTCCAGCCTCTCTCTCGGTTTTGAGGTCACCCCCCTTGTACTCACTTGCTTGCTTTCCCGCGCCCGTGAGTGGGTTGATATCTGCTTCTGAGTAACGTTTGCCAGATCATACTCTAGACATAAAGCGGCAAGAGCATGTCTCGTGCGTCGTTTTGGTCCTGTCATTCGCTTTCCTCTTCATGTTGACGGTTATAATTACGATCTGTACATGTGTTGCCGAAAACATGGTCAGCGTTCAACCGCCAGGTTCCGCAAGCTAATAACCGCGTTAGTCTGATACACTTTTCATCGCGACTGATTCGAGGCTGGATTTACTCACTAGCCTTGCGTTCCTCTATACTTTCATGCATATGGTAGTTGCATGGATTTTCGCAGCACCGACACTCGTTACCTTTTGTCTTAGGATTGAGGTCGAGCTCACACTTTCTCAACAACAGGTGGTGTGCAAAGGTCGACGGCAACGGATCAACAAGAATCCGGGTAATCATGGAGTCGTAGTGTGCGGCCCAGTAGTCGACCCAGTATTTGTACAGGCCAGAGTGCTCCAGGCCATTGTCCACAAGCTTGAAGATCTGCATTGGCCCCTTGGCCAATCTGACCAGCTTGTAGAGTTGCACAAAGGCAGCGCGCTCCAGAGCAATGCAGTTCAGGGAGTCTGCAAAGATGTACAGATCGACGAGTTTTGTGTGATGCCGGTCGTATTGAATCCTTCTCTCAGGGTTGTTGACGCTGCAAGCATCCTGCGTGGAAGGCGTAATGATTTGACCAGTATACAGCCAGGTAGAGAACAACTTGAGAACCAAGCTGGTGACAGGGAGCTTGATCCGTGTTGAACCCGCTTCCCTGAAAGGACCGTTAAGAAGTCTATCGTGGTACGGCGAGTAGAAGCAAAGAAGGTCTTTGTGCACCGAGAAGGGATTCTGCTCATCTTCGTCCAACAGGGTGACCATTGCAGTACTACCGCTGACGAGATTTCTGTCGACTTGTCAGTAGAGGGACAACGACAGCAAGGATTGTTAGATGACTATGGTGCTTACGCCATCTTTGTGATATTCCACACTCGTCGCTTCCACTCTTCCTTCGGTTGTGGCTGTGGCTGATCACCAGAAGCAGATTTCGAGCTGAGAAGTACCGTAGACATATTTTGATCCCCTGGAAAAGACAATATGAAATTTTGGGAAGGTGTTAAAATTGCAGTATGTGACGAAAGCTCGTCGAAGCAGACGCAAATGACGCCTGCAAGAGTGCTCTGATGAGATGAGTCAGATTCAAGTATGGCAACCACGTGGGATCAAAAAACCACGATACACGCCGAGGCTCAAGGCCCAGGGCGAGAGCGAAGAACTTTTTGGTACAATCATTGCAGATCAGGACTTCTTCAGGGTTAAGAACAAAGGCATGTTTATCGTTTAGCCGGATATAGGATCCAACAAGGCGAATGTACTGACTTTACCAACCTTCGCTCAGAATTCAAATTGAGCCAACTCATTGAGAGATGCGCTCGTACAAATGTGAGCACCCTTGGTATCAGGATGTTGTCCTTTGGCTTTCTTTATCAAGTAATCTTGACGCGCTTGGTGTTAGCGGTCGCTCCCTTGTTCTTTTTCCCCCTCTTCTTCTTCTTCTTCTCCTTCTTCTCCTCCTTCTCGTTCTCCTCAATCACGGTCTCTGAATCGCCTGAGAGTTCAGGATCGCCATCGAAATCAGCGTCGTTCTCTGAGTCGCTGCCGAAGTCTTGAGTCATGTCGATATCAAAATCAGTGACAGATTTAGATTCAGCATCATCGGTGACAGAATCAGTTTCAGTATCGTACTCGGTATCAGTGTCAAATTCGGTATCTGTATCGACGCTTGGGTCTTCTTCTTGATCCTCTTCGAGTGCATCCTCGCGAGAGTTGCATCCTGGCAAGCTGTCAGTACCTATGCAATAACATTACATCTTCGAGATCGACTTACTGGCTCCGCGCTCTTCAGAATCCCAGATGCTGTGACCATGGTAGAAGCATCTGTCGTAACAGCAGCGGCAGCCATCGTGCTTCTGCTCTTTCTTCACAGCAAGTCCCCTGACCAGGATGCGGTAGGCGAAGTTGGGAGGTAAGGGATCGCCGTTTTTTGCCTTCTCATCGATCTTTTGTTCAGCCTGTTCATCATCCTGCCAGACGACGATTTTTACCTTCTCATCGATCTCATCTTCAGCCTGATCATCATCCTGCCAGACGCCGTCCCAGTGGCTTTGGTAACAGTCAACCATGTATTGGTCCAGATGAGATGACTCCAGTGCAGTTGCCGAAAGGAGTTCGATGGCGGAAGGAGGAGGCAAAGTCTTGCATTCTTTGGAGATATGCATTGGCTGGGACGTCATGATGGAGCGCTGCAATGCGACGCAGTTGATAGAGTCCGCAAAGATGTAGAATTTGGTGACAATCATCCAATAGTAACTAGTGTTGGAGCCATCCAATTTGGGCAGAGTCAGGTCCACATTTCCTGAGTAGAGCCAGGTGAAGAAGAGCCTCAAGATTTCTGCTCTGACTTCTTGAACGATCGGTTGTTGACATGGAATAGTGCCTTCGACAAAGTATCCGTTGAGCAGTTTGTCGTGGTATGGAGAGTAGAAGCACAGCAGAGCCTTGTGGACGTGGAAGATGCGAGTTGATTTCTTCTCTTTGGACGCGAGGTCGATCATCGTTGAGCCACTGGCAATGATTCGGCTGCTTTGGTCAGTTTGTTTCGTGTCAACCACATTCATGAGTGTGTACTTACGTGGCTGTCTTCTGTTTCCATGCGAGATGCGTCCCGAATTCATGGATCTTGGGTGACTTCTTGTCATCTGAGGAAGGTGATTGAGCCGACATCGTGTCAGAAAGGCAACGACGTGCTGAACTCGCGTTGAAAGTACTGTTGACAAGTATGGAAGAAAGTTGGAAGGAGAGAAAGCTGACGACAAGGTATCCACGCAGCGAAGTGAAAGTCAATACAGTCGCGAAGCACTAGCGGCTCGACTTGTGTGAGTGAAAGTGAGTGAAGTGACGGTGTTGTAATTTTTCCATCGAGCTACATGATGGTCACTAAAGAATTTGCAAGGCAGGGGAGAGAACCCACTGTCCGCGCCGCTGTCGAGAAGTATTCGCTTGACTCTCCAGCCCTTCTAAAACCTATGTGGTGTCTCATACTGCCTTGATACGCTTTGCCTTCGCTCCTTCATTGTCCTCCCCTTCGCGAACTCGCTTCTTTGCGGTTGGTTCGGCGCTTGTGTCAGCATTCGAATCGGTGTCAGATTCCGATTCAGACTCTGAGTCTACCTCGCTATCGAAGTCCGATGTCGCGTCTTCGTCGTCTTCAGTCTCATCGTTCAGAGATCCGCACGCTACGGATTATCGTCAGCAGATGCTAAAACGATTTGAACGCAATCTTACTAGCTTTACGCTCCTCCTCGCTTCCATGACGATGGAACTTGCAGCGGTCACGACAACACTGACAATCCTTTTCTTCGCCCTTGTTATTTTGCGCCGTGCGCAGCTTCATCAGGAGCACTCTGTAAGCGAAATGCGGAGGCATGGGATCTTCGCTGAGGGTGGCTGGTATGGATTGTCCGTCTGGATGGGGTTGGTCTCCCACATGGCCGTCCCAATGTTGATCGTAGACGGTCAGATAGTATTGGTACAGACCAGAAGATTCGAGTGAGCTGTGAGATAACAGGTCAATGCTTCTCCAAGTGGGCAAGTTCCAACGAGAACCCATCAGGCGATCTTGTTGTGCGGTCACAATTAAGCGCTCCAATGCAGTGCAGTTGAGCCAGTCAGCAAGAATATAAAGCTTGGTGATCCCGATATACCACTTGTCATCATCATCATCATCGTCCTGGAACAGATGCTGACGAATCATGTGGAACTCTCCAGTGTAAAGCCAAGAAACGAATAGCTTCAGGACGTTTGCATCAGCTTCGATCAGAAGAGGTTCGGTGGGAGGACTTGTGGCTTCGAGAAAGCTGCCGTTGAGTAGCCTGTCGTGGTATGGCGAATAGAAGCAGAGCAAGGCTCGGTGAACATGGAAGATCTTGGGTGCGCGTTTTTCTTTTGATTTGAGTGAGATCATGTCGCTGTCGACACACAGGCGGCTGTCCTTGTCAGTTGGGCCTTCGAACTTTTCGCAGCATGTATCAACTTACCTGACAGTCTTGCTTCTCCAGACGTTGCGCTTCCATCCTTCCTTGGACTTTGAGAGGGTCTTGTCGTTGTTGTTTGTTAAGGTAGCTACAGCTGCAGCTGCAGGCGATTGGTTGACCATGATGGTGAGACGGCTTTGGCGTGTGAGAGTTGTGATGCGAAAGTGTTGTTGATAGGAAGATAGTCGGATAAAAGAATCGGTGGGAAATCTGGTGTGGTGTGCGCAGCTAACGTCGAAGTCGTCGCTGATTTCCACTAGCTCGAGTGAATTTATGGAAACAAAGCGCGGATTGCTCACACAGTGAAGCTGAGGTAACGAAGTTACTCTGCGAGAAGTGACCAAGCTTGTGCAATGTCTCTTTAGCCATATTCTAAGCTTCTCATTATGATCCGTGACAGAAACAAGTCTTCTTGGTGCTCACATCATCCCCTCATACAAACACCCACAGCACACCCACCTGACCCAAAAATGCAAAAAGACAAAAACACGCGATCACGAACAGAATCGAACCCACAACCTCAAACATCAACCTCACCACCCCTGGGACTAAGTAGTAAGGATGCGCCACAGCTGAGCTGGGCCCCGGATACAAGGGAACGACTGGACCGCATTGCGGCTTGAAGATTGTCGTTTCCAGATCGTATATACAGCTTGATTGGAGGAGTGAGAGCTATCTTGGCGAGGTTGATGAGTCGTTCAGGGGTTACCTTGCTATCTGTGAAGGTCATTGGCTTGGTCTGGTTTACGATGTGGTAGTTCAGTGTGTCACGGTCAAGGACTGAGTTGTGGTTATGCTCGTTGTAGCGGTGTAATTATGTTCTAAGCAAGAAGTAAAGCTTGAAGGAAGAAGCAAGCTGTTTCTGTGTGCTTGTAATTGCCCTCATTTCTCGTATGCTCTCCTCTGAATGTATCTTCCAATCTCAGGCATTTGTTGCTGATGGCCCATACTCTTTGGCAATCTCAAGATCTCAAGCCTTGTGCTCTCTGGTGGAGCTGCAGACCGAGCTCCCAATTCTTCAGCCTGGTACAAGGTGTGCTGTCGTAAAGTATCGTCTCTCTTGGAATGGGATGGGTTCAAAGAGAGACCAAAACGTGAGCTCGATGGATGTCCTCCAACGACTCAGATTCCGCTTTCCTGCTTCAACTTCTTTGCCGAGCCATCTTCGCTTTCGTCTTGGGCCTTGCGCTTGGTCCCGGTGAGTTCCATCTCTTCGTCGTTTTGACTGTCATTGTGGTTTTTGCTGTCGTGGTCGCCACCACCGTCGCTGTTTTCGTTTTCCCTCTTCTCTCCGCCACCTTTGCCATCAGCCTGCTTGTTCTGGGCGTCCTCAGTCTGTTCGTCATCGTCACTGGCATCCTCGTCCCAAAATTTGCCAACCAGATCTTCTCCTCGAGAGCCGCACGTAGCCGACTGTTCTTCTTGACTGGTATGTTCATGGTACTTGCAGGCAGCCCAGGTCCCGTGACAGCAATAGCAATGTCCGCTGATAGAACCTGCGAGGCTTCTCTCCCGATGCATCGACATGGACGTCCTTTGGTCGTGGAGAAATTGCTCAGGAATTCCAATTCCAGCAAATCCGCCTCTCAGTGCAAACTCTCGACGGTGGTCCCAGTGGTAGGGAAAAGTGTGGACTATGTAGACATAGAGTGCAGAATTGTGGAACTCCGTCCAGACTTTGTTTTCGTGCAGAGTCATGTACCCGACCATACCTACACTGGGTTGTTCCCTCGAACTCCGCTGTAGATGTGTAATTGCATCGCGCCTGAGAGCCAGAGAATCGATGAAATCACCAAAGATCCAGAGTTTGATCGTGACATCGGGTTGGAAGCCCATTTGCACGCGACCTGTGGTGAGCCAGCCGTAGAATTGACGGAGGACTTTCTGCGAGACGTCGAGTTTGATCTCTGTCTTCTCCTCCAGGCCCTCTTTGAACGGCCCATTGATCAAGGCTTGGAAATAAGCAGAGTAGTAGCAGAGCAAGGCTTTGTTCACGCTGAACGAGAGTGGCTGTGCCTTGCGCATAGATCGTAGTATGATCATCTCGGGGTTTTGGAGGACAATCTGACTGCAGTTTATCAGTGAATGAGAGTCTAGTGGGCATACAGGAGATCGTACGTCATTTTGGAAGACGTCCAGATGTTTTTACCGTAGTCCGGCATGGTGGAGTATCCAGAGCGCGGTAGTACTGGGTGAGAAAGAAAGCAAGTAACTGTTGAGAGCGTCGCTGTTATGGGCAGGGTTCGCTGATAGAGAAGTGTCGTTGGCAGAAGGGTGTTGTGTGGGTTGTGGTTGAAGATCTCTTGATACTGAAGATGAAAATCTGGGGAAGGTAAGTGTCGACGGAGAACAACGCAAGCCGAGCGGCGGAATTCAAGGCAGAATTGTGAGTGCGAAATTCAGATTGTGGGATTCGGCGAGGGTGAAACGACATTTGGCTTACAGTGAAAAAAGCGCCAAATTTCATGCTCTGTTTGGATGGTCGTATTGATCTCACACGCATCGCGCCTTTTCACAAGATGTAGGAAGACTCCTCCGAAGGCTGAGATCGGAACTCGTCCATCATTCCCAACATCCTTTCTTTTTCCTCCTGCCCTCCAAAAATCGTATCCACCGCACCCTTGCTCAGCTCCAAAAGCTGCTCTCTACCAAGACCAAAGTGGCGAGCAGCAAGCAAGTACTCATTGCTCAAAGACGACTCAAAGATGCCGACATCATCCGTAGACAGCGCAATAGGTACACCAGCACGCCACCACTCGCCAAAATGATGAGCTGCAAATCCACCTTCACTCAAGCCAGTGAGAACATTGCAGCTGAGGCATAATTCGAGGCCGAGCTTTTTCTTCCTGATGATGGCTCGTAGTTCCTCAGGTACATGAATGATATGGCCAAGGCGTTGAGGGTTCCAAGATAGCAGTTCTTCGAGCTCGTAGGAGTTGGATTGTGCGATCTCTGCAAAGTGCAAAGTGATGGGCAGACCCTGGGTCTGGGCTTCAGCGAAAGCAGGTTGTAAGTGCGAGATGGGCTTGCGAGCCGGGTTACCGCATAGGTCGATGCCTACGACACCGAGGTTGCGATATCTGAGCGCCAGTTGTACGACTTCGAATGCCTCCTCGAGCGTGTTCTTGCGGTCGATTGACAGCATGAGTTTTGCATGCAGTATTTCGTTCGACAAAGTGTAATCGCTCATGGCCTGCAAGACGATAGCGACATAATCCTCTTTACTGATACCAACAGCCGGAATCACTCGAGGTGTGGTCCGGAGTTCCAGATACCGTACTCCATCGTCCTGAAAGTCTTGCAGTACAGCAGTAGTCGCAAATTGTATACTCTCTTCATCCGAGACCAGAGCGTAGATGTACTTGTCGAAGATTGGGAAGAAGCTGTGATGTTGTTGATTCTGGCGGTCTTCGCACCTAAAGCATACCGTACTCCTTCAGAAACTTACCTGACAACATCGATACTACAATCTGCAGCTGTCGGTATAGCTGTTAGAGGATCGTCCATTTCAAAGGCAGGGTCTTTCGTTTTCTTCTGCAGCCATATTTGGTGCAGACATTCTCTACTGATACTACCAGTCAGATGTGCATGCAGCTCTACCTTTGGCAGCGCTCTGGTGAAAGTGATATCAGGTGGCTGCGACATCTTGGTCTGGAGAAGTGCAAAGCTGGGAAGGAGAGGAGGTTGGGAAGTTCGGTCGAGCAAGAGCCGAGGCTTTTGGCCGGAACTTCAACAGGGCAACTCCAAGCGAAAGTCACCCTGTCCTCTTTCACGTCAGGACGATGATTGAACAATCTCAATGAACGCACACACGAGATTCTTATGTACACACGTAAGAAGCTTTGCAAAAGCTCGATTTTGTTGTCGTTGCGTATTATCGATAGAACTTATAGCGATCGAAACAAGAATTGCAACGCGAAAACCATTCATTCATAAGCCGCGTTTGAGAACAGCAAAGGCACAGTATTTCATTCTCATCATCATATGTCGCATTCTCTCAATCAGCCCCATAGCGCGTCCTTACCGCGGCCACTGCCGTGAGTCATGGGTGGAGTCAGGATCTTGTGGCTCCATGCCTCTTTGCCGTCAATGAAGAGGCGGTACTTCAATTCGGACTGGTCGGAGGTAGGTGGGGTGCTGATACTCAGAGCGCCGAACTTCGAGTTTCCGTCGGGCATGTACCTAGAATGAATCAGTAAAGGAGAACTAATGAAGCTGCTCGCTGTAATACTCACTTAACACACACGTCGTCATTGTCGGTCTGCTTGTAGGTGCGAACAGGGAGATAGAACATGCTCAGAGGACTGACACTGAACTCATGAACTGTCGCACTGACAGGCCAGTTCTTGGTGCTCAACTTGCCACTCATAGTATCAAGTCCAGTGACCTTGCCTTCAGTAGGTGGAGGGAACGAAGTGGCAGCGAACTCGTGTCTGTCACCACTGAGGACAACAACACCAACGCCACCACGAAGACCAACATCCCACATGGCTTCCAAAATGATCTGTCTCTCACCCAGGTATCCGCCCCAGGTGTCTTCGCTTCCAAAGCGCCAGTTCTTGGTGAAAGGAATGCTTGTGATCACGACCTTCCATCTGACACCGCTGGGCACAGGAGCCGCAAGCCAATCAAGCATATCTCTAAGCTGCTGATCTCCAAGCATACTCTTTTTGTAACCGGTCTCAGCTTGGGTGCTGTTGTAGAAGCCATCCGTACCGTCGAATGGCTGGCGATAACGACGGGTGTCGATCATGAAGAACGATGCAGGTCCTTGGTCGAACCTGAAGTATGTAGCGCCGGCACGAACTGGGTCGGGATTGACGGCGGCTTGGTAGTGGTGCCATGGATCGACGGCAGCTTCGTAGACACCAGTTGTGTTTTTGTCCCAGTCGTTGGCAATCTCGTGGTCGTCCAAGACGTGAATCCAGGGCAGCTTGGCCTCTGAGCTTACAGACTCCCATTGGGGCGAAGAGTAGACCTGACGGTATTCTCTGCGGTATGATTCAGCATCAGTACCGAAACGCTTGGGCACGTCGGCGTAAATGAAGTCGCCCATGAAGATCATAAACTGAGCCTTCAGCGATGGCAAGAGGCTGGCCAGGTGCTTGAAGCCTGGGATATCCAGTGGGTGGTAGAAAGGGCTGTATGGGAACCTGGGCTTGATGCAGGAAGAGTGCAAGAAGGTGAAGACATCGTTGTTACGAGGAGCGGTGCGTCCAACTCGGGGTGCTGTGACGAAGAAACCGGTATGGTTGTTTGAGGCAGTGTACTGGTAAGTAGTATCAGGTCGGAGTCCTGTCAGTTGGAAAATTCCGGTGTAGTCAGTGCTCTCGTCAACGTTGATGGCATTTTGAGGGTGTTTCCAGCTAGCATCATGATCACGGGTGCCATCATCGGGTGACTCGCCCGCATATCTGTAACTCAAACGTAGAGGGTGTTCAGAAGTACGAGGTTCTCTGACCAGGAGCTTTGCACCGTGTTCAGAGACGTGGCCAACGCGGACGAACGAGAGGTTGTGCGAAGGATGGAAGAGCGGGGCACGGTAGACCATGTCGGCCACCATGGCCAGAAGAGCAGCATTGGTAAGAAAAGTCACGATAGACCAGAACAGAGAGCTGGGGCTGGGAAGACCTGTCACAAGGCTTTGCAGGATTTTGGGATCCTTCTCCTCAAGGACGATTGTCTCCTGGACATCAATTTCCTGAAGCGGCTCGTCTGTCTCGGAATCGACGAGCAATTCATCATCGCTGTCATCGCGATCGATGGTATCTCTGGTAATGATGTCAAGCTCATCAGACACGACTCTGTATGGGCTTGTGTGAGTGAATTGGTAGAAGAACGATGTAGCGTAGATGGCGAAGGCTGTCAGAACAACTGGAGGAGCGTGCTGAGGGACTGATTAGTGATTGCAATTGAGTGAGATGCAGTGCTACCAACATGGCCAGGAATCTGGAAATTGATTAGCGAACATCCAAGAGGACCAAGCATTACGGTAAGCGAACCCAGCGTAGGAAGACATAAGCGGCCATGCGCAAGATGGTCGAGGACACCACCGTTGTGGTATCTGCGATGCTGAACGACATGATGAACGCGCTTTTTCGTGCGTGTTACAAGCTGCCAGCAGGACGAGAGAATAGCATTCCAGGTCTAGCAAGTCAGAAGTAATCAAGTGAGAGTGAGGACAATGACAGGTACGAGAACGCGTTTGCGCATGTACACGTCGGTGACGCAATGCAGTATCACATGCAAACCATAGGTATGTGGAGTTTATGCAGATATTATGCGAATGCACAACTTCTACATTCAGCACGCAGCCAAGTGAATATCTGAATCGAAGTCCTATTTTACAATTTTACAGTATAAAAACACCATCATACCCTTTCCCATGTCCAATATTGCGCCATAAAAGTGCTGAGAGTTTTGCCATATATGTACAGTTGAACGACTTACTTCTTGTTGAACTTTTGCCATTTGCGCTCGTAGTCTTCGGCGGCCTTCATGAACTCGGCGGAGCGCGTCTTGCTCTTGGGACCAGATGCTGGCCCACGAGCCTTCATTACTGCATCCTGGGCACTCTTCTTCATGGCGTCCCACTGTTCGCCAGCCTTGTTGAACAATCCAAAGCCTTTACCCTTGACGCTATCGAACGGGCTTTGAGAAGCCTGAACAGCAGCACCAGCAGAAGTAGAGGTAGCGTTCTGATTGGAAGGTGTAGAGGGAGCAGCGAACTTGACATTTGGTGCTTGGTAAACAGGTCTCTGGTCTGCGGGGTATGACTTTGCCTTGACATCGATGGTCTTGACCTCTTCTTTGACGAGTCCGGCGGCGATCGCATCACGCTTCGCCTGCTCCGGAGTGACCATTGGGGTCAAACCGAAGAAGCGACGCACCTCAGCATGTTTGAAAAGGTGGACTTGAGTCACACCCATGATACCAGTAGTGCAGAGCCAGACGTTGAGGGCAGCAGGAAGCCAGGCGGTGGTAATGAAAACGATACCGGGGAAGATGTAGAGCAGGAAGGGCTTCATGGCATCGGACATGGGGGCACCAGTCTCACCACCCATGCGGAGAACCATATGCAAAGTACCACCCATGACGGCGGGGAGGAGGAAGTAGGGATCGGTCTGGGTCAAATCGGCGATCCAGAGGAAACCGCCAGTCTCGAGACCGGGCACGGGAAGGTTGGCCATGGCACGCAACAGACGGAAAGCGCAGAAACCAAAGACACCCTGAACGATACTGGGCACCAGCATGCCGAAAGTGCTGACGCCGGAAGCCTTGTTGATCTGCATCATCTCCTGGCGCATTTGCATGGCAGTCATTCTGTCGCCGTTTCTCATGGCATCCATCATCTTGTCGTTCATGGGCTTCGTGATAGGCTGCATAGCGCGCATCTTTGCGCCGTTCTCGCTTGCCTTCATAAACATGGGAACCAGAGCCAGACGGTAGAGGAAGGCAGTCGCGGCGATGGAGCCCCACCAAGGCATACCAGACAAGACATGGACGTGTTCCAATGACCATTCGATGATGGATGTAGGTCCCCAACCGTAGTCCAAACCAAGTTCCTTCAAGAACCCGAGCCTCTCGGGTATGTTGGCGAAGTCGGTAGCTCCACTAATATCGAAGGGGTTGCTATCGGTCGCGAGCGCATCGGTGGCAGATGTGGGAGGAGGAGTGTTCGTGGCGGCAGACACGGCGGGAGTGGCAGCAGGTGCTGATGTCGAGGCAAGACGAGCATGTGCGGCGAGTGAAATGACGGATCCCTGGAAGATACGGCCTGTCGAGCGGGCGTTGAGTGCAGCCAGAGGTCTTGCGGGAGTTGACATCTAACTCGTGTAAGTCCACATCTTCCATACCATCTTGGACGTGTGCGACGTACAAATCTGCGATTGAGACGGGCGCCTTGACGGACAGCGCCCGCCAGTCCTCTACTCGGCATCATCATCGTGGAATCTGTTGGTGCGATTAATGTCCAATTGTTCCACCACTTTTTTCCTAACACTATCCATGACCGCGATGCCGCCCACCTCGGAATTTGCCGTTCATTGTCGAGGCTTCTGTTCCGCAACTCACCCCCGAGAGCTTCGATACCTCTCCAATTCATAGATACTAGCCAAGTTATCTTCTCTCGACTTACGTCTTGTTCTACTCAATATCGGTTCAACAGACAGTACTTGTCAAAAACAGCCTGCGATAGCATAAAAGGGTCGTCTTTCAGACTCCAAGAAGCGTGTGTCCTGGCCTTGCGATCTAAGCAGCAGGTGTACTACCGCCGTATTCTCAAGCAGAGCCAGCACGACTGCTTAAAGTATTGAGCAGTTGAAAAATAGTACATCCCACTCGGGTTCTCGGATCTCTATTCTGTATACCCGCCCGGACTGCTGAGGCACTCTGCCTCTCATCTTGATCATCCTCCAAGCTTCAGACCTCGGCATCTCACCTTCTCCGCTCTTTCGACGAGCAATCTGAATGTCTTCTCTGTATTATTCTTCATAGCATCTTTCTCGATATTCTGATGCTTCTTTCTGCTATTAATCGCTTCATGTTATTGATACTGCCACTCGATTCGTAGTCAACCCACCGAGCACGACATCACTCAAGTTCTGCCCAAGAGCGCCTTAACAACTAGACACCCTTCTTCAGGAAATACGCAAGCTACCAAACATGGCTGAGACACCGATCCTTGTCGGCGTTGGCGACATCATCAACCGCAATCTAGGAGTCCATCACGCCGCAGAGCCTGCTGAACTGATGCTCGATGCCATTACAATTGCTCTGCAGGACACTGGTCTAACTTCGGATGTCATCACCAAGTTGAAGACACAGATCGATAGCATAGATGTTGTTCGTACCTGGACGTGGCCATACCCAGATCTACCTGGTCTGCTTGCTGAAAGACTGGGCTCAACCCCCAAGCATAGCTACTGTTCACCCCATGCCGGTAATCAACCTGCTAAACTGGTGGATGAAGCCGCCCGCAGAGTTGCAAGTGGTGAGACCAAGCTGGCAGTAGTGACTGGAGGCGAAGCTTTGGCATCTCTGGCCGCTTGTGCAAAAGCAGGAGTCATGCCTCCACCAAACTGGACTCCTGTCGACACACCCGTCACTCAAGTGTTTGCGCCTTCGATGGACGAGATGGCCAGAGGGGTAGGAGCAAAACACAAGATTGGCGCGCCTATTCAAGTATATCCACTTTTTGAGAATGGTCTACGTGCTCAAAGAGGACAGTCCTTGGAAGACAACAACACCGAAAGTGCAAAACTGTATGCCGAGTTTGCCCAAGTTGCCAACAAGACGCCACTGGCATGGAGCTTCCCTCGCACCGCCGAAACGGAAGAGACTATTGGTCGTGTTTCAAGTCGAAATCGCATGATCTGCTTTCCATGTATGGTCACTTGAGTGCTAGCCGTTGCATAGCTGACATCCAATAGACCCTCTGCTGATGAACGCATTCAACACAATCAATCTAGCCGGTGCTGTGGTTCTGACATCAGTCAGATATGCTCGCGAGCTAGGCATTGCTCAAGAAAGATGGGTCTATGTGCTTGGAGGAGCAGGTACACAAGACAGTGACAACTTCTGGGAACGACCGAACTTCCACTCTAGTCCTGCAATCAGTCGTACCTTGGACGCTGGCCTGGAGGCTTGTGGGCTCGGCAAAGCTGACATTGACATATATGACTTCTACAGCTGCTTCCCCATTGTGCCCAAGCTCGCCTGTCTGCATCTTGGATTGGACATCTTGAAGCCTAAGAAACCTATTACTCTGCTAGGCGGTCTGACAAGCTTCGGCGGAGCAGGCAATAACTACTCCATGCATGTGAGTCTCGGCCATCATCTCAGCGGTCCTCAACATAGCTGACTCCATCTTCCAGGCAATCACAATCATGGCGAGAAAGCTGCGTGCGGGAAGTGGAACGAATGGCCTCGTGCTTGCCAACGGCGGTGTCTTGACATATCAGCATGTCATCTGCCTGTCTTCTCGACCACGTGCAGAAAATCGACCATATCCTGCACGCAACCCTCTCCCATCGACGCTCAGCAACGACTTGGTTCCCGAAACAGAGGAGTCTGCAGAGGGTGAAGCCATCATCGAGGTAACTACGCTCACTGCCATTTTGATGTTTTACACACGCTGATTATCTCCAGACGTATACAGTCGATTTTGACCGCAAGAATGAGCCTGTGCTCGGCCATGTTGTAGGCAGACTGAAGGGCTCCAATCACAGGTTTGTTGCTAATCATGGAGATGCGGCGACGTTGAAGCGGCTAGCGAGCAGGACTGAGGAGCCCATCGGCAAGAGCGGTTATGTGCGAGCAGATGGGCAGCAAGGAAGAAACCTGTTCTTCTTCAAATCGAGCGCGAGACTGTAGAGGCACAGGCAGCAAGCTGAGAGGAATCATTCCGTGCCAGCTCTCGTCCCTTCAGGTGATGCGATGGCTGGGAGCACGCCAGATATCAACGGTCGTTGTTCAAGAAAAGATTAAGCTCACATCAGAGTCAAACGCTTGGCTCCATGATCTTCTTGAAGAATGCTTGGGCATCAATCTACGATGTGTACATTCTGTATACGGAAACCTCGGTCTGTACTTGATCATTTGTAAAGGTTGCATGTTTGCGAGGAATCAGGATTTCAGGCGGGCAACGGCTTTGCAAGCGAGCTGGACCGAATACGGCCGGGTGCAGATAAGATGATGCTGTATAGCTGGCTAAAGCAGACGGGAGGACGGACGGCGCGTGAGGAGTATATGCTGTAGCTACCTGACTTGTCAGCATGTGATTCGAGACATGGCGAAGGTGCTTGGTGCATTTGTTTACAGCGTGACGGGCGCTGGCGTGGGCCGAAGCCGAGCTTTCTGATCGGCATGACGTTGGCCAACCCCCCACCTGCACTTTGGTTTCTTTGGTGGTGCGCCTCATGATCTAGCGGAGCACTCAGATAACCGTATTCCCCATCTGCGTCACACATTCTGACTTTCGACTTGTCGCCTTTCCCATTCGATAAACAAGACGCTTTTGATTGCTGTCTCCCAAGCTTGCAAGTTTTCCGCCGATTATAACAAGACTTCGTGCCACCGACATCCCGCATTGAAGCTACCTTCTGCACCTGCACCTGCATAACAGATCGACCGCAACCATGAACACCACTGGCTCTTCACCCGAGGCTCCTAAGAGGCCCAAGGGTATGTTGCTATCTTTCCTATGCTTACTGTACAGTAAACTAAGTCGCGTCGCAGGCATTCTGAAAAACAACAGCTCGTACATGGGCGAGCACCCTTCTCACGATCCCCCGTCGCCCACAAACACACATGCCACCATTCAGAGCAACACCCCCAGTCACCCTGACCGTCCCGCCATGAACCGCGAAATGTCGGAGAAAGAGGTTGTCCAAATGAACACAGAGATCAATGCTGGCGGCCGTCGCAACTCTTCGAATCCTCGTGGCAGCATTTCGCGTCGCCAATCAGCTGTCGATGGAAGCCAACAAGGAGATCACATGTCACCAAGACTGAAATGGGACGAGGGCAACCTTTTCCTCAACGAGAGTCAGATGGGCGGCAAGATGAAAATTGACGAGCCCAAGACTCCCTACGTCGGCCGCTATGACCCCGACGAGGACGAGGAGAGTTCAGCCATCAACCCTGACGACCTCATGGTCGATGAGCTTGACAAAGCAAAGGTGCTTGAAGGAGATGGACCTAGCAAGAAGAAGCCCCGTGAGGTCGACATTCCCGATCTTGACCTTGGAGAACCTGAGCAGGATACACTCGAGCGCAGACCTAGTGATTCTGAGAAGAGAGTCATGGTTGATCCCGACCAGATGGATATTGATGGCGCAAGACACGGCGAGACTCCCGAGAACATCCCTCAGGAGGAAAGGGAGAAGCATGAGAAGTTTGAGAACATGAGGAAGAAGCACTACGAGATGCACAACATTAAGAACTTGCTTGGGTGAGTTTGCATGATTTCCAGATCCCTGTGCGAACCAGCTAACGTTGACACAGACATGGTGCTGAGGAACTCGACGACGAGTAAACCATTCTATCTCACTCAAACAACTGACGCGATCAAGAAACACGGGTCTCTCTCTTCTATTTCGTATTTCCTTTTGCATAGCGGCGTTTATACATCTGGGATGCGTTGCATGAACAACTTTTGGGAAAACAAAGGCGATGGTGGTACAGATTGATGGACTTTTTGCAATCAGAACATATCTCGTTTCTCCTATACCTTCGTTTGTTTTCTCGAATCTGTTTCTTGATCTTTTGCACGGTTGGTGACATGTCTCTTTGCTGAAATCGTTTATTCTGTACTATGAGCTTTCATACCGCATGTCTAATTAACCTTCATCAACACATCGCAAAAAGTCATGAACGATCATATCTTAAGCAGGATTAGGCTTCAACCCAATCTGCAATCGCAACTTCTCCCTCTTTTCCATCTCATTGCCCGTACGATCTGCTTCCAGCGCACTCAGCATAGCATCAACCACAGTGACTGTCAAACACCAACACAATCAGCAAATCCAATATCGAATCAAACAGGAAGGATAAGTAAGAAATCAACTCACCACTCAATTTCGCCAACGCCTTTGACGTATCTGGGAATTTCTCTAGTGTTCTTCCATTCTTGAGACTGAGCAGTGGGTGGAGTTTTTCGTCGGCGTTAGTTAGTTGGCTGTTTGCTACTCTGGCGATGTTGTTTGCGTTGCTGTTTATCATCACACGGTCAGCTGAGCATGTTCAATCAAAGTCTTTGATGAAAGCAGCAGTAGCCGTAAAACGGTTTTGACAGATGGTGGGGTTTTGGTTAGACGTACACGGCTTTGGTTTTGGTCTCTAGTTTCTCGATCATGCGGACTGGATCCTTTTCGCTACCGGCAGGGGCGGCTGGTTTGGCTTGTTTGATGGGGGTGGTGGATGAAGACATTGTGCGTGATCTGGTTGTAATGTGGAGGATCGGCTTTGGCGGTGTGGTTGCGATAACTAGTCGAGGTTAAGGATTGAGGTTTCCCAATGAAGCAGCTGGATAAAGATGCAATAAAGGTCGGCAGTCACGTATGAAAGATGAAAGGTGGAAAGAGATGATGTTGGATACACGACGCTTTTTCTATGTAGAAAGATGTTGGGAGGATGAGACAGACCAGCACCCTTGTTGGAACTTCAAGAACCTGATCCTGTTCCTGGATCCCTGTCATGATGATTGATGGCCAGACGGGAGAGCTTGCGAAACTCTGATTCTCGACGGTGACGAAATGATGCTTGCGAAGTTCTGGAGGATCGAAGGAGCGGAGCTTGCACCTTCTCCACATTTGGACCTGCCGTTTCAGGCGGGATGCGATGGAGCGGTGATTGGTTGTTGTTAAGTCCGAGCTCGAGCTCCGGCTAATGATATGAGGGCGGTGCCTGGGGCAACTGGAACAGTCATACACTCATCTCATCACCTGCTGATAACCCGAGCCGTCTGCTGTTACTCCTGTATATCTATCCAGTGTACACTTGTTCTCTCGTATACTGCACTCTCATTTCCTCATCTCGTACAATACCTCCTCGAAACAACATCACGGCAGCCATCATGGTCAAGAACATGCAGGGACTCTCCCGCAAGACGTCAACACAATCCTTCCACAACCACATCAACTCACCGCCGCCGACATTCGATTTCCCCCTGCATCTCAAGGAGAACGTGGAACGCGAGCGCCAAAGAGCCGAATACGCCGAATACCTCCGTCAACTCGAGTTGGTGCACGAGCAGAGCAAGCAATGTCTACGCATCGAACAACAGAAGCTGGACAGCATGCTCCAGTCTGCTACTCAACACGCTCAATCATCCTTCCAGTCTACTCCCGCCGCCCCCATCATGGCCACGTCCGAGAACGTCGAGGATTACGCTAAGCCTTTCTGCAACTTCCTTACCGACAACCCTACCGTCTTCCACGCCGTCGACAGCATGGCTCAAGACCTCAAGCACGATGGCTTCACCAAGCTGAGCGAAAGAGATTCATGGCGTATCGAGCCTGGCGGCAAATACTTCGTCGAGCGTAACGGCAGCAGTCTGATCGCCTTCGTCGTTGGTGATGACTACAAGGCTGGCAACGGTGCTGCTGTCCTCGCTGGACACGTCGACGCCTTGACTGCCAAGCTGAAGCCTGTCAGCAAGATCCCCAACAAGGCTGGCTACGTCGAGCTCGGTGTTGCTCCCTACGCCGGTGGTCTTGGTCCTACCTGGTGGGACCGTGACTTGTCAATTGGTGGTCGTGTCCTGGTCAAGGAAGGAAACAAGATTGTCACAAAGCTCGTCAAGCTCGGCTGGCCCATTGCTAAGATCCCTACTCTTGCTCCTCACTTTGGTGCTCCTGCCAACGGCCCCTTCAACCTCGAGACACAAGTCGTCCCTATCATCGGCCTCGAGTCATCGGCAAAGAACCAGATCGAGCCCCAAGCAAAGACTGGCTCGTTCGCCGCCACTCAGCCCCCTCGTCTTGTTCGCGCTATCGCCAAAGAGCTTGGTGTCAGTGACGCCTCAAACATCGTCAACTGGGAGCTTGAGCTCTACGACATTCAACCTGCCACCCTCGCTGGTCTCGACAAGGAGTTCATCACCGCCGGCCGTATCGATGACAAGCTGTGCAGTTGGGCAGCCCTCGAGGCCCTGAAGCAGAGTGCCCGCAACGGCACTTCCGGCTCAGGCATCATCAAGATTGTCGGTCTCTTCGACGACGAGGAAATCGGCAGTGGCTTGAGACAAGGTGCTCGCGGCAACTTCCTGCCCATCGTCATGGAGCGCGCAGTCGGTAGCCTCGCAGGTCAACACCCCGCTTCTGATCTCATGGGCCGCACATATGCAAACTCGTTCCTCGTGTCTTCAGATGTCACTCACGCTGTCAACCCCAACTTCGAAGGCGTGTACCTTGCCAACCATGCCCCTGAACTCAACGTCGGTGTCGTCGTATCAGCAGACAGCAACGGTCACATGACCACTGATGGAGTATCCACTGCCATCTTCACTCGCTGCGCTGAGAAGGTCAACGCCACCCTTCAAGTCTTCCAGATCAGAAACGACTCCAGATCAGGCGGTACTGTCGGCCCCATGCTCAGTTGCGCTACTGGTATGCGTGCCATTGACGCCGGTATTCCTCAATTGAGTATGCACAGCATCCGCGCCACAACTGGCACATCAGACCCCGGTCTTGGTGTGCAGATGTTCCAGGGCTTCCTGGACGGTTTCGAGGCTGTTGATGCCGAGTTCAGAGATTAGAGACGCTCTCACTGGATGCCATTCCGTTTCAAATATGATTGCACATTGTGACAGCTGGTTTCGAGACGAAAACAGCATATATGAGGTGAGATGTTAGTGGAATACTGCATATGGTGTTGTAGAGGTGGTCTAGATGCATGTTGTCGGTATAGCGTTGGACATTAATAATGCATACTTCCATCTTTTTTCAAACCATGCCGCTACCATACTTCATACTCATGTGCTTCTTGCTGTCGTCGTTATTCTTCGCTTGAGACCACGTCTGGCTACCTCGCTTTTCTCACTGCAGATATCGGTAACATCTTCGAGATGGGCAGTGATCTGGGAGTGAGAAACTGCTCGTCGGGGCTATTCTTCATTACAACATCATCAGTCATCTCAGACCTCAACGCGAGAGCCAACAATAGCACAAAGCTACTGACCGACTCCGATGCTTTCGACCTCCATGTCAGGCTTATTCTTGCCCAATGATTCGTGTATCCGATAAAACCCCGCGATCAAAAACGAAGAGGTAGCGTGTGGCTGAGAGAGTGAAGATTGCGCTCAACAACTGTGCTGCAGAACATCGTCGATATTCCACGACTCAAGTTGTTCTACATACATCCCTCCACGTGTGCTAAACTCTGTCACGCGCACCCTGTAGAAATGCACAATGTTTTTAAGATCAGTGCAGCCCTCCACTGAGAAGTGTGATACTCAGCGCCTTTTCTGCGGACGACTGGAGAGATCTTGAAAACATTGTGTGTTTCTACGGACTGAATAGTCCTAGGCATGGCCGCGGGAGATGGCTAGAAGTGACAGAATCTAGCACACGGGGAGGATGGAGAAGCTAATACAAGATCAAGTTACACCATCATTTTGTCGATATGCTCTTCGCCGATAATGGAGAAGAAGGAAATGGCGAGATGGGTGGTAAGATATGCATAACTGGAATGAATAATGTAAAGTGGTGGGAGGTGAATTTGACGGCGGTGTCAGGGTTGGACTCTTGACAAGAATTCAGGGGCTCGCGATTTCTGGATATCGATGTCGCAGAATTGGTTCTGGGATTGGAATTGTTTGTGTTGGGGGCTTTGATTGGTTCTTGATATCTTCTTCTATGGGTACATAGGTGGATTTGAGCGTAGGAAGCAGTTTGTATCCTTTCTTGTTCGTTTCTCCTGATCCTGTGTGAGCCTGCTTCGGTTCTTCCTTGCACTCGACTTGATGCTCTGTGGTGGATGGCCTCCAAAGCCGCAAAGCTGAAACGTTCTGATATTATAGAGCTGTTGAGTATACAGCAATTGTCGTCTAGGGGTGCGCCTGTTCTTCGGCAGTCTGGTGCTTGGTGTTTTGTACGAAGGTTGGGTCTGGCCGAGTGACATTGGGGATTGAACCGCATGCTAGAGTTCAGGTCAGTCAATAGTTCGGTCGAGCTGTTGGTGTACTGACTAGCTTTCCATTCTTCCATACTCTCATGGTCGTGGTAATTGCATTGGTGCTGACAGCATGGACACTTTGATCGGGCGACGAAGACAGGCCCCGATGAGACATTGACCAGAGGAACTGGCTTTGACGCAAGTCCTGACATGATCTGGAAGAGCGCTTCTTTCGGTATGTCATAACTTCCGCACATCTTCTTGTCGAAAAGTTGGTTGGCGTCCCAGTGGTTGACCAAGTTGTCCACGATGTAGCGGAAGAGTGGCGATGTGGTGGGAAGCATATTGAGAGTCTTCATGCTTGCTTCAATGGTTGTAAGAGAAAGACGATGATCGTTGGCATTCTTGCCCCTCCCAATCTGGACGAGTTTGCTCATGACAAAACGACAGAGCGCCATGTTCTCGGTTTGGTCGCCAAAAACGTACAAGGCATATAGCGCAGTGAACTCCTTGGGGAGGAAGCAGCCAATGTAAAGCCAGCTAACGAATCTTCTAGCCTGAGTAGCTGGAAGATCTAGAGTTAGGAAATCTTGCTTGGCCTCAGCAAACTCTCCCTTAAGAGCAGCTCGGTGGTAGGGTGAGTAGAAGCAAAGGAGATCTTTGTGCACCAAGGCTTTGAACGGCGCAGTATTCGGTCCATCGACTCCAAACTCGGAGTCGGAATCCACGTTCGTGGCTCGCAGCTCAATCATGTCGGTCGAAGTGCTGATGATATAGCTATTCTGCATCAGCAGACTCAGTGATTATGAGTTCTCTGGGTTGAAGAGGTACCTTGTGTGCGTAATGTTCCATCGATGACCCTCTATGTTGAGAGTGGGCTCAGTGGGCGCCATTTTGCGCGCAGTTGATCAGAGTAATATACTATGGAAAGGCTCTCGAATGTAGTTGGGGAAGGAAGCTAGGTTCGAAGGTGTGTTTGTCAACAAAGCTTGCTCACTTCCGCAACACAACGGAAGTGACGAAGAGTCGCGGCTTTCTTCACAGAAATTTCAGACCAGCAAAGAACCAACGTCATCAAATGAACACAGATTTCAAGCCGAGTTTGCGGAATTCCCATCCTAGGACGCGCTATGAAGACTTATATTACAAAACAGTCGATATGTGGCCGGTGAGAATCCATGGTATATAGCTACCTCTGGTCGTTACAAACTTGAATAAGTGGAAGAGTAACAGATTGCTTGATCTTCTGTGATCTATGGGAATAGCTACGGCTATATAACTAGCTATCAAACAAAGAACTGTAGCTGTAGGCTCTTTACTGTCCATCGAGACAGGTTGTAGTTGATTGGAAAAGGGATGCTAGTATAAGAGGCTTGGACGAAGAGCGCTCTTCTTGGTGGATCATGGATGTCGATATTCAAGAATTATAAGCACTTCGCGAAACAAAGATACGCCAAATCCTAGACCGAAGTGAGAACAAACACGAGCAAACACTGGATATCACCTGCAAAAGATGATGCATTTGTCACATTGTGGGTCCTGCGGTGCTGATGCTAGACGTTCATGTGAGTTGTGAATTTCCTTACGTAGCTCGTCACTAATTGAATCCCTTGACCTTATGCAACCCTGGAGCGGAACGAACAAGGGCAATAGTGGCAACTTCTTCCAAACCATCGACAGAGATAGCCATGATTACCAAGCCCTTACTCCTCGTCCTCCTCCTCCTCATCCTCTTCCTCTTCCTTATCCTCTGACATCTCCTCGTCTTCCGACGTCTTCTCATCGTCAATTTGCTTGTAGTAAGACTCTTGTGGCTTGAACGGGCGTGGTCCGAAATCCGTGTCACGATTGCCGCAAGCTATAAAGCGTCAATACTTAGACATTAGCATACAAGGATGGAAGATATACTGACTGGATAACCATTCTTTGAAACTTGTATGCTCGTGGTAGTTGCAGGGATTATTATGGCAAGGACAGAAACGACGAACTTTTTCCGTGCTCTTACGGCTAAGGCCACACATCACCTCGTAGAGGAATGATTTACTCATCGTCTTGTAGTCATGCGTTTCGATACTTCCCCAGCCTTCCTCCACATCAGGACTCCAGTGGTGGATGTACAAGTCAATCAGATAGCGACGAAGTGCCGAGCTGTTGGGAAGCTTCTTGAGTGTTGCCTGTACCAAGCAGTAATCAACAGCTGTGTCGCTTTCCAGACCTTTCCCATGACGCGCGAGATGCGTGATGATGGAACGTCGAAGTGCGAGTAAATCGTGTTTGTCGGCAAAAATGTACAACGGGAAGGTTGTATCTTCCTCCAAAGTGATGATTCGGCCAGAGTAGAGCCACACAACAAATAGACGAGCAGCCTCGCCGTCTAGGTCCAGCGTGAAAGAGGTTGTGTTGGCTTCAGCAAACTGACCATACAGGGCGGCATCGTAGTAGGATGAGAACCAGCAAAGCAGATCCTTGTGGACGTCGACGCGAAACGGTGGTGTGCCTTCGCTCTCGACTCTCTCGCCATCTTTGAGATATGATGTGCCGGTGCATTTGAGTTCGATCATCTCGGTGTTTCCGTTGATGAGAAAGCTACAGGCGCACGTTCAGCATTGATCTTCGCTCTGTGACAGGGAAATATAGTTACCCAAGACGATCTTCGTCCCATTCAGAACGCAAGTGCGGTTTACTTCTGTCAACAAGGCCGAGCATTTTGGTGGAGTCACGATAGATGGACAGCGCGCTGACTGTGCGTCAGTTTCTGCGACTTGTGCTCCAGGTCTTCAAGGAGGGAGAGGTCGAAGATATATGGCAATCTCAGCAATATTGCATTCCAGAACAAAGAGAAGAGAAGATAAAGAGTGCTTCAATGCAGAAAAATGTCAAGCTGCTCCAAGATTAATACAAACGAGAGCAAACGCCAGATCTCGATTGTTCGAAAGGCTCTGCTGCCTGAAATCTGTCAAAAGAAGAAACGGCGACCTCCCTGATTCATTCTTCAGCATCCTTCTGAAGGCAATCACCATAGGTGACGATCATGCTCGTAGTATGTACACGACAACATACTTACTCTTCCACTACATTCCTTGTAAAGACCTTTGTGTACTTCTCTCACAGCATCTGTATTGGAGAGGGGTCGTCATTCATGTGCCTTGGATGATCCATTCGCCAGGGACCACCCAATGATGTAGTACTGGTCGATGATCCAGCGTGCAAGGCCGGAAGAAGGTGGTACTATATCAAAGGCCTTTGTAGCGTCCTGGATCTTGGGTGCATCTCCTTCACCATGTTTGTGAAGTTACTTCGTGCCAACTTTGCGTAGAGCAACGATGTCGGTCATGCCTGCAAAACTGTAAAGGTCGAAGAGATCAGAGGGCAAAGACTAATAAGAGGAGAAGCGGTGATAGTGACACCAGGATCATGGTCGGCGAAAGGTCAGCAGGTAACGATCGAGATGGTATAACACGCACTATGTAGTATCTCTATCACACAAAACACACAAACAATTAATCACAACCCTTATATACTCACCAGTGCGCCTTTCTTCCATCCACCTAGGAACAACCAAGCGGTAGTTTGGCCTAGGGGGAGATCCCCTGACCACCGTATATCATACGAAGCCGGGAAAAGGTGGGACGTCCGTCCCTGTCTTTTTGTTTACGGCGTGGGGGATGGAGGTAGTGGGTTCGATCCTTGGGGGTGGCGATTCGAAAGTTCTTTTTGCTCTTCTTGCTTCACTGCTCAACGATGGTGAAACTTTTGAGGTTGATACGACTTTTGACACGAGCAGTTCATTGTCTCACCATCGATACGTTGTGCAACAAGATCTTGACTCTTGTTTAGCTTCCACTCAAAATGTATTTCTCTAGTCTAATTGATGCATTGTAACCACGCTTCCACCTGGACGTTGCGCGTCCACAAATATCAACTATGATAGACAACTCTCGAAAAGCTTTCAGCTTCCAGTCTCGTCCACTATCTAAGGCTCATCATTACTAATTTCTCATCATCCTCGGGGAGGTAGTTCCTGAACTTCCATATCTTGCGGGGACTTGACCCGAAACCACCTTCGTCGTCGCTACTGTCGTATTCATAAGTAGCAAGTCTGTCTTTTGGCAATGGGTCGTCGGCAGTGGTTCCCCTAAGATAGGCGGCATCTGCTATGTGAGAGTAACACCATTTCTTTCCAGCACAGTCTGTACAGCAAATTAGTTCTCGAGCAATTTCTTTTACGCAAAGATTACTCACTTCTCCATTCATCAAAATTGGCGTGTTCGTGGTAGTTGCAAGCTTGACTTGGAGTATTTGTATGACGAGAGCATCCGCACCCCCGAGTGTCGTCAACAATATCACAGCATGGATCTTCGATCACACAACATTGTGAGCTACGACAGGTGTAAACCTTTGCCTTGCCCTGTGCTGCACGCACTTGAATGAAAAAGTCTTTGTACTTCTCCATGGCTCTTTTGCGTTTCGGCTCATCGGATATCCGAACGCGCCAGTGGCGTGCATATCGATCAACCATCCATCGGACAAGGCCGGAGCTTTTGGACAGAACAGCAAGAACTTTCGCTACGTGTTTGAGCCTTGGGTTGCCCTTTTCGTGGCTGTGCTTGTGAAGATGGTCCATAATAGACTTCCGAAGAGCTCTTATGTCTGTCATGTCGGCAAAGAGATATAAGTCGAAGATATCATGGTAACGGGCGTCTTCAGTAATGCTTCCGGAGTACAGCCAAGTGATAAGCATCCTTGCTTGCGGTCTATCCAGCTCGAATGTGACGTTGTCCGTGCCAGCTTCGGCGAATCCGCCTTTGAGGAGCGCGGTGTAATAGGTCGAAAAGTGGCAGAGTAGGTCTCTGTGAATGACGGCATGGAAGTCTCCTCTAGCGCGACAGTCGAGCATCTTGGTTTTTGTAGTGATAATGTCGCAAAAGGCATCGGAGCTCCAGATGTGACCTTTGGGATTGGAATTGGCTGCCATGTTTACTTCTTGATGCAAATATCTGGCTGCTGGATGTTGAGAGAATGATGAGCTGAAGTGGTATTGGCCTTAAGTATGTAAGTCAAGCATAGCTGACAATAACGCAGAGGGTGAAAGTGTCTTGTAGAAATATGAAGAAGCACCTGGCTTTTCCATTGACCCTCAATCTTTCTATCATACGTCAATCATGTATTATAACGCTAGCCCCCATTTCTTTCTCCGCACGCTGGTTGAACCAAGCAAAAATAATTACAAAGCATGTCTCGCGTCCGTTGTCTTGCAGCAAGTTGTCTTCATGTCTTAGTGTTCGTGTCTCAGCCCTTGATGGCACCATGATCAGTCGTAGTATGATTCTCCCGGTACATTGATATCGGTAGGAGTGTTCTCGTAGACTTCTTCGCAAGCTTTAGATAGTAGTTAGCACAATGACAAAGATATGCGAGGATGTAGACAACATACTCTGACCCCATTCATCTCCGTTCACGTGCTCGTGGTAGTTGCATGACGAGTGTTGGCAGCATCGACACAACAGATTCGAAGCTTTCGGAGTGATCATTCTGTTACGGTCGGCTGCAAGAGCCTTGATAACATACCAGTAAAACTCTCGGGGGATGCGCTTGTCTGGGTCTTCTTTGTCAAATCTGACATCGCAGGGCATGAGAATCCAGTGATGAACATAGAAATCGGCAAGATAGCGGAACAGACCGCAGCTTGGCGGTAGACGGTAGATGTATGGCAACATGTCATCAAGTCCAAAGTAATTGATTTCGTTGGCTTCTGAATCCTGTTGACTTGCATTGCAGCAAAGTACGATCTTCGACATGAGCGATCTGCGCAGAGCGAGCATTTTTTTTCTCATCGGCGAACACATAAACGTCGAACAGTTGAGAATAGTAGGAGCTGATGATTTGTCCGGAGTACAGCCAAGAGACAAGATCAGCCGTCTCCTCGTCACTGAGGTCGACGGTGATGGTGTTCGTCTGCGCTTCAGCAAACCCTCCCTTAAGTGCTGCCGTGTAGTAGGGCGAGTAGTAGCAAAGCAGCTCTCTGTGTACTGTGGCGCTGAAGGACTTGTTTTGGCTGTTGATCTTCATCGTGTCGGATGAGCTGGCTATGATTTTGCTGTGATGTGTCAGTCATCAGCGACAGGTAAACTTATGGACGAGACTCACGAGACATTTTTAGCACTCCAAGTGTTTCTCTCCCATTTGTTCGCTGGTTCCGCACCTCCAAGTATATTCAGAGGCATGATGAAACTGTTGACGATGACGGTGTTATGATGTTGGGTCAGGAAGGTGGATTGGCGAGATGACAGGCTTTGAGGCGGCGCTGAAAACAAGATCGAAGAAGCGCGTGACGCCCCGTCAACGAGGAAGGCAGTGAAAGACTCGCGGCTTCCCAAAAGATACAGTTCAGCCTCCTCTCGTGCGCCGGAGTCTACCATGATGCAACTGTAAAAATGCATGATGGTTCCCCAAACTAGAGTCATCTTACGTAGTGGAGCGCATAGCAACGATATGTGTACATTTACCTTATTGCAATCGATCTTTGTGATTCGCGATACTTAAGTAATTATATAATTCGCTCTCGCTCTGTGGTCTGTCTGTAGATGCTCAATGGTAGGATGCGTGAAGGAGCACACCCGCAGGATCTCTCCTATTTCCTTCTCGTTGGTGTCCTTTTTCATCATCTATCTCAGCATCCAGGTTTTGCTTACAACGCACGGTCTCTTTTGGCTCTGGTTCAGGCGCCTATATCCTTGAAGTACCCAGGTCGAGGCTTCTTGGCTTCGAAATACCAGGTGCACCTACAGTGGCAAGCTTGTTCTGTCAGCAGTAGTTGGCTTCGAGGGGTTGGCCATTTTACTTACATGTTTCCCATTCTCTCTCGTTGGTGTGTTCATGGAAGTCGCACGGATTTTCTGGAAAGCCTATTGTCTTCTCCCCAATTTTTTCCTTCTCAACATTCTCGGAGACTCCTTCAAGTAGCTGCTTGAAGAAGTTTTCAAGAGGACCCCCCAAGACCTCGTCAGTCACGATCTGGTCGTGTAGCTCTCGGACACAATTCCAACTCTGATCTACCCAGAAGGCCGTGGCTTCTTCTAGTAAGAAGCGTCGAAGTTGTGACTGCTCAGGAAGCTGAGGAATGATTTTATCGAAATCACAATGGTATACCTCGCGAAGACTCTTGGCAGTGCTGTCGATCACAAAAGTCACGACAGTCCTGCGTAGAGCAATGATGTCTGTCTGGTCCGCGAATATGTATAGCGCATAGGCATCCTCTTCATCGATTAGTTCATCCGGTTGATGCTCAAGGCGACCGGAGTAGAGCCATGTCACGAACAATCTTGTTTGTTCGTAGCTGAGTTCGACAGTGAACAAGTGCTTTTGAGCTTCAGAGAACTGGCCTTTGATAGCGGCGGTATAGTATGTTGAGTAGAAGCAAAGGAGCTCCTTGTGGACGGTCGCGCGGTAGAGTTTGTCATCATCGTTGCCCTGACTCTGGATCTGAATCATCTCGGATGATCTGCCAACGATGTCCCTGCACAGGTCAGCGCGGGTCATATTCACTGTAGCGATTGATACACACGGCAAAGTCCACCAGCGCCAGATGCGCGCATCGTCGAATTCGTCAGAGGTCATCGTAGTCGGTGGTGGGGGTCTTGGTTCTATAAGTGATAAGAAGTGAGAACCTAGAAGCTGTTCAGAGTTGGGGATGTAAGAATTTGAAGAAAGTAGATTGTCGTTGTCCGTTGACTGAATGACACCCAGCCCAGCGATGTGAGCTTTTACTGTCCCAGTAGGCGACAAATGCACTGACAGATTTGCGCCTAAGTGAGAAATTTGGGTTTCCTTCACATATCGTTCCGGTTCCATCTGCTCACTCTTGATCGTGATTATTCAATTGACGGCGGCGAGCCCTTTGTATGTAGCGTGGCACCGGTCGTTCGCGCGGTTTTTTTAGGTACTCAAGAAGCTGGGCGCCCGCATGCTTGTAGCACTCAGGTCGAGGTTCCTTCAAGTTGGGCGTGACATTTCCGCAAGCTGAAGTCGTAAGCACTCTTCATTCGAGACGAGGGAGACTTTTCTAACTTACTCAGTGACCATTCTTCCTCATTTTCATGCTCATGGTAGTCGCACGCATTGACCTCCCATAGAAAATGCCATTTGTCTTCGTGATCGATTCTTTTTCTTCTCTCGTTCACGCCTTCCATGATGTAGCGCACGCGATCCTCTGGGAGCCATCTGAGCAACTCCACTCCACGAGAAGCTTTCATGGTCTGGATCCCGAGATACTCGTTGAGCTCCAGGTCCACCACAGTCGCATCCAAGCAAAATGGTATCAGGGGCGAGTCTTGGGAAGTTGGGGCAAGAGCTTTCCATATTCACTGGGATGTGGTCGATCAGTGGTACCTGTGAACTCGCTGGCTAAATGAGACATAACGGCCCTGCGAAGGGCGAGATTGTCTGTCATATCTGCGAAGATATAGAGTCCGAAAAGGCACTTCTTGTCCACAGCCCATGCAGAAGTATTGGTATGGGTAAGACGACCAGTGCAAAGCCAGTTCGTAAATGCTCTGGTTTGGGCATAGTTCAGGTCCAGGGTGAAAAGCTTTTGCTTTGCTTCGGAGAAATGGCCCTTGATAGCAGCAACATAGTAGGGCGAGAAGAAGCAGAGTAACTCTTTGTTCACGGTCGAGCGAAACACTTCTTTGTTCTTGCTGGGGTCGCTTTGCAGTTCAATGGTCTCGGTAGAGCTCCTCAATATGTCCCTGTAAGAATGTTAGTGACTGAGTGCATTGAGCAATTATGTAATGGACGCACGAAATCACACCTTCGGACCAAGTGCTCTTGTTCCTTTCAGCGGGCATCTTCCTCAACACTGTTATATGGGCTAGTATTGTGGCAAGTTGTAGGCTAGGATGGTGGGGCGATGTGCGTTTTGGAGTCTTTCTCGTAACGGGGCGTAGATGAATTCGAGGTAGAAGAAGGGAAATACTGATCATTCGAGTCATCGAGCGATTTGGATCACTTGGCAGTGCTGTCATTTGTCTGTTTTGGGTGTTGTTGAACCAAGTGAAACCCTGTGTTTGTCAGCTCTAGGGGTAGTGAACAGAAAATGGTCAAGTGCTTGTTCTAAACTTTTTCTTCTGATACAGTGGAATAAAAAGGCATACTACCAGTCAGAGGTCACACTATGAAACCCGTCCTTACAACCCTGTAGAAGTACATGCCCGGCTTGAGGTTAAACAAAACTAAATAAAAGACAAAAGGTATCTTTGGAGAACTCGCGCACCGAATAGTTGTTGGACTTTTTCCAAGAGGCAGCAAAGCTTAGCGACGTCCAGTGCCTCTGACGCTGCCTTGCATGCCTTCGATCTCGGTCTCCAGTTGCTTGATAAGCGCGTGGCTAGTTTCGAGGTCCTTGTTGAGACGGTCACGCTCAGCGATGAGCTTCTGCTCCCAGGCGCGGAAGCGCTGCTCCTCAACCTTGACTTGCTCGGTGAAACGCTTGCGCAGAGCCTCTTCCTCCTCCTTGAACTTGGGGTTATCAAGCTTGCGTGGCCTGGCTTCTCCGAACTTGCGAGTCTCCATTTGCTGTGCGCGGTAGGCCTCGTAGTGGTTCTCCTCTGTGGTGTGAATCAAGTCGAGCATGTGGGCACGGATCAAAACGGCGCGCAGCTTCTTAAAGTCGCAGTGCTCCTCGTTCTCAACCTCGGCAACACCCCAGGCGTATTGTCTACCCTTGACACTGCGGCCGTCGGGAGTGGTGACATCCTTCTCGGAACCAATAACGGCAAATGGCATGGAAGTGATGAGGGATTGAGCGTGTCTGAGGGCGGATTCGTCGTCTTCTTCGAGAGGAGGAGAGTAGATCTTGATGCCCTGGGCTTGGATGATGTTGCGGATCTGTGGGGGGTCAGAATGTGGGGAAATGCAGGGCAACATTGAGAACCTACTCTTGACTTGAACTTCAACAAGTCGTTGGGGCTGAGGGTGTCGGCCTTTGCGATAACGGGGATGAGGTTAACGCGGCTGGACAGGCGCTTCATGACTTCTATGTCGAGGGGCTTCAAGCCGTGACCAGTAGGACGGATGAAGTAGAGACAGGCGTGAACACGCAGGTCGATGCGTTCACCACGACGGGGCTGTTGCTCCTGAAGCATGTATGACTCGTGCTGGTCGTCGAGGAACTCGATGATGGGTTGCCATGAGTCTCTGTTGTTGACATAGTCGCCAAAGCCGGGAGTGTCAATGACGGTGAGGCGGACTGAAGGGCTTGTCAGATGGGTGTTGGTATATGATGCAACATGTGGTATGATACGGACCCTTAAAGAACTTCTCCTCGAGCTCGGCCTTTGTGATTTCAATTTCGACAGTCTTGTCAATCTGCTTCTGGTGACGACGGCGGTGATCTGCGTAGTTCTTGATGGTGGTAGAGAAGAGAGTGTTGATGAAGGTGGTCTTGCCGAGACCCGACTCGCCAGCAACCTGGATGATTGTGAGTATTTCCTCGATGCGATTGCCGATACAACGATGAGCTGACCATGATTGTGAAGGCGGCGCCGCGCTTGGCGACAATCTTGTGGCTAGACAGGGCATTAGTCGATGGGCGATGGATGATCGAGGGCGAGTATGTACCGTTGGTTGGGGAGCTACATCAGGGTCAGTCTCGGGGGTTTGTCAAGCAAGCAGCGCATCACATACGTTGGCAATGCCAATGGGCGATGCAGAGTCGGCCATGGTGGGCGGTATTGTGTGTGGGATGAGTTATATTAGGCGAAACGAGTGGATGTCGATGGAAAAGCGGCGCAATATAGAAGCGCGGCTTGAGGGAACGACGGTGAATCAAGCAAGTGCGATAGCAAGTACAATGCAGGCAGGAACAAGATGTGCCTCTGAGTGTCCGGTTAGGTCTCCTTTCCCTGTCCTGAGGAAGCCACCGTCCACGGGCCCGTGCACTCCCGCCCGAACCCTTTTGCGGGGAAGCAGAGAAGCCTCCGACTCGCCGACTTTTGCAAGCCAAAGCCAGAAAAAATGTTGGACCTTGCGATCGAGACATTGTCAACATGAAGACTGATTTCAAGGTGTGTCTTTTTTGCTAGACTATTCTCTGGCTATCTGGAGAGACTCCCAAGCTGATACAACATCCAGTTCTCCAACCTGCTCGGCACGGTGTACAGGAGAGGAAACCTCTGCTTCAGCCCGGATGGCACATGCCTGCTGTCGCCTGTCGGCAATCGCGTTACTGTCTTTGACCTCGTCAAGTGCGCCTTCTTCTTGTAATCGCAGTCGCATACAGCTATACTGACCCTCTGTTCCAGCAACAAGTCGCATACCCTCCCCTTCGCTCATCGCCGTAACATCTCCCGCCTTGCCTTGAACACCAAGGGCAACCTCCTCCTCACAGTCGACGAAGACGGCCAGGCTATTCTTACACACCTCCACCGTCGCGTATCTCTCTACCACTTCTCCTTCAAGGGGCCCGTCTCATCGCTTGTCTTCTCGCCTTCCGGTCAACATTTCGCCGTCGCTCTTGGTCGCAAGATTGAAACTTGGAGAACGCCTTCCACACCCGCCGATACCCAGGATGGCTCCCTCGAGTTCGCCCCCTTCGTGAAGCACAGAGAATATGCCGGTCATTACGACACAGTACAGAGCATTGAGTGGTCTAGCGACTCGCGCTTCTTCCTTACTGCCTCCAAGGACTTGACGGCACGCATCTGGAGTCTGGACCCTGAAGCTGGCTTTGAGCCCACCACTCTTGGAGGTCACAGACAAGGTGTTCACGGCGCATGGTTCTCGGCCGATCAAGAGACGATTTGGACCGTGTCAAAGGATGGTGCCCTCTTCCAGTGGCAATACCTACCGCCCCGTAACGCTCCCGAGGATGAGATGGACATTGAAGAGAACTTTAGATGGAGAATCGCCGAGAGACACTACTTCATGCAAAATGGCGCCCATCTGACATGCGCTTCTTTCCACCCGGAATCAAATCTTCTGGTTGCTGGTTTCTCGAACGGTACCTTTGGTCTTTACGAGCTTCCTGACTTCAACCAAATTCACAACCTCAGCATCTCGCAGAACGACGTCGACTTTGTCACCATTAACAAGACCGGTGAATGGCTCGCTTTCGGTGCTTCTCAACTTGGACAACTTTTGGTCTGGGAGTGGCAGTCAGAATCATACATCTTGAAGCAACAAGGACATTTCGACTCATTAAACAACCTAACGTATTCGCCCTCTGGAGATCGCATCATCACATGCGCCGACGACGGAAAGATCAAGGTCTGGGACGTTGCTTCTGGATTCTGTATCGTCACATTCACCGAACACACATCAGGAGTCACAGCGTGCGAGTTTGCAAAACGAGGAAATGTTCTTTTCACAGCTTCTCTGGATGGTTCGATACGAGCCTGGGATCTGATAAGATACCGAAATTTCCGAACCTTTACCGCTCCTGAACGTCTCTCTTTCTCTTCGATCGCAGTCGACCCGTCAGGCGAAGTCGTAGCTGCTGGTTCTCTCGACAGCTTCGACATTCACATTTGGTCTGTCCAGACTGGTCAATTGCTCGATAAGCTCTCTGGTCACGAAGGTCCTGTTTCGACATTGGCATTCGCCCCTAATGGCGGTGCTCTGGTATCAGGCTCTTGGGACCACACCGTCCGCATCTGGTCAATCTTCGCTCGTACCCAGACTAGCGAGCCCCTCCAACTACAAGCAGACGTCCTTTGCGTGACCGTACGACCAGATTCAAAACAAATCGCCGTCAGCACACTAGATGGCCAACTGACTTTCTGGTCACTTTCAGAAGGCACACAAGAAGCTGGCTTCGACGGCCGTCGCGACGTCTCAGGCGGTCGCAAACTCACCGATCGCCAAACTGCCGCCAATGCTTCTGGCACAAAATCTTTCAACAGCATAAGCTACTCCGCTGATGGCAGCGTTGTCGTCGCATCCGGAAACAGCAAATACATCTGTCTCTACGACGTCATGTCCGGCGTCCTCCTTCACAAATACACCGTCAGTGTAAATCTGTCCCTCGAGGGCACGCAAGAGTTCCTCAACTCCAAGAACTTGGGCGAGGCTGGGCCAAACGGTATGATCGATACCACAGGCGATGCTTCTGATCTTGAAGACCGTATGGACACTTCCCTCCCCGGTGCTAAGAGAGGCGACGCCGCATCCCGCCGTATCGGCCCTGAGGTGCGTGTTCCAGGCGTCAACTTCGCACCCACTGGTCGTTCCTTCTGCGCAGCAAGTACAGAAGGTCTTCTCGTCTACTCTCTCGACACAACCATCGCTTTCGACCCCTTCGACCTCGATATCGACATCACCCCTCAGTCAACCCTCAAGACTCTAGCCAAGAAGCAATACCTCAAGGCCCTGGTCATGGCTTTCCGCCTCAACAACCCCAAACTCGTCGTCCGCGTCCAACGCTCCGTCCCCGCCGCCGATATCCCTCTCGTCGTCGCCGACCTCCCCGTAGTCTACCTCCCCCGCCTCCTCCGCCACATCGCCGTCCAATCAGACGCCTCTCCCCTACTAGAGCTCAACCTCCTCTGGCTACAGGCGCTGCTCAAATCCCACGGTTCCACACTCAAGAAAAACCAAGGCGAATACGCAGAAGTCACCAGACTTGTTCAGAGAGCCGTCGCTAGAATCCAAAAGGAAATCTTCTCCGTGGCGGAAAGCAATGAATTCATGGTTGAATATCTTCTCGCGCAGCCGGAGAGGAAAGCTCAAGATGGTATGAAGCTTTTGACCAGTGTTGAGAGTGGTGCCGTTCAAGAGGTTGAAATGGCAGATGACGACGATGAAGATGGCGAGGATGGTTGGATCGGTCTTGACGAGTAAGATTACATGTCCTGTTATTCTTTCGGATGTTTTGGCATTAGAGTGGTGTTCAAAAAAACAGGAATTGGCATTTTTTGTGGATGGGAGTTGTATTTTTGGAAGGGGATGTGTATACAGGCGTTTCTTTTCTGTCGATAAGTGTGGGGGCATGTAAGAAATATCATCACCTTGAAAGGTTTATTTATCCACTACACTGAGAACTTTTGTTTGCCTTGACTCGAAAATCTGAAGTGCCTAAAATCTAAAAGAGCGGAAAAAGCGAAGAGACCGGTTCACAAAAGGAAGATCGGGAAAAAAGACATGGCGGAGAAGGTGCGAAGCAAAAGATACGAGCAGCACGGTGTCGAAAAAGGCTTCAATCCTTCCTCGGACAATCACTAAAGCACTCAAAAGCAAAGACGGCGAGAGGAAGAAAGTCAGGGGGAAAAAGGCAGGTGAAAAATTGTGATACAACAATAACAAGGATAAGAAAAGGACAAAAAGCGAGAGCGAAAGCGAAATCCCATAAAAGCAGCAGCAGCAATAATAAACCATACACACCACCACTCCTTTGATCCCACAAAGAAAAAAAAAAAGGCCCAGATGACCTTTTGACGTGAGCCTGATTCCCAAAATTGAAGTACACGTGAAAAAGATGCTCCTTCCTAAAAGCAGTAAAAAGGATGAAGGAAAAAAATGCCCCCTAGGCGTGTCTCCTTGGTGATGATACGGTCCTCCTTCTTTTTACGACCATTTCGTACGCTGTTTGTTTTTAAGCGTCATTCATGTCGACATCTCCCTTGAGTCGTTTGAGTTCTTGCATGGCAGCAGTGACCTCGCCTAGAATCTCATGCATAGGCTTCGAGGTAGACAAGATACCAGGTCTGAACGGCTGGATCATATGTCTGAGTGCCAGAGTCGTAACGCAAGTCTGTGAATAAAGTCAGTATTGATGTTACTCAAGCACTTTGAAGAATTGATGCTTACCTCGATTCTACTGATCTGATGCTCGACAAAGTTGATGACGAATCGATCGGTTATTTCACCGCCGCGCTGCTTCATGCGCTCCAGCAGTGCCGTCTCGGGCGCCTTTAGGGCTGTCAGTCCTGTGGTTTCCAAACTGCTGCACAACATCTCCAGACGCAACGACACGTTCCAAAGATCCCATACATGGTCGGTGTCGATGCTGAGCTGGCTGTCTGCGCTCTTCTTTGCAGCGTCGCCCTCTGCAGATTCTATACCGACGTTGCGGTTTGGCGCGGCAGCCGCGGCAGCCTTGACCTGTTCTGCTTGTGCTTGCTGCTGTTGTTGGACCACCAAACGTGCCGACAGCGAGTGAGGGTACATGAGGTAGATGTATTCCGGGTTTTCCAAACCCTTCAGGTTGCGTTGACCGAGGTCCTTGACTTCGAAACCTTGACTGCTGAGTGATCTCAGTTCGCGGCGGATGGAATTGCCGATCATTTCATCGCCCATTGCATCGTCAGACCCTGTAGAGCCACTTCTATCAGTCTCGATGTGTGTCTCGAGCAGGCGCTGAATCTCGGCAATGAAGTCTGATGAAACAGTAATCTGACCACCATCGGCGACGGACTGGATACGTGCAGATCTGTTGACCATAGGTCCGAAGTAGTCCATACGGCCAGTGACAGGATCTTGCTCGCACACAGGACGACCGAAATGGATACCCATACGGACTGACAGACCACGGAAAATGCGGTTGCCATCAGTGTCGAGCACCTCTTGTCCATGAATACTGTTGAGAATCTCCTGCGGCCAGGGAACTTCTAGAAGTTGACTTTGGATGGTGAAGGTCCACAAAAGTGCACTAGTGACAGTCTGGAAGGCAACCATGAAAGCATCACCTTCAGTTTTGACCTCGTAACCACCAATGATACGCAAATGTCTTCTCATGAGTTCGTTGTGCAATTTTATCGCACTTCTCATGGCGATGGGGTATGATTCCCAAAGCATCGTGCTGTTCTTGATATCAGTAAACACCAGAGTGACTTCTCCCTGAGGGGGGTCAATTTCTTGGTCCAGACGAGCGAGCTTGGAGTCTCCGACATTGTCTCTCCCACGCTTGGGGCGTCTCGAGATGGTCAAGAGTTCATCTGGTGCACCACTAGGACCCATGCTCATGCTGTGAGTTCTGAAACGAGCGCGTTCTCTCTTGCGCAAGTCGCTCACGCCAATCATCATAACCATGATTTTACCAGTGGCACCGAAGGCGATAGCCAAATCACGCAGCTTCTGCGCAGCACGCATTAGGTCACCGCGTTCTGAGCGAGCAACATCAACGGCAAAGTCCATCGTCAGGTAGTCCCAGAGCTCACGAGAAGCAATGACGATGATCTCATCTGACTCTTTGAGCGAAATGCGGGCCGTGTGGGGGCAGGCAATCACACCAGGCAGATGCTGAACGAAACCGAACGCTCTCGAAACCTCAAGGGCGTCGTTAAGCTTTCCTTGACGCGAGACATAACCACCAGCTTCTCTGATGCGAATGCGCTCATCTGCTTCAGCAGGTGCATGCTTGCGAGTGATGATTCGATGGCCGCCTTCAGAATCGATCAACAGAGCTTGGGCGTCTCCGACGTTTGACACGTACAATTCCATTCCTTGCAGGTACATGATAGTAGCCACAGCTCCAGAAGTCATGTCGTCTTCGCCTAGCTCCAAACCGGTAATGCTTCCTCTGTGAAGGAGTGCAGCACTTGGGTGCGCACGAGCTTCTAGCGCCTGTGTGGCTGCTGTAGCAAGATCCTTATTCAGCGAAAGGTATGCCCTTCTCAGTGCGTCCAGGGGTGAGTCGTCGCCCTCTTGAAGTTTTGCGAGCTCGTCTGCAAAGTGATGTCTAAACTTTTCGTAAAGGAATTTGGCGACTTTGCTACCTCCAGTGTTCAGATTGTGGCCGTCAAACATACCAAACAAAAGTCGATCTTCGACACCACCAAAGCTGGGAATGACCATGTCCAACGTTGACAAATGCTCATGACGTCCAAGGGTGTCGGCCATACCGTATGGGATGTGTGTACCGATGATGGATCCAGCAGTACGCACACGTCTATCGGGGCCTTGATCAGGTACAGATGGGATTGTTAAGGTCACATCCATGAGACCAAGGATTCTCAGGTGCTGCAATGTGGAGAAATCCGTCAAGTCTCGAGTCTCGCGTCCCGGTACGACGTTAACGTTGGGCTTGATCTCGAGTCGCTTGTTGCCAGACATGTTGAGGTATCTCAACTGGTGGTTCCAGTTCCAGTTCCAATCATAAGGCCAATTTGATACGTTGTATTTGAGCGCGTTGCTGCCAACGTCAAGAGTCTGGAGCTTCTGGATCTTGCCAAGTTCTGCGGGCAGAACATTGAATCTGTTGCTGTTCAAGTGCAGCACTCTCAATCCAGAGCCTTCCTCAAAGTCTTCTGCTGGAAGCGCAGACAAGTCGTTACCGGATAGGTAAAGCTCTGTCAGGTGTGGCCACCTTCTGATGGTCCGTGGTGGAATGTCGTAGAGCTCATTGTATGAGAGGTTGAGGACGCGAAGCTCGGGGAGGAGGACAAGCTCGTCGAACACATCGTCGGACAGGCGGTTGTCGGCCAGAATCAAATGACGCAGGGTATGAGAAAAGGTAGAAGCAAGCCTGTTAGACATGGTAGAGTCCTTGCGTGGCCCTGGTGTAGCAGCAGCACTGCTAAGTCCAGACTCCGTCGACGATCTTGGAGCCAGAGATGGGTGTCTTGATTGCGCACCATAAGTGGACGCAATTGAGGCTTTACGACCAGCTGGTGAACCACCGGGTAACATACCATGGCCGACCTGGCTGGGCCTTCTAAGCTGGAAAGCCTCAAGCTTGCCAAGCTCGTCGAAGTCTGGAGTGTTCGTACCGCCAGGAGTCACTACGGGGGTAGCCGCCTCTGACGGCAGAGATGGTGGCAAAGATGGAGGAGGTGCACCCGGTTTAGGGAACTCGTTCAATACGTTGGAGGCGATGTTGAGTGATTCTAGCTTCCGAGCATACCAGATTTCTTGTGGCAGTCTGCTAAGGTTGTTCTCTCGAATGTCAAGATATTTCAGATCTTGAAGTCTGCCTATGTCTGAGGGCAAATTGTTCAACATGTTCTTGGCCAAACTGAGATGCTCTAGCTTGGTAAGTTTACCGATCAGAGAGGGAAGTGCCGTGAAATGGTTCTTGTCAAGAACAAGCTTCGAGATGTTTGAGATTTTTGCAAACAAATCGTCAGGAAGCTGGGTGAGCTTAGCAGATGCAAGGTTCAATACCGAGAGAGTAGGAACAGGAGAAGTTAAACCAAAGCGGGTGACAGGGTTGTGGTCAAGAGAAAGAACCTTGATGCGGTAGAAGGAGGCTTCGTATGCGGCGATAGAGTTGTGGCCGACCAAGAGATGCTCTAATTGTGGTAGCTGTGCCATAATATCGATGTTGTCCAGAGCATTGAAGCGGATATCAATCTGGGTAAGTTTGACAAGGTGCTTGAACGTCTCGGGGAATGAACCAGACAGCTTGTTGTTGGTAGCGAACAACCGTTCAAGGTTGACAAGTTTACCGATCTTTGGTAGCGCCGAGATACCGTTGAAACTGATGTCCAAGTCGACGACGGTTCTGAGCTCGCAAAGGAAGTCGGGGAATGTGTCCAGATTGTTGGAGGCCAAATTCAAGCTTCGAAGAGCTTGGTAGCAGCCAAAGTAGGCGGGCAGACTCGTGAGCTTGTTGTTGGACAGCTTGAGACTAACAAGGTTGTGGAGCTTGTGCAAATCCGCATGTTGCATCTGTTCAAGTCTGTTGTTCGAGACATCAAGCATGGTCAGCCTTGATGCCAGGCAAATGCTCGCGGGCAACTTCCAGGCTTCGTTGCTGGTGTACTTGATCTCTCGGAGATTGCTACAGCTTTGAATGAAATCCTTGGGAATGTCGAGAGACAAGTTTTTGGACAAATTCAAGGTGATGATCTCTGTGGCTTTCTGGTACAAGGCGATTGGAATAGTAACCAGATCGCGGCCTGCAAGGTCGATGTGATTGAACTTCTGCATCTTGTTGAAGCCAGGGTCGCGATCCAAGCTCGAGTAGCCGCTAAGCTTTCCAGGCAAGAATGTGAAGCGAACCAGGTATCCGTGGTCCTCGCGGCCCAAATCTTCCGGCTTGTCCTTGTCGTTATAGCCAGCCATTTCCAACATGTGCTTTTGGATTGCTAGCGGGCGTTCGCCTGCCGCAAGTATCCGGCTCGAGCCAGTCTTTCGCATGACGATCTGGTATGTGTCTAGTTCGTCCTGCAGGAAAGTCTTTTTGGCCATCATCTGGATCAGCTCGCTAGCAGTGGTGTTCAAGCCGGCCGAAATGACGGCAAAAGTGCTGTCCGCTCGGAAAATGCGCATAAAGTACATGGGGCCTGGGTCTTCATCCCTGGGAACATGGCCTTCCTCATCAACCTCCCGTAGAGCGGCGACATTTGAATCGGGGACCCGTTTGACAGCCCAACTGTCAGGAACCTCCCAAGTTCCAGTCTCTTCTTCAGCAGGTTTGCTAGGTTCTATGCCAGGGAAACCAGTAAAGATCTCGCTCGTAACGGGTGGTGTCATTGGTTGGCTGCGGTTGACGATACCTTCCATCTGGCTCATATCAGTGTCAAGGTGCCACAAAGCAGACGCATTGCGAACAGCGTCGGGTCGCGGGGCATTCGGATCCTTTTTGTTGAATTCGGCGCTTGGTTCAGCGCGTCTAGGTCCTTTGAAAGGAATCCTTGTGTGCTCTTTCTTTGTGAGACCCAAGGCCATTGGCTTGCCGTCCGGGCCTACAGGACCCTTTTTCTTTCCAGCTGGAGCTGTTGGTGTCTGCGTAATTGAGAGTGAGCCGGTCGAGGAGGGCATATTTTTCAAGCTAGACTCGGCAGTCTTGTCGTGCTTCTTGCGGCCAGTAACGCGATCAAACAACGAGCGTTTGGCGCTTTGTGAGGGGTGGCCGGGGGAGCGTTGGCCAAGATGGGCTTCGCTCTGGCTTTGTTGTGCACTCATCATACTCTTCATGCTAGGCGAGGGACTTGTGGCGCGTGGGCGTGCTCCATTGGAATTCGTAGGCAGAGTCGAATCCTTGCGGATGGTGCCAGGGCGGCCACTCATGACGGAAGCGCCGTCATCAATGTCTTCCAGACTGGTCTTGTGTTTATGGCCGGGAAGTCGGAGACGATGGTGATGACCTGACACGGAACCTTTCTGGGCACGTGTCTGCTGCTGTTGCTGTTGGGAAGGAGCGCTCGGCGGTTGCGTCGACTGCGTATGGAACTAACACATTTAATGTCAGCCCAACACGACCAGGCATCTTTATACGACAAAACAAACTCACATTCGCAGGGGCGGGCTCGAAGTCCCATGGTGTCACCTCACTACTGGTATTCGGAGTACGAGGACGCGATGCCGATGGACTACCAGGACGAGTCGTCTGCGTGACTTGTGTGGCATTCGACGGGTTGCGACCTCTCTGGTTTTGCTGCTCTGGTGGATCCTTGGGCGGCGGCGCATTCGGGTCAAAGTCTTCGCCAAAGAAGCCTTGAAGCTTCTTGTGGAACTTTCCTGTAATGCTGCGTTTGGAGGAACCTGTCGAGGACATGGTCGTCGTACTAGCCACGGATGGCCTTCGATCATCGCCGTTCCACTCGAGCGAGAGGTTGTTGCCATTTTGCGGGATGAAGCCCGGCGACATCTGTGGAAGATCATCGCTGGATGAGTTGTAGAAAGAGTTGTTGTTGAAGAGATTCGAGGCTAGATGCGAAGGGCGATTGTTACGACCATACGGCGGAGGCGTGTACTCAGGAGCCTGCTGGCGTGAGATGGACGGTACAGTGCCACTGGACTCGAGACACGACAAGTCTTTGCGATAGTCGCCGAAGTCAGGCGTGTCCCAGGCCAGTGCCGCTCCACGGTTATATGTGGGATTTACGACAGTGCTAGGCGACACTTCTACGTCGGGCTCGCTATCAAACGAAGCGTCAGCTCATTTCCATACAGCAAGAGCAATGGCTGCGGCAAACAGGCATAGCGGAAGTCGACATACCGAGCCAGCCGCTCGGGCTTGGACTTTTTGGGCGTCGTGTCGGCCATTGTAGCTCTCACTTGACCTCTACTTATAGCAGGCCGGGACTCGAAGGGCGATTCGGTATTACAAGGGATATCTGCCGACTTCGAGCTTGCATGCCATCAGAAGCCAACTAAGCTTCTCGTCCAGTCCTGTCCTCGACCTTGGACTCGGCCAATAGCTACTCTTTCTCTCTTTCTTTCCCTTCGCTATCTTGTCCTTTCGATCCTCCAGTCGATCGGGCGCAAAAAGATATCCAGGATGGTCGTCGATGGCCAAGAGGTCGGAGGCTCGGGACGTCTCGGTGGTGGTGATGGGATGATGCGGTGATGATGTCCGGTCGGACTGGTCGCGCTTTCAGTGGGTGCTGGGCAGCTCGAAACACACTTCACACGCTCGCTCTCTTAGTCAATTGCGTCACGGGGGACATGGCCAGGTCGTCTGGTCTTCAGGCAAAGAGTCGAGGGAAGCACGGGTGGAACTAGGGGAGAGAAGGATTAACGGAGGCCGCCTGCTGCGCGGACATGGTCGACGATGCGATGTATCGACGGCTACTAACAACGAAGGCTGATGCTGGCGCAACTGCTCCATCGCTTTTGGCGTCGCTAAGGGCGGGGCGATCCAAGTTCCAGCCAAAAGGCTCGGCTCGAAAAGGAATTCCCGTCGTACCCGTGCACCAAGACCACCTCCACTCGCTGCACATCACCACCACCCACACCTACAAGACGACCGCTTCCCTCGACGCTCCCGGCCCGCCAGCAGCATTCGTTGTTTGCCTGCGACCGGAGGATTGCAGTGCAGCTCTTCTCGCTTGCCTGCATATCGCCATGTCTCGTCGACCTGCCTGCCCTGCGTTGTGGTCTGACCCTGCAATCTGGCTCGCGGGATTTGTCCTGCAACGGTCTCATGGGCTTGAAAGTTGATTGGAATGAACAGACTGCCTAGAGTGCATTGCACGTTAAGCCATGTCGGCCTTCACCTGCAAGGCCCATCATCTAGCTGTTCCAATTGCCCACCCCTTTCGCTTCTTTGAATTTCCCCCAGCAACATTGGTGAAACTGTCGTCTATCTTGTGTGTAGAACATGGCAACTATTGTGTCCACCGTTGGGCAAAAAGTAAAGTCATCAAACGTCGCCCCATATATCTTTCACCCTTGATATTATCCGATGATTATCGCTGATCTTCATCATTAGCACTGCGGCACATAGCTAGTGATTCCGCTGGAGCTGAGTGGAAGGTGTAAAATGCCATTATAGGTGAATGTCTCGAAACTGCCATAACCATAAAAACAACATCCGGACGCCACAAGAGCCCTGCAAACAAAACGGTCAAGAGGGTATACAACATATCGACACTGCCACTGCCACTGCTCTGTCAACATTCTGATGGTGGTCTTCTCGGTCGAAGTGAAGAATTATACAAGTCGTCGGGGATCATCAATTGCCAAAGCCTTGGAAGGGTGTCGGTGCATTTGTTGCACCATTCGACATTGACCGTCTTTGGCCATCCTTTCCAGTCCATCCGGGAAACAAAGCCCTCAGTTTGGCATACTTCTGCTCTATCTGAGGCATGTTCGGAGGTGCGGTAACATATGAAGGAGGATGCGGGGATGATCCAGGTTTTGACTGGTTGTCAGTCTGGCCACAGACATAGCCCAAGTTTGCATGAAGTCGAAGGTAGACCCTGCAAGCATGTTAGATATGATGGCTGAGCAGGGAATGCAACTGAGCTTACTGGGTATACTCATCTGACGCAAGGGCATCCGGCAGGCCTTGACTCTTCAAGTGGGCAGCCGCGGATTGACTGGTTGCGCCGCCCTTGCCCTGCGCCTGTAATCTGTGCATTTCCTGCAGCAATTCTACATTGATGTCGAGTAGCAGTGCTATTCTCTCTTTCTCTTGCGACAGGTTTGCGGGAGATGCAGCAGCAGACGGGGAGTGGAGTGGTCGGGATTGCGGGGCTGCCATGGGCGATTGCTGAGGCGAGCCTTGTGCGACTGCAGAGGCAGCATAGGGTGAGACACGATGTGAAGGGGACGCTGTCATGGACATTACGGCCGACGGCGACATGGATTGAGAATAGGGCGGTACGCCTGGAGCGAAACCTAGACGAGGCAAAGCACATTAGCACATGCACAACCACACTGTCATGCGGCGACTTGGACTTACCGCCAGGCATTTGCTGGTATTGCTGCTGCTGCTGCTGCGACGCATTCTGGGCGAAATTAGGCGCCTGCTGGCCCGGGTTGGGGAAACCTGGATGTTGTAGAGGTAGAGATTGGTTGTTGGTATAAGGAGAGAAGGACTGGCCGAAGTTGGCTGTATTCATGGCCGATATCGACATGATAACCCTCGGTATTCGGCAATCTACAATAAATGATAATTATGATCCGCTAGCAGACGTCAACGAACAACAATCTACAGCTGACAGCCACGAGCCGCTAGTTGGGTTGCAAATTCGAATCCAGAAAGTCTCCCCAAACCAAAGACATTTGTGGGGCGACAGCTGCTTGGCTTGCTTTTTTGCTTTCTCTCCTCACCAATTCGCCGTCACACCTTGCAATCGTGCTTTGTGACAGCAAGTCACCTTCCGACTGTCACACTGTCTGATTCGCTGCATCATGTCCGGTAAAGTACATCCCCTCTTCATGCACGATCGCGCGAGCCTTGCGCAATACCGTATCTTTTAGATTCCGTTGCAAGGTTCCGACGATGGTCCAGGCTCTCAACAGCTCGGGTTCAAGCATGATTCCACCACAAGTCAGTCTTGCTCCAACAGCAAATCACTGACATGTATTTGTTTCAGGAAAAGGAAGAGGTGCCTACTTCAAGGCTCGCTATGCTGGGAGAGGTGGACGTGGCGGTGGTAATGCCGGCACTGAAAATCAGCAACAACTGTCAACTGCAGAGTCCAGCTCTTCATCTACGTCCACGTGGGCGCAATTATCGCAAGCCCTAGACTCAATTGATGGCCAGCAATACGGTAGGTTGTCATCCAAAAAGTTGGCATCTCCGCGCTGATTCTCTTATCTTTGTTCAGGCTCGTACAAACGTCTGCAAAACAGACGCTTCGAACACAAATCACCAGACTTTACGCTATCGATAAATCATGTTCAGACGGATGCATATGCGCCACCTTCGAAAATCAGTGTTCGCATGGACTGGGTAAGCCCCTTGTTTTCCTTGATGCAATGCACAATGTTATTCAGAATCTAGAGAGCCTTCACTGGGAGCTCGAAGTAATTGCTCTCTCACTGCACCCCTTCTAAGTTCTCAACAACATTGTGCATTTTGATAACTAAATTCATGAGAGCGTTGGGTGCTTGGAGTAGCAGCATGCGCTCAATACGAAGCCAACTAATCAAATTCCAGAAAACCACTTGTTTCCCGACCGAATATGCGGCATCAGATATACGACAAATCGCTCTGGCCGACTACCTGTCCAGAGCTGCCGCTGCATGCATCCGCAGTAAACACATGGATCGCTCAGTAGGTTCTGGAAACTCTGGCTGGTCAGGCCCTAAAGGTGGAGTTTTTAGCATCAATGCTCCGGCACAAGAGGTGTTGCCTCGAACCAGTGCACTCGTTCTGTCTGATGGAGACAAGAGTCTTGAGACGCGCTTCACGGTCTCCTTACCTGCTCGTGGACGTACAGTCTTGGGCGGGGAAGCCAAATCAATCCTGTGTAACAATCTTCCAGAATTGGTCGAGAGAACCATGCTGTACAGTTCACATCTTGCCAAAGAGCTCAACACCCACATCCACTGTGTCGAGGACCAAGCATACATGCGATCTCAACTTGAGGCTAGGGGCCTCGTTGCTTTTGTCGGAAATGGCTCGATCCTCCCAAGAGCTAGTGGAGCATCCGCTCGCAGTATGACTGGAAAGCACGTCGTTCCTTTCAAATCACCACCTGAGCTTGAGGTCGTTCTTAAACGCAAGCACGATTCTGAAGTTCGTGGAATGGGTATCCCCAAGGGAATCACTCTTCTTACAGGTGGCGGCTATCACGGCAAGTCTACTCTTCTGGAAGCCCTCCAGCTTGGTATCTACAACTATATCCCTGGCGACGGTCGTGAGCTCGTGGTGACCAGTCCCAATGCTGCGAAAGTTCGTGCAGAAGACGGTCGCAGTGTGACGGGTACAGATATCAGTGCATTCATCAAGAATTTACCCGCAAAGAGAAACACAGATGCATTCACTACGGATGACGCCAGCGGTTCGACATCCATGGCCGCCAACATCCAAGAAGCTCTCGAATTAGGAGCAGAAGTCATCATGGTCGACGAAGACACATCTGCTACCAATCTGCTTGTCAGAGATGAACGCATGCAGAGCCTGATCAAGAACGAACCAATCACTCCCCTCGTCTCGAAAGTGCGTGCTCTCTACGATCAGCACGGTGTCAGCACTATCATCGTGGTCGGTGGATTGGGCGACTGGCTAGATGTCGCAGACAATGTGATAGGAATGGATTCCTACGCTCCTCGCATGCTCACCGCCGAAGCAAAGGCACTAAGTAAAAAGTTCCCGAGAAAGGTGGTCCAAGACAAGAATTACGGCACATTACCCGATAGAAACGTCGGCTTCCCGGCAGCTATTCTTCACGACAAGCCTCTGGTCGCCAGAAGAAAGGACTTCATCACCGTCTTTGCCGACCGAGCTTTGCAAGACCCATCACAAAATGAAGCAGGAATCGACATTTCAGGTGTGGAGCAATTGGTGGAATGTGGTCAGACACGAACAATCGCACATTCAATCCGATCGCTTGCCCATGTGAAGGATGCTGAAGGGTGAGTACTTCTGTGTAGATCCTGGAAGCCAGAGTCAGCTAATGTGGAGGCAGTGTACATCTGAAAACAGCATTGTCAGGCATCGAGGCTGAGGTTGCCTTGGAGAAAGCTATGCCGGAGAAGCTCCCTGGAGGAGACTTAGTGGCAGTCCGTCGCTTTGAATTAGGCGCAGCTGTCAATCGCATCCGAGGCTTGGAGTCACGAGCAGCAAGGGCGGAAGGGGCTCAGACGGGAGAAGGTCCAAAGAAGAAGGCACGCATTGACCATTGAACAAACGGTATGGGAGGCTTAGATGTGCTTGTTGGTGGAAGAAGTACGGGAATAATTGATTGAGGTGAATTGAGTTTGAGTCAGGATGGACGCCTGATCCTTACAGGATTCAAGCTTCTCCCCACACAGCCAATAGGTGTTGTGTCCAAACATAGAACATGAACATCACAGAGATGTGGCAGCTTTGAGCGTCTGTATTAAGGGTCTATGATGCTCGAGTAGCAAGTACCCAAGTCGCTAGGGTAAGTCGGCACAAAACGAAGATCCTTTGATCGCACACGTGCCAAGGATTCTCTGCATAGAACGCAGATGGAAGAAGCATATGACATGATAAGTGAGGGCAGTGCATACACTTCTAATCCTTAGGTCAAGTGATCAAGGCAGAACGACATGGTTTCGCTGAAGGATTCAGAAGCTCGGATCGCGATGAAGTAGGATGTTCTTCCTAACAGCACTCACTATCGAGTCAAGCGGTCTTGGTTACACGCCGAGATGGCCCGATTTTGCCGGGATTTCTTGTCGACAGCTTCTCGTACGAAGAAAGATGGCATTGAGTACACATCTGTAGCATACCTAACTTACCATCGCGTAAGGATTAGAGGACACGGAAAAATACCTCAAGATGACTGCGCCGACTTTCCCGCTATCAAACCTTTGCGCTCTTAAAACTCATTGGAAGAGAGATGGACAACATTTCTCAAGATGCAAACGACCTTTGTTACTCGGAGCTCGGCAATCTCGGCCTACGTAGCACTGCCCGAAACTAGTCCGTAAAAGGCAGCGCACTAGCCCGTAAACCGTAAAGACTTTGCGGGGAGCTGTTCCTTCGAGGCAGTTGTTTGGTTCACATGTTGTCTAGGATGATCCCAAGGGACAGAAGGTGGCGTGGATCGAAGCGGCCATCATTGATTGTTGCTGGTGTGCCTGCCTGAGAATAGAGAAGATGCGACATATAAGAGGAGCTTGGGTCGCACCTTCTGCACTATATCCAGCTTCTCAGATCAGCCTATTCTTCTTTACACAGCTTCAAGCTTGTTACTCAGTCAACGACAGCATTCCAACAGAGTAGTAAATAATTCAAGCTATTATTCCACCTGATCAGCATTTACATTACAACCAACCAACCAAACATCTCATACCCACTTTCCACAATGAACGACGAACAAATCCGCCACCAGAACTCTGACTTGGGCAAGTCGCCTGTCCGCGGTAGCAACAGCGACCACGACCCTCTCGTCAAGGTCCAGCCTCCTCGCCGTGAGGACTTGCAACCTTCCTACGCCTCTGTTATCAAGCCCGACACCGAAGACGACTCCCAACATGGATGGTACGGAGGCATGATCAACGCCCTTGGTTCCATCATTGGTAACCTTGGAGCTGTTCCTTGCTGTGTCATCTGCCCCAACCCCTACAGACCTGTCTCGCAGGGTAACGTCGGTCTCGTCACCAAATTCGGTCGTTTTGCTCGTGCTGTCGACCCTGGTCTCGTCAAGATCAACCCTCTCTCTGAGCAGCTGATTCAGATCGACGTCAAGATTCAGATTGTTGGTAAGTAGCAGAGACCCACTGTACCGCAAATAATAGCAGCTAACAAACGAACAGAGGTCCCTCAGCAAATTTGTATGACCAAGGACAACGTCAACTTGCACCTCACCTCCGTCCTCTACTACCGTGTTACCTCACCTCACAAGGCCGCCTTCGGTATCTCTAACATCCGCCAAGCGCTTATTGAGCGTACTCAGACCACTCTTCGCCATGTCATTGGTGCCCGCGTTCTGCAAGATGTGATTGAGCGTCGTGAGGAGATTGCCCAGAGCATCCGCGAGATTATTGAGGATACCGCTTCGGGCTGGGGTGTCGAGGTCGAGTCTATGTTGATCAAGGACATCATCTTCAGCCAGGATCTGCAAGAGTCGCTGTCTATGGCCGCCCAGAGCAAGCGTACCGGGGAGGCCAAGGTCATCGCCGCCAGAGCAGAGGTCGAATCCGCCAAGCTCATGCGCCAGGCCGCCGACATTCTTTCTTCTGCACCTGCCATGCAGATCAGATACCTCGACGCTATGCAGCAGATGGCCAAGTCCGCAAACAGCAAGGTCATCTTCCTGCCTGCTCCCAACCAGACCGTTCAGCATCAAATGCAGATGGCAGACTCTGTCGGCGAAGGACCCTCTTCTTACCACGCTATCGGACATGGACAAGCACACACCAACAACGACTTCGGTTCCGGCACTGAGGGCTTCCAGAACGCCATCAACAGTCGCGTAGTCGAGAACATGTAGAATGATCCGCCACCATTCAGAATACTGCGTCTCAGCACCCAGACAGAAACCACAGCCGTGTCACCCGGTCCATCAATAGGATATGGGGGACCTATGGATCAGTGGAGTCCCGTCTGATAAGAGTATACCGATCTGCCGAAGGACGATGCGTTTATGATGTTTTATCGATACCCCTTTTTTTGTTTTTACCAGTCACGATGATGATGACAGCTGTCGCTTCTATACCCATGGCTAGTAGTTAGTCTTTCTTGTACCAGATGTAATCACGAATTTTTCAAGCTATACCACTTACACAAAAGCCCGATTGTGATCTTACGATCATTTTCATCGTCGGCGGCTTCACTGTGCATGTATTGACGTGCTTGTGTTGAGAACCGTACTGCGTGTGGCAGGATTCGACCCGCAAACTCGAACACCAACCTCCTTCAATCAATGTCGTCATGCTGGTCATACCATCGGAGATTTTCGGATGATGTCTTCGGGACAGGGTGATAGTGTCGACTATGGATGTCGAGCTCAATTTGTTGATATCAGGACAACGACGTGACTCTAGGAGGTCTCGAGTTACTCAAGAGATACATTGAGGCTGTTAGCATTGGATGTATTCGTTTGAAGTGACTGGCGTCCTTGTGTCGAGAGGAAATTTGAATTTTCGATTTCAGACTGAGCTTTTTTAATGTGCTGGCTGGAATCGCATGTTTTGTTGTCAGGACATCTCATTTCAAGTTATTTGTCGGAAGGAGTTTTGCATGAATTGCTGGGAAAACGAGAACGTACAGTCGAGGAAAAGACTAGGGCTATATGATTGTCAGGAAAGAATAGAGATTGGTCGATGTTAAGTTGTCGAGCAGCGCGATGAAGCGAACATGTTGGACATACTTGATGGCAACGATGCGGGGTCTCCCACATGATCATGCCAAACAACCACGCGTTGCCATCCGGACAGCTTCGGATGAGATCCGGAAACAGCACCCTCGACCTTCTGAACGAACCCATCTAGTCTTCCACACTTCTTAGATATATGCATTTATTGCGTAGCTCTTAAGGATTGCCGCCATCATATCTGTTGTAACATAGGTCCAGATGAATGGTCCCCTCTCTGTTATATCGTACAGTGCTTTTTTCTACAAAACAACATGCAGGAAACGCCGACATTAAGCCTGGTTTACACGGTGGCCTTGAGCCCAGCCCCCTTTCCACCTCTTCCATCATTACACTCAATATATATAGTTGGACAACCCTCCACTAGAACAGTGTACGATGGAAACGTTGCCTCCGGAACTTCTGACCAGGATTTTCTCCTTCCTTGCGATCGGACAAAAAACATTGGCTCCTTATGCCACGATATCTCGAGCTTGGCAGTGCACTGTGGAACAGCATACTTTCTCTCAGCTGTTTCTCTCCTCAGACGAGCTGGAAAGGTCCAATCATGCTGTTGTGCAGTCGTCGCACGTTCACCGCCGTACATCGGTCAGACGCGTCAACTATGGCGTTCATCTTCCGGACTACGATGATAACGCCTGTGGCCGATTCGAACGACAAGCAGACAGACAGATCAACGATGAGGCTTTTGGTAAAGCGCTCGTAGGTCTCTTTACCCTGCTAGAGGTCATGGACGCCGGCAATGGTTCCAGGCCGATCGACCTAAACATTCTTTATTTCTATTCATCCATGGACATCAACCGTCGAGATACCGAGACACTGAGGGCACACAAAATGGCCAAATCCTTGGGAAAAAGACATGATCTATTCGAGCTCCGCTACCAAGACTCATATCTCCAACTACTTCAGCCCGAAAGCTTGCCTATCTTACACAACGTGACTTTATTGACGATCAATGGCGATACTGCACGTAAGCTAGCACCGGCAATCGCTCCTGGCATCATATCGAGACTCCCTAATCTCATCTCCACGAATTTCTCGATCTCAGATATGGAGAGAAAACGACCAAATAGAAGAACGCAGCTGCGGTCCGAATTCGCCAAGCAGTTGACCTCTATGCCTACACCACAGAGTCTTCAGAAACTCGATTTCGAACTGAGACATGTTCAACCGGCGAACGAAAGCTTTGTCAATGCGAATGTTCGCGGTGGTTTCCACTCGCCCGATGTCGACGATGTTTCAACCGCATTACAGCGATTCTGGCAAGCTGCTCCGAGTCTGACTAATTTCAAGTTGAGCGGGCCAATTTGTGTTGGTCCAGAGCTTTTCCGAAGTCCAGGTGAAGATGAAGAAGACGAAGAAAAACAGCAACAATGGCAAAAGTTGAAGGTTGTTACCGTAGAGCTCAGCTTAGTAAGACCTGATGGTGGCTGGTATATCGAATTAGATCCCGATCGAGGCAGCGATTCACCCGACGAAGAGGAGGAAGAAGATGAAGGCGAAGAGGATGAATTCGAGTATTCAGGCCACATTTTCCACGATCGCACAAGCAGTCAAAACTCTTCCTCATCTGGCTATGATTCGAGCGATTCATTCTTCGCCATGAATGAACTGCCTCCGGACTCCTATGGCTACGATGATGAAAAACGCGATCTCCGGCTCAATGGCGAGGAGCCATCTGCTTACTTTCGCACAAAACCTACTGCTGAACTGGAGGTTCTGTTTACGGCAGCCGCACACGCAGCTGCTCGTATGCCTTCACTTCGGAATATGCGTGTGAGTCTCGAGGTACGTCCCAGTGGAAGGACAGGTCGGAAAAGACAAAAGATTGGGTTTTTGTACTTGGCTCCTGGTGTGAGGGGGGCGAAGGATGAGGGAAGGGAAAGAGAATGTAGGAAATTATACTGGGATGCGCCCAAAGGTTGGCGGATGAGTGGGCGGCTACAAGACAAGTGGAAGTTTCTGTTGGGTGATGATGGTATTGTGAAATACAAGGAATGGTAGATCGAGCTGAGCAGTCGAAGAATTCAACTCTTAGTATGCGTGTCGAAAACGAACCCCCGTGAGGCTCGTATGGGCTGAACTTGTTGACAAGCTGTGCTTCTTGTCCTCAACAGTCCCTCCCTACTACGAGCTACAGTGATAGAATGACGGACCACTCAGCCATTGAGACACTGACTTGTGATCTTGCGAGAAAAAGATGAGAGCGAAGTGAATCTCTGTCAATCCAGGATGAACAGCGCCACCAGTTGAGCAAGTACCTTGGAGGAGCTCTCCAAAGACGAGACCGCAACAACCGATGTGACTGTGTAATCGCTGACAAGGAGAAAACAAGAAGCAGACGGAGGTTCTGCCTAATCCAATGTTAACCACAGCTTATTTGAGCTTAAGATGGAGTTCTGCCTACACTCGTGAAAAAACCCCGACGATGTTGATACCACTTTTTCAGAGGACGTGATTTGTGGCCAGGTCGTACTCATGTATATTGTCCGGCCAGAGGGAATGGCCACACTAGAGCTCCTACTGTAACATATCGTCAGTCCTTTTGAGGTTTTCTCTCGTCCAAAGTATTCATGGACCCTGGACTCACATCATGAGTAACAGCACCGTTTCCATAATCGCGAGTTGGCAGAATAATCTCGACGCCGTAATCTTCGTGAGCCAGGGACAAGTACCAGATTTCTGATGCTTTGTCGTAGAGAGAGAGATGCTGTAGTGGTGATCATCGTGTTGATAGATCTTTCGTTTTATGATTCCTGACCCCATTCCGGTGTTTTCAAGATGCTCGTCGATATTGTAATCGGTGCTGAGCGTTACATACCAAGAAAAGGGCATTTTGCTAAGAATCGATATCAATCAAATGTGCAGAAGAGGGAGAGAAAGGTACTCCGATGACTTACTGTCCTCCCAAATCCGTAACCTGAACTTCAGGATCTGCTTCTTGGAGACCAAACCAGCTTCTTTGAGCAGTATAAATTTCTTCATCGTCTTCGTCAAAGCCATATGGAAAGGCTTCTTCAATGGGTCGCAAGTAGTTCCGAGGCACCTTGACAACGAACCCCACGCTGGGATCGCTGCGAATAGCGCTGATGAGATCGTTATCATTCTTCGAGGATGGAATGGTATAGGCGTCGTGATGTGGTTGTAGTCGTATACGTTCATGAATGGGCACTTTTCTGCCCACGAATGTGAGATGGTCCTCTATCGTGTAATCTTCTCGTATTCCAACGACCCAGATTCTGGAAATCAGTGATTGAGCCAGAGCTACGAAGTTCATGAAAAAGAACAGATAGGGAGAAAGGCCATGCCCATTCATGTCGTCGGAGGATATGCAAATGTTCTATACAAGAAGAACATGGAAGATTATGGCAGACGTATTGGACGGCGTACCAAAAATCCAAGAAAATCCCGGCCTGTTCCTCCCTCGGGCATATTTAGTTCATCTCTTGAACATAATTACAATCGTGAGCAAGGATCAAACAGACGTCGAACTCCAGGCTGTTTGAGGTTGGCCTGAGAGAATGGTGCGCACAGACCTTTACCGACTTCATGATTCAGTTTCATGCGACCGGCATTTGGCTGTCAGTCTTGGAAGGCAACGATGTGGGGTCTCCAACAATGCTCAACGTGCTACAAGTGCCAAACAGACAGACGATCAACATCGCGATGCCTTCCTGAGAATCTCGGATCAGGCCTGCAGCCTTTCCGACGACTGAAGAGTTCATCCTCATACCTTCTCATCAAATATGTCCATCGGCCATTGTAGCCTCCGAGATTGAACACGTCGCTTCGTGACAACAAGAACCGGGCCAGAAAACCTTCTCGCTCCGAATGTGTTAAACAGCGTCCCCCTCTGTCGAGCACACGTAGGCACATTTCGAAAACCGTAAGTGCTATTCGCGATAGTGGTAAAAAGGAATTCCATACCCCTAACAGACGGCATATAGAGGTACGCGACGTTTCGTGCAGGCTCGTGTTTGCCCTAGCATACTCGGTCGCGAGTTAGAAGCGAGACACCACCCGTTCTGGCGAACGTCGGCGAAGATGTCAACAACGACTTCTGGAGTCGCGCGCTTGGATACTAGAATCCGCACTGGTATTCGCGATTGCAAAAATTCGCCGATACTAGTATCAAAGATTTTGACTATTCAGCACGTACGGCCACAGTCAGCTGAAAACTGGGCATCCCGTCCGCTCTGCCATACATAAGCAGTTGAACGGCAGATTAGTACTACGGTG
>JGI24891J29808_1000136_pt1 | contig 90155 bp, 80 predicted proteins | sample FreactcultuFSWF8_FD_29808 | JGI IMG/M metagenome (IMG submission 29808)
CTGGACCCGCCTGCCCGATGAATTCCACGGCAGCGGCTGCACGCTGGCAGCCGCGCTCTCGGCCTGCCTGGCGCGCGGCCTGCCGATGCGCGAGGCCATCGACCTGGCGCAGCAGTACACGCAGCACGCGCTGTCGACGTCCTATGCGATTGCCGAGGGGCAGCGCATTCCCAATCGCGTGCCTGCCTTTGAACCTGTTATTGATGCCGCCGTTGCGGCAGGAGCCTGACATGAAACCCGAGTACGCAACGCATCTGCGTGGCCTCTACATCGTCACGCCTGATTGGGATGACACCGCCCAATTGCTGGCCGCCACCGAGCTGGCCTTGCAGAACGGTGCTGCGCTGGTGCAGTACCGCCACAAGACCGCCGGCGTGGAGCAACGCCGCGCACAGGCTTCGGCATTGCTGGCGCTGTGCCGGCGATATGATGTGCCGCTCATCATCAACGACCACGTGGACCTGTGCCTGGAGATCGATGCCGATGGCATCCATGTCGGCGGTACTGATGCTTCCATTGCCGAGGTGCGCAAGGCCGTGGGACCGGAGCGCATCGTCGGTGCCTCCTGCTACGGCACGCTGGAGCTGGCGCATGCGGCGTATCGCGATGGGGCCAGTTACGTGGCCTTCGGCGGTTTCTATCCGTCGCGCGTGAAAAAATATGATTTCCGGACCGCGCCGGAAATCATTGCGCAATCCAAGCGCGAGATCCCCTTGCCGGTGGTCGTGATCGGCGGCATCACGCTGGAGAACGCGCCGCCGCTGGTGGCGCAGGGAGCGGACATGGTGGCTGTCATCAGCAGCGTGTATCTGGTGCCGGTGGAGGAGCGCAAGACGCGGCAGTTGGCGGATCTGTATCGCTGAGGCATACCGTCATCCGCTCTCGCCGTTCGGTCTAAATAGACTCGCAGGTTCGTATCGAAGGCACACCATCGCAGGCGCCCCTTCGATACGTTGCTGCGCGGCTACTCCGTGCGAACTGTGACCGGGAAAAGATGCCGTTCGTGTGGAGCAGGGATTTTTCCTTGCAAGCAGTGCCGGCCTGGTCGAGCCGCCATCAATCTGATCTGACACCCAACTTCTCCGAATGATGAATTCTTCCGTGAGTACAAGCGGGTTTGCTTCCTCATTTTTCGATTAGATATTAGCCATATTTAGTGGATTCCGCCGAAAAGTAGCGAGATCTATTATTCGTTCCAAGCAAGGCATTCAACACAAAAGGCTGGCCAAGTAATCAAGCAATGGGTTGGCAGCTAGTGCATTGCGATCCTGCTATTCATCTCTATGCGAAGGAACGAATCATGAAACTCAACAACAAGGTGGCATTCATTACCGGTGGCACGTCGGGTATCGGCCTGGAAACCGCAAAGCTGTTCCAGGCGGAAGGTGCCAGTATTGTCCTGGTCGGTTGTAACGCTGAGCGCCTGGCCGAAGCGGGCAAGGCACTCAATGGCAAGGCTGTATTGATCCAGGCCGATATCCGCAAGGTCGCCGACATCGAACATGCGGTCGAAGAGACCCGTCGCAAGTTCGGCAACATCGACGTGGTGTTTGCCAACGCCGGTGCCAGCACGGTCGCCCCCCTGGATGCCGTCACCGAAGAGTACATCAACGACAACATCGCCTTGAACTTCACCGGTACATTCTTCACGATCCAGAAAACCGCTGCCTTGATGAGAGCGGGCGGTAGCGTGATCGTCACGACCTCTTTCCTGAACACGATCGGTTACCCGGGTCTGTCGATCCTGGCCGCCACCAAGGCTGCGACACGCTCCCTGGTTCGTACCCTGGGTGCCGAACTCGCGTCGCGCGGCATTCGCGTCAATGCTGTCAGTCCAGGGGCGATCGCCACACCCTTCTACAGCAAGATCGGCCTGCCTGAAAACGTGCTGGCCCAGGTCGCCGCAAGCATTACCGACAAGGTTGCCCTCAAGCGTTTCGGCAATGCCGAGGAACTGGCCAAGACCGCCTTGTTCCTGGCAAGTGACGATTCCTCCTACACCACCGGTACCGAGCTGGTGGTGGATGGGGGCCTGACGCAGTTCTGACGCGTCAAACCAGCAAGCACCACTGCATGCTGCCTTCATCCTGTGGATGGAGGCAGCGATCATTTCGGCGATCCGAATTAGAATTGCTTCCTCCCCCATTTTTTCAGAGCCCCAATTGGACAGACTAGAAGCGATGGCCATGCTGGTGGCTGCGGTCGAGGAAGGCAGCCTGTCGGCTGCTGCCAGAAAACTGAACATCCCGGTGGCCACGCTCACACGAAATGTCAATGACCTCGAAACGCTGTTAGGTACGAGGCTGCTGGTCAGGACAACGCGCAAGCTGGCATTGACCGATGCAGGCGATGAATATGTGGTGGTGGCCAAACGCATTCTCGAAGAAGTGGATGAACTGGAAAGACGCGCCGCCGGTGAATTCACGACACCACGAGGCGAGTTGATCGTTGCCTCTCCGGTACAGGTCGCGCGCCTGAGAGTGCTGCCGGTCATCAATCAATTTCTCGCCCTGCATCCGGAGATTCGTATTCGGCTCATCCAGTCTGATCGGGTCATTGATCTGGTGGATGCCCGTGCGGATGTCGCCATTCGTGTCGGCCGCTTGCGCGACAGCAGCCTGATCGCAACCCGGGTCGGGGCATTGCGCGTGGTGACGGTAGCCAGTCCGGCCTTTCTGGATAAGTATGGCTGTCCCGAAACGCCGGAAGACTTGCGTCATCTGCCATGTGTCGTGTTCGACAGTCCCAGCCTGTCACCTTGGCGCTATGTCTGCCACCATACGGGCCAGACCTTTACCGTAGCGGACACACCGAGACTGCTCGTTTCGTCGCCGGACGCTGCCGTGGACGCTGCCATCGCCGGAATCGGTGCGACGTTTGTGCTCGAGCACGATGTGCATGATGCGATCGTTGCGGGAAAGCTGAGGACCATCCTGCCATCGTTTGAAGTCGAGCCGATTCCGATCCATGTGGTTTATCTCTCCCGAGATGCCATCCCCGCGAAGCTAAGGCGATTCATCGATTATGCCGTGCCAAAACTTCGCCAATTGCTCGCTGAATTCGGGCGTATTCCTTCCGAGTAAGTTCTCCCCGATCATGCTCGCCCACGACAGGCGCACAGTTCGCTGGCACTGATCGTCGTACTGCCGCATCCGAGTGCAGATTGCCGTTCTTGTCGTCTTCACTTTGTTGGCCACACATAACCTGGCCAGCCCTGGCCAAGGTTGGGTTGGGTTGGTTCCACCGCGCAGCATTTTTCGCCCTATCTCATCATTTCCTGGTCAGATGCTTCTCATTGTCGGGTGATTCTGTTTTGAGTTTGGCCGGCGCATCATTCCTTCAGGCGAAATGATCAGCTTAGATGATCGAATCGATGGGCCGATAAAGAAGAGTCCGGTTCGCATTGTTGGTTGGCGGTCGTTCTGCCATTCAGATCAACCAAGATGAGATAAACGAAATGAAGACCATGCACAAAGCTGCGCGTAATCCTGGCAACGCAGACGCGCCGGAAGCGAAAGCCGGACCGACAATCTCAGCGCTGGCCATCATGGCAGCGGCCATCGGTGTGATGTCCCAGGTGCCGGCTCAGGCTCAGGTATCGATCAGCGGAAGGACGCTTCCTTTAGGCACGGCCATCATCGCCGCGCAAACGGCTGTGGATACCTGCAAAGCCAACGGCTACGACGTGACGGCCACGGTGGTTGATGTATCGGGCACGCCGCAGGTGGTCCTGCGTGGTGATCATGCGGTCATTCACACCAAGGACAGCAGCTTCCGGAAAGCCTATACGGTAGTGACCATGGGCCCGATCTTCCATGTTGACACCACCAGCGGCTATATCGGGGTGCTGTCGAAGTATCCGCCCCTGGTGGCGCAATCGCTGGCAAGCACGCCGAATGTCACGGCGTTGCCCGGCGGTGTGGCATTCAAGGTGGGAGACGAAACCATCGCGGGGCTCGGTGTGGGAGGCTCTCCTGGCGGTGACAAGGACGAGGTGTGCGCGCAGGCTGGCGTCGCCAAAGTGGCAGAGCTTTTGAAGAAGTAAGGTGACACGGTCTGGTGGAGGTTATCGCCTCCATCGACTGCGGCGTGGATCATCAGCATGATTCCAGGCTGTCAGGGTCAATCACATCATTCATATCAAATTTCATGAAGACAAAAAACGTGGCCCTGATAATGGGCCTGGCCATCAGCATCTCTGCAGCGGCAAGTGCCGCAGACAAGAAGCCGATGCACGAAGGTCCCTCGGTGAGCATTCCCGCCAGCGAAATCAAATTCGTTGACACCGGCGTCAATTCGGACGGCAAGGAACTCAAGGCGGGACCGGCCTACGGCAATCTCGCCAATGGACGCCACGGTACATTCGTTCGTGCGCCGGCTGGCTTCAAGAGCGCTCCGCATACGCATACCGAGGACTACTATGCGGTAGTCTTGAAAGGTGTCGGCGCGAACTATCAGGCGGGTGGGAAAGCCGTTCCGCTTCCGGTTGGTTCCTACTGGTTTCAACGTGGTGAAGAATCACACGTGACGGAGTGCATCTCGGACACCGATTGTCTGTTCTTCCTGGTTCAACCAGGCAAGTTTGATTATGTGCTGAGCAAATAATCAAGATGCGGGATACTGATCCTGTGATCTTGCAGTGGTTCAGGAAAAAAGCCCGGCAGATATCTGCCGGGCTTTTTTTTTCTTGAATCAACGTCAGACCAGCATCAGCCTTCCAGCAAGCTGCGCAGCATCCACGCATTCTTTTCATGCAGCTGCATGCGCTGGGTCAGCAGGTCGGCGGTCGGTTCGTCAGCGGCGGCATCGACGGTCGGGAAGATCGAACGTGCGGTGCGGGTCACGGCTTCCTGGCCGGCCACCAGCTGGGCGATCATCTCTTGCGCGTTGGGCACGCCTTCGGCTTCGGGGATCGAGGACAGCTTGGCGAATTCCTTGTACGAACCCGGTGCCGGATAGCCCAGTGCGCGGATGCGTTCAGCGATCAGGTCCACTGCCAGTGCCAGTTCGTTGTACTGGCCTTCGAACATCAGGTGCAGCGTGTTGAACATCGGACCGGTCACGTTCCAGTGGAAGTTGTGGGTCTTCAGGTACAGCGTGTAGGTGTCTGCCAGCAGTTTGGACAGGCCGTCGGCAATCTTCTTGCGGTCCTTGTCGTTGATGCCGATGTTGATCGAGGGGGCTGCCACATTCTTCTTTGCCATTATTCGCTCCTTAGCTGTTCGGTTTTTCGTAAGCGGGTACATAACACTGCGCAACACCGCGATTCTATTGCAAATCGCAAACGGACAAACTGCGACCACGCAACTATTGATAAGAGAGTGGGGCCGACGTTCCCCATTTCAATCGATTTTGGAGATAAATGCACGCCTATAAATCAATCGGGCCGATAGATCAAAACCTATCGGCCCGACGTCTCATCGACTGCAACAGCAATCAGATCAGGATTTGGTACCCTGCTGCGCACTGCGATACAAGGACAGTGACAGGGCCACGCCACCAATGGCCGCAATGGCGGCGAAGAGGAACACCTGCGGATATCCCAGCTGTCCCGCGATGGCCCCGGCCAGCGGACCGGTGATGCCCAGCGCCAAATCGAGGAATACCGAATACGCCGCCAGTGCCGCGCCACGATTGGCCGGTGACACCAGGCTGACGGCTTCCACCCCCAGCGAAGGGAACACCAGCGCAAAGCCGAAACCGGCCAGCGCCGCACCCAGCAATGCCAGCGCGGGCGTGGTGGCGCTCCACAGCAGCAGCAGGCCGACCGATTCGGTCAGGAAGCACACCACCGCCACGCGATAGCCACCGAAGCGCGTGATGACATTGGCAAACAGCAGGCGCGCACCGACGAAGGCGGAGGAGAAGGCGGTCAACGCAAAGGCCGCGCCGCTCCAGTGCTGATCGGCGTAATACAGGGTGATGAAGGTGGCGATCGAGCCGAAGCCGATGGTGCCGAAGGCCAGGCCCATGCCATACGCAAACACCTTGCGCAGCACCAGCTTGAAGGACAGCTGTTCGCCCTGCACCACCGGGGTGACCGGGCCACCGCGCGCCAGCACGAAGCCGAGTACGGTGAGCAGCATGCCGGTCAGGCCGATCATGGCAAAGCCCAGCGAGCGGTCCAGCACCACGCCCAGCGGCGCGCCAATGGCCAGCGCCGCATAGGTGGCAATACCGTTCCAGGAGATCATCTTGGCAGTGTTCTCGGATCCCACGCGGCCCACGCCCCACATGATGGCGCCGGTACCGACCAGGCTTTCGCCCAGGCCGAGGAAGGCACGGCTGGCAAACAGCAGCACCAGCGACAGGAAGGGCAGCGGCTGCGCCAGCGCCGAGAGCAGCAACAAGCCGCCGCTGGCCGAACACAGCAGCATGCCGCGCATGACGGTGTGCTTGGCACCCATGGTATCGATCATGCGGCCGGCATTGGCGCGGCTCACGAAGGTTGCGAAATACTGCACGCTGATGCCCAGGCCCGCGATCACCGAGCTGTAGCCCAGGTCGAGGTGGATGTAACCCGGCAGCACCGCCATCGGGATGCCGATGGCCAGATAAACCAGGAAGGTGAAGAAGGCGGTGGCGATGATCTGCCGCGTGACCTTGGCCGGCGTCAATGGACGCGGCGCAGCGGCGGGCACGGGCGTGCCGGTGGAACTGGGACTACAGGAATCGTCGGACATGGCGGGAAAGTCGGAATGTGAATCCGGAAGGGCAAACCGGAATGAACAGGCCGCGCGCGCCGGTGTGCGCGTGAACAGCCAGACCGAATTTTACTCCCGCCCTAAAAATGCTGCAGGACAGCAAAAGATTTTTGCCTGTCAATTCAGCAACTTAGTCGTTTTTGTGCGACGTCCTGTTGCCTGCAGGCTGTATTTCAACGCTGGCAGTGCAGTGCGTCGGTGGCCCGTTCGCGTACGGCGGGGGCGTAGTCGGCCCCCAGGATTTCCGGTGCCAGCTCGGCCAGATCGCGCTGCACGGCCGGTTCGCACCAGTGGCCGTTCAGGCGGGCCAGCGCCGCCAGCAGGTCGGGGGTGAGGCGGTCCAGCACCGGGCGCACCTGCAGCGCCAGGTCTGGCGGATTGGCGAAGGGCGGACGCTGCTCCACACGCCACTGGCGATGCAGGTCGCGCTGCACGATCTTGCCGGCCTCGAACTGGTCCTGGAAGAAGCGCCGCGTCCATGCGGCATCCAGTCCCAGTTTCTGCGCACGGGCGGCCACGTCGTCGAGAATGACCGCCTCGCGCGCCGGATCATCGATGGTTGCATGCGAATTCCACTTGCTGCGTGCCACCGGGGCGGCCACGTCGAGGCGGGTCTTCTGCAAGGTCAGCAATTGTTCGACATCGCTGCGCGCGGCCGGGGGCGGCGTGGTGGCGCAGGCGGCGAGCAGCAGGGCGGCGATCAGGGGCAGGGCGGCGAAGGAGCGGGAAGACAGGCGGCGCATGGTCGGAAGAGTCGATTGCTGAGGTGAGTGCCGGGTTCGGCTGTGGATAAATCAACTGTGCGGCAGTATAGCGCCGCGCCTGCCCGCCCGGTCAGGGCACGCGCCCTTTATAATCGCGGGATGCAAAATCTTCTCCACAACCTCAATGAAGAGCAGCTCGCCGCCGTGACGCTGCCCGCGCAATCGGCGCTGATCCTGGCCGGTGCCGGTTCCGGCAAGACCCGGGTGCTGACCACCCGCATTGCCTGGCTGATCCAGACCGGGCAGGTCTCGCCCTCCGGCATCCTGGCGGTGACCTTCACCAACAAGGCCGCCAAGGAAATGACCGCGCGCCTGTCGGGCATGCTGCCCATCAATACGCGCGGCATGTGGATCGGGACTTTCCACGGACTGTGCAATCGCCTGCTGCGCGCGCATCACAAGGATGCCGGGCTGCCGCAGACCTTCCAGATCCTGGATACGCAGGACCAGCTCTCGGCCATCAAGCGTTTGCTCAAGCAGATGAACGTGGACGACGAGAAGTATCCGCCGCGCAACCTGATGTACTTCATCAACAGCGCCAAGGACCAGGGCCTGCGCGCCAAGGATGTGGATGCCTACGACGACTACAACCGCAAGTTCGTCGAACTCTACGAGCTCTACGACCAGCAATGCCAGCGCGAAGGCGTGGTCGATTTCGCCGAGCTGCTGTTGCGCACCTATGAATTGCTCTCGCGCAACCAGCCGCTGCGCGAGCACTACCAGGGCCGCTTCCGCCACATCCTGGTCGACGAGTTCCAGGACACCAACGACCTGCAATACAAATGGTTGAAGATCATGGCCGGCCAGCACGGCGCGGTCTTCGCGGTGGGCGATGATGATCAGAGCATCTATGCCTTCCGTGGCGCCAACGTGGGCAACATGTCGGCCTTCGAGCAGGAATTCCATGTGGAGAACCTGATCAAGCTGGAGCAGAACTATCGCTCGCACGGCCACATTCTGGACACCGCCAACGAACTGATCGCCAACAACAGCAAGCGCCTGGGCAAGAACCTGCGCACTGATGCCGGCCACGGCGAGCAGGTGCGCGTCTATGAAGCCACCAGCGATCTGCAGGAAGCGCAGTGGATCATCGAACAGGTCAAGGACCTGATCGCCGAAGGCTGGGCGCGCAGCGAGATCGCCATCCTCTATCGTTCCAACGCGCAGTCGCGGGTGCTGGAACATGCGCTCTTCAGCTCGGCCATTCCCTATCGCGTCTATGGCGGCCAGCGCTTCTTCGAGCGCGCCGAAATCAAGCACGCGATTGCCTACCTGCAGTTGATGGACAACCTGCACAATGATTCGGCCTTCCTGCGCGTGGTCAACTTCCCCACGCGCGGCATCGGTGCCAAGGCCATGGAGTCATTGCAGGACGCGGCACGCCAGTACGGCTGCTCGCTCTATGCGGCCGTGCCTTACGTGGCGGGCAAGGCGGGTTCCTCGTTGAATGCCTTCATCAAGCTGATCGAAGGCGCGCGTTTCGAAACCCAGCATCTGCCGCTGCCTGAAATGGTCAAGGTGGTGCTGGATCTGTCCGGCTTGATGACCCACTATCGCAACGAAAAGGAGGGCGCCGACCGCATCGAGAACCTGGAGCAATTAGTGAGTGCCGCTACGCTATTTGTCTCCGAAGAAGGCTATGGGCTGGACGCCCCGGCCTTCCTCGGCCCGCAGGCACAGGCCTCGGCGGGCATGGCCATCACCACGGCCGATGGCGTGGAAGTGCTCGATGCCGATGCGCCGCTGGTGACCATCATGTCGCCGCTGTCAGCCTTCCTCTCGCATGCCTCGCTGGAGGCCGGCGACAACCAGGCGCAGGCCGGCCAGGATGCCCTGCAGCTGATGACGGTGCACTCGGCCAAGGGGCTGGAGTTCGACGCGGTCTTCATCACCGGCATGGAAGAGGGCTTGTTCCCGCACGAGAACAGTGCCAAGGAAGAGGGCGGCGTGGAAGAAGAGCGCCGCCTGATGTACGTGGCCATTACGCGGGCGAGAAAGCGGCTCTTCATGACCTTCTCGCAGACCCGCATGCTGCACGGCCAGACGCGCTACAACATGCGTTCACGCTTCTTCGATGAAATGCCGGAGCAGTCGATCAAGTGGCTCTCGCCCAAGATCGCCCAGCATCACTGGTTCGCCAATCCCAAGTCGGCCTGGGATGAAGTGCCGGAAGCGGGCAACAACCGCATCGCGCAGAACTTCTCGCGCCAGACCGATTCCGGCTGGCGCATCGGACAGAACGTGTCCCATGCCAAGTTCGGCGAGGGCGTCATCGTCAATATCGAAGGTGGTGGCGGCGCGGCGCGGGCGCAGATCAACTTTGGCAAGTTCGGGATGAAATTGCTGGATCTGTCGGTGGCGAAACTGGAGAAAATCTAAGTTTTTGCGTTGCCGTTGAATTGGGCTTGAGCAGTGAAACGCCCCGTTGCCATCAACAGCGCAACGGGGCGTTTTTCATGTGGGCGTGATGCCGAGATGCACGCAATGAAAGGAGATGCAGCATGAAGGGTCAGGAAATTCTCTCTGAGCTGTTCGGTAAAACCAGAGCACAACGCTGGCATGAAGCATCGCCTGCAGGAAAAAGAATTTATATCGTCGTGGTGGCATTGATCTTTGCGCTCATTGCGAGTGTCTAGACGTTCGGCGCATGGTGGCAATAGACCGCCCTCGGTTTATCGAGGAGATACGTTAATGTGAGTCGTGGCTCATGCTTCAAAAGCATGTCTGAGATCCGCAAATGACAGGTCTCCAAGGAACGCCTTATTGTCTGCGTCCGCCTTGCTTCAACCAGGTCCTGACCTGCTCCACATCGCCAAACGATCCCAACACCATTCCAACGTCGCGCATCTCCTGCCGCATGCCTGCAATGACTTTGTTCAAATCACGACCTATCCCTTTTGGCGACACCCGGGCAGCAGGCCCCAGACCGAAGGTCTGCCTGAAATGCCGCTCCATGTGGGCGATCTCCTGATCCAGGTCGCCCAGTTGTTCCGTGAGGATGTGGTTGTAGTGCGTCAGCCGCTCCTCGCTGACGCCGTGGATGGAACGCTGGTCGATCTGTTCCAGTTCCAGTTGCAGTTCAAGCAGTCGTGACAGATCGTTCTTTTCATAGGCCTGGTTGACCTGCTGCATCAGCGCCGTCTTGCGAGCGCGTTCGCTCTCGTCGAGCTCGCGATCCGGATGCAGGGCGCTGGCCAGCCGGCGATAAACGGCGCGGATCGACTGGCTCAATTCGATGCGCTGTTCCTGTTGCCGGGCTTCTGCAGCCCGCTGTTTCGGCGGCTTCTTGCGGCTGGCGCGCTGGGCCTCGCGCGCATGCGCGGCTTGCATGCGTTCGCGCTCCTGGCGTTCCAGCATCGCTTCCATGCGCTGCATGATTTCTTCCGGCGTGCCGGTGGTGAAATCGTCCTCGGCTAGCGCGGGCTCTGCTTGTATGGTCTTGTCTTCGTGTACTTCCGCAACGGAGGCGAGTTCTTCCGTCTCCTCTTCTTCCGCATGCTGCTGGTAGATCAGCGCCAGCTCCGCATCATCTGCCCGTTGCAACAGGGCCTGCGCCATGTCCGCGATCAGCGCCGAGAGTGCGATGCGCTCGCCCTTGCCGAGTGCCTTGTCGGGCCAGGCGGCATGCAGGCGATAGACCACCTGACGTTTGAGGGTGAGCAGTTCCTGCTCCAACGGGACATATTGGGCCGTGAATTTCTTGTGGAATTCATCACTGGCCGCTTCCCACTCCTTGAGCTGCGCACGGCGCGTGCCGATGGCGTCGATGAGCGCATTGAACTGTTCCTGTGCCGGAGAGAGGCGCATGGCGGATTGGCCATCGACGATGGCAACAGTTTGCGGGGTGGGCTTGTTCATGGAGACAAAGAAGAGCAGTGGTGCCGGATTCTAGCCATTCGGCGCCCCATCAACAAGCGCAACGGCTGCCTGCTCAGACCACGAAGCGTCCATCCGGATATTGCTGGCACAGGAAATCCACAAAAGCCCGCACCTTGGGACTCTGCAAGCGGCGCGAGGTATGCAGCACCCAGAGTTCTACTTCTCCACCCAGCTTGCCCCACAGTTTCAGTTGCCCCGCCTCCACCAGCGCGCCGGCCACTGACCACGGCAGCAGCGCCGCCCCGGCGCCCGCGCAGGCCGCATCCTTGACCATCAGCAGCGAAGACAGGCGCAGTACCGGTTGCGGCGCGATCAGCAATTTGCCTGCGCGCAGCGGCCAGAGGTCGCCGTCGCGGAAGGTCGGCATCACCACCGCCGGCACCGCATGCGTCTTGCCCGCCCGTGCGCGTGGCATGGGCAAGCCCGGTGCGGCTACCAGCGCCAGGCTGTCGCGTGCGAAGCAGCGGCCTACCAGGCTGCCATCCTCGCCGGGATTGATGCGGATGCACAGGTCGAAGTGTTCCTCCACCAGATCCACCCGCCGGTCTTCGGCCACTACCTCGACTTCTACCTGCGGATGCGCTGCCTGGAACAAGGCCACCAGCCGTCCCAATGCCAGCTGTGAAAACACCAGCGGCGCAGCAATACGCAGGCGGCCGCGCGGGGCACTGCTGCCTTCGCGGGCCTGGGTCATGGCTTCCGCGATCTCGCGCAGCGGGCCTTCGCTTCGTTGCAAGAGCAACTGCCCGGCCTCAGTGACGGTGAGGCGCTGCGTCCCGCGTTCCACCAGGCGCACGCCCAGTTCCTCTTCCAGCTCGGCCACGCGCCGCGACAGCGTGGCCTTGGCGCGGCCGGTCTCGCGGCTGGCGCGGCCAAAGCTGCCGTGCGCGGCAACCAGCTGGAAATCCACTAGGGCATTGATGTCCATGGTGTCTCAATAATGGTCCGGATGGTCTCGATTTTAGCGTCTGTGTTTCGAATTCGATACCTATTATCGTGTGTTCCATCAACTACCGAACCGCAAGGAACAGCGTGCAGCGCAGCCGTTCCGGCAAACCGGTACTTGCTTTGCATCACGCTGATGCAAGTCCTGACTCTTTTATCGAAACCGAATTTCAACTTATCCACAAAGGAAACCATCATGAGCATTCTCGTTACTGGCGCCACCGGCGCCGTTGGATCCCTGGTCCTGCAAGGCCTGGCTGCGGCTGGTGCCGATGTCCGCGCCCTGGTGCGCAGCCCCCGCAAGCTGACGCTGCCAGCCGGTGTCACGGAAGTGGTGGGGGACCTGCGCGAGGTCAGCACGCTGCGCCCCGCGCTGGCGGGTGTGCGCACGCTCTTCGTCCTCAATGCGGTGGTACCCGACGAACTGACGCAGGCGCTGAACATCCTGAACCTGGCCCATCAGGCCGGCATCAAGCGCATCGTCTATCTTTCGGTGATCCACGCGGATCGCTTCACCGACGTGCCGCACTTCACCGGCAAGCACACGGTGGAACGCATGATTGAAGGCAGCGGCCTGCACGCCACCATCCTGCGTCCGGCCTACTTCATGCAGAACGATGTGCCGCTCAAAGAGGTGGTGTCGTCCTATGGCGTGTATCCCATGCCCATCGGTCCCTCAGGCGTGGAGATGATCGACGTGCGCGACATCGCTGACATCGCGGTGGCTGAACTGCTGGCGCGTGACCGCGCCGAACAGCCGCTGCCGGCCCGCACGCTGGACCTGGTCGGTCCGCAATCCTTCACCGGTGCACAAGCGGCGGCGGTGTGGAGCGAGGTGTTGCAGCGTCCGATTGCCGCAGGCAGCGAGGATCTGGATGCCTTCGAGCAGCAACTGACCACGCAGGTGCCGGACTGGATGGCCTTCGACCTGCGGTTGATGACGGCGCAGATCCAGCGCCAGGGCATGCATGGCGCACCGGGCTCGGTGCAGGTGCTGGAAGGGCTGCTGGGCCGTCCCTTGCGCACTTACCAGGCGTTTGTGAAGGAACTCGCGGGAGGCTGAGCCAGGCGTGGCCGGGAGGGCAGGCCTCCCGGACGGGGTGAAGTTTCTTGTAGATTTTCCTCAGCCGCGTTCGATCATGGCTTGTACTTCGTCCCAGGTCGCGGCATAGGCGCCCGCCTTGGAAGCGGCAATGGCCGCCCCGGCCGCCGCACATTGCAGGTGGACCTGCGCCAGGGCATCGGGCTGGCGCAGCTGGCTGGCGATCCAGCCGCCCATGGAGGCGTCGCCGCAGCCGACCGTATCGACCACTTCGACGCGATAAGCCGGCTGGTCGATGACCTGTTCTCCCTTGATCCACTGCATGCCCCTGGCGCCCAGCGTGTAGAGGATTTCCGCCTGCGGAGCCAGCGATTGCAGCGTGGCCAGCGCGTTGCCGTCGCCGGGGAACAGGCGCTCCAGATCTTCGTCGGACACCTTCACGTAATGCGACAGGGACAGCAATTGCTGGAACAGGATGCGATACGAGGGGCTGTCCATCAACTTGCGCCAGTTGGGATCGAAGGCGATCTTCTTGTTGCGCAGCGCCGCTTCCTGCGCGATCTGCAGCAGGCGCGAGGCCAGCGGTTCGCGGGTCAGGCTGATGCAGCCGAAGTGCAGCACGCGGGCCTCGTCCATCCAGCCGGCGGGCAGACGCTGCGAATCGAAATGCAGGTCGGCGCTGTCGTCGCCGATGAAGAAATAATCGGGCGGGGTGGTCGAGGTCACCATGGCCAGCAGCGGTGCCTTGGCGTGCTGCTGGGTGAAGCGCATGTCCAGTCCGGCCGCTTCGGTGAGCGCATACAGCTCGGCACCGAAGACGTCAGTGCTGACGCTGCCGGCGTAACCGGTGGCCACGCCCAGGCGGGCGGCCGCGCGTGCCACGTTCCAGCAGGCACCGCCGGGAATGGCGCGCCACTGGCCGTCAGGCTGGCGGATGAAATCGGTCAGGGCTTCGCCGAAGACGACGAATGCGGCGCTCTGGGTCATGCTGGTCTCCGTGGGCTTGTCGTTATGGGGGTAAGAAATGGATCGTCGGTTCAGTCTTGCAAGGCGTGGCGCGCGCAGGTCTCGTCGGTCACCAGGCCGGTGAGCCAGCCGCCGCGCAAGGCGGCGCGCACGGCGTCGGCTTTCTTGCTGCCGCCGGAGAGCGCGATCACCGGCCGCTGCGGTGCCTGCGCCAGCGGCGGCGTGGTCACGCGCGCCGCCAGCGACGAGGGCAGCATGACGCCGTCGATGTCGAAGGCGTGGCAGATCATCTCGCCGATCGCCCCCTGGCGCTGCAGGTCGGCCACTTCCTCATCGTCGATGAAACCGTCCTCGTGCATCGCGCCCTGCAGGGCGATGGTGCCGATGCCCAGGAACGTCACATCGGCGCGCTCGGCCAGGCCGGTCACGATCTTGTAGGCGCGGTGGTTGCACCATTGCTGGCGGTCGCGTTCACTCTCGGCCACGCGCGGGGCGGGCAGCAGGTAGAAGCGCGCGCCCAGTTTTTCTGCGGCTTGCAGAGCCACGTCGTAGCGATTGGCTGAACCGTCGGAGGCGAAAGCACCAATCATCGAGACGATCTGGTGCTGCGGACGCTCCAGTTCCGACAGGCGCTCGATGGCCGCCTTGAGCGTGCGTCCCGAGCCGACGTTGACCACCAGCGGTGCTTCCGAACTGAGGTATTGCTCCATCACTTCGGCCCCGGCCACGGCCAGCATCTGCTGCACTTCCTGTGATTCATTGGGGTTCTCAGCCCCGCCTGCGCCCGGCACCACGCGGCACACTTCCAGCCCGTAGCGCTCCTGCAGGCCCTGCGCCAGTTCCAGGCAGGACGAGACCGGATGCGTGATCTGCACCTTCACCAGATTGGCATCGGCCGCATAGGCCACCATGCGCTGCGCCATCTGGCGCGAGATGCCGAGCCGTTCGGCGATTTCGTTCTGGGTGTTGCCGGCCACGTAGTACATCCACGCGGCGCGCGCCGCCAGGTCGAGTTTGGATGCGCTGCTAGACATGTTCTCCTCGCCAGCCGGCCCGTGGCTGCCTATGCAGGCGGGCGCGCGCTGTCTCTGTGATGTTGATTGCGGTGAATTCCCTGTTGGGTCGCCATTTTACGGCGAGTTGGCCGTTCCATTATTGCGAAGCTTGGGCAAATGCTCAATCAAAAAGCAAATGCTTGACACAAATTCGAGAATGGATGAATATTTGCCCATAAAAATAATATTTGCTCAAAACGTAGTTAGCGAAAACCGTTAGCGAAAACCGCCTTTCCCTGCATGCGTACACCGGCATCGTCTGCCGCTGCCACCCAGGAAGAACGTGCAGGAGGGCCCATAACATTCGGAGACCAGCATGTCCAAACTCGTGCGCACCCGTGCGTCCGGCTTTACCCGCGTTCGCTTCACCCTGGCCGCTGCGGCCATCTCGACCCTGTTTGCTGCCGGCCATGCACAAGCCGAGGCGGTGACGCTGAACATCGCGTCCATCAACAACCCCGACATGATCGAACTGCAGAAGCTGGCACCGGCGTTCGAGAAGGCCAATCCCGACATCAAGCTGCGCTGGGTCACCATGGAAGAAAGCGTGCTGCGCCAGCGCCTGACCACCGATATCGCCACCAACAGCGGCCAGTTCGACCTGATGACCATCGGTGCGTATGAAGCGCCGATCTGGGCCAAGAAGGGCTGGCTGGCACCGATGAGCGGCCTGCCGGCGGATTACGATGAGGCCGATCTCATCAAGCCGGTGCGCGAGGGCCTGAGCGTCGATGGCAAGCTTTATGCGCTGCCGTTCTACGCCGAAAGCTCGATGACCTACTACCGCAAGGATCTGTTCGAGCAGAAGAAGCTGACCATGCCGCAGCACCCGACCTGGGATGAGGTCGCCAAGCTGGCCGCGCAACTGCATGATCCGGCCAAGGGCGTCTACGGCATCTGCCTGCGCGGGCGTGCCGGCTGGGGCGAGAACATGGCCATCATCACCACCATGGCCAATGCCTGGGGTGGCCGCTGGTTCGACGAGCAATGGCAGCCGCAGCTGTCCTCGCCGGAATGGAAGAAATCGGTCAACTTCTATGTCGACCTGATGCGCAAGTACGGCCCGCCGGGCGCCAGCTCCAACGGCTTCAATGAAAACCTGGTGCTGTTCTCCAGCGGCAAGTGCGGCATGTGGGTCGATGCCACGGTGGCGGCCGGCATGCTCTATCACGGCAAGGATTCCAAGGTGGCCGACAAGACCGCCTTCGCTCCCTCCCCGCAGCAGGTGACCGACAAGGGTTCGCACTGGTTGTGGATCTGGTCGCTGGCCGTGCCGAAGTCCTCCAAGTCGCAGGACGCCGCCAAGAAGTTCGCCGCCTGGGCCACTTCCAAGGAATACATCAACCTGGTCGCCAAGGATTCCGGCTGGGCCCTGGTGCCGCCGGGTACGCGCAACTCGACCTACGCGTCGGCCGAGTACAAGAAGGTCTCGCCCTTCTCCGACTTCGTGCTCGATGCGATCCAGACTGCTGACGCCAACAAGCCGACCCTGAAACCGGTGCCCTATACCGGCGTGCAGTTCGCCACCATCCCCGAGTTCCAGTCGATCGGGACCGTGACCGGCCAGGCCATTGCCGGTGCACTGGCCGGCAAGACCAGCGCGGATGCCGCCCTGGATGCCGCCCAGGCACAGGCAGTGCGGATGATGCGCCAGGGCCGCTACATCAAGTAAGTCCTTTCGCTTGTGGTTCCGCCGGCATGCAGCCCGTGCTGCATGCCCCGCGCGCGATGTGAGCGGCATGCCTGCATGCCTTGCACATCGCGCCGTTCTCCCCGGCTGTCTGCACCTTGCGTGCGCCGCCCGGATTGAAATGCCGAGGCCGTCATGTCCACGATCCACTCTACCCAGGTGTCGTCCACCTCACCGATGATGCAGAGTTCTTCCCAGCCTGCTGCACGCAAGCAGCAGACCAGTCCGCCGCGCAAGGAGCGCTTCAATCCCATCCGCCTGATGCAGACGCCGTCGGTGCTGATCCTGCTGGCGTGGATGATCGTTCCGCTGGTGATGACCATCTATTTTTCGGTCAATCGCTACAACCTGATGGCCCCTGATCAGACCGGTTTCGTGGGTCTGGAAAACTATATCTTCCTGTTGCAGGACCCGGCCTTCTGGCCCTCCATCGGCAATACCGCACTGCTGATCGGTTCGGTACTGGCCATCAGCGTCATCGGCGGCACCCTGCTGGCGGTGCTGTTCGACCAGCCCTTCCGCGGGCGCGGCATTGCGCGCCTGCTGGTGATCGGCCCCTTCTTCGTCATGCCCACCGTGGCCGCGCTGATCTGGAAGAACATGATCATGCATCCGGTCTACGGCATCCTGGCCTACGTGATGCGCCACCTCGGGCTGGAGCCGATCGACTGGCTGGCCGAGTACCCCATGCTGTCGGTCATCATCATTGTGGCCTGGCAGTGGATTCCGTTTGCCTTCCTGATCCTCTTGACCGCGCTGCAGTCGCTCGATACCGACCAGAAGGAGGCTGCACAGCTTGATGGCGCAGGGCCGGTGCGCATCTTCTTCTACATCGTTCTGCCGCACCTGAAGCGCGCCATTACGGTGGTCATCATGATCGAGACCATCTTCCTGCTCTCGGTCTTTGCGGAAATCTTCACCACCACCGCAGGCGGCCCAGGTACGGCCACTACCAACCTGACCTTCCTGGTCTATTCGATCGGCCTGCAGCAGTTCGACATCGGCATCGCTTCGGCCGGCGGCATCTTCGCGGTCGTGCTGGCCAACATCGTCTCGTTCTTCCTGGTGCGCATGCTGGCCAGGAACCTCAAGGGAGTCAACGAAAAATGAGCGATCCAAAGAAAAGCCCCTTGTGGGTGGCGGTGCTGGGCTGGGCCTGCGCCATCGTGCTGTTCTTCCCCATCTTCTGGGTGGCGGTCACGGCCTTCAAGACCGAGTCCCAGGCCTATACGCCCTCGCTGGTGTTCCTGCCCACGCTGGAGACCTTCCGCGAAGTCTTCAGCCGCAGCCACTACCTGGGCTACGTGCAGAATTCGCTGATCGTCTCGCTGGGTTCGACGCTGCTGTCGCTGCTGCTGGCGGTGCCGGCGGCGTATTCGATGGCCTTCTTCCCGACCGGCCGCACCCAGAAACTGCTGCTGTGGATGCTGTCGACCAAGATGATGCCGGCTGTGGGCGTACTGATCCCCATCTATCTGCTGGCCAAGAACACCGGCCTGCTTGATACGGTAACCGGGTTGACCATCATCTATACGCTCATCAACCTGCCCATCGCGGTGTGGATGGCGTTCACCTACTTCAACGACGTACCCAAGGAAATCCTCGAAGCCGCCCGCATCGATGGCGCCAACGCCTGGCAGGAAATGATTTACCTGCTGCTGCCCACCGCCATGCCGGGCCTGGCTTCCACGGCCTTGCTGCTGATCATCCTGTCGTGGAATGAAGCCTTCTGGAGCCTGAACCTCACCAGCGTCAATGCGGCGCCGCTGACGGTGTTCATCGCCTCCTATTCCAATCCGGAAGGGCTGTTCTGGGCCAAGCTGTCGGCCGCCTCGCTGCTGGCGATTGCCCCGATCATGGCGCTGGGCTGGCTGGCGCAGAAGCAGCTGGTGCGCGGCCTGACCTTTGGAGCGGTGAAGTGATGATGGCGCGCCAGGCGATCACCCACCTGATCTGCGATTGCGACGGCGTGCTGCTCGATAGCGAGAGCATTGCCCTGCGCGTGCTGCATCGTGAGCTGCTACCGCTGCTGCCGGCCTGGAGCGGTGCCGACGATGACGAGCAGGAAGAACAGCGCAGCCAGGCCCTGCATACCGCCATCGCGCACCGACTGGGCATGTACACCGACATCCTGCTGGGCGAAATTGATCTGGAATTCGAACTGGGCCTGGATGGCGCCGCGGCCGAGCGCATCCACCAGGCGGTGGCCGTGGCCTGCGGCGAAGAAGCGCAGCCGGTGCCGGGCGTGGTCGAGGCCTTGCAGGCGATCCGCTTGCCGCGTGCGGTGGCCAGCAACAGCGATGCGCCGCGCATCGAAGCCGGCTTGCGCCGTTGCGGCCTGTATCCGCAATTCGCCGGCCGCATCTACAGCGGTCATGACGTGGCCCATCCCAAGCCGGCACCGGATGTGTATCTGGCGGCAGCGGCGGGCTTCAATGTTGATCCGGCGCGCTGCGTGGCAGTCGATGACAGCGTCACCGGCGTGCGCGCGGCAGTGGCGGCCGGCATGCACGTGCTGGGCTTTACCGGTGTGGCGCACGACCGCAAGACGATGGCGCGCAAGTTGAAGGATGCCGGTGCGCATCAGGTATTCGAGGACATGAAACAGTTTCCGCAACTGGTGAGTGAATTGATCTGGCTGCGCTGAGCAAAGAGCGCGCAGTCCCCCTACAAGAGAACGAGGAGAATCCCATGGCAGCCGTGAGCATCAGGAACCTGGCCAAGCGCTACGACGACAACGAGGTCATGCGCGACATCAATCTGGAAATCGAGGATGGCGAATTCGTCGTTTTCGTCGGCCCCTCGGGCTGTGGCAAGTCGACCTTGCTGCGCATGATCGCCGGGCTCGAAGAGATCAGCGATGGCGACCTCGACATCGGCACCCGCCGCATGAATGACGTGCCTGCTTCCAAGCGAGGCGTGGCCATGGTGTTCCAGTCCTATGCGCTGTATCCGCACATGAGCCTGTACGACAACATGGCCTTTGGCCTCAAAATTGCCGGCAAGTCCAAGGCCGAGATCGATGCCGCCGTCCAGCATGCCGCCAAGATCCTGCACATCGATCACCTGCTGGACCGCAAGCCGCGCGCGCTCTCCGGCGGCCAGCGCCAGCGCGTGGCCATTGGCCGCGCCATCACGCGCCAGCCCAGCGTGTTCCTCTTCGATGAGCCGCTGTCGAACCTCGATGCCGCGCTGCGCGTGAAGATGCGCCTGGAATTCGCCAAGCTGCACGATGACCTCAAGACCACCATGATCTACGTCACCCACGACCAGATCGAAGCCATGACCCTGGCCGACAAGATCGTGGTGCTCTCCGAGGGACGCATCGAACAGGTCGGTTCGCCTCAGCAGCTGTATCACCATCCGGCCAATCGTTTCGTGGCCGGCTTCATCGGTTCGCCCAAGATGAACTTCATCGAGGGCACCGTGGCTGCCGTGCAGGCCGATGGCGTGCAGGTGCAATTGCCTGGTGGCGGTCTGCAGTGGGCTGCGGTTGACGGCAGCACGCTGCAAGCGGGGCAGAAGGTCACGCTGGGCGTGCGTCCCGAGCATCTCAACATCGCCCAGGGCCAGGCTGCGCTGCAGGCACGCTGCACGGCGCTGGAGCTGCTGGGTGATTTCTCTTACCTCTATGCGGCCCATGAAGGCAGCGACGATGCGCTGATCCTGCGCGTGCCCGACAGCCTCGATCCGCCGCACGGCAGCGTCTTGCAACTGGCGGCCGATCCGGCCCGCTGCCATCTGTTCGGTGCCGACGGCCAGGCCTTGCCGCGCCTCACATCGGGCGTGGCCGCACCGCGCCCGCATTGATCCCTTCGACCATTCACCTCCTCGACAAGGACCAGGCATGACCCGTACCGCCACTTCCATCGACCAGGACGCCGCCGACAGCCTGACCTGGCTGCACATCGGCGCCGGCTCCTTCCATCGCGCCCACCAGGCGGTCTACCTGAATGCGCTGCGCGAGAGCGGTGCCGACCGCCGCTGGCAACTGGCGCTGGCCAACATTCGCGCCGACATGAGCCCGCTGCTGGAAGCGCTGGCCCGCCAGCAGGGCCAGTACACGCTGGAGACCGTCACACCCGAGGGTGAGCGCAGCTACCAGCGCATCGCCTCCATCGGCCGCATCCTGCCGTGGGATGAACGGCTCACGCAACTGATCGCCGCCGGTGCGGAAGAGCGCACCCGCATCATCTCCTTCACCGTGACCGAGGGCGGCTACTACCTCGACCATCACTACCAGCTCGACACCGGCAACGCCGACCTGGCCGATGACCTGCGCTGCGCCCTCGATGGCAGCGGTGCACCGCGCACCATCTACGGCGCAATCGCAGCCATCCTGCGCGCACGCAGCCAGGCCCATCCGCAGGCGGCGCTGACCCTGCTGAACTGCGACAACCTGCGCCACAACGGCGAGCGTTTCCGCGACGGCCTGCGCCAGTTCCTCACCCTGCGCGGCGAGAGCGCACTGGTGGCCTGGATGGATGCCCATACCACCTGCCCCAATGCCATGGTGGACCGCATCACACCCCGCCCCACACCGGCGGTTGCGGCCCGTGTGAAAGAAAATACAGGTGTCGACGATCCCTGCGCCCTCATGGGCGAGTCCTTCATCCAATGGGTGATCGAAGACGACTTCAAGGCCGGTCGCCCGCGCCTGGAAGCGGCCGGCGTGGAGATGGTGCAATCGGTGCTGCCCTACGAGGAAGCCAAGATCCGCATCCTCAACGCCAGCCACAGCTGCATCGCCTGGGCCGGCACGCTGGCCGGGCTGCAATACATCCACGAAGGTACGTTGCGCGAGGACATCCGCCAGATGGCGCATGACTACGTGACGCAGGATGTGATCCCCTGCCTCACGCCCAGTCCGATCGACCTGGCGGCGTACCGCGATACGACGTTGGCGCGCTTCTCCAATCCGGCCATCCAGGACACCAACCAGCGCGTGGCTGCCGATGGCTATTCCAAGATCCCGGGCTTCATCCGCCCGACCTTGCAGGAGAGCCTGGCGGCCGGCCGCGATCCGCAGGCTACAGCCATGCTGCCTGCGCTGTTCCTGGTATTCCTGCAGCGCTGGGCGGCCGGTGCGCTGCCTTACGAATACCAGGACGGCATCTTCGACGCCGCCGCCGCGCGCAGCATGCTGGCGGCAGAGGATGTGGTGCAGGCCTTCTGCGCGGATGCCGTGCTGTGGGGCGAACTGGCCGGTGATGCGCGCCTGGTGGCGCTGGTGCGCTCGGCTTATGGGCGCGTGCAGCAGTGGCTGGGGCAGGCGCACTGACGCTGCCTTTTGTGCCCAAGGCGTCATAGAATTGCCGTTCAATAACGAATAATGAGGAGCACCATGTATCTTGGGATCGACCTGGGTACGTCCGAGGTCAAGGCGGTGGTGATCGATGAGACGGGCGCGCTGCTGGCACTGGCCGGCAGTACGCTGACGGTGTCGCGTCCGCATCCGCGCTGGTCCGAGCAGAGCCCGGCCGACTGGTGGCAGGCGACCTGTGCCACCGTGGACAAACTGCGCGAGCAGCTCGGCAGTGAGCGTTTCGGCCGCATCCGCGCCATCGGCCTGTCCGGTCAGATGCATGGTGCGGTACTGATGGATGCGCAGGATGCCGTGTTGCGTCCGGCCATCCTCTGGAGCGATTCGCGCAGTGCCCCCGAATGCGCCGAGCTGGAACGCCGCGCACCGCGCCTGCATGGCATCGCCGGCAACCTGGCCATGCCGGGCTTCACCGCGCCCAAGCTGCTGTGGGTGGCGCGCCATGAACCGCAACTGTTTGCGCGTATTGCGACCGTGCTGCTGCCCAAGGATTGGCTGCGCTTCATGATGACCGGGCGCAAGGTGTGCGATCCCTCGGATGCGGCCGGCACGCTGTGGCTGGATGTGGAAGGCCGCAACTGGTCCGACGAACTGCTGGCCGCCTCCGGCATGCGGCGCGATCAGATGCCGGCGCTGGTCGATGGCAGTGCGGTCTCCGGCACGCTGCTGCCGGAAGTGGCGCAGGCCTGGGGCTTGCGTGCGGACGTGATCGTGGCCGGTGGTGCCGGTGATGGCGCGGCCAGTGCAGTGGGCATCGGGGCGGTCAAGCCCGGCGATGGCTTCCTCTCGCTGGGCACTTCCGGTGTGCTGTTCGTGGTCAATGATCGCTTCCGTCCGAATCCGGGGCGGGCCATTCATGCCTTCTGCCATACCCTGCCGCAGCGCTGGCACCAGATGAGCGTGATGCTCTCGGCGGCCAGTTGTCTGCGCTGGTTCTGCCGCTTGTGTTCCGTGGATGAGAAGAGCCTGTTGACCGAGATCGAACAGCTCGACGAGGAAGCGCGCAACAATGCGCCGCTGTTCCTGCCTTACCTGTCAGGTGAACGCACCCCGCACAATGATCCTTATGCTACCGGTGTCTTCCACGGGCTGACACCGGAACATCAGCGCGCCGCACTCGGCTATGCGGTACTCGAAGGCGTGGCCTTCGGCATGGTGGATGGGCTCGATGCGCTGCGCGCGGCGGGCACCGATGTGGCCGAATTGTCGCTGGTAGGAGGTGGTGCGCGCAGTGCTTATTGGGCACAGTTGCTGGCCGATGCGCTGCAGGTGCGCATCGTCACCCACGTGGGCAGCGAGGCCGGTGGCGCACTCGGTGCGGCGCGCCTGGCCTGGCTGGCCGATGGCGGCGACGAAGCCGAGGTGTGCCGCAAACCGGCACAGCAGGCGCTGTACCAGCCCGATGCAGCACGGCATGCGGCCCTGCAGGTGCGGCTGCAACGCTATCGGGCGATCTATGCGCCGTTTGCGCCCTTGCAGGGAGAGAGTGCCTGAGCGCAGCGCTTACTTGCGCTGGAACTTGAACACCGAAATCGCCTGCAGCAAGCGCATGGTCTGTTCTTCCAGACTGGTGGCCGCTGCGGCCGCTTCTTCGACCAGCGAGGCATTCTGCTGGGTGCTGGCATCCATCTGCGTGATGGCTTCATGCACCTGGTTGATGCCGGCACTCTGCTGCTGGGTCGCTTCGTTGATTTCGCTCATGATGCCCGAGACCCGCTGTACCGACGCCACGATGTCGCGCATGGTGCTGCTGGCCTGCTCCACCTGGCGATTGCCCACTTCCACCTTGGCCACCGAGTCGTCGATCAATTGCTTGATCTCCTTGGCCGCCGCTGCCGAACGCTGCGCGAGCATGCGCACTTCCGAGGCCACCACCGCAAAGCCGCGTCCCTGCTCGCCGGCGCGCGCCGCTTCCACCGCGGCATTGAGCGCCAGGATATTGGTCTGGAAGGCGATGCTGTCGATCAGGCTGATGATGTCCACGATCTTGTTGGAGGATTCGCTGATCTCGTTCATCGTTGTGCCGGTGCTGGCCACGGCATCGCCGCCGCGCATGGCAATGGATGATGCGGTCCCGGCCAGCTCGTTGGCCTGGCCCGCGTGATCCGCATTCTGGCGCACGGTGCCGGCGAGCTGGTGCATGCTCGATGCCGTTTCCTCCAGGTTGGCGGCTTGCTGTTCAGTGCGGCGTGAGAGATCCATGTTGCCGGTGGCGATTTCACGGGTCGCCAGGTTGATGGTCTCGACGTTGGAACGCACGTCGCCGATGATGGCAGTCAGGTTCACGTTCATCTGGCGCAGCGAGGCCAGCAGGCGGCCCAGTTCATCATGGCGGCCAGTCTCGATGCGCACCGAGAGGTCGCCCCCGGTGATGGCGTGGGTGATATCGAGCGCCTGCTGCAGCGGCTTGATGAGCGCGGCGCGCAGGGCGATCCACTGCACGATGGACAAAACGGCTGAGGCGGCCGCCAGCGCGCTGATCCACCACTGGTGCAGCGCCATCATGCCGGCCAGTACGACGGCGATCTGGATCGCCAGCATCACGCCCATCGACCAGTTCAGGCGGGTGTTCAACTGCATGCGCCCGAGCTTGCCCAGCCATCCGGCCAGCCCGGTACGGATCACTTCACCACGATGCAGGGCAATGCCCTTGGCCTGGCCACGGCGCATGCTTGCGTAGAGCTTCTCGGCGCCTTCCACCGCCGCGCGTTCGGGCTTGGTGCGGACCGACATGTAGCCGACCACCTGGCCGCTTTCGCGGATGGGCGTCACGTTGGCGCGCACCCAGTAATGGTCGCCGCTCTTGCTGCGGTTCTTGACCAGTCCGGTCCAGGGTGTGCCGCCCTTGATGGTGGCCCACATGTCGGCGAAGGCCTCGGGCGGCATGTCGGGATGGCGGATCAGGTTTTGCGGCGCGCCCAGCAATTCCTCTTCCTCGAAACCGCTGATCTCGATGAAGTAAGGATTGACGTAGGTGATGTTGCCCTGGAGATCGGTCTTGGAAACGATGGCCTTGCCATCGATGAGCAGGCGTTCCTGCCCTGTGACCGGCATGTTCATGCGCATCTGATACCCCCGTGTAAGAAGCTGTGGTGATGGAAAGTCCAGCTGGCGGGGGCGGGCGGTGGAGCTGATGCTGTTCGTCTCTCCCTTGCGAACACATCGGACCGGGCGCGCCAGGCAGCGACAGCCTGGCGCAAGGTCCTGCCTGACGGGAATGACGCGTCAGACGATGGGATTGTCTCCGTTGTGCGGGCTGTCGGACCCTCTGCGGGGCTTTCCGAAGACGCTAGTGTAGGTCGGATAGAACGAACAGTACATGATGACCGTCAATATTATCGAGATCGGCAGCAGGATGAAGAACACCGCCGTAATGCTGCCGGTCAGCAGCGTGATGGCCATGCTGATGACCGTGGGCACCACGATGGCGATCATGATCCAGGCCATGCCGAAGACCAGGAACGCACGCCCGGCGCGGCGCACCGCGAAGAAGCTGTAGAACAGTGCCTTCCCCAGCGGCATCTGCTGCCACATGATCAGGGGGGCCGCATACCAGAACGCCATGGCCGCCGGCACGTAGAGGGCGGCCGCCACCAGCATGGCAATGCGCATGCTGCCAGCGGCGCTTTGCAGTTCCTCGGTCGACAGGCCGCCACCCATCATGGCTTTCCAGAAGCTGCCGCCGTCGGCCAGCGCCGAAGCCGCTACCACCAGCGTGGCCACCAGCAGATAGAGCAGGCCGAGCTTCAACAGCGTATTGCGCGCCGGGCTGCGGAAGCCGATCAACAGCAGGTTGGGGAACACCCGTTCACCGCGCTCGATCTGCGCGCAGGCCTGCATGAACGACATCGAGAACAGCGGGATCAGGATCAGCGGCAGCATCTGGCCGAGCACCGGGATGATGCCCAGCGCCAGCATCAGGAACATGTAGGCGAAGAACAGCGTCGAGATTTCGGCCGGTTGCTTTCTGAACAGGGCGAAGCCCTGTTTGACCCAGGACCAGCCGGTGTGTGCGGGGATCTTTTCCATGGCTCCAGTGCTTACAGCGTCGGTGGCGCATCCTGGATGCGCAGGCGCAGGATGCGTTCGAAGTGCGTCGGATCATGCGGCGTGAGCATTTCGGCTTCGCGCGGCAGATAGAAATCGTACAGGCGCGACAGCCAGAAGCGCAGGGCGGCAGCGCGCAGCATCGGCTGCCACGCCACGCGTTCGCCGTCCGAGAACGGACGCACGGCACGATAGGCGGCCAGCATGGCTTCGCTGCGGGCAGTGTCGAGCACGCCCGTGTCCAGCTCCACGCACCAGTCGTTGACGGTCACGGCCAGGTCGAACAGCCAGGTATCGCAACCGGCGAAATAGAAATCGAAGATGCCCGACAGCTGCTCGCCCACGAACATCGCGTTGTTGCGGAACAGGTCGGCATGCACCGGTCCACGCGGCAGGGTGCGGTAGTCGGCGGTGGCGGCAAAGTCCTTCTGGTACTGCACTTCGCTGGCGAGCAGCTGGCCCAGTTCGGCCGGCAGGAAGGGCAGCACTGCCGGGGTGGTTTCCAGCCACCAGGCCAGGCCGCGCAGGTTGGGCTGCAGGATCTTGAAATCCTTGGCCGCCAGGTGCATGCGCGCCAGCATGTCGCCCAGCGCGGCGCAGTGCACCGGTTGCGGATCCAGCTGCGACTGGCCTTCGAGCTTGCTGACGATGGCCGCCGGCTTGTCGTTGAGCAGGTTGACGATGGCGCCCTTGTCATTGGGTACCGGCGCCGGCACCGGGATGCCGCGCTGCGCCAGGTGGCGCATCAGTTCGAGATAGAAGGGCAGCTGTTCGATGTGCAGCTTCTCGAACAGCGTCAGCACGTATTCGCCTTGCTCCGTGCCGATGAAGAAGTTGCTGTTTTCGATGCCCGAGGAGATGCCCTTGATCGAGGTGGCGCGGCCAAGCGGGAATTGTTCAATCCAGTCCGAGAGTTGTTCCAGACTGACCGGTGTAAAGACTGCCATGACGAAAATGAAAAGAGGATGCTGGCTGGGGCGCGCTGCCGCCAAATCCGGCGGCTGCGCGAGGGGGAGGGCAGATGCGTCGTCCTTCCCGTTCCTGAACCGGCTGCGCAATGCGGCCGGGTGATGCGGTTGATCGCTGTCGATCGCGCGCCATCACCGTCTGGCGACGTGCGCGATCAGCGGAATCACTTCTTGGTGGTGCCGTCGGTATCGCCTTCCTGAGGCTTCTTGACACCCCAGTCGAACTCGCCGACCTTCCACTGGGCCGAGCTAGGCGGCGGGCTTTGTGCATCGCCGGGGGTGGAACCGCCCAGTTGCGGATTGGGACGCACGTAGTAGGTGCTGGGACCGGACTTGACTTCGATTTCCTTGGTCTGGCCGTGGTCGCGGCGTTCCTTGATGCTGTTGCCCTGTGTGCGGCTGTCTTCGCCCGGCTTGCGGATGGTCACGGCCGGTGGTTCGCCTTCTTCCAGCTTCTCCAGTTCGGGCGGCGGCGGAGCGGGCTGGGCAGCCAGGCCTGCGGGCGGAGTTTGTGCCAGCGCCAGCGGCGCGGCCAGGCCAGCCGATGCGCACAGCAGCAGCGCTGCCAGGGACTCTTTGAACCGGAGTTGGGATGGTTTCATGATCTTATGAAGAAAAAGGGGTGTTGTTTTCTTCATTGTAGCAAACCATCAAGGTCTGGCCGTCGCGTTTCTTCATGGGAATGATCAATAAGACAACAGGCAAATGCGAGCGCGCGTGGCCGTGTTGAGCCGGATCCATCGCCGGGGCTAGTCCAGCAGCGGGATGCGGGTGCTCAGCCAGTCGGCCAGGGTCGGGGGCATGGCCACCACTTTGACGAATTCTTCATCTTCGCCTTCGCTGGCATCGAAGTAGGCGAGGTGGTCGCGGGCATAGTCGATCAGCACGGGATAGTGCCCGCCCCATTGCACGGTGAAGTAACGTACCGCGCGCCACTGGCCCTGCTCATCGAAGATGCGCAGGCGGATCTGGTCGTGCCGGTTGTCGCCGCTGCCGGTGCCGCACAGTTCGACCAGGAAGTCTTCGCCCCGATAGTGGCGCAGGCCGCCGTTGAGCTTTTCGGTGTACATCTGGCATTGCTGGTAGTGGGGCCGGGTGCTGGTGACCACGGCAATGGCCACGCCATAGCTCATCACCAGCATGTAGAGCAGGGTGGTGGTCCAGTAGGCTGGCTGCCAGCGCGGCTGGGCCTGACCGATGACGCGGCCCATGCCCCAGCAGAACCAGGCCAGGGTGGCGGCCATGAGCAGGGCCGCCAGCCAGTACAGGGTTTCACGGTGCGCGTGCAGGCTGTCTTGCCACCGGTCGGGGTGCCATGGCTGCCACTGTGTGGCGGGAAGAAACAGCATGGCCGCACCGGTCGCCATCGGTATCAGGCACAGGAACAGCGCCGCGTACAGCGTGCCCAGGAAGAGTTGCGTGAAATAGGCGCGGGCGACCGGCATGAGAGAGAAGGTGCAAGAAAGTGGGATGAATCTTCATGAAGTTGCCCTGCATCATGAATTCTTGCGTTGTTGTTTCAAATCGTACGTTGGTGAGGGGAAGTGAACTTTCTTGCGTCTATCACTGATGCCATGCCGGTTCTGGTCCGGTAAAAAGAGAAGGCCGGACGGCATCGCTGCGGTCCGGCCTCGTCGTGCTCATGAAGTGCGGCGTTACAGATACATCCCGCTCTGACGTTCTGCCTCCTGCTGGGTTTCCGCCGGTTTGGACTTCTCGGCGTGGAATTTCTGGATCGCTGCCAGCACTTCGGCAGGTTCGTCGATCACCTGCAGCAGGTTCACGTCCTTGGGCGAAATCATGCCGTCGTCCACCAGGCGGGTCTTGATCCAGTCCACCAGGCCGGCCCAGAACTCGCTGCCCACCAGGATCACCGGCATCATGCGCGACTTGCCGGTCTGCATGAGGGTCAGTGCTTCGGTCAGCTCATCCAGTGTGCCGAAACCGCCCGGCAGCACCACGTAGGCATCCGCATATTTCACGAAGGCCACCTTGCGCGCGAAGAAGTGGCGGAAGGACAGCGAGATGTCCTGCCAGGCATTGCCGTGCTGTTCGTGCGGCAGTTCGATGTTCAGGCCCACCGAGGGCGAAGCGCCTTCGTAGGCGCCCTTGTTGGCAGCCTCCATGATGCCGGGGCCGCCGCCGGAGATGACGGCATAGCCGGCGTCGGAGATCAGGCGGGCGATCTCCACACACAGTTGATAATGGGGATTGTCGGGCTTGATCCGGGCAGAACCGAAGATGGAAACGGCAGGACGCAGCTCGGAGAGACGTTCGGTCGATTCGATGAATTCTGCCATAATCGTGAGTACATGCCACGACTCGCGCGCCTTCTTGGCCGTCGCGCGTTCGATGTCCCCCACCTCCCGCAGACGCGGGACATTTTTTCCTCTCTGTTCCATATGCAAAAAACCTTGTTGTTAGTTGATGGTTCCAGTTACCTCTATCGGGCCTTCCATGCACTGCCCGATATGCGTAACGCGGAAGGCGCGCCCACCGGTGCGCTGTACGGCATCATCAATATGCTGCGCCGACTGCGCAACGATTATCCCGCAAGTTACGTTGCCTGTGTGTTCGACGCCAAGGGCAAGACTTTCCGTGATGATCTCTATCCCGACTACAAGGCTACCCGCAAATCCATGCCGGAAGACCTGGCATTGCAGATCGAACCGATCCACGCCGCCGTGCGCGCCCTGGGTTGGCCGATCCTGATGGTCGAGGGCATCGAGGCTGATGACGTCATCGGTACGCTCTCGGTACAAGCCACCGCCGCCGGACTGAACACCATCGTTTCCACCGGCGACAAGGACATGGCCCAACTGGTCAACGAACACGTTACCTTGGTCAACACGATGAGCAATGAAGTTCTCGACATTGCCGGCGTGACCGCAAAATTCGGCGTGCCGCCCGAGCGCATCGTCGATTACCTGAGCCTCATCGGCGACACCGTCGACAACGTACCAGGCGTCGAAAAGTGCGGCCCCAAGACCGCCGTGAAGTGGCTCTCGGCCTATGGCTCGCTCGATGGCGTCATGGCCAATGCCGACAAGATCACCGGCGTGGTCGGCGAAAATCTGCGCAAGGCCCTGGACTGGCTGCCGCAAGGCCGCGTGCTGGTCACGGTCAAGACCGATTGCGATCTGTCGGAGCACATGAAGTCCATCCTCGAATCGCTGACCATGCAGCCGGTCGACAAGGAAGTGCTCAAGGATCTCTTCACCCGCTACAACTTCCGCACCTGGCTGCGCGAACTGGGCGAGGGCAGCGAGCCGGCGAGTGCCAAGGCCCCGCTGGTCGGTGTCAGCGCCGCTGCAGCACTGGAAGCGCCGGCCCAGGGTGGCCTCTTTGCTCCTGCGCCCAAGGTCGAGTACGAGACCGTGCTCACCGATGCGCAACTGGATCAGTGGATCGCCACCATCAACGCCGCCGAACTGACCGCCGTCGATACCGAGACCACCTCGCTGGATGCGATGCAGGCCGAGCTGGTCGGCATCTCGCTGTGCTGCGAGCCGGGCCGTGCTGCTTACATTCCGGTGGCGCACAACTACCAGGATGCACCCGAACAATTGTCGCGCGAGCACGTGCTCGCCAAACTGAAGCCGTGGCTGGAAGACGCCAGCAAGCCCAAGCTCGGCCAGCACCTGAAATACGACAGCCACATCTTCGCCAACTACGGCGTTCGCCTGGCGGGCGTGAAGCACGACACGCTGTTGGAATCCTACGTCTTCGAATCACATCGTCCGCATGACATGGACAGCCTGGCTGCACGTCATCTGGAGCGCAAGACCATCACCTATGCCGAAGTGTGCGGCAAGGGTGCGTCGCAGATCGGCTTCAATGAAGTGGCCATCGAACGCGCCACCGAATACGCTGCCGAAGATGCGGAAGTCACGCTGGCCCTGCATCACGCCATGTGGCCGCAGGTCGAGCATGATGACAAGCTGCGCTTCATCTACGAGAAGATCGAAGTCCCGACCTCGGTAGTGCTGCAGAAGATCGAACGCAATGGCGTGCTGATCGACAGCGAGCGCCTGGGCCAGCAATCGCACGATCTCGGCAAACGCATGCTGGAAATCGAACAGCAGGCCTACGACCTGGCCGGCCAGCCCTTCAATCTGAATTCGCCCAAGCAGCTGGGCGAGATCCTGTTCGGCAAGCTGGAGCTGCCGGTGGTCAAGAAGACCGCCTCGGGCGCACCGTCCACCGATGAGGAAGTGCTGCAGAAACTGGCCGAGGATTATCCGCTGCCCAAGGTCCTGCTGGACTATCGCGGCCTGGCCAAGCTCAAGTCCACCTATACCGACAAGCTGCCCAAGATGATCAACCCGGCCACCGGCCGCGTGCATACCAACTATGCACAGGCGGTGGCGGTCACCGGCCGCCTGTCCTCCAACGAACCGAACCTGCAGAACATCCCGATCCGCACGCCCGAAGGCCGCCGCATCCGCGAAGCCTTCGTCGCACCCGAAGGCTGCGTGATCGTCTCGGCCGACTATTCGCAGATCGAGCTGCGCATCATGGCGCACATCTCCGAAGACGAGAACATGTTGAAGGCCTTCGCCAACAACGAAGACATCCACAAGGCCACCGCCGCCGAAATCTTCGGCATCGCGCCCGAGCAGGTCGAGTCCGAGCAGCGCCGCTATGCCAAGGTCATCAACTTCGGCCTGATCTATGGCATGAGCGCCTTTGGCCTGGCCGGCAACCTGGGCATCGAACGTTCTGCCGCGCAGATGTACATCGACAAGTACTTCATGCGCTTCTCGGGCGTGAAGCGCTACATGGATGAAACGCGCCTGCAGGCCAAGGCGCGCGGCTACGTGGAAACCGTCTTCGGCCGCCGCCTGTGGCTGCCCGAGATCAATTCGCCCAACGGCCCGCGCCGGCAAGGCGCCGAGCGCGCGGCGATCAATGCGCCCATGCAGGGCACCGCCGCCGACCTCATCAAGCTGGCCATGATCGCCGTGCAGGACTGGCTGGAGTCGACCGGCATGAAGAGCCGCATGATCATGCAGGTCCACGATGAACTGGTGCTGGAAGTGCCCCAGGATGAGCTGGCGGTGGTGCGTGAAAAGCTGCCTGAATTGATGAAAAATGTTGCGGAGCTGAAAGTTCCCTTGCTTGCCGAGGTCGGAATCGGTAAGAATTGGGACGAAGCGCATTAATCTTCACACCCCTGACGGGAACGCGCGGCTTTCCACCGTTCGATAGCGCAGGGGCGTGAACGATTAGGCAAAAAAGCAAGATTGGCAGGAAGGCAAGCTGACGTCGTGACGCGACCCGCGTGGTCAGCAGGCGTCAGCCCCGTCTACCAAGCCAGCACCTGAATGACAAGACAAGCAGACCGGCGTCGCAACCGCAGACGAACAAAGACGGGATGACGCCCTGGGTGGTACCGGACGGGGTCCGGGCAACCGAGGCTGAGGCAGGGAAGCAGGGGACAAGCACATTCATCACCGGCCATGACCGCATGCGGTCCGTGGCCGTCATCATCTCCGTCTTTCCGTCCGGCCTCCGATGAACACATGGGAGGAGACGTCATGAAGTCAGGAATGAAGGTAGGTACGCGCCTGGGGTTGGGGTTTGCGTGGGTGGTCTTGCTGCTGGTGCTGGTGACCGGCTTCGGCATCTTCAACATGCACCAGGTGCAGGGGCGCTTCACCCATGTGGTGGAGGTCAAGAATCCCGAGAGCGCACTGGTCAAGGAGATGCTGGAAACGGTGGGCGAGCGCTCCATCTCGCTGCGCAACCTCATGCTGCCCGCCGCGCCTGAAGATGTGGACATCGAGGCGCAATACATCGAAGGCCAGACCCAGAAATACAAGGTCGCCGCGCAGAAGCTGCAACAGCTCTTTGCCGATTCTTCGGACACTTCCGAGGAAGAGAAGGCGGCCTTGCCCAAGATCCAGGCGCAGGCTGCTGCGGCCGAGAAGCTCATCAACGAAGCCGTCGAATTCGGCAAGCGCCGCGAAGCCTATGAACTGGCGCAATTCCTGAAGGAGCAATACCTGCCGGTGCAGAAGTCGTGGCAGGTCGAACTGAAGGCGCTGGCCGCACTGGAAGACAAACTCAACCGCGAAGCCGCCGACAGCAGCGCCGCCGCCTATGCCCGTGCGCGCCTGCTGATGCTGCTCATCAGCGCCATCGGCGTGGTCACCGCGATCCTGGCGGCCATCTGGATCACGCGCCAGATCCTGCGCAAGCTGGGTGGCGAGCCGGACTACGCCGTGCAGATCGCCGGCCAGATTGCCGAAGGCGACCTGGCTGTCGTGATTGATACCCGCGCCGGTGACAACGACAGCCTGCTGGCGGCCATGCGCGTGATGCGCGACAAGCTCGCGGCGATCGTCACCGAAGTGCGGCGCGGTTCCGAGACCATCACCACCGCCTCCACCGAAATCGCACGCGGCAACCTCGACCTTTCCGGTCGTACCGAGCAGCAGGCCGGTGCGCTGGAAGAGACCGCCTCCTCCATGGAGCAGCTCAATTCCACCGTCAAGCAAAATGCCGAGAACGCCCACCAGGCCAACGACCTGGCTCTGGCCGCCTCCGACGTGGCGGTGCAGGGCGGCAGCATCGTCTCGCAGGTGGTGGAGACCATGCAGTCTATCAATGCCTCCTCGCAGAAGGTGGCCGATATCGTCAGCGTGATCGATGGCATCGCCTTCCAGACCAATATCCTCGCGCTCAATGCGGCGGTGGAAGCGGCGCGTGCCGGCGAGCAGGGGCGCGGCTTTGCGGTGGTGGCGTCCGAAGTGCGTTCGCTGGCGCAGCGCTCGGCCTCGGCCGCCAAGGAAATCAAGGTGCTCATCGGCGACTCGGTAGGCAAGGTGGAAAACGGCAGCAAGCTGGTCGAGCAGGCCGGCAGCACCATGACCGAGATCGTCACCAGCATCCGCCGCGTCACCGACGTGATGACCGAGATCACCCACGCCAACCGCGAGCAGAGCAGCGGCATCGAGCAGGTCAACGAGGCCATCATCCAGATCGACGACATGACCCAGCAGAACGCCGCCCTGGTCGAACAGGCAGCGGCCGCGGCCCGCCAGCTGCAGGAACAGGCGGCCGGATTGCAGCAGCTGGTGAGCGTGTTCCGCATCGATGCGGCACAGGCGCGCGTGACTTCGTCCACTTCTGCAACTTATGCACAACCGGCTTCGGCTGAGCGCGTCATCGACGTCACGCCCGGTGCGCCGGAGCTGCCGGGCGCCAGTGCGGCACTGGCGGTGCAGGGCTGAAGCAGGGTCAAAACCTGGTCAAGCCGCGCTCAACACGTTCTGCCGATTGCGGTTAGACTCCGGCAGGGGATGAAGCCGGAGTGCGAAAAAAACCAGCTTGTCCGGTGCCATGAAAGCGGTCTGCAAGGACCGCTTTTTCATGTTGGCGCTCCCCCGCATCACCATCACTTCCACCACAACGAGGCCAAGTGCCACCAAGATGGAGAACCCGATGAACGACCTTCGCAATGATTTCAACAGCCTGCTGGGCCAGAGCAACCTGTCCGGCAACGCTGATCGCCGCACCTTCCTCAAGACCGCCCTGGGCACCGGCTTTGCCGCCGCCGTGCTGCCGGTGTGCGCGCAGACCATGATCAAGACCGATACCCAGGGCCTGACCGCAGGCGAGGTATCCATCGAGGTCAACGGCCAGCGCGTGCCGGCCTATCGCGCCCACCCCGAGGGCAAGACCGGCCTGCCGGTCATCATCGTGGTCTCCGAGATTTTCGGCGTGCATGAGCACATCGCCGACATCGCGCGCCGTTTCGCCAAGCTGGGCTACCTGGCCATCGCACCGGACTTCTTCGTGCGCCAGGGCAATCCCATGGCCTATACCTCCATTGCCGAGCTGCAGAAGGAAATCATTTCCAAGGTGCCCGATGCGCAGGTGATGGGCGACATCGATGCCTATGTAAAGTGGGCCGGCGAGAACGGCGGCGACATCAAGCGCCTGGGCATCAACGGCTTCTGCTGGGGCGGCCGCATCGTGTGGCTCTACAGCGCCCACAACCCCCAAGTCAAGGCCGGAGCCGCCTGGTATGGCCGCCTGGTGGGCGACAAGACCGCGCTGTTCCCGCAGCAGCCCATCGATATCGCGCCGACGCTGAAGACGCCGGTCATCGGCCTCTACGGCGGCAAGGACCAGGGCATCCCGGTTTCCACCGTGGAGCAGATGAAGGAAGCCCTGCAGAAGGCGGGCAACAAATCCGAATTCCATGTGTACATGAATTCGGGCCATGCCTTCAACGCCGACTACCGTCCCAGCTATGTGGAGGCGGACGCCAAGGATGCGTGGAGCAAGGTCGTGGCCTTCTTCAAGCAGCATGGCGTGGCCTGATGCTGATGCAATAGTTCGGCGAGCTTCTTGTTGGTGCGCTTCTGATGCAGATCAAGGCAGGGCGCACCAAGATGTGCAGCGCGCCGGCAAAGGGACGGAATTCTCCGTCCCTTTTTCATTGAATCTCGGAAAGAATACATGGGTTTACGGCGCTGCCGGCCTTGGCACGCCGTTTGCTAAAGAAGCGATTGAGTAGAAGCGGCTAGCAGTCGGTAACCAAGACACTTACCTTCTCGCGGGGCATTGCTCGTGACGCCATCGGAGCCTTCCGATGGTCCCTCTCTTTTGACAGGACACGAGACCATGCACATTGCCCGAGCGCCCTCTCATTCTGTGTTGCCGTTTTTCGCAACATTTCCCCTGATCGATTCCCTTTTCGGCAATGCCATCCGAGGTGGGCGATGAACGCCGTCACCGATCGCTTTAACGGCAATGCCACCACCACACTGCGTTTGCGGGTGAGGGCAGTGCGCCACGCGGCCGAAGGGATTCGTCTCTTTGAACTGGTGGCGCAAGAGGGTGCCGCGTTGCCGCCCTGGACGCCGGGCGCGCACCTGCGCCTGCATTTGCAAGACGGTCTGGTGCGCGCCTATTCCCTCTGCAATACGCCGCAACAGCGCGACTGCTACGTGATTGCGGTCAAGCGCGAGAGCGATTCGCGCGGTGGATCCGCCTATCTGCATGAACAGGTGCAGGAGGGCGATTCGATCAGCACATCGCCTCCCGTCAATGCCTTCCCCCTCATCGCCGACTCGCGCGCGCCGCTGCTGCTGGCCGCCGGCATCGGCATCACGCCGCTGCATGCGATGGCCGCCGAGATGGCCGCGCAGGGCAGGCGTCATCGCCTGCATTACTTCGCGCGCAGCCTGGCACATGCTGCATTTTTCCATGAACTGGCCGCCTGTTCGCAAGGCATGTCGCTGCACCTGGGGCTGGACGGTATCGAGACCGAGCGCGCCATTGCAGCGGCCCTTGCCGCCGTGCCGTCTTCGTCGCCGCTCTATGTGTGCGGACCTGCACCTTTCATCGAAGCCGCGCGCCGGCATGCGCAACTGGCGGGCTGGCACGAGCAGGATGTTCATTTTGAATTGTTCGCTGCGCCTCTGATGGCGAATGCCGAGCCTCCATCCGCTGCGCAGGCTCAGGCCGAAGAGCACGTGTTCGAACTGGTCCTGCACCGTTCCGGCCTGCGCTGCGAGGTGCAGCCCGGCCAGAGCATCGTCGCTGCCGCCGCGCAAGTGGGCGTGGTCATTGGTACCTCCTGCGGCGAAGGTTTCTGCGGCAGTTGCGAAAGCGTCGTGCTGGAAGGCCAGCCCCTGCATCGCGACAGCGTGCTCTCTGACGCCGAACGCGCGAGCGGCCGCCGCATCCTGCCTTGCGTATCGCGTTGTGCCGGCACGCGTCTGGTTCTGGATCTGTAATTGGTTAGTGCGCAAAGCAAGTTCAACCCACCTGGAGAGGAAGGCTATGAAGAAGCAATCGATGCAAAAGCGGACATTCCTGCGGCACCTGGCCGCGCTGTGGCTGGGCGCGGCTGCCCTGTCGGTGACGGGCCTGGCCCACGCCGAGGACAAGGTCACGCTGCTGTCGAACTGGTATGCGCAGGCCGAGCACGGCGGCTTCTACCAGGCGGTGGCCAAGGGTATCTATAAAAAATATGGGATGGAGGTCACCATCAAGATGGGTGGTCCGCAGGTCAACAACATGCAGATCCTGGTGGCCGGGCAGGCTGACTTCAGCATGGGCTATGACTTCGCGGTGATGAAGGGCATCGAGCAGGGGCTGCCGCTGGTGACCGTAGGGACGTCTTTCCAGTCCGACCTGCAGGGCATGATGACACACGACGATGTCAGCAGCCTGGGCGGCCTGAAGAGCAAGACCATCCTGGTCGCGGGCTCGGGCCAGTCGAGCTGGTGGCCGTGGCTCAAGTCCAAGTACGGCTACACCGATGCGCAGTCCAAGGCCTACACCTTCAACCTGCAGCCCTTCTTTGCCGATCCCAATATCGCGCAGCAGGCCTATCCCTCGTCCGAACTGTTCCAGGCCGACAAGGCCGGCGTGAAGAGCAAGTTCTTCCTCTTCGCCAGCGATGGTTATCCGCCCTATGGCACCACCATCGTTACGCTGCAGAAGACCGTCGCCACCAAGCCTGACCTGGTGCAGCGCTTCGTCAAGGCGACTGCCGAAGGCTGGAAGAGCTACCTGGAAGACCCGGCACCGGCCAATGCCCTCATCAAGGCCGACAACAAGAACATGGGCGATGAGCAACTGGCCTATGCCCTGGGCAAGCTCAAGGAACTCAAGGTCGTCACCGGGGGGGATGCGGCCAAGATGGGCATCGGCGTGATGACCGATGAGCGCTGGAAACAGACCTATGACGTCATGGTCGCCACCGGCCTGCTCAAGGCGGGGACCGATTATCACAAGGCCTACACCACCCAGTTCGTCAAGGACATGAAGGTCATGCCCTGACGTTGTGACCCGCTGGTCGCTGCTGCCTTGTGCTGCTCGCAGCAGCGATCTCCTTAGCGTGAGGACGCCATGATTCCCTACACTGTGCCCATGACCGCGCGCCGCATTCCGGTGATCGATTTCGCCGATGCGTTCTCGCCCGAACTGGCCCGCCGCGAGGCGCTGGCCTGGGAGATTCACAAGATCTCGCGCGACGTGGGTTTCTTCTACCTCGTCAATCACGGTGTCGCGCCCTCGCTGGTCGAGCAGCAGTTCGACTGGGCGCGGCGTTTCTTTGCCTTGCCCCAGGCCAGCAAATCGGCCATCGACATGCGGCATTCTCCGTCCGGCTACGGATACGAGCGCATGGGGGCGCAGGCCCTTGATGAAGGATCGCCCGCCGATCTGAAGGAAGGCTTCCAGTTCGGCTTTGATATCGCGCCGGACCATCCGTATGTGCAGCGCGGCCTGCTGCGCTATGGCCACCACCTGTGGCCGCAGGACCTGCCCGGTTTCGAAGAACACTCACGGCTGTATTACGACGCCGTGCGCGCCCTGTCGCATCGCCTGCTGGGCGTGATCGCACTGTCGCTGGAGATGCCCGAGGATTTCTTCGAGCCGGTGCTGCAGGCACCCATCGCCACCCAGCGCATGCTGCACTATCCGCCCCAGCCTGACGGTGCCCGGCACAACCAGATCGGTGCCGGTGCCCATACCGACTGGGGATTGGTCACCATCCTCGCGCAGGACGACATCGGCGGACTGGAAATCTGCAATGCCGATGGCCAATGGGTGAGCGCGCCTCCTATCGCGGAAAGTTTCGTGGTCAACATCGGCGACCTGTTGCAGCGCTGGAGCAATGACCTGTATCACAGCAATGCGCATCGCGTGCTCAATGCGGGCAGTGCACCGCGCTATTCCCTGCCGTTCTTCCAGGATGGCGACCAGGCGGCCGTGGTGGCCTGCCTGCCCAGTTGCTGCAGCGATGAACGCCCGGCGCGCTACGCACCCTGCACCATCGGTGACTACCTGGAAATGAAAGTGAAGCAGACCTTCGGGGCGGTGGCGGCGGCCTGAGCTGCCGTGTGACACCTCGAAGCCAATGTATTTCGGCGAAGGCGACCGTGTTGGCACGCCGGCCGGACCTCTGCGGACCATGGCGTTCGCAGTCCAAGCAGAAGGAGCAGCCTCATGCTGGTAACTCAACAAAAAGTCTTGCGCAAGTTCTGGTACGCGCTCATGCCCGTCACGCAATTGAAGGATGGTCCGCAGCCCTTCACGCTGTTGGGTGAAAAGCTGGTGGTCTGGCTCAAGGAGGATGGCTCGCCCGCAGCCTTGCAGGACCGCTGCTGCCATCGTACGGCCAGGTTGTCCAAGGGCTTCGTGGAAAACGGCAACATCGTCTGCGGCTATCACGGCTGGACCTTCAACGGCGAGGGCGCATGCGTGCGCGTGCCGCAGAGCGTGGATGGCAGCGTGCCGTCAGGCGCCTGCGTGAAGTCGTATTTCTGCAAGGAGCGCTACGGTTATGTGTGGGTGGCGCTGGAAGAGCCGCTGCGCGATATCCCTGAGTTTCCCGAGGATGGGGCGCCCGGCTATCGGCGCATCTTCCAGTTCTACGAGCGCTGGGAAACCAGTGCCTTGCGCATGATGGAAAACTCCTTCGACAATTCGCACTTCAGCTACGTGCATCGCGCCACCTTCGGCCTGTATGACCAGCCCAAGCCGGAGAAATACGAGATCGAGGAAACCGACTACGGCTTCGAAGCCGAAACCCGCGTGCCCATCAAGAACGTCCCCGCCAGCCATCGCGTCACCGGCAGCACCGCCGACACCACGGTGCGCCACATGTTCAACCGCTGGTACCTGCCCTTCGTGCGCCGCTTCGGCTGCACCTATCCGGAGAGCGGCCGCCATCACATCATCTACAACTGCGCCACGCCCATCGATGATGGTTCCATCATGCTGTCGCAATGGCTCTATCGCAACGATACCGAGGAGGAATGTTCGGAAGCCGAACTGATCGCCTGGGATGCCCCCATCCTGGTGGAAGACCGCGAGATCCTGGAAGCCACTGACCCCGATGCCTGCATCGACGTGCGCCGCCGCCAGGAATTCCACATGGCCTCGGATCGGCCCGGCCTCATCATGCGCCGCATGCTGCTGCAATTGCTGGAAGAGCACGGCGAATCCGAAGTGTTCCGCATCCACCCCGCTGCATGAACCCGCCAGGAGATCCCATGGACAGAGATGAATTCGCCATGTCGCAGGCCGCGGCATGGGAGCAGGAGAGGGCGGCTGCGGTGGCCGCTGTGTCTGATGCGCAGCCGGTGCTCTCGGCACAGCGGGTGGAGAAGACCTATCGCAACGGCACGCGTGCGCTCGACGAGGTGAAGCTCGATATCGGGCGCGGCGAGTTCGTCTCGCTGCTGGGCCCCTCGGGCTGCGGCAAGAGCACCTTGCTGAAGATGTTTGCCGGGCTGGAAGAACCGTCCCACGGCCACATCCGCTGGTGGGGTGGCAACCTGGCCACGGTGGGCACGCCTGAACGCACGCTGGCCATGGTGTTCCAGGAAGCCACCCTGATGCCCTGGGCCACGGTGGAGCAGAACGCAAGGCTGCCGCTGGAGCTGCGCCACGTGCCGCGCGCGCAGGCCGATGCGCGGGTGGCCGAGGCCTTGAAACTGGTGGGCCTGGAAAAATTCCACCAGGTGCTGCCGCGCGAACTGTCGGGCGGCATGCAGATGCGGGCGTCCATTGCCCGTGCGCTGGCGACCTCGCCCAACCTGCTGCTGATGGATGAACCCTTCGGTGCCCTCGATGAATTCACCCGCAACAAGCTCGACGCCGACCTGCGCGACATCTGGAGCAAGCAGGACCTGACCGTGGTCTTCGTCACCCACAGCATCTATGAAGCGGTGTTCCTGTCCTCGCGCGTGATCGTGATGGCAGCCCGCCCCGGGCGGGTGATTGCGGATGTGGCCATCGAGGTGGACGGTCCGCGTGATGAAGCTTTCCGTATCTCGGCGCCCTTCATGCAGTACTGCAAGACGCTTTCCGATTACCTCACGCTGGCCAACCAGCAAGGAGACGGCCATGAAGCCCAACACTGATCCGCTGGTCAATCGACCCGGGTTCTGGCGCGTGGTCGCGCCGCTGTCCATTGGCATCGCCCTGCTGCTGATGTGGCAGATCGTCTGCACGCTGCTGGAGGTGCCGCCTTACCTGGTGCCCACGCCCGCGCTGATTGCCAAGACCCTGGTGGCCGATTGGGGCATGCTGATGGAGTCGCTGCTGGTCACGCTGAAGATCACCTTCCTGGCCTTCGTGCTGGCGGTGATCCTGGGCGTGTCCATCGCTTTCGTGTTCGTGCAGAGCCGCTTCATCGAGGTCAGTCTCTTCCCTTACGCGATCATTCTGCAGGTCACGCCCATCGTCGCCATCGCCCCGCTCATCATCATCTGGGTCAAGGACACCACGGCCGCGCTGACGGTATGCGCCACCATCATGGCGCTGTTCCCCATCATCTCCAACACCACGCTGGGACTGCGCAGCGTCAATCCGGGCCTGCTCAACCTGTTCCGGCTCAACAAGGCCACGCGCTGGCAGACCTTGCGCCGCTTGCGCATTCCCAGTGCCTTGCCGTATTTCTTTGGCGGCCTGCGTATTTCAAGCGGGCTGGCGCTGATCGGGGCCGTCGTTGCTGAATTCGTGGCAGGCACCGGTGGCACCGGATCGGGACTGGCCTACCAGATCCTGCAGGCGGGTTTTCAGCTCAACATTCCGCGTCTGTTTGCGGCCCTGCTGCTCATCACGCTGACCGGCATCCTGCTGTTCTGGCTGATGAGTGCGCTGTCGCGCGCCATGCTGGCCGGCTGGCATGAGAGCGAGATGGCATGATGACGACTGTCCAAGGAGCCGACCTGTCATGAACACTTTCTTGATCCGCAACCTGCAGGCCATCCTGACCGGCCTGCCCGGCGAGGCCGCGCGCCACGCCGGTCCCGACATCCGCGTGTCCGATGGGGTGATTGCCGCCATCGGAAAGCTCGACGCACTGCCCGGTGAGAACGTGATCGATGCCGGCGATTGCGTGGCCTATCCGGCCTGGGTCAATACCCATCATCACCTGTTCCAGTCGCTGTTGAAGGGGGATCCTCTGGGCATCAATGCCACGCTCACGCCCTGGCTGGCGGCCACCCCTTATCGCTATCGCGCCAAATTCGATGCCGAGCTGTTCCGCCTGGCTGCGCGCATCGGCATGGTCGAACTGATGCGCTCGGGCTGCGGCACGATTGCCGATCACAACTACCTGTATTACCCCGGCATGCCGTTCGATACCTCGGAGATCCTGTTCGAGGAAGCGGAGACGCTGGGACTGCGTTTCGTGCTGTGCCGGGGCACCGCCACCCGCACACGGCAGCTGGAGGCGGAGTTGCCCAGTGCGCTGCGGCCGGAGACGCTCGATGTTTTCCTGACCGACATGCAGCGTCTGGCCAGGCGCTTCCATGATCCCGCGCCCGCTTCGATGCGGCGCGTGGTGATGGCACCGACCACGCCGCTGTATTCGGCGGCCCCGGAGGAAATGCGTACCATCGCCGATGCCGCGCGGGAGTCGGGGGTGCGGCTGCACAGCCATCTCTCGGAGACGGTCGGCTACCAGGACAGCGCACACGCCATGCATGGCTGCCGCCCGGTGGAATTCTGCGAGCGCATCGGCTGGCTGGGGCCGGACGTGTGGTTTGCGCATCTGGTGAAGCTCGATGCCGAAGAAATTGCCTTGCTGGGAAGTACCGGAACGGGCATCGCCCATTGCCCGCAAAGCAACGGTCGCCTGGGCAGCGGCATCGCCCCGATCCGGGCGCTGGAGGCAGCGGGCGTGCCGGTGTCCATTGGCGTGGATGGTGCGGCTTCCAACGAGGCGGCCGACATGATCTCGGAAACGCACGCCGCCTGGCTGATGCAGCGCGCCAGGCGCGGCCAGGAAGCCACTCCGGCGTTCCGGGGCGGGGCCTTCGAAGGCGGTGCCGATGAAGCGACGGTGGAGGATGTGGTGCGCTGGGGCACGACCGGCGGGGCCCGCGTGCTCGGCCTGGACGGGCTGCAGGGCCTGCAGGTGGGTCAGCAAGCCGACATCGCCTTGTACCGGCTGGATGATCCGCGCTACTTCGGCTTGCATGATCCGGCCATCGGCCCCGTGGCCTCGGGTGGCCGGCCTTTCCTGAAGGCAATGTGGGTCGGTGGCCGCGCCGTGGTCGGCGATGACGCCATCCCCGGCGTGGATCTGGCCGAACTCGGTGCGCAGGCGAGGCTGGCTGTCAAAAAGATGCTCGAGGGCAATTGAGGCCAGTAAAGCCGGCTGCATGCGGCCGGCTTTGCTCGCGCTGCCCCACGAGCCACATGGGATCCCGGCCAAAACTGCTAAAATGGCGGGATGATCAAGAGACGCAATTCTCCCTTCAGTTTCTCAGCCGAGGATTTCGACGAATCCGTGGATTCCTTTGGCGCTTTCGACCCATTCCATTCCGACGCCCCTTCCCGCCACGCTGCCGGCTCCGATGCCAGCGGCCAGGCCGAGGGCGACGATGCCGCTGACGAGGTCCGTCCCCCGCTGGAACTGGACCTGACCAATCATTTCCTGATCGCCATGCCGTCCATGCTGGACCCGATCTTCGGCGGCACCGTGGTCTATCTTTGCGAGCACAACCACAACGGCGCGCTGGGCGTGGTCATCAACAAGCCCACCGACATGACCATGGATGTGCTGTTCGACCGCATCAATCTCAAGCTGGAGATCCGGCCCGACACCCCCGATGCCATGCCCGAGCTGTATCGCCGCCCGGTCATGTTCGGCGGCCCGGTGCAGGTGGAGCGCGGCTTCGTGCTGCATTCGACCTCGGAAAAATATTCCTCGACCCTGCAGGTTACCGATGAGGTCGCGCTGACGACCTCCAAGGACGTGCTCGAAGCGGTGGCCCACGGTGATGGCCCCGAGCGCGTGCTGGTCACCCTGGGTTGCTCGGGCTGGAGCCCGGGCCAGCTCGAAGGCGAGATTGGCCGCAATGGCTGGCTGACCGTCAAGGCTGACCCTGCCATCATTTTTGAGTTGCCGGTGGAGCAACGCTTCACCGCTGCATTGGCCCTGTTGGGCATCGATCCGGTGATGCTGTCCGGCGATGCCGGCCGGGCTTGAGAGCGCAGGGACACGATTGGAAACCATCCTGGCCTTCGACTTCGGCTTGAAACGCATCGGCGTGGCCGTGGGCAATACCGGCCTGAAGCAGGCGCAGCCGCTGGCGGTGATCAGCGAAGCGACCAACGACGGCAAGTTCGCGGCCATTGCGCGCCTGATTGCGGAGTGGCAACCGGCGCGCTGCGTGGTCGGCCTGCCCCTGCATCCGGACGGTGCCGAGCACGAGATGAGCGTGCGCTGCCGCCGCTTTGCCAACCAGTTGCACGGCCGCTACGGGCTCGAGGTCACGCTGGTGGATGAACGCTACAGTTCGGCGGTCATCCAGCACCAGCGCGGCGAACAGATCGACGACCAGGCGGCCGCCATCATTTTGCAGCAATACTTTGACGACGCACATTCATGAGCACAACACCTTCCCAGCTTGATGCAGAAGCGCTGTACCAGACCCTGGTGCAGCAGATCCAAGCCGGCCTGCAGGGCGCAACCGAGGTTGCGCTGGTGGGCATCCACTCCGGCGGCGCCTGGCTGGCCGAACGCCTGGCCAGCGAACTGGGCCTGGCCGAGCGCCTGGGCTTCGTCGATGTGTCCTTTTACCGTGACGATTTTTCCGAGAAGGGCCTGCGCGCTGACGTGAAGCCCAGCCAGATTCCCTTCGATGTCGAGGGCGCCACCATCCTGCTGGTCGACGATGTGCTCTACACCGGTCGCACCACGCGGGCCGCCATCAACGAACTGTTCGACTATGGCCGTCCGGCCCGCGTGCTGCTGGCGGCGCTGGTGGATCGCGGTGGCCGCGAATTGCCGATTGCCGCCGATTTCGTCGCGGCCTCGGTCGAACTCAGCAAACAAGAAAACCTGCAACTGCAACGCGCCGACGACGGCCGCTTCTCCCTTACGGTGGTCCATGCTTAATCCCCAACTCAACAAAAACGGCGAACTGCAACACCTGCTGACCATCGAGGGTCTGCCGCGCGCTATCCTGACGCACATTCTCGATACCGCCTCGTCCTTCGTCAGCATCGGCGACCGCGAAGTCAAGAAGGTGCCGCTGATGCGCGGCAAGAGCGTCTTCAACCTGTTCTTCGAGAACTCCACGCGCACCCGCACCACCTTCGAGATCGCCTCCAAGCGCCTCTCGGCGGACGTGATCAACCTCAACATCCAGGCTTCCAGTACCAGCAAGGGCGAGTCGCTGCTGGACACCATCGACAACCTGGCGGCCATGCACGCCGACATGTTCGTGGTGCGTCACGCGCAATCGGGCGCGCCCTTCCTGATCGCCAAGCACCTGATCGATACGAAGCAGTCGCACGTCCACGTGGTCAACGCCGGTGACGGCCGCCACGCGCACCCGACCCAGGGTCTCTTGGACATGTACACCATCCGTCACTACAAGAAAGACTTCACCAACCTGCGTGTGGCCATCGTCGGCGACATCCTGCACAGCCGCGTGGCGCGCTCGGACATTCACGCGCTGACCACCCTGGGCGTGCCAGAAGTGCGCGCCATCGGTCCGCGTACCTTGCTGCCCAGCGGCCTGGAGCAGATGGGCGTGCGCGTCTTCCACAACATGGAAGAGGGCTTGAAGGATGTGGACGTCATCATCATGCTGCGATTGCAGAACGAGCGCATGAGCGGTGCCTTGCTGCCGTCGGCGCAGGAGTTCTTCAAGAGCTACGGCCTGACCCCGGAACGCCTGGCGCTGGCCAAGCCGGACGCCATCGTCATGCACCCCGGCCCGATGAACCGCGGCGTGGAAATCGATTCGGCCGTGGCCGATGGTGCACAGGCCGTGATCCTGCCGCAGGTGACCTTCGGCATCGCGGTGCGCATGGCGGTCATGAGCATCGTGGCTGGCAATTGAACCCGGGTGACGACGACCGTCACCGCGACGTTTTGAACGATCCGTTAAGAAGACAAGAACTGATGAAACTGCATATCAAGAACGGCCGCCTGATCGACCCGGCCAACGGCATCGACGCCCAGCAGGATGTGTATGTGGCCGCCGGCAAGATCGTCGGCGTTGGCCAGGCCCCGGCCGACTTCGTGGCCAACAAGACCATCGACGCCACCGGCCTGATTGTGGCTCCCGGCCTGGTGGACCTGTCGGCCCGCCTGCGCGAGCCCGGCTACGAATACAAGGCCACGCTGGAATCCGAAATGCAGGCCGCCATCCAGGGCGGCGTGACCAGCCTGGTCTGCCCGCCCGATACCGATCCGGTGCTGGACGAACCCGGCCTGGTGGAAATGCTCAAGCACCGCGCCCGTTCGCTGAACCAGGCCCACGTCTATCCGCTGGGCGCGCTCACCGCCGGCCTCAAAGGAAAAGCGCTGACCGAAATGGCCGAGCTGACCGAAGCCGGCTGCATCGGCTTTTCGCAAGCCGAAGAGCCGATCACCGATACGACCGTGCTGCTGTCGGCCCTGCAATACGCCAAGACCTTCAACTACACCGTCTGGCTGCGCCCGCAGGACCCGCACCTGGGCCGCACCGGCATCGCCCACAGCGGCCCGGCCGCTTCGCGCCTGGGTTTGTCGGGCGTGCCGGTGATGTCGGAGACCATTGCGCTCTACACCCTGTTCGAACTGATGCGCGCCACCGGTGCCCGCGTCCACCTGTGCCGCATGTCCTCGGCCGCCGGTCTGGAGCTGGTGCGCCAGGCCAAGAGCGAAGGCCTGCCGGTGACCTGCGATGTGGGTGTGCACCACATCCACCTGTGCGACCTGGATATCGGCTTCTTCGATTCCAATGCCCGCATGACGCCACCGCTGCGCTCGCAGCGCGACCGTGAAGCGATCCGCACGGCCTTGCTGGATGGCACCATCGATGCCGTCTGCTCGGACCACACCCCGGTCGATGACGATGAGAAGCTGCTGCCCTTCGGCGAAGCCTCGCCGGGCGCAACCGGCCTCGAACTGCTGCTGTCGCTGTCGCTGAAGTGGGCGCTGGAGACCGAAGGCGAGGGCAAGGAAGTGCTCTCCAAGGCGATCTCGAAAGTAACGCACCGCGCCGCCAAGGTGGCGGGCCTGAAGGCCGGCAACCTGGCCGTGGGCAGCGTGGCCGACCTGTGCCTGTTTGATCCCAACACCTTGTGGAAGGTGCAGGGCTCGGCACTGGCCAGCCAGGGCAAGCACACCCCGTTCCTGGGCTATGAGCTGCCGGGCATGGTCAAGGCGACCATCGTCTCGGGGCATATTGCCTTCGAGCGCTGAAAACCTGTCGCTTGATTTTCAGCTTGATTTCTTCTTGATCGATGGTTGACTGCGGGCAACCTCGATCTTGAATTTCGATCAAGCCGTTTTTCGTCACGACGATTCGATCACGACCTCATCAAGACCCGAATACGCCATGTTCGTTTTCCGTTTGCTGCGCCTGATCGCGCATCTCTTCAAGGGCATGGCGGTCTGTGCCTTCCTGTTCCCGTTCACCTCCGAGAAGGGGCGGGAGGCGCACATCCGGCGCTGGTCGCGCAAGCTGCTGCGCATCTGCGGCATCGCCATCAAGATCGACAGCCCGCTGCCGATTCCGCGTTCGTTGCTGGTGTCCAATCACGTGAGCTGGCTGGACATCTTCGTGGTCAACTCGCTGCAGCCCTGCCGTTTCGTGGCCAAGTCGGAAATCCGCAGCTGGCCGCTGATCGGCTGGCTGTGCGCCAAGACCGGCACCATCTTCATTTCGCGCGGCAAGGCCAGCGACGTGCGGCGCATTTTCAAAGGCCTGGTGGAAAGCATCGAGAAGGACGAGCACGTCGCCTTCTTTCCTGAAGGCACGACGGCCGCGCAGGGCACGCTGCTGCCTTTCCACGCCAACCTGTTCGAGGCCGCCATCGATGCCAAGGCACCGGTGCAGCCGTATGCGCTGCGTTATGTGGATGGCGAGGGCCGGCTGCATGCGGCGGCTGATTTCATCGGGGACATGTCCATCGCCGAGAGCATCATGAGCATCCTCAAGTCCAAGGGGATGACGGCCGAACTGAAGCAATTGCCCCTGATCAGCACGGAAGGCGCGCATCGCCGCGACCTCGCGCGCACCGCGCGTGAAGTCATTGCCACCGGACTGGGATACTCGCTGGAATCGCTCAGCCCGGCCGCCGCGCCTGCGGACACTGCATCTGGAACAGCGCCCGATCCTCAAGTCGCACCGCACTGAGCTTGCCGCCCCAGACACATCCCGTGTCGAGGGCGATCAGCTTGGGGCGCATCACCAATCCCAGCGTGGACCAGTGACCGAAGACCACGGTCACGTCTTCGGTCCTCCGCCCTGGCACCTCGAACCAGGGCATCAGTCCTTCCGGCGCTGCCGCCGCGCCTTCCTTCACCGCAAAATCCATCGTCCCGTCCGCCTGGCAGAAGCGCAGGCGGGTGAAGGCATTGATGATGCAGCGCAGGCGCTCGTGGCCGGCCAGGTCGTCGCTCCAGCGGTCGGGCTGGTTGCCGTACATGTGGCGCAGGAAGTCCATCCACTGGTCGCTGCGCAGCATGGTTTCCACTTCGCTGGCCAGGGCCAGGGCTTGTTGCAGGTCCCATTGGGGCAGCACGCCGGCATGCACGATCAGGTGGCCTTGTTCGTGGATGGCCAGGGGACGGTGGCGCAGCCAGTCGATAAGCTCCTCACGGTCGGGGGCGTTGAGGATATCGTCGAGGGTGTCGTCACGGTGCGCCGGGCGGATGCCGCAGGCCACGGCCAGCAGGTGCAGGTCATGGTTGCCCAGGACGGACCGGGCGCGCTCGCCCATCTGCATCACGGTGCGCAGGGTGTGAAGGGATTGGGGGCCGCGGTTGATGAGGTCGCCGGCGAAGATCAGTGAAGGGGTGGTGTCCGGGAGGCTGGCCAGCAACTGTTCCAGGGAACCGGCACAACCCTGCAGGTCGCCGATCGCATAGATAGGGGAAGAAGAATGCATATGAAGTAAAAAGCTTGCTGTGCCTGCAAGAATGGGCAAGGAAATGTTAGCGGCTGTCATACATAAAAGTTATCATACGACGGCATTTGCACGGTTGTGCCTATTTTGATCATGAAACGTTTCTTTGACATTTTTGTTGCTGTGGCGGCCTGCCTGGTGCTGGCACTACCAATGTTGCTGGTGGCCATCCTGGTCAAGCTGACCTCGCGCGGACCGGTCCTGTACTGGTCGGATCGGGTAGGGCAGGATAACCGGATCTTCAGCATGCCCAAATTCCGGTCGATGAAAACGGGAACCCCGGCGGTGGCGACGCATCTGTTGACCGATTCCGGCTCACACCTGACGCCCATCGGCGGCCTGCTGCGCAAGACCAGCCTGGATGAGCTGCCGCAACTGTGGAGCATAGTGCGGGGCGACATGTCGCTGGTCGGTCCCCGGCCGGCGCTTTACAATCAGCATGATCTCATCGCGTTGCGCAGTGAACGCGGCGTGCACAGGCTCAAGCCGGGCCTGACGGGCTGGGCACAGGTGAATGGGCGCGATGAACTGCCGATTCCCGTCAAGGTCCAGTTCGACGAGCAATACCTGAGACAGCAGTCCTTCTTCTTCGACCTGCGCATCCTCTGGATGACGGTGGCCAAAGTGCTCGGACGGGATGGTATTTCTCACTGAACATCTTGCAAGGAACCAATAAAAATGAAGGATTGGCAGTCATGAGACGCCATGTGCTGGATTTGCCGCGGTTGAACAAGCAGGCCATCGTTGCCACCATCGATGTCCTGATCTCCTTGCTGGCGACCTGGATCGCCTTTTCCCTGCGCCTGGACAGCTTGCACTGGCCGCAGGGTTACCAGTGGCATGTCTACCAGATTGCTCCGGTACTGATGTTGCCCATCTTCGTGCGCATGGGCCTGTACCGCTCGGTGTTCCGCTACACCGGGATTGCCGCGATCGTGACCATCGCCAAGGCGGTCGCACTCTACGGACTGCTGCTGTTTACCTTGCTGGTGTGGCTGGCCTTGCCGGGCGTTCCGCGTTCGCTCGGCGTCCTGCAGCCGCTGCTTCTGCTGGTGATGGTGGGCGGAAGCCGCGCCTTTGCCCGGCTGTGGCTGAGCCAGGTCGATTCCAAGCGCAAGCATCTGCGGCAGTCGCGTCTGCTGGTCTACGGTGCCGGCCAGGTGGGCGCGCAGATTGCCGAAGCCATGGAGCGGCAGCACCAGCTGGTGCTGTTCGGTTTCCTGGAAGACAACCGCGAACTCTATGGCAAGACCATCAACGGCCGCCGCGTCTATCCCGCCAGCGAGGCCGAGCGTCTGATCGAGACCTTTGCCATCACCGATATCCTGCTCGCGCTGCCCTCCATCAGCCGGGCCCGGCGCAAGGAAATCATCGAGAAGTTGCGGCCGTTCCATGTGCATATCCGCTCGGTCCCCGATCTGGCAGACCTGGCGCAAGGAAAAGTGGCCATCACCGATGCCCATGAACTGGATATCCTCGATTTGCTGGGGCGCGAGCCGGTGCTGCCCAATCCCGCGCTGGTAGGCCGCAACGTCACCAACAAGGTGGTGCTGGTCACCGGGGCCGGCGGCAGCATCGGCAGTGAGCTGTGCCGCCAGATCCTCAGCTCGCGGCCCTCCAAGCTGCTGCTGTTCGAGCAGAATGAATACAACCTCTACACGATTCACCGCGATCTGCAGCAGCGGCAGGCCAGCGTCTCGCCCGGCACTGAACTGATCCCGCTGCTGGGCGACGTCTGCCACTTCGACCGCATCAGCCAGGTCTGCCGTACCTGGCAACCGCGCACGATCTACCACGCCGCGGCCTACAAGCACGTGCCGCTGGTTGAGCACAACCCGGTCGAGGGCGTGACCAACAACGTCTTCGGGACCTATTGCGTGGCGCGGGCAGCGATTGAAAACCAGGTCAGCGACTATGTGCTCATCAGCACCGACAAGGCGGTGCGCCCGACCAACATCATGGGGGCCAGCAAGCGCATGGCAGAAATGGTCTTGCAGTCGCTCTCCGATGTCGAGGTGGTGCCGCGTTTCCTCGGGCAGGAAGCCAATGGTACCGGGACGCGCAACCTGACGCGTTTTTCGATGGTGCGATTCGGCAATGTGCTGGGCTCCTCCGGCTCGGTGGTGCCGCTGTTCCGCGAGCAGATCAAGGCCGGCGGTCCGATCACGCTCACCGATCCCGAGGTGACGCGCTACTTCATGCTCATTCCCGAGGCCGTGCAACTGGTCCTCCAGGCCGGTGCGATGACCGAAGGCGGCGACGTGTTCGTGCTCGACATGGGCGAGCCGGTCCGCATCCTCGATCTGGCGCGACGCATGGTGGAGTTGTCCGGTCTGTCGGTGCGCGACGAGCACAATCCGGACGGCGACATCGAAATCCAGACGGTCGGACTGCGCCCGGGTGAGAAGCTGTATGAAGAATTGCTCATCGGCGAACAGCCTGCGCCGACCGCGCATCCGCGCATCATGACCGCGCATGAAGATTTCATCCCGTGGGACCGTCTGGCCGAGGAACTGCGTCATCTCCATGACGCGCTGCAGGCCAATGACATCGGGGCCATCCGCGCGCTGCTGCACAAGCTGGTCAGCGGCTACCAGCCGGCAGCCGAGATCGTTGACTGGGCCTTTGTCGAGAAGCGCCGCCAGGCCGCGCAGCGACAGGAGAGCCCGCGTCTTGAGGTGGTCAGCAAATCATGATGGCTCGCTCTGAATCCGTATTCCCTCCAACCCGTATCCGTACTTGAGGACCTGATTTCCATGATCTCCAATTCCATTTTCAAAGCCTACGACATCCGCGGCATCATCGACAAAACCCTGGACGACCAGGTCGCCTTCCAGATCGGCCAGGCCTTCGGTGCCGCCGCCCTGGCCAAGGGCCAGAAGAAGGTCGTGATCGGGCGTGATGGCCGGCTCTCCGGTCCCTCGCTGTCGGCCGCGCTGGCCAAGGGTTTGCAGGCGGTCGGGGTGGACGTGATCGATCTCGGCATGGTCGCTACGCCGATGGTCTATTTCGGCACCCACGTGCTGGACACGCAGTCCGGCATCATGGTCACCGGCAGCCACAATCCGCCGGACTACAACGGTTTCAAGATGGTGCTGGCCGGTGAAGCCATTCACGGCGAGACCATCCAAAGCCTGTACCAGGCCATCGTCAAGGGCGAATTCCCGCAGGGTGCCGGCAACTACAGCACGCACGACATCAAGGCAGCCTACATCGCCCGCATGATTTCGGACGTCAAGCTGGCCCGTCCCCTGAAGATCGCCGTGGACTGCGGCAACGGCGTGGCCGGTGCCTTTGCCGGTGAAATCTATCGCGCGCTGGGCTGTGAAGTCACCGAGCTGTTCTGCGAAGTGGATGGCAATTTCCCCAACCACCACCCCGATCCGGCTCATCCGGAAAACCTGCAGGACCTGATCCGCTGCCTGCAGGAAACCGACAACGAACTCGGCCTGGCCTTTGATGGCGACGGTGACCGCCTCGGCCTGGTGACCAAGGATGGCCAGATCATCTACCCGGACCGCCAGCTGATGCTTTTCGCCGAAGACGTGCTGACCCGCAACCCGGGCAAGGAAATCCTGTACGACGTCAAATGCACCCGCCACCTGGCTCCCTGGATCACCGCACGCGGCGGCCAGCCGCTGATGTGGAAGACCGGCCACTCGCTGGTCAAGGCCAAGCTGCGCGAAACCGGTGCGCCGCTGGGCGGCGAGATGAGCGGCCACATCTTCTTCAAGGACCGCTGGTTCGGCTTCGACGACGGCCTCTACGCCGGCGTGCGCATGCTGGAACTGATGGCCCGCCAGAGCGATCCGTCGGCCGTGCTCAATGCCCTGCCGCAATCGGTCAGCACCCCGGAACTGCAACTGAAGCTGCAGGAAGGCGAGAACTTCGCGCTCATCGGCAAGCTGCAAAGCGATGCCAGGTTCGAGGGTGCCCAGGACATCATCACCATCGACGGCCTGCGCGTGGAGTACGCCGACGGCTTCGGTCTGGCCCGTTCCTCCAACACCACGCCGGTGGTGGTGCTGCGTTTCGAAGCCGAGACGCCGGAGGCACTGGAGCGCATCCAGGGCGAATTCCGCAAGGTCATCCTGGCCGCGCGTCCTGATGTGACACTGCCGTTCTGATGGGCCGATGAGGTAAGATGCTGGCCCACCAATAAAGTCACGCCAACGTGGGTCAGCCTTGAACATTCTTATCGTCCGTGTCTCCTCGCTGGGAGATGTCGTCCACAACATGCCGATGGTGGCGGACATCCATCGTCATTTCCCCGCGGCCCAGATCGACTGGGTGGTCGAAGAGGGCTACACCAGTCTGGTCGGCCTCAATCCCCACGTCCGCAAGATCATCCCCATCGCCCTGCGGCGCTGGCGCAAGACCCTGTTCTCGGCGGCCACGCGCGCCGAGATCGGGGCATTCCGGCGGGAGCTGCAGGCCGAGCGCTATGATCTCGTGTTCGATACCCAGGGCCTGCTCAAGACCAGCGTCGTGATGCGCATGGCGCGCCTGGCACCGCAGGGCCGCCGCATCGGCCTGGCCAATGCGACCGAAGGGTCGGGATATGAACCAATCTCCCGGATTTTCCATGACCAGAGCATCCCGGTCGGCCTGCGCACGCACGCCGTCACCCGCGCCAGGCTGGTCGCGGCGGCTGCGCTGGGCTATCAGCTGGAAGGTCAGCCCGACTTTGCCCTGCGGCCGCCGGAGCCGGCGCGCTGGGCCTGGATGCCGGAGCAGCCGTATGTCGTTTTCTTCCACGGTACCGCCCGCGCTGCCAAGCAGTGGCCGCAGGCGCAGTGGATCAAGCTGGGCCAGGCCCTGGCCGAGCGCGGATTGCAGATCCTGCTGCCCTGGGGCTGTGCCCGCGAGCAGGAGGCGGCACGCCAGCTGGCGGCCGGCATTCCCGGTGCCACCGTGCTGCCGGCGCTGCCGATGATGCAGGCCGTGGCCCTGGTGCAGCAGGCGCGGCTGGTGGTCGGACTCGATACCGGCCTGACCCACATCGCCGCCGCCTACGGCAAGCCGACGATTGAACTCTACTGTGACTCGCCGCGCTGGAAGACCGAGGGCAACTGGTCGCCGGCGATCATCAACCTGGGCGATCTGGGCGCGCCGCCGTCCGAAGAGGATGTGTTGAAGGCTGCGCTGGGCCTGCTGGCCTGAGTTTGATTGTCCCTTGGGGCGGACTTGGGTATGCGTTGAAGCAGATCAAACTCCCCGTTCAAAGCATCAACTTTGCGTGACAAGCCGCATCCGGCCTGCTTTCCAGGCGTGCCAGAGCCGCCGGGTTGGCCACACGGGCAGAGCGCTTGCGGGCATAATACGCGCCATGGAATCGCAAATTATCGAGATTGGCCTGACCGAATGGCAGGTCGAGTATCCCAACCAGGACTGGATCACTGCGCTGGAAGCCGGCAAGGTGCTGTACTTCCCGCAGCTGGCTTTCCAGTTGATGGACTCCGAGCGCAAGCTGCTGGATCCGGCCGTGCGCGCGCCCAAGTCGCGCAACATCAGCCTGGACGCACGCGGACACATCAAGGGTGCCGCTGGCGGCACCGAGCAGCAGCTGGCTCTGGCCGCGATGATTGGTCGCTTCCGCGAGCAGTCGTTGTCGCTGGTGCATACCTTGTTGCCCAAATACCGCGATGCCTTGCGCATTGCCCCGACCAGCTACCGCCCGATGCAGGTGGAGACGCGTGCCCAGTCGTGGCGTGCCGATGACCGCCGCATGCACGTGGACGCTTTTCCTTCGCGGCCCAATTACGGCGAACGCATCCTGCGCGTCTTTACCAATGTGAACCCCGATGGCGTGCCGCGCGTCTGGCGCGTGGGCGAGCCTTTCGAGACCGTGGCGCAGCGCTTTTTGCCGCGTGCCAAACCTTATGTGCGCTGGCAGGCCAGCGTGCTCAAGGCGCTGCATGTGACCAAGTCCTTCCGTAGCGAATACGATCACCTCATGCTGCAATTGCATGACGGCATGAAGGGCGACATGCAGTACCAGCAGGATGCCCAGCAGGTCACCATGCCCTTTGCCGCCGGCTCCGTCTGGATCTGCTTCTCGGACCAGGCCTCGCACGCGGTCATGTCGGGCCAGTACATGATGGAACAGACCCTGCACCTGGCACCGGACCAGCAATATGATCCGCAATCCAGTCCGCTGGCCATTCTGACGCGCCTGGTCGGCCATCCCCTGGTCTGAGATGCGGCTGCTGTATTCACTCGTCTGGTGGCTGGTGCTGCCGTTGGTACTGCTGCGCCTGTGGCGGCGCGGCCGCAAGGAACCCGGCTACCGGGCGCATGTGGGCGAACGCCTGGGCTTCTATTCGCAAGAGGCGCGCCTGTCTGATCCACAGGCGCGTTTCATCTGGGTGCATGCCGTCTCGGTTGGCGAGACCCGTGCCGCCGAGCCGCTCATCGACGCCTTGTTGCAGCAATATCCGCAGCATTCCATTCTGCTCACCTGCATGACTGCCACCGGCCGCGAGACTGGTGCGCAGGTCTATGGCAAGCACGGTGCGCGCGTGGTACAGAGCTTTCTGCCGTACGACACGGGATGGATGTGCGCGCGTTTCCTGCGCCACTTCCGGCCTGTGGTGTGCGTGCTGATGGAGACCGAAGTCTGGCCCAACCTGATCAGGCAATGCCGCCGGCACCAGGTGCCGGTGATGCTGGCCAATGCCCGCCTGTCGGAGCGTTCACTGCGGCGCGGCCAGCGTTTTGCCGCGCTGCTGCGTCCGGCGGCCGAGGCGATCGATGTGGTCGCGGCCCAGTCGCCGGCCGACGCTGAGCGCCTGCGTGCCTTCGGGGCGCGGCACGTCGAAGTGACCGGCAGCCTCAAGTTCGACGTGCAGCCGCCGGCCGAGATGGTCGAACGCGGTCTGGCATGGAAGCGTGCCATCGGGGAGCGCAAGATCCTGCTCTGTGCCAGCACGCGCGAGGGCGAGGAAGCCTTGATTCTGGATGCGCTGGCCAGGCTGGGGAAGACCGGCTGGCTGACGGTGATCGTGCCGCGCCACCCGCAGCGTTTTGCTGAGGTGGCCGGGATGATACAGGCACAGGGTTTGCTCCTGCGCCGGCGTGACGGGCTGGGGCAGGGCGGTGACTGGGATCAGGTGGATGTCGTGCTGGGCGATTCCATGGGCGAAATGTTCGCCTATTACGCCTTGTGTGATGTGGCCTTCATTGGCGGCAGTCTGTTGCCGCTGGGGGGACAGAACCTGATTGAGGCGCTGGCGCTGGGCAAGCCGGTGCTGGTTGGCGAGCACACCTTCAATTTCCTCAGTATCACGGACCAGGCCATCGAGGCCGGTGCGGCTTGCCGCATCTCTTCAACCGAACAATTGTGGGACATGACGAGCGCGCTGTTTGCCGATCCGGATCGGATCGCTGCCATGAGGCATGCGGCGCATGGCTTCGCCGGCGCGCATCAGGGCGCCTCGCATAAAACAACAGAACTGCTGGCACCCCTGTTGGCAAGATGAGCGCGTGAAGTCCGTTTCAGAACTCGTAACTTTACGAGGCGCAAGGAGTTGTTGCTTTCGGGAACGCCTGTCAAGCGGCCAATCTCGCAATTGGTCACCAGTTCTGAGATAATTCCCGGTCGTTGGCTTTTGGAGTTGTCTTAAATGCAACTTAACGAGTCCATTGCTATTTGCCGTAAATTTATCAGGGTCGTGAAATGATTTTTGTCACCGGGGGGGCGGGCTTTATCGGTTCCAATTTCGTGTTGGAATGGCTGAAGTCCAATGACGAGTCTGTCGTTAATTTCGACAAGCTGACATATGCAGGCAATCTTGAAAATCTCAAGAGCCTGGGGGATGATCCCCGCCATATTTTCGTCCAAGGTGACATCTGCGATCAGGATCAGGTGCAGGCGCTGTTCCTGCAGTACCGTCCGCGCGCCATCCTGCACTTCGCCGCCGAAAGCCATGTGGATCGTTCCATCCATGGTCCGGGCGAGTTCATTCGCACCAACATCAACGGTACCTTCTCCCTGCTGGAGGCAGCCCGTGCCTACTGGAACGGGCTGGACGGACAGGAAAAATCCGATTTCCGTTTCCTGCACGTGTCCACCGATGAAGTCTACGGCTCGCTCAGCCCTGAGGATCCGGCCTTCACCGAGACCACGCCGTACGCGCCCAACAGCCCTTACTCGGCCTCCAAGGCGGCTTCCGACCACCTGGTACGCTCGTATCATCACACCTACGGTTTGCCGACCCTGGTGACCAATTGCTCCAACAATTACGGTCCCTATCACTTCCCCGAGAAGCTGATTCCCCTGGTCATTTCCAATGCCCTGGCGGGGCAGTCGCTGCCCATCTACGGTGACGGCATGCAAGTGCGAGACTGGCTGTACGTGACTGATCACTGCGCGGCCATCCGCCGCGTGCTGGAGGCCGGTCGTCCCGGGCAGGAATACAACGTCGGCGGCAACAATGAAAAGGCCAACCTGGACGTGGTCAAGGTCTTGTGCGGCCTGCTGGATGAGCTTTCGCCCAAGGCCAGCGGCAAGTATTTTGATCAGGCCGTGTTCGTGGCAGACCGTCCCGGCCATGACCGTCGCTACGCCATCAACGCCGCCAAGATCGCCGGCGAACTGGGCTGGACCCCGGCCGAGACCTTCGAGACCGGCATGCGCAAGACGGTCGAGTGGTATCTGGCCAATCAGGACTGGGTGGCCAACGTCCGTTCGGGCGAATACCGCAAGTGGATCGAAGGCAATTACCATGGCCGTGAGCAAATCGCCGGAGCGCAATAATGAGCACAGCTACCCATTCGGCAAGCACCAAGAAGGGCATCATCCTCGCCGGGGGCTCGGGCACGCGCCTGTACCCCGTCACCACGGTGGTGTCCAAGCAGCTGCTGCCGGTCTATGACAAGCCCATGATTTACTACCCGCTGAGCACGCTGATGCTGGCGGGGATTCGCGATATCCTCATCATCTCGACACCGCAGGACCTGCCGCGTTTCCGCGACCTGCTCGGTGACGGCAGCAAGTGGGGTCTGTCGCTGAACTACGCGGTGCAGCCTACACCGGATGGTCTGGCACAAGCCTTCATCATCGGCCGCGACTTCATCAACGGCGAGAACTCGGCACTGATTCTGGGTGACAACATCTATCACGGCGAGGATTTCGAGCGCAACCTCAAGCACGCTGCGGCGCGCGAGAGTGGTGCGACCGTCTTCGCCTATCATGTCAATGATCCCGAGCGTTATGGCGTGGTCGAGTTCGACGCTCAGCGGCGCGCGGTCAGCATCGAAGAAAAGCCGGCCGCACCGCGTTCCAACTACGCCGTGACCGGGCTGTATTTTTACGACAAGCAGGTGTGTGACATCGCAGCATCGATCAAGCCCTCCGCCCGCGGCGAGCTGGAAATTACCGACGTCAACCGTGCCTACCTTGAAGCAGGTACCCTGAATGTGGAACTGATGGGGCGCGGCATGGCATGGCTCGATACCGGTACGCAGGATTCCTTGCTTGAGGCCGGGCAATTCATCGCCACCCTCGAACACCGCCAGGGACTGAAGGTGGCCTGCCCGGAGGAAATCGCTTTCCGCAAGGGCTACATCGACGCCGAAATGCTTGAGCGCCAGGCCGAGGTTCTCAAGAAGAACGCCTACGGACAGTATCTGTTCAGACTGTTGCGCGGAGATATCGTCTAGTCCACGCCCATCGGACATCAGCCATGCGGATCCCGATGGGGTCCGTTTTGATTTTTCCCTAGCCCATTGACGCAGCATGCAAATCCAGACGACAGACCTGCCCGGAGTAGTGATCATCGAACCCAAGGTGTTTGGCGATGACCGCGGGTTTTTCTATGAAAGCTTCAATGAGCAGCGCTTCGCAGAAGCGACTGGTCAGCGCGTCAACTTCGTGCAAGACAATCATTCGCGCTCGGCGCGCAATGTCCTGCGCGGGCTGCACTATCAGATCCAGCAGGCGCAGGGCAAGCTGGTGCGCGTGATCATGGGCGAGGTGTATGACGTCGCCGTGGACATCCGCAAGAGTTCGCCGCATTTCGGACGCTGGACCGCCGTGCGGCTGTCTGCCGAAAACCGCCGCCAGCTGTGGATTCCGCCGGGCTTTGCCCATGGTTTCGTGGTCACCACCGACTACGCTGAATTCCTCTACAAGACCACCGATTACTGGGCGCCCCAGCATGAGCGCTGCATTCGCTGGGATGATCCGGCGCTGGGCATCGACTGGCCGCTGGATGGCGAGCCCGTGTTGTCGGCGAAGGACGTGGTCGGCGCATTGCTGGCCGATGCGGAGGTATTTGAATGAAGATTCTGGTGACCGGCAAGAACGGTCAGCTTGGCAGCGAACTGGTCCGTGCGTTTCGTGGCGTGGCCGAGGTCGCGGCGTTTGATCGTCAGACGCTGGACCTGGCCGATATCGGGCAGTTGCGCAGTCTGATTCGTGCGCAAGCCCCCGATGTGATCATCAATGCCGCGGCCTACACCGCGGTGGATCGCGCCGAGACCGAGCAGGCGGCGGCGCACGCGATCAATGCGCAGGCACCTGCCGTCATGGCCGAAGAGGCCAGCGCTCTGGGGGCGGCACTGATTCATTATTCCACCGACTACGTCTTCGACGGACGCAAGGCCGGGCCATACCTCGAAACCGATCCGACGGATCCGCAGAGCGTCTACGGCAAGACCAAGCTGGCGGGCGAGCAGGCCATCGCCGCGGCTAGCGACAAGTTCTGGATCTGGCGGACCAGCTGGGTCTATGGCGTGCACGGCGGAAACTTCCTCAAGACCATGCTGCGTCTTGCCAGCGAGCGCACCAGCCTGCGTGTCGTGGCGGACCAGTTCGGTGCGCCGACCTTCGCCCGCGCAATCGCTGAAGCTACCCGCGATGCCTTGATGGCAGGTGGCAACGCCGGCACGCCGGCGCGCGTGGCCGATACGGCGGGCATTTACCATTTCACCGGCGGAGGCCGGACCAACTGGCACGGCTACGCTCAATACGTCATCGAGCGTGCAGCCGAAGCCGGGCAGCCCTTGAACATCAGGGCAGCCGACATCGAGGCCATCCCTGCATCGGCTTATCCGGTACCGGCACCGCGCCCGTCCAATTCCTGCCTGTCGCTGGAAAAATTTACGCAGACCTTCGGCCTGCCCATCGCTGCCTGGCAGGATGACGTCGATCGCTGCCTGGCAGAATTGTTTGCGCACCATGATCAAGCATAAGAGCACGCCCCTCTCGATGTTGTCCGGACTGTGGAACCATCGCGTCCTGATGCTGGAGCTGGCGCGTCGCGAGGCCATCGGCCGCTACAAGGGTTCTTTGCTGGGCGTCTTCTGGAGTCTCGTGACGCCCTTGTTCATGTTGACCATCTACACGCTGGTGTTCAGCCATGTCTTCAAAGCGAAGTGGGGCGGGACCGGCGACGAGTCGCAATCGCAATTCGCCATCGTGCTGTTTGCCGGGCTGATCGTCTTCAATTTCTTTTCGGAATGCATCGGCAAGGCGCCCAGCCTGGTGCTCAACAACGTCAACTTCGTCAAGAAAGTGGTGTTCCCGCTGGAGATCCTGCCTTGCGTCAATCTCCTGTCGGCACTGTTTCATGCAGCAGTCAGCCTGCTGGTCCTGGTCTGTTTCGAATGGGCTGTGGCGGGCCATGTGCCGGTGACGGCGCTGTACATACCGCTGGTGCTGCTGCCCCTGGCCATGCTGATTGCCGGTGCGAGCTGGCTGCTGGCGGCCACCGGTGTCTATCTGCGTGACATTGGCCAGACCATCGGCATCTTCCTGACGGGCCTGATGTTCCTGTCGCCGATCTTCTTTCCCACCTCCGCATTGCCGGAGCAGTGGCGTTCGCTGGCGCGGCTGAATCCGCTGGCGATTCCCATCGAGCAAGCGCGCCAGGTGCTGATCTACGGCCATGCGCCCGACTGGCGCGAATGGCTGGTGTATGCGGCCGTCGCCGCAGTGACGGCCTGGTTCGGTTATTTCTGTTTTCAAAAGGCCAGAAAGGGTTTCGCGGATGTCCTCTGATATTGCGATCCGCGTCTCCGGTGTCAGCAAGAGCTTCAACACCTACGAGCGTCCTGCCGATCGGCTCACCCAGGCGGTACTGGCGGGCCTGGCCAGAATCGTGCCGGTTCCGGGTTTGCGGCAACGCCTGGGCCAGCGCGCGCATCAGCTGGCGCGCAAGCACCATGCGCTGTCCGATATCTCGCTGGAAATTCGCAAGGGCGAAACGGTAGGCATCATCGGCCGCAACGGCTCGGGCAAGAGCACCCTGCTGCAGATCATCTGCGGCACGCTCAATCCGAGCGCCGGATCGGTCGAGGTCAAGGGGCGCGTGGCAGCCTTGCTGGAGCTGGGGTCCGGTTTCAATCCGGAATACAGCGGACGCGAAAATGTCTTCATGAACGGACAGCTGCTGGGACTTACGCGCCAGCAGATCGAAGCTCGCTTCAAGGACATCGAGGCGTTTGCCGATATCGGCGATTTCATGGACCAGCCGGTCAAGGCCTATTCCAGCGGCATGTATGTGCGCCTGGCCTTTGCCGTGATCGCCCACGTCGATGCCGACATCCTCGTGATCGATGAAGCGCTGGCTGTAGGCGATGCCTTCTTTACCCAGAAATGCATGCGCTTCCTGCGCGGTTTCATGAAGACCGGTACGGTGCTGTTCGTCAGCCATGACACCGCCTCGATCAAGAACCTGTGCACGCATGCCGTCTGGATCGACCGCGGTCACATGCGCTCGGCAGGCGAGCCACGCCATGTCTGCGATCTGTACCTGCAGGAATTCTATGAGGCTCAGCAGGGCAAGAGCGCCGTCGCCAAGGTGGCGCGGTCCAGCATTCGCGCTGAAGGTCCGAGCGTGGATGTGCGGCGTGACAAGATCAATGCCAGCAACCTGCGCAATGACCTGCAGGTCTTCACCTTCGATCCGGAGGCCGCAGCTCTGGGCAGCGGCGGTGCCGCCATTACCGATGTGAGTTTCGTCGGTGAGGATGGCGAGCGTCTGAACTGGGTGGTGGGCGGCGAGGCGGTGACGCTCGCCATCAGCATCACGGCTGTCGATTCCTTGCGCTCGCCGATCGTCGGTTTCTTCGTCAAGGACAAGCTGGGACAGACGCTGTTTGGGGAAAACACCTATCTCAGCTATGAGTCCGACCCGGTACCGTGCGCGGCGGGTGAGCAGCTGCAGGCGCGCTTCGAGTTTCGCATGCCGATCTTGCCCAATGGCCAGTATTCGATCAACGTCGCCGTGGCCGAGGGCACGCAGGACGAGCATGTACAATTGCACTGGATTCATGACGCCCTGATTTTCAAGTCCGAGTCCAGCAGTGTTTCCAGCGGACTGGTGGGCATACCCATGCAGGCCATCGTGCTGGAGTCGGCCTGACCATGCGCGCCGCAGCCCTCCTGCGCAATACCGCATCCCTTTCTTCAAACCATGGCCATCCCGTTGCAATTGGCCGTAGCCGAAATGATCAATAATGAACGTGCAATCCAGAAATGACAGCCAGTCCGGCACGCCGCAGCAATCGGGCCTGGAATTCACGGGCGAACGCTTTGTCCCGGAAGAGCATGGCAACATCGAGCTCGAACATTGGCACCGCTATCTGCAGGCGCGCGAACTGGCCGTCGGCAAGGATGTGCTGGATATCGCCAGCGGCGAAGGCTATGGTTCCGCCCTGATCTCGGAAGTGGCGCGCCAGGTGACGGGCGTCGATATCGCCCCCGAAGCCGTGGCCCATGCCAGCGCGCGTTACCAGCGTCCCAACCTGCGCTATCTGGAGGGCAATTGTGCGGCCATTCCGCTGCCCGATCACAGCGTCGACCTGATCGTCAGCTTCGAGACCATCGAACATCACGAGCAGCACGAAGAAATGATGCGCGAGTTCAAGCGCGTGCTGCGTCCCGATGGCCTGTTGCTGATTTCCAATCCCGACAAGCATTTCTATTCGGAAGTGCCGAACTACAGCAACCCGTACCACGTCAAGGAGCTCTACGAGCAGGAGTTCAAGCAGCTGCTCTCGGGCTGGTACAAGAACACCCGCTACTTTGGACAACGGCTGGTGTACGGTTCAGCGATCTTCCCGGAGGCCGGGGCGTCGGAGTCGATCCACTACGAAATGCAGGATCGCGAGATCCATCCCAGCACTGGACTGCCGCGTCCGCTCTACTGGGTTGCGCTGGCTTCGGATGTGGAACTGCCGGCGCTGTCGACCGGCTTGTTCGAGCAGGATATCCTCAAGTCCGAACTGCTGAGTCAATGGAAGGGTGCAGTCAAGGACCAGGCTCGCGTAATCAGTGAGCGAGACCGCCAGCTTGAGCAACGCGCCATTGAACTCAAGGAGCGGGCTGACCACATCAAACGTCTGGATGCAGAGTTGGAGGCCGCGCATGAAGCCTTTAAAACTGTAACCACCAGCATTTCATGGAAGGCCTCGTGGCCCCTGCGTGAAGTCCGTCGATGGGCAATGACTCCCGGTGCGCAGATTCGCCGCTATGGCAACTATGCTTTTGGCGCGACGCGGTGGATCTATCGCAGCATTCCGTTTTCGGCAGAGGCGCGTGTGGGACATCGCCGCTTCGTGCAAAAGTACCTGCCGGCGGTCTGGCGTCTGCTGACCCGTGTTGATCGCGGCCATGTCGGCAGCCAGGCTCGGGCCATCAAGGGAACGCCCTATACCGAGTTCCCGTGGCAGACCACCACCATCGAATTGCCGCAGCACGCACAGCCGGTGGTATCGGTCATCGTGCCCATCTACGGCAAGCACAACTACACCCTGCGCTGCCTGGCGTCGATCCAGCGCCATCTGCCGGCCCTGCCGTTCGAGGTGATCGTGGTGGACGACTGCTCGCCTGACGAATCGCGTGACATCCTGGCGAAGGTCAAGGGCATTCGCCTGGTCCTCAACGAGACCAACCAGGGATTCCTGCGCTCCTGCAACCTCGGTGCCAAGCAGGCCCGCGGGCAGTACCTGTATTTCCTCAACAACGATACCGAAGTCACGCCAGGCTGGCTCGATACCCTGATCGCCACCTTCGACCAGTTCCCGGGGACCGGCCTGGTCGGTTCCAAGCTGGTCTATCCCGACGGCGTGCTGCAGGAGGCCGGAGGCATCATCTGGAAGGATGGCAGCGCCTGGAATTTCGGCCGTTACAAGGATCAGCTCGATCCCGTCTATTGCTACGCTCGCGAAACCGACTACTGCTCGGGCGCTTCCATCGTGGTGCCCGCCGCGCTGTATGCCGAGCTGGGCGGCTTTGACGAGTTGTACTTGCCGGCCTACTGCGAGGATTCCGATCTGGCATTGCGCATCCGCAGCCGCGGCTATCGGGTGATCTACCAGCCGCAGTCCGTGATCGTCCACTATGAAGGCGTGAGCAACGGTACCGACCTCAATTCTGGCGTCAAGGCCTATCAAGTCGAGAACATGCGCAAGCAATACGAGCGCTGGAAGGACTTGCTGGCGACCTATCAGGACAACGGCGTGGACGTCGACCGTGCCAAGGACCGCACGGCCACGCGCCGCGTACTGGTGGTGGATCATTGCACGCCGACGCCGGACCGCGATGCGGGATCGGTGATCATCTTCAATCTCATGCTGCTGATGCGTGAGATGGGCTTCCAGGTCACCTTCGTGGCCGAGGATAATCATCTGTATCTGCCCGGATACACCGATGAGCTGCAGGCCTACGGGGTCGAAGTGCTGTACGAACCTTACTGCCCGTCGGTGGAGTCACACGTCAAGCAGTGCGGTTATCGCTATGACCTGGCGCTGCTGGTTCGCCCGGGCGTCATCGAGAAGCATCTGGAAACCGTGCGCCGCCATTGCCCGCATGCCAAGCTGATTTATCACACCGTGGACCTGCATTACCTGCGCATGCAGCGCGAGGCCGCCGTTGCCGGCATCGACAACAAGCGCGACGTCGAGCAGATGAAGCTCATCGAGCATGATGCCATTCGCCGCGCCGATGCCAGCATCGTCGTGAGTACGGCCGAGCAGGCGCTGCTCAAGCAGGAGTTGCCGCAAGCACCGGTGCACGTGCTGCCGTTGATCATGGATGTGCCGGGTACCCGTGTCGGCTTCGCCGAGCGCCAGGACATCATCTTCGTGGGCGGCTACCAGCACACGCCCAACGTGGACGCCGTCGAGTACTTCGTGGCTGAGGTGCTGCCGCTGATTCACCAGAAGTTGCCCGACGTGCGCCTGCATGTGGTCGGCAGCAACGTGCCTGCCAGCATCGAGGCACTGGCCAGCGAGCGCGTGATCATCACCGGATTCGTCGATGATCTGCAGCCGCTGCAGGACCGCATGCGTGTCAACGTTGCGCCCTTGCGCTACGGTGCCGGCATCAAGGGCAAGATTGGCAGTGCCATGGCCGTCGGCCTGCCCAGCGTAGCCACCACCATCGCCACCGAAGGCATGGGCCTGGTGGCCGGCCGCGACGTCCTGGTCGGTGATGATGCACAGGCGCTGGCGGATCAGGTCTGCCAGCTTTACACCGATGAGGCCCTGTGGACCGCCATGAGCGCAGCCGGTATCAGTTTCGCTGATCAGGCATGGGGAGCGCGCGCGGCGTGGAAGGCCTTCGAGAAGATCCTCGACAGCGTCGATCTGCCGGTCCGCCAGAGCAAGCGGCCGCTGTCGCTGTGGCGTCCGACATCAAACTGATAAAAAGCGGATAGGGGGAATACGTGAAAGTCGGACTGGGTACCTGGAGGTTTTTGCTGGCCGTGCTGGTGGCCATCTCCCACTTGTGGGAAGGGATGATTCACGGTCCTGCCGCCTATGCGGTATGGGGTTTCTTCATCCTGAGCGGCTATCTGATGACGCATGTGCTGTGCTTCAAATACGGCCATGAAGAAGGCGGCCTGCGCGACTATGCGTTCAACCGCTTCCTGCGCATCTATCCGGCCTATGCGGTTGCGGTGGTGGCCGGTGCGGCCACGCTCTACATTCTGCCGCGCATCGGTGTGCTGCCCTCGGCGCTGAACCCGCAGTTCGTGCGCCCGCATGGCGCGCTGGAGTGGCTGTCCAACGCCTTCCTGCTGCCCATTCCGACGCCGGGCCTGTTCGTGCCGGTGGCTGGCGCGCTGGCGGTGGAGATCGGGGCCTATGTCTTGATGCCCCTGATGGCAATGAACCGTTCCGCAGCCTGGCTGGCATTCATTCTGAGTGCTGCGCTGAACGTGAAATACGGATTTGGCCTGGAGACCTTCGGGGATCGCTACTCGGGCTTCCTGACCTGTTTCATGGCCTTTGCCGCAGGCACCTTGTTGTCGCAGTATCGTGAACCCTTGTCGCGCCTGCGCGCGCCCTGGCTGAGCCTGCTGGCCTGGGGGCTGCATTGCCTGGTCTGGCTGCGTTTCCCTTATTGGCCGTGGACTTATGGCCTGTATGTATCCCTGCTGCTGTCGGCGTGGGTGGTCCTGTCGCTGGCACCCAGCAAGCCGGGATGGCTGGATCAGTTCCTCGGTGACCTCTCCTATCCGGTCTACCTGTTTCATACCACCGCCGCCATCTGGCTGGTGGCCGCAGGCATGCAGATGCGTTCGTTCCCCTTCTTCTGCGTAGCCTTCGTGATCACCCTGCTGGTGTCTTGGTTGGTGATTCGTCTGGTCGATCGTCCCCTGGCGGGCTTGAAGAAGAAACGTATTGAAAGGATGAAACAAGCATGACCGAAGTTCAAGCCACCGTGCGCGATGTGACACCCGTGACCGAAGCCGGTGACGGTGCCCGCTTCGATGCCGTCGTTGCCGTCGTCATTCCCAGTTACCGTGTCACGCGCCACATCCTGGGCGTGATCGAGGCGATGGGTCCGGATGTCGCCCAGATCTACGTGGTGGACGACAAGTGCCCCGACGGCTCAGGTGACTTCGTCGCCCAGCACTGCACTGACCCGCGCGTGCGGATCCTGCGGCATGAAGTGAACCAGGGCGTGGGCGGTGCGGTGATGACTGGCTACCAGGCTGCGGTCGAGGGCGGGGCCGATGTCATCGTCAAGGTTGATGGTGATGGCCAGATGGATCCGGAGCTGATTCCCTACTTCGTCCAGCCCATCGTCGATGGCATTGCCGACTACACCAAGGGCAATCGCTTCTACGATCTCGAAGAGATCGGCGCGATGCCGCCGATGCGCCTGTTTGGCAATACGGTGCTGTCGCTCATGGCCAAATTCTCCACCGGCTACTGGGACTTGTTCGATCCCACCAACGGATTCACCGCCATCCATGCGGATGTGGCGCGCCATCTGCCTTATGACAAGATCAGCCGGCGCTACTTCTTTGAGACCGATATTCTGTTCCGCCTCAATACGCTGCGCGCGGCCGTCATCGATATTCCCATGGCGGCCAAGTATGGCGATGAGGTCAGTGGCCTCAAGATTTCAAAGATCGTCGGCGAATTCCTCGTCAAGCATGCACGCAACTTCGGCAAACGCATCTTCTACAACTATTACCTGCGCGACCTGACGCTGGCCTCGCTGGAATTGCCCATCGGCCTGCTGCTGCTCGGCTTCGGCGTGATCTATGGCGGTTATCACTGGCTGGTCGCTGCCGGTTCCGGAACCGCCACGCCGGCCGGCGTGGTGATGATGGCCGCGCTGCCCATCCTGACCGGCTTGCAGTTGCTGCTGGCATTCCTTGGCCACGACATCTCGACGGTGCCCAAGCGTGCGCGCCACCTTGGGCGTCTGAAACGACTGCGCAAGCCGGCCAAGGACAAGCTCCCGGCGACGGAGCAGTGATCTCATGAAATACCTGCGATTCCTGAAAGAAAAAGCCAAGGGATATTCACTCGGCACCATGCTCAGGCTGGAGTTCGAGTCACTCTTCTTCGGCATCTTTTCGCTGGTGCCCACCACCGGTGGCGTGATCCTGCGCTCCGTGGTGAGCAAGGTCTTCTTCAAGCGCTGCACGGGCTTTGCCTGGATTCAGCCGCGCGTGACCATCGTGCATGCCGACCGCATCACCATGGGCAGCAACTTCGGCGTCAATTCGGGCAGTTACATCAACGGGGTGGGTGGTATCGAATTCGGTTCCTATGTACTGATCGGCAGCAACGTGACCATCTCCTCGGGACAGCATCCGATCGAGGGTGAGCTGCCGCCGGTGTTTGCCCGCCAGAGCATTCCGAAGAAGATCGTCATCGGTGACGATGTCTGGATCGGTGCCGGTGCCGTCATCATGCCCGGAGTCACCATTGCCAGGGGCACCGTGATCGGTGCCAATGCCGTGGTGACCAGGGATACGGAAGAATATGCAGTCATGGTCGGCGCACCCGCACGCATGCTGCGCAAGAGGGGGGCAGCATGAGCAGCACCCTGGTGCGATACCTGATCGTGGCAGTGCTGGCCTATGTGATCGACATGGGCGGCTACTATGTGCTGCTGAAGATGGGCGTCGATCCGATCTGGGCCAACGTGGCAGTCAAGATCCTGGCCGCCATCTGCGGTTTCTTCATGCATCGCCGCTTTACCTACCAGATCAAGGAAGCCGACGGACAGATGGCCCATGCGACCAAGTATTTCGGGCTGGCGCTGCTCTATACCCCGATCTCGTCGGTGGTGTTGTACCTTCTGATGCTGGTCATTCCGCATCCGGTCTATGCCAAAGCAATTGCTGACGTGCTGCTGTTCATCGTGACCTTCTGGGTGACGTCAAGTTTTACCTTTACCCGCAAGAAATCTGGCGCTGCGGCCGCCGTTGGCGGTGTCGATGCCAACGAGAAGAACTGAACCCGAGACACCATGGAAATTGAACTGATCGAATCCGATACCGCGCGCATGGATGATTACATCGCGCTGTACCAGGCCTGTTTTCCGCAAGCAGACAAGCTGCGCCGCCAGTATCTGAACTGGCTCTACATCGATAACCCGGAAGGCCGGGCACTGGGTGCCGATGCCGTCTGCGATGGCAAGGTGATCGGACAGGTGATTGCGCTGCCGGGCCGCTATCGTCTACGTGGCAGGCAAGTGCGCGGGCTGGTGGCGGTCAACGTTGCGGTTCATCCGGATTTCCAGGGCAAGCACCTGTTCAAGCGATTGGGACTGAAGATGTGCGAATTCGGGGCCTTGCGCGGATTCGAGTTTGTCATCGGTGTGGCCAATGCGGCGGCGACGCCAGGCTGGGTGAGGCAGATGGGCTTCCAGTTGGTGGGCCCGCTGCAGGCCCGGGTGGGACTGGGTGCGCTCAACGCGCGAGCCTGCGAAGAAGGGCTGGCCCAGGCGGACCTGTTTCAGGAGTGGGGCGATGCCGCCCTGCAATGGCGCAGCAAGAGCCCGGTCAATCCGGTCGCGCTCAAGCGCGGTGCCGATGGCCAGCTGCGCGTGTTTGCCTCGGCAGGAAAGCCAGGCATGACGGCACTGGCGGTGCTGCCGCCGGCGGCTCACGAGAAGGTCCAGCCCAATGGACTGGGTGCCGGGCTGCTCTCGGCCAAGGTGTTCGTGGGCAACATTCCGGGGTACCGCTTCGGTGTCAATTTCCAGCCTATCCCCGAGCGTCTCAAGCCGTCACCGCTGAATCTGATCTACAAGAATCTGGTGGACAATACCGACAAGCTGTCCCTGGACAAGTGTTACATCACGTTCCTGGACTTCGATGCCTTCTAAGCACGCCCTTTTCCTGTTCGCGCATCAGGACGACGAGTTCGGTGTCTTCGCCGAAATCGCGAGACTGCTGGAGGCCGGCGATCGCGTCTCGGTCGTCTATCTGACCTCAGGTGCGCTCGACGGTGGGCCGCGCCCCGATCGCAATGCCGAAAGCCTCGATGTGCTCGGACGCTTGGGCGTAGCGGCCAGCAGCGTGCATTTCATCGGAGAGAAGCTGGGCGTGCCGGACAGCAAACTGGTCGAGCACATGCCGGCCGTACTGGCCGAGCTGGCTGCGCTGTGCCATCGCATTGGCCAGCCGGAGCTGCTTTACCTGCTGGCCTGGGAAGGCGGTCATCAGGATCATGACGCCGCCCATCTGATTGGCCTGGCGCTGGCAAAGTCCTCGCATTGCCTGCCGCAGACCCGCCAGTTCACGCTCTACACCGGGGCCGGGCTGAGCGGACCCTGGTTCAAGCTGTTTGCGCCCTTGGCCGCCAACGGCGAGGTCATGGCGCGGCGCATGTCGTGGACCGAGCGCCTGCGCTTCATGCGCTACTGTTTCCTGTATCCCTCGCAGGCGAAGACCTGGGTGGGACTTTTTCCATTTTTGTTCCTTCATTATGTGGTCCGTGGTACGCAGCTGCTGCAACCCTGTTCGCTCGCGCGCATCCACGAGGCAGCACATGACGGGCCCCCCCTGTATGAGCGTCGCGGATTCTGCAGTCAGGAAGACTTTTTCCGTGCGGCCCGCCCTTTCATCGCGTCCAGCATTGGCCATGTGAAGGAGGTGCGGCCATGAAGATCGCCATCACCGGAGCCACTGGTTACATCGGTCGGCAGCTGGCGGCTCTGGCCTTGCATCAAGGGCATCATCCGCTGCTGCTGACACGGACCGCACCGGCGGCCGATGCTGGCGCATGGCTTCGTTACGATCTTTTTGATACGGACGCCCTGACCCTGCCGGGCGATGTGCAGGCCGTGGTGCATCTGGCCTTCAATCCGCGCGTGGCGACCGAATCCGATGGCGACGCCGAGATGGTGGCCGCCCTGCGCCTGCTCGACGCCGCTGCCGCCGTGGGTGCGCGCTTCGTGTTCGTTTCCAGCCAGACGGCGCGCGAGGATGCGCCCACCGCCTATGGACGCACCAAGTGGCGTATCGAGCAGCTCGTGCTGCAGCGTGGCGGCAGCGTGGTGCGTCCCGGCCAGGTGTACGGCGGTGCCGCGATGGGACTGTTCGGGTTGCTGGTCAATCTGGTGGACCGGCTCCCGATGTTGCCCGCATTTATGCCTGCGCCATTGATACAACCGGTCCATGTCGATGATCTCGCGTTGGCGCTGTTGCGCATCGCGCAGCTGCCGGATGCGACACCCGAAGTGCATCTGATCGCGCAGTCGCAAGCGCTGAGTTTCACGACTTTCCTGCGCGCGATTGCCGCCAGCCATGTGCGCAAGACACGATTTTTCGTGCCAGTGCCGACCGCACTGGTCCGATTGGCCGTGCGACTGCTGGGCGCTGAGCGCAGCAATCGGCTCGGTCTGTCCCGTCTGGATTCCCTGTTTGCCCTACCGGTCATGGATACCCGTGGCAGCCTGGCGCTGCTCGGCTTGCAACTGCGTTCGCTGGAGAGCGGCATGCAGCCCGCTGCGCCCGGCGACCAGCTCGCCGCCGAAGCCGCGGCAATGCTGTGCTACGTACTCAATCGCCGTCCCGACAGCGATCTCGTCGAACGCTACATCGCTGCCATCGGGCGCTTCCGGGAAGGACGCGCTCTGGGTCTGCCCGGCTTTGCGCTGCGTCATCCCGCGCTGCTGGCCTTGCTCGATGATCGCGCCTTCCTGGCCAGCGAACGCGGGCAGGAACTGGCATGGCGACTGGACGCGGCCACCTTGCTGGCAGAGGCAACACAGGCGGGTGCAGAGCGTTTCATCGGCATCCGGCAACCGGCGGGAATGCTGCGCTATGGTCTTGGCCTGGCGTGTGCCGTCGCATCGGAAGTGTTCTGGCGGATTGCCCGCCCGGTGAGCATGCCGCTGTTCTTGCGTGACGCCATCAACAGGAGTTTCCCGTGAGCCCGGAGTTTGACGTCATCATCGTGGGAAGTGGCCCGGCCGGCGTATCGGCGGCGTTTCCGCTGGTCGAGGCAGGCGTGAAAGTGCTGATGGTCGATGGCGGACGCCAGGAAGACGTGCGGCGTCCGACACGCAGCTTTCTGGAAGAACGTGCGACCGATCCGCGGCAGTGGGAGTGGATGGTCGGCGAGCGCTTCCATGCCCTCGGCATGCGCGAGGCCATCTCTCCCAAGTTGCGCGTACCGACCCATGCGCACGTCTTTGCAGACTTTGCGCAGGTCAATCGAGTGGATTCACAGGGATTCATTGCATTGGGGTCGCTGGCTCCCGGCGGCTTGTCCAATGCCTGGGGCTGCGGTGTTGCGCAACTGTCTCCACAGGAGCTGGCGGCGTTTCCCTGCCCGAGCGATGCCATGCACGATTCCTATCGCACCGTGGTGGAACGCATTGGCGTGAGCCGTTCGCAACAGGATGAACTCACTGACTATTTCGGCATGCAGGGCGAAGCACAGCCCGAGATCGCGCTCGACAAGCTGCATACGGCACTGGACCAGAAGTATCGCCGACATGGGGCTGATCTGCTGCAGCAGGGATTCAGGCTCGGGCGTTTTCCCGTCGCCGTGCTGAGCCAGGACCGTGGTGCGCGCAAGGGATGCAATCGCAGCGGGAACTGCCTGTTTGGTTGTGAGCGTCGCTCGCTGTATTCCGCCAGTGAAGATCTGGCGACGTTGCGTCAATTCCCCAACTTCCGCCATGCACGCTTGCAGGTGGAGTCGCTCCGGCAGGATGCCGGGCAGGGCTGGCAGGTGTACGGGGAGGATCCGCAGGACCGTCAGCGCAAGACTTTCAGCGCGCGTCAGGTGCACCTGGCTGCGGGCACTGTCGCCACCACCCGGCTGGCATTGTCTGCCCTGAAGCACGAGGCACCGGTGCGGCTGCTGTCCTGCCCCACGGCCGCCTTCATTCTCTGGATGCCGTCTTTCCTGGGCAAGCCACGCGCCGACGCCTTCGGCTACGGGCAGCTGGCATTTGTCCAGACCCTGCGGGAGGATGTGACCGCACTCGGGTCGACCTTCTCGACCGTCGGCCTGCCCATGACCGAGTTCGCGCGCCATCTGCCGCTGCGTCGCAGGCTGGCGGTGGACGTCTTGCGTTCGCTGATGAGTTCCTGCGTCGTGGGCAACATGTTCCTTCCCGGGCATCTCTCCGCGAACCAGGCACATCTCACGCCAGACGGACGCCTGCACATCCGGGGCGCTTACCATGAAGACGTTCCTGCTCTGCTGAAGCAGGCTGCGACAAGTCTCCGCCGCGCCTACGCGCGACTGGGGGCCTACATGTTGCCGATGAGTTTCACGGCCGGGCAGCCCGGCGGCGACATTCATTACGCGGGTACCTTGCCGATGCGCGAGCGGCCGCAAGCTGGCGAGACCTCGGCCATCGGGGAACTCGCCGGGCTCGACGGACTGTTCGTGGTCGACGGCGCAAGCCTGCCCAACCTGACAGAAAAATCCCATACGCTGACCATCATGGCCAACGCCGATCGTATCGCCCGGGCCGCATTGCAGCGTCTTCACTCCGCATGAACGTCATGAACCCCTCTCTTCCTGATCGCAAACCGGGATTCCCGGGCGTCGCACAACCCGTGCTGCTGACCATCGTCGCATTCATTCTGGCGGCCGTGGCACTCTGGGGAACGCTCTCCCAAGGCTGGTGGCAGCAGAAGATCTGGGTCTCCCCCGCCGTTGGTGTTTCTTTCTACAACACCGTCGGCACGCTGCTGGTGCTGTGCTTTGCGGGCCTGGCCGCAGGCTTGCCATTCCTGCTTCTGCTGGGCGCATGTGCGTCGCTGTTCGTGGCACTGGCGGGACTCGGACCCTTCGTCGCCGTGATCTGGTATTGGACTTGCGCCACACTGATCGGTGCCTGGACCTTGTCGTGGTGGAAGGATGATTCGGCCACCGTCTGGAGCGTTCGCAACAGCGGCTTCGGATTCGTGATCACCGGCAGTCTCATCGGTCTCATGGCGCATTTTCCGATCAATACACCGACGCTCTATCTGTTGCTCTTCAGCGGCTGGGCCCTGCTGGCCAGCTGGCGTCTCGGCGTGTGGCGCACAGCCGGCCGGCCCTCGCCCCTGCGCGACCTGCTGGTCCGCCGGCGGCGTAGTCTCCAGGAATCCCTGCTGCTGTCCCTGGCGCTGGCCGGCATTTCGCTGGTGCTGTTCGTGACCATGCTGCCCGAGCTGGGACACGATGCGCTGGCCATGCACCTGAACTTGCCGGTACGTATTTTGGCGGCCAAACGCTGGGACTTTGATGTGACCCAGTACATCTGGTCGGTGATGCCGTTCGGTGCCAATTGGTTGACGTTGCCGCCCTTCTTCCTGGATGGCCAACAGGCGGCGAAGTTGATGGATACCTCCTTCGTGCTGGCGACGGCGTGGCTGTCATTCCGCATCCTGGCCCCTCGCATTGGCGCGGTCGCCGCGCTGGCCGCACCGGCCCTGATGCTGACCTTGCCGCTGAGCATGCTGGTGTCCGGCTCGATGTTCGTGGAGCCCGTCATCGGTTTCCTGTTCCTGCTGTGTCTGGCCGAGCTGACCGGCACCAGCGAGAAGCCGCATGGTGCCTGGCTGTATCTGGGGGCCATTGCCGGTTACCTGTGTGCTTCCAAGCTGCTGGGCGCGCCGCTGCTGCCGATCCTGCTGCTGGCAGTGTGCCTGCTGGCACGCCAGGGCAAGTTCCAGCGGCCGACCTTCCTGGTGGTGGCGGCGGCGGTCGCCGTGTTCCTGCTTGTCAGCTGCCAGCCCTACGTCGTGGCCTATCTGAAGACGGGCAATCCGCTCTTCCCCTTCTACAACAACATTTTCAAATCGCCGTTCTTCACCATCGGCAGCGTCTTCAAGAACGAGCAGGCGTTTGCCAATCCGCTCTATTTGCACCCGCTTGGACTGGGCATGTTCTGGGATGCGAGCATCAAGTCCATGGGGTACGGCGAGTTTGGTGCGGATGGTGCCATCGGCATCGTCTTCCTGGTGCTCATCCCGCTGGCCTTGCTCACCGCCATCCTGACGCGTCACTGGTGGGTCCTGGGCGGCTTGCTGGCCACCACCTTCTATTGCGCGCTGGTGTTCCAGACGCAGGCCTATTTGCGCTATGTGTACCAGATGCTTCCGTGGTTCATCGTGTTCGGTGCCTGGGCTCTGGCACGCCTGTCCAAGGCAGCGCTGACGGCATCCGCGCTGGTGCTGCTGCTGTGCCTGGTCAGCCTGGCGCGCTATCCGGTGGTCTACTGGCCGCTGATGCAGTTCTCTCCGCGTTTGCTGGTGGATCGTGATGCCCATCGTGCAATGCTCGAGCGCAGCAAGCCCGCGGTGATCATCGGCGACATCCTGCAGCAGATGGACAGTGTCCGCAGCAAGCAGATTCTCATCGTTGGCACCGATCCGGTCTACAGTCATTACCCGGCAGGCACCATCGCGTTTTCTTGGCATTCATGGCCGTTCTTCTCCTCGCCCGAGCGCGACACCAATTTCAAGAAATTGCTGCGCGATTTCGACATCGAGGTCATCGTGCACCCGGTGGGGCAGAACGAATCGCATGAGGCCGATATCATGTCGGTCACTACCGAGCTGTTCCGTCTCAATGGCATGCGCGTCGGTCTGGTCAAGACCGATGGACTGTTCCGGGTCGAGCGCGTCGCAGGACCGGTGCTGGATCAACCTGGCCCCAAGTGGGATCTCAACGGCAATGCCGTGGTCAAAGGCGGCGTGACCGCTACCGTCACGCATCCGGTCTATCAGACCATCGACGTCAAAGGACAGCGCCGTGGCCTGTTGCACGTGAAGGTGTCTTGCCCTGAGGGAACACATTTCCGATCCCAGGTTAATTGGATCAATTCCCGCGGTGAAATGAGCAGCACCGACATCGAAGTGCATTCTTGTCACGGTGAAAACACTATAATTGACCGCGCTGTGGCGATTCCTGCCGGGACGGTTCAGGGCATCGTGTTCGGCAGTTCACACGATGAGCGTCCCGTGACCGTAGGCGAGATCTCCTTCAAGACCCCCTCATAAATCCTTTATCAATCCAGACTCAGCTATCCCTCAGACTATGAAAACCGCAATCATTACCGGCATCTCAGGACAAGACGGCGCTTACCTGGCGCAACTTCTGCTTGAAAAGAACTACGTAGTCTATGGCACCTATCGACGCACCAGTTCGGTCAACTTCTGGCGCATCAACGAGCTGGGCATTCAGGATCATCCGAACCTGCATCTGGTGGAATTCGACCTGACCGACCTGGGCACCACGCTGTCCCTGGTGCAGAAGGTGCAGCCTGACGAAATCTACAACCTGGCCGCCCAGAGTTTCGTCGGCGTCAGCTTCGAACAGCCGACCACCACCGCCCACATCACCGGTCTGGGTGCGCTCAACATTCTGGAAGCGATTCGTCTGGTCAACCCGCGCATCCGCTTCTACCAGGCATCGACGTCGGAAATGTTCGGCAAGGTCCAGGAGATTCCCCAGCGCGAAAGCACGCCTTTCTATCCGCGTAGCCCGTATGGCGTGGCCAAGCTGTACGCGCACTGGATGACGATCAACTATCGTGAGAGCTACAACATCTTCGGTACCAGCGGCATTTTGTTCAACCATGAAAGCCCGCTGCGCGGCCGCGAATTCGTCACCCGCAAGATCACTGACTCGGTGGCCAAGATCAAGCTGGGCCAGCTGGACTGCCTGGAACTGGGCAACCTGGACGCCAAGCGCGACTGGGGCTTTGCCAAGGAATACGTGGAAGGCATGTGGCGCATGCTGCAGGTGGACGAGCCCGATACCTTCGTGCTGGCCACCAACCGTACCGAGACCGTACGCGACTTCGTGCAGATGGCCTTCAAGGGTGTGGGCATCAACCTTGAGTTCCGCGGTGCCGCCGAGCAGGAGACTGCAGTGGACGTGGCCACCGGCAAGACCGTCATGCGCATCAATCCGAAGTTCTACCGTCCGGCCGAAGTCGAGCTGCTGATCGGTGACCCCACCCGCGCCCGCGAAATCCTGGGCTGGCAGCCGCAGACCACGCTGGAGCAGTTGTGCGCGCTGATGGTGGAAGCCGATGTGCGTCGCAATCAGGCGGGGACTTCGTTTTGAAGATATTCCTTACCGGGAGTGATGGATTCACTGGCAGGCATTTCACTGCCAGTGCCATTGCGCGCGGACATGAGGTAATCGCCTTGACCGGGCAACTCGATGACAAGGCAGGACTGGAGCATCAGCTTGCGCAAGCGCAGGCGGATGCGGTGGTCCACCTGGCGGCCATTGCATTCGTTGGCCACGCGGATGCCGGTGCGTTTTACGATGTCAACGTGCTGGGCACGATGAATCTGCTGGATGCCCTGGCGCGCGTGCCGAAGCGTCCGGCGGCAGTGCTGCTGGCCAGCAGCGCCAACATCTATGGCAATTGCGACGTGTCGCCGATTGGCGAGAGCCAGCCGCCGGCTCCGGCGAATCATTACGCGATGAGCAAGCTGGCCATGGAATACATGGCGCGCAACTACCTCGACCGCTTGCCGATCGTGTTCGCGCGTCCCTTCAATTACACCGGGGCAGGGCAGCACGCGTCCTTCGTCATTCCCAAGCTGGTCGACCACTTTGCCCGCCGAGCCAGCGTGGTGGAATTGGGCAACCTCGATGTCGAGCGCGAATTCAATGATGTGCGTACGGTATGCGACGCCTATCTGGCCCTGCTCGACAAGGGCGCGCCAGGGCAGTGCTACAACGTCTGCTCGGGCCAGCCCGTGACGTTGCGCGCCGTCATCGCCTTGCTGCAAGAGATCACGGGACATAGTCTGGAAGTGCGCGTCAATCCGGCCTTCGTCCGTGCCTCCGAGGTGCGCACGCTGTGCGGCAGCCCGGCTTTGCTGGAACAGGCCATAGGCCCCCTGCATCATCCTGGCCTGCGCGCGACGCTGCAATGGATGCTGGATACCAGCCCGGTGGCGCATTGATGGTGGCGAAGTCCTTGGCAGGTCCGGCAAGGCTGACGTGCGGAATTGCCATGTGCACCTGCAACGGCATGCCTTACCTGCCGCAGCAGCTCGACAGCCTGCTTCAGCAGGACCGCTTGCCCGATCAGATTGCCATTCATGACGATGCCTCTGATGACGGCAGCTGGGAATACCTGCAGCAATGGGCCGCGCGCCAGAGCATTGACGTAAAGCTGGTCAGGAACGAGCCCCGCCTTGGGGTGGTCAGGAATTTTGAGGCAGCAGTGCAGTCGCTGCAGACGGACCTGATCTTCCTGTGCGATCAGGATGACGTATGGCTGCCGTTCAAGATCAGTCTGCTCAGCCAGCAATTCGAGCAGGATCCGGCGCTGACCCTTCTGCACAGCGACGCCCGGCTGGTCGATGCGCAAGGCGTCGACATGCAGGCTTCGCTGTTCCAGTCGCTCGGTCTGAGTGAGGAAGAGCGCGGCTGGGTGGCGCAAGGCCGCGCACTGGACGTGCTGTGCCGGCGCAATATCGTCACCGGAGCCGCGGCAGTCTTCCGCCGCGATCTGCTGTCCCTGGCCCTGCCGTTTTCGCCGGATTGGGTGCACGATGAATGGCTGGCCATTCTCGCAGCTGCCAAAGGCAAGATGCGCTCCGAACCAAGCAGCACGGTCCAGTATCGTCAGCATGGACGCAATGCCATCGGCATGGAAGCGCCAGGCCTGGCCAGATTGGTCAAGCGCTTCAGGTTCGTGATGGCGCTCCCCGAAAGCAAGTTCCAGTTGCTGCGGCTGACCCGTGTTGAACAGCTCAAGGCACGCCTCGAACGCGAGGGCAGCCTGAACCCGGACCTGGCCGCCATGCTTTCTGACTGGCTGCGCTTTGCCCGTTTTCGTGCCGGCCTGTCGCGGTATTTGCCGTTGCGCATTCTGGCTGTCCTCAGGCATGCCGTGATTACCAGTGACTACCGTCGTTTCGGCCGCGGTCCGCTCAGTGCGCTGCGCGACGTGCTGATGCGCTGAGCGTCTGCGCCTTCACTCCTTGCCCGTCCGTACGCGAGACCGCTCCATGTCCCCAGCTCTCATTTCCCTGTCAGTCGTCAGTCACGGTCACCGCGCGCACATTGCCTTGCTGCTGGCCGATCTGGCGCGATTGGGGCGTACGGATATCGAAGTGATCCTGACGGTCAATTTGCCGGAATCCTTCGACGACTTGCTGGCGGACCTCCCGTTCCCGGTGGTCGTGGTCAACAATCCTGAACCCAAGGGTTTTGCCGCCAACCAGAATGCGGCCGTGGCGCATGCACGTGGGCAATGGTTCGTCGTCCTCAATCCGGACATCCGTTTCCATGGCGATCCGTTTGACGCCCTGCTGGAGGTCTCGCGCATGGCGCCGCCTGCCATCGTCGCGCCGCAGATCGTCAATGCACAAGGCCAGGAAGAAGACAGCGCGCGTCACTTTCCCTCTCTCTTGCAACCGTTCAAACGCTATCTCGCGCGGCTATTTGGCGTCCATCTTGCCAATGACAGCATTCCCACGCGTGGGCAGGTGGCCTATCCGGACTGGGTGGCAGGCATGTTCATGATGCTGCCCAAAACCATGATGGAGCAGTTGGGCGGGCTCGACGAGCGTTATCGCATGTACTACGAGGATGTGGATCTGTGCGCACGCGCCAGGCTGGCCGGGCATGAAGTGCGCGTGGCGCGCGCCATACCGGTCGAGCATAACGCCCAGCGCGACAGTCACCGCAAGCTGCGCTACCTGCGCTGGCATGTCAGCAGCGTCATCCGCTTTTTCACTTCCCCGGCATATCGTTCCTTGCGGCAACAACGTGGTCGTTGAAACGCTCTGCCGATGCGGTTCTTGCGGGTCTTCATTGCACGCAGTTGCAAAGAGTGGTGCGGCAGGACATTTTTGCCGTGAATTTTTCGGAATTCTCATCCGGCGTGGTTAAAATACTGGGTTTTGCAGGAAAACTCTGCAAAAAGATAGGCATCTGCGCATCGATAGCGAGCGGGATGCATGGCTGTAGAGGGCGGGAGCCCACAAGGGGGGGTAAATGTTGTTGTCAATTGTTGTGCCATGCTACAACGAAGAAGAGGTGATCGACTTCACCAAGCTGGAGTTGTTCAAGCTCATGGATGAGCTGGACGGTCTCGATGCCGAACTCATCTTCGTCAACGATGGCAGCCGTGATCGTACGCTGGAAAAACTCAAGGCCATCGCCCGTGAAGACGCCCGGGTGCGCGTAGTCTGCCTGTCGCGCAACTTCGGTCACCAGATCGCCGTGACGGCGGGCGTCGACGCTGCGCGCGGGGACGCCGTGGTGCTCATGGATGCGGACCTGCAAGACCCGCCGGCCGTGGTACATCAGATGGTGGCCCATTGGCGCGAAGGCTATGACGTCGTCTACGCCGTGCGGAGCGAACGCGAAGGCGAGTCAGCGTTCAAGATCGCCACTGCCCGTGCTTTTTATCGCTTGCTCAACAAGATGTCGGAAGTCGACATTCCCCTGGATACCGGCGATTTCCGTCTGATGAGCCGCCGTGTGGTCGACACCTTGTGCGCCATGCCGGAGCGCGACCGCTTCGTGCGCGGCATGGTGAGCTGGGTCGGCTTCAAGCAGATGGCCCTGCCGTACGCGCGCGCGCGCCGGGTGGCCGGCGTGACCAAGTATCCCCTCAAGAAGATGCTCAAGTTTGCCACCGACGGCATCTTGTCCTTCTCCAGCAAGCCGCTGCAGATGTCCATCGGACTGGGCATGAGCGCAGCGGGCCTGGCATTTCTCGGCATCCTCTATGCCCTGTTCCTGCGCATCTTCACCCAAGTCTGGGTCGAGGGCTGGACCGCGCTCATGATTGCGGTCCTGTTCATCGGCGGCGTGCAACTGGTGTCGATCGGCATCCTGGGCGAATACATCGGTCGTATCTACAGCGAGATCAAGCGTCGGCCCCTGTACGTGGTGTCGGAATACATCGGATATGCACCCGAGGCCCGCATCGAGGGCTCGCGCAGCCCGGTGGTGGCGGTCGTCGATGCATCGGCTTGAGCGGGATGCACCCTTGATGAATCGATTTTCCGCCAAACAGCTGATCCGCCTTGCCGTCGGCGTAGGCGTTGCGCTGGTCTTCGGCTGGCTGGCCTTGCGCCACACCGACTGGAATCAGCTCAGCACGACGCTGCTGGCCGCCAACAAGAGCCTGATCCTGCTTGGCTTGCTGATCTTCGCGGTCGGCTACGCCTGCCGCATCGCGCGCTGGACATCCATGCTGCGCGTGTCGCGACCGGCCTTGCGCTGGTCCGATTGTGCAGGCCCCTTCCTCGCCAGTTTTGCCGCCAACAACGTCCTGCCTTTCCGGGCCGGCGATCTGATGCGCATGGTCGCCTTCAATCAGCAGCTGGGTACCTCGGCGGCGACGGTGGTGGCCACCTTGTTCGTGGAGCGATTGCTGGACCTGCTGATGGTCATCGTCATGCTGGGTGCAGCGGTCCTGCTGGTGGGCGCGCGCCTGCACAGCTATGTCGATCTGGGTGCCGGTGCCTTGCTGCTGATGGCGCTGGCGATCATGGCGGTGCTGCTGTTTCCGCACGCCATGCGTCCGCTGGCGCGCTTCTTCCTGGCCTTGCTGGCCAAGGTGTTGCCGGGGCTGGCCAAGCGCCTTGGCGATGAAATCGGCAAGGCATTCGACACGCTGGAGTCGATGTCGCGTGGCCCGACCATGCTGGTGCTGGTGGGATGGTCGCTGCTGGCCTGGCTATGCGAAGGCATGCTGTTCTGGCTGGCGGCGCTTTCACTGCCCGCCGTCAGCGAGCCTGCCAGTGCCTGGCTGGCGCTGCCGGTCGGCACCCTGGCCACGCTGATCCCCAGCACGCCCGGCTACGTCGGCACCTTTGATTTCTTTACCGCGAAGACCCTTGCCATTGGCGGCAACGATATGGCTGCCTCGACGGCCTATGCGTTGCTGGTCCATCTTCTTTTGTGGCTGCCGCCGACCCTGAGCGGCGGTCTTTACCTGCTGGTGCGCTCGCTGCGCCCCAAGAAAGTGCTGGAACATGAGTGAACAGATCCGCGTCAGCGTTGCCGTCATCGGTGGCGGTTTTACCGGGCTCAGCGCAGCCTACGAATTGTCCAAGGCCGGCGCCTCCGTGGCCGTGCTGGAAGCTGAAGAAGAGCTGGGCGGCCTGGCCGCTGCCTTCGATGTGGAAGGCGAAAAGCTGGATCGCTTCTACCATCACTGGTTTACCAATGACCTCGAAGTGATGCTCCTGATCGACGAGATCGGCCTGTCCGACAAGGTCACCATCAACCCGACCAATACCGGCATGTACTATGCCAACCAGTTCTTCAAGCTCTCCACGCCGATGGATCTGCTGCGCTTCACGCCGCTGGGTTTCTTTGACCGCATTCGCCTGGGCCTGCTGGCCTTGCGCGCGCGCCGCGTCAAGAACTGGATGGAGCTGGAAGACAAGACCGCGGAGCAATGGCTCAAGGAACTGGGCGGCGAGTCGGTCTTCCGCGTGGTGTGGGAGCCGCTGCTCAAGGGCAAGTTCGGCGAAGCAGCCGCCCGCAAGGTCTCGGCCGTGTGGTTCTGGAACAAGCTGAAGCTGCGCGGCGGCAGCCGCGGCAAGGGTGGGGAAGAGCGGCTGGCCTATCTGAAGGGCGGCTTTGTCTCGATTGCGACCCGCCTGGCAGAGCGCATCACGCAGGCCGGCGGCCACGTGATTACGCGGGCACCGGTGCAGAGCTTCCGCCGCGACGATGGACTGTGGCAAGTGCAGACGCCCAAGGGCGTCATCGTCGCCGATCATGTGATTGCTACGCCGGCGCTGCCGCTGATCGCCGATATGGTGAAGGACTGGGCCAGCCCCGACTACCTGCAACAACTGCGTCGCATTGAATACCTGGGTAATGTCTGCCTGGTGCTGGAACTGAACAACAGTCTCTCCAGTACCTACTGGCTCAACGTCAACGATCCGACCTTCCCGTTCGTGGGGGTGATCGAGCACACCAACTTCGAGTCCACCGACACGTATGGCGGACGTCACATCGTCTATCTGTCGAAGTATCTGCCGGTCGACGAGGCGCTGTATTCCATGAGTGCCGATGAAGTCCTGGTTTATGCGATGCCGCACCTCAAGCGCATGTTCCCGCGCTTCGACGAGAGCTGGATCCTCGACCACAAGGTATGGAAGTCGCGCTGGTCGCAGCCCGTGGTGGAGAAGCACTACAGCCGCCTGATTCCGTCGGCCGAAGGACCTCTGCCGGGATTGCACATTGCTTCCATGGCGCAGATTTATCCGGAAGACCGCGGTACCAATTATGCGGTGCGTGAAGGGCGCAAGATTGGACGGCATGTCGTTCGCTTGCTTGGGAAGGCATGATGAATTCGTTCCGACGTGGCTACGCGATCTTGCTGACGCTGGCGCTGATTGCGTTCGCCGTCTTCTACTGTGTCGCAAAGGATTCGGTGCAGCTGAACCGGCAGGGCGATGCGGCCCTGTTCGAACAGCTCGCAGAGAACGTCCATGCCGGACGCGGCGTCGTGTCGCAAGTGTTTTCTCAAACGCAGAATTTCATCGATCGCTCCTACGCTGGAACGCCGCCCGATGTCTTGTTTGAGCGTGCGGTGTCGGGGCAACTCATCGAGCCCGCCACTGAAGAGCGCAGCATGCTCGGGTTTCATGCCTACTTCGTTCTTTATCCGATTTCTCTGCTGCTCTACCTGATGTCATCTTCGATGGCACTGGTCGTCTGGCAGACTGCGGCTTACTGCGGGTTGCTGTGGGTTGCCTGCTCCTTCGTGGCCAGGCGGAGCGGAAGTCTTGCACTTGCTCTGATGTTCGGGATGATCGTCGTGGTCAATCCGAACTGGTTCCTGGGAATTCAGGGGCAGTTCTATCCGGACCGCCTGTTCGTCTGCGCGGGATTCGTGCTGATGTGGGCACTTCATATTCGTGCCCGCCTTTGGTCTCTTCTGCTGATATCGCTGTTTCTGGTCGTGCTCAACGAGCGTGCCGCGCTGATCGGTGGATTGTTGATCGGGATGCACGCAGTATTGTTTGGAATAGGGCAGGGAGCGCCGGCGCGCAGTCGGGTGGTCACATTGATTGGGATCGCGGGGCTGTTGTTGGTATATGCATTCCTGGCGAAGAAATACATTCTCACCAATGCGTATTACTCCAGCTATATGCCCGCCAGTCTCTCGCACCTGATGGACCGCTTGGCAGATGGAGCATTTTCCCGGGGTATCGCACGCAATTTGCTGAATAATGCGTTCCTGTTGATCCCGGCTCTTTTTGCCCCACGATATTTTCTGATGGCGTTGGTCGTGTTGGCACCGAATATCGTAGGATCCATCGGCGGGGCGGAGAAGGTGGGTTGGTCGACGCACTATCACTCCTACTATTTTCCGGTACTGGTATTTGCAGCTGCGGCAGGTTTCGTGAATCTCTACGGGTATTTGCGGTCGCGCATCAAGTGGGTGATGCCGGCATTTGCCTTGCTGTCAGTGGTCAGCGTAGTGGCCCAGGAGGCTGGTGCATGGAGCGAGATGGGCAAGCCGTCTCAATGGCTCTCTTCCAGCCTCGCACAATATCTGGCCTATCAGAAAGGTCAGCCTACGGGTTATGAATTGCGCAAACGGATCTCGGAAAGCTTTACGCCTGGAACGCTCATTTCTACCAATGAGCTGGGTATGGCCCTATTGCACCAGCAAAATTCTGTGGCGCCGTTTCCGATGGGGCTCCGGGAGGCAGACGGCATTCTCGTTGACTGTTCGGATTTGACACGCAAGGTCCGTCTCGTTCCACCTACGCACGCGGACGTCGAGGTAATTGAGCTACTTCGTGATCGCTTCCAGTTCGACGCACGAACGGTAGAGCAAGTTTTTCCAGGCTATTGCGCGGTTCACAAAACGAAATCTTCTCGCTGAATATTTGGATACTTCTCTGGGCTATTGCTTTCAGAGAGCGGAGCGCATCACGACCAGAGCCAAGCTTGCGACTTGGCGGGTTTCTTGTATTTTTGCAGATCTGCATGCAAACCTGCTTGGGTGCCCGAGTAGAGCCTTCCGGGTGAGCTAGGTTGATTCACTGTACTTAACAAGATTTGTCTGTGCAAAACAGGAAGCTATGAATTCGTGCGTATCTTGCGGGATCAAGCAAAAAATTCCCTTCATATTCTTCGTGAGCGCCTACAGCGCCTGGATGATTGCTGCTGCAAGCGCGCAGCTCACTGTGCAGACGATATTGTTTTTGCCATTGCATGCGATCGTCTGCATGTCGCTTGGTCGAGTCCTCATCAACGGCTTTCGCCTGCAAGCCGTCAAAGCCCAACTTTCCGCTTCCTATCTACTTGGCTTCTTTTGTACGAGTGCGTCGCTTTATGTTCTGGTGATCTGGATGGGTATTAGCGCGTTGGCAGCGCTGATCGTGACGGCCGCTCTGAGCATCTTGTTTGCCCAGGCGTTGAAGTACATGCTCGGGCCATCCATCTTGCGCGAAACGAACGACCATGAGTCATGGTACATCCTTCCACTGATCCTGATCGCCGGATCCGCTCTGTACAAGTACGCAAGCATTCCAGAGCAACTTTGGTCTGTCGGAAAGTTCAATATATGGAGTGACTATTTTCTCCATGGTGTCACTCTTGAGGCTATCGGCGGGCGATTTGCCTACGGCGGAAGTTTCGAACTGGTTGGCCTCGGGATAGAAAAGTATTACCACTATCTTCCATTCATGTTCTCGGCCGTCCTGATGGGGCTGCAGAAGCTCAACGGATTGTCCGCTGCAACTGCGATCTTGCTTCCCGAGGGAATACTTCTTTGCACCCTTGGGATCTACGTGCTTTGCTCACAACTGAGCGATGTACGCCGCGGGGCCTTCCTTGCCATCTGCGTAATAATCATTCCGGGCTATCTTCTTATATTTCAATCGGGATGGTTTGATCCTTACTGGGCTGTCTTCATACAGCCCGGTGCCGGATATGGAATTGGCCTCAGTCTGGTCGTAGTCGCAGGTGCGCTTGTTTGCCTGGATTCCCGGCGCGCTGATTGGCGGGTCGCTCTTGGACTGGCGCTCTTTGCCCTGCTGACGGGCATTAGCCGCTTTCACTTTTTCCTTTTGCTCGGACCTTTCCTGTTGTGGGTTCTTGTCTCACTGCGCGTCAACCGACCAGTGCTTTTGAATGCCCGGCAGTTGATCTGTTTGTGCCTGGTGCTGCTGACCATCTCGGTATGGATCGCACCGAAAATTACAGGTCCGGCATCATATGCAATGTCCAAAGACTATCTGGTCCTTTGCATTTCTCAGACGCTTTTTTACGGCTACCGCTTCTCGTCGACGATTCAGGATGGTCCTGTCGCGACGCTGCTATTCTATTTCATCGTTATCTTCGCGACAGTCGGTGTGTATGGACTGGTTTATGCGTTGATGCTATTCAAGAGATCCCGAGCCCGCTCCGTGGTTTCAGCAGATCTTGTCCCATTCGTTTTTCTTATTATTTATATCGTTTATTTTATTTATGCACCGGTGGCCAGAAATGGTGATCTCTCGGAGTACAAGCATCGGCACTTTCCGTTGATCTACTTGCTGTTCGCAATATGGTCTTTAAATTATATTTTGATTGCACTTCGATCGGTCGAGGCGTTATCTGGTCTTGTATCTCGGAATGCCTGCCGTGCTGTTGTTGTGCTGTTCGTCATCGCTGCCATATCTGTTGCATGGCTGACTGAAGCGGCGAAGCCAAACGTTAAATCGATGGCCTGGGCGGAAAGACTTCACGGCATTCCGGAAAGCAAGGAGAAACTCGAACTTGCGCGTTTCTTTGTAGAGCATTCCGGTAAGGGGGACGTCTTTCTGGTGGGGCGTTTGGTGGCGAAACAATCGGAAGCGTTGGTCAATGATCTGACTACCGAAATCATTGCTCTAGCGGGTATTCCTTCGTATCTCTCACGAGAGGACCTTTTCAAGGTCATTCCGGGTTGCACTTCCATTGTGGCGCAGCAGCGCCTGCTCACTCGTGACGAACTTGCGGCAACTTCGAATTGGGATTCCATACGGGTAAGGCTGCGTCGAGAGGGAATCAGATGGTATGTTCTTGAGAAACCAAACGCTCTCGCATGGGCTGCAACTGTGTCGCCTGCTTATCAAAATGGTGGCTATCTGGTATTCGATGCAGGCGCTCAACAACGCGCGCCAGGTTTGATCCAAGAATGCCGAGATTACAAAAAATGACGAAGTGAGAGAAAAGGGCGTACGTACATGAAAAAAGTGGCCATCCTTCAGTCAAATTACATTCCTTGGAAGGGATACTTTGACATGATCGCGTCCGTCGACGAGTTTATCTTGTTCGATGACATGCAATACACTCGTCGCGATTGGCGCAACCGAAATCAGATCAAGACTCCCCAAGGAATTCAATGGTTGACTGTGCCGGTGCTGGTCAAGGGGAAGTACCATCAAAAAATCCGCGATACTGAAATTGATGGAGATGAGTGGGCACTTCAACATTGGAAAGCACTGGTGCAGAACTACCGCCGCGCAGCTTGTTTCGGCGAGATCGCTTCGTGGCTCGAGCCTCTGTATTTGCAGCATCAATACACCCACATTTCGCAATTGAATCGCGATTTCATTGTGGCAATATGCGCTTTCCTGGGAATTGAAACGCAAATTACGAATTCATGGGATTACACATTGATGGACGGCAAATCGGAGCGCCTTGCCGACCTTTGCTTGCAGGCCGGTGGTACTGAATATGTGTCTGGGCCCTCTGCCAGGGATTACATCGATCCCGTGCTTTTCGAGCAAATGGGGGTCACCTTGACGTGGTTTGAATACTCCGGGTATCCCGACTATCCCCAGCTTTGGGGCGACTTCGCGCATGGCGTTTCCATTCTCGATCTTTTGTTCAATTGCGGTAAGGATGCTCCGCGTTATATGAGATTTGTGGCATGAAGTTATCCATCGTAACCACGCTCTATCAATCTGCCGCTTATATCGCTGAATTTCATCGGCGAGCCGCTGCGGCAGCGCGCGCACTCGCTGGTGAAGACTTCGAGATCGTTTTCGTCAATGACGGATCGCCGGATCACAGTCTTGACGTGGCGGTCGAATTGACCAAGGCAGATTCGCATGTGGTGGTGGTCGACCTGTCCCGTAATTTTGGTCATCACAAGGCGTTGATGACCGGATTGGCACACGCAAGGGGAGATCTGGTCTATCTGGTTGACAGCGATCTTGAAGAGGAGCCCGAGTGGCTGCTTCATTTTGCTTCACGCATGTCAGAGGAGCGATCAGATGTGGTGTATGGGGTTCAGGAGCAGCGTAAAGGTGGCTGGTTCGAGCGTGTCACTGGCAGCATCTTCTATAAAGTCTTTCGTGCTCTTACTGGCATCAGCCAGCCCGATAACATCGTGACAGCGCGCTTGATGACACGTCGCTATGTCAAGTCGCTACTGCTGCATCTGGAGCGGGAAATCAACATCGGGGGACTCTGGATCATCACCGGCTTCAAGCAAGTTGCCGAACAAGTGCGCAAGCATGACTCCAGTCCTACCACCTATACGCTCTCGCGCAAGTTCAGCCATCTCGTCAATGCGGTCACTTCATTCAGCAGCCGACCTTTGGTCTTCACTTTTTATGCGGGCCTTCTTATTTCGGCGAGTGCAATGCTTTACATTGCGTATCTGCTGCTGCGCTATTTTTTCATTTCCATGCCGCCCAGTGGCTACACCTCTCTGATTGCGTCAATTTGGCTGTTTTCCGGATTGATCATCTTCTTTTTGGGAGTTCAGGGTATCTATCTGTCCAAGATTTTTTCCGAGGTCAAACAGCGCCCCTATACCATCGTCAGCCAGGTTTACGAACACAGGCATCCACAGGATTGAGGATCAAGAGATGACTTCAACTTTGACCGCGGGAATACCCGCAACTAAATACGGTGTGCTCCTGCAAGATAAAGCATTGACGCATATTGAGGAGGTCGCAGAACAAGTTCGGCGTCTCGGATATGCCATTCTTGACTCCGGATTGTCAGATCACGACCTGCGCGTGATATCCGAAGGATTTGATGAGACCCGAGGCGCCTACATTAAACAATGGGGCGAAGAACATCTGAGGTCAATCGACGAATACCAGACCATCCGTGCGCCTCTCGTCCATGGGAGCGCGGTCTTCAGGCGGCTGGCGACCAATCCGGTCTTGATGGAAGTATTGCAAAAACTGATCGTCGGGAAGTTCATCCTGAATCAGCAGAATGGCGTCATCAATCCTCCTGGCGCAACCTACAACCAGGGAGCATGGCACCGTGATTTGCCTTACCAACACTATGTATCGAGTACACCGCTGGCCGTGAACGCCTTGTTCTGCGTTGATGATTTCACGCTGGACAATGGATCCACATTTGTGATCCCGGCCACACACAAGGAAATCAATTATCCTTCGGAGAGTTTCGTGGAGCGAAACGCTGTGCAGGTCACTGCCAAGGCTGGACAGTACATATTGCTCGATTGCATGTTGTTCCACAGCGGCGGATTCAATCGTACGCAAAAGGAGCGGCGCGCCGTCAACCACGTATTTACGATCCCCTATTTCAAACAGCAGATCAAGCTGGCAGGCCAGTTGAATATGGATGATCTCACTCCGGCAGAACGGGAATTGTTTGGCATTCCTTATCAGGAGCCCTTGAGCATCGAATCCTATCTTTCATCGCGTCCGCAAATTCAGCGCTAATCCAGAATTGTCATGACCAACGTACAAAAGAACGCCGCTTTACTGACCGAAGTTGCCGATTACTATAGCCAGAAGCTGGCCCAGCATGGTGTGACTCCAATGGGTGTTGACTGGAACGGAAGTGAAAGTCAGTCCCTGCGATTCGAACAACTGAGCAAGGTCATTGCACCGCGTGATAGTTTTACGCTGAACGACCTGGGTTGCGGTTATGCGGCGCTGTTCGACTTTTTGCAGGCCCGCGAGCAAGACTGTTCTTATCTTGGCGTCGATGTTTCTCCGGAGATGATCGCCGCTGCCAAGGAGCGCTATGCCAGTGCCTCCAACGCGCGTTTCATCACCGCAGCGGAGCCGGATCAAGTCGCGGATTACAGCATCGCTAGCGGCATCTTCAATGTGCGGCAAGGACGTGAACCGCCCCGGGTTTTGAGGAGGCTCTAACTCTTGAGAGAATAGAGCCATGAACAAGAAATCAAGCAAGTTTTCCCCTGAGGTACGAGAGCGTGCAGTG